>JAEIGA010001087.1_pt1 | contig 41305 bp, 24 predicted proteins | sample 9270691 | NCBI WGS metagenome assembly JAEIGA01 (sample SAMN17057246, study PRJNA624740) | gut metagenome | biome: biome; isolation source: fecal sample | host: Bos grunniens | place: China: Xizang | collected 2019 | reverse complement strand
TAAGTAGAGGGTGCGAAGCTCGGTTAGCTGACCGATAGCATCGGGCACAACACCCTTGGCACCAAAACCCGAGATGTTGAGGCCCACGACACGTCCGTTGCCGTCGAGCGTAACGCCTGGCTGGTTGCCCCACATGTCGATGTCCTTGTTGAAGTCCCAGTTTGTGCCTGCCATGTACTCCTCGCCATGGAATGTCCAGTTGGGACCATCCAGCGCAAACCATATCTCCTTCAGGGCTTTGTAGTCCTTGATGTGCTCCGTCTCCTCGGACAACACGATGGGCACGATAGCGAGGGTGTGGAGATTATCTTCGATGTCGAACTTCTGGTTGGTGTCGCCAATCGAGCCGCGGCCAATGGCACTCTTACCCCTGCTGTCGCCATAGACAACATAGTCGGTAATGATGTAGTTGCCCGCCTCGAGCCAGTGTGTAGCGGCGCAGATGATATATGCCGACTGGCTGTTACGGTCGTAGAGCTCCTTGTCTATTGAGCCCTCCACGAAGGTCTCGTAGTAGCTTGCGGGGAGTGCCTTGAAGGTGGTAGTGCGGTTTGTAAAGGTGTTCTTCACGGTGATGTCCGCCGAGGCGATGCTGCTGAACAGGAAGTCGCTCTCGAAGGTGTAGCGTGTGGTCTCAAAGGCCTTGAGCAGTGCGAACGACACCATGCCGCGCTCAACGGTCTCAACGCCGATGGTCTTTATGGTCAGACCATTATGCTCAACGACAAAGGTACCCTGACCCTCACCTACGAGGATCTCGTTGTCGAGGTTGTCGTAAACATAGTATCCGATGATGTTGTAGTCGCCAGCCAGAAGGCGCAGCTTCTCGCTCCATAGTCCCCACTCGGCAGATGCCTGGTCGTAGCTATCGACGTTAAGTGTCTGTGTGATTGTAGAGCCGTCGTGCTGCATCACGATGCGGATTTTGCAGGCATCCGACAGCCACTCAAGCCTCTCTGCGCGTGTGTCATCGAGTTGCGCAGCCTTGACAAGCTGGAACTGCACATAGCCATAGTCGGCAGTGAGGCTGTCGCCCTGCTGCTCGCAGCCACCCGCAAGCAACACGCATACAACAGCCACAAGGCTACATATCTTTGTTAGTAGTTTTTGTCTCATAATCGCTTATCTGTTACTTTGTTGTGGGGGTTACGACAAGGAGCTTTGCGGCTCTGTTGTCAACCTTGAAGAGTATATATACGTTCTCGGTAAATGTCTCCTGCGCGGGATACCAGAGGTAGAGAGCCATCTTCTCGTCCTTATTCTCACCGAGGTAGTAGTCATCCTCGCTGATCTTGAGCTTCTCGCCCTTGTAGTAAACCTCGGCAGATGCTATGCCCTCGTCGAATGCCGCTGTTGTCCAGCCCTCGGTGCATGGGTCGATGACGATGCCGGGACGCTTGCCCTCGATGGGGTCGATAAACTCTGCTGTGTATGCCTCCTCTACGCCATACTCCGCCATGACAGCGCCGTCGTTGTAGGGCACTGCGGGGATGTCGAGTGCGGTAAGCGAGTGGTAGATATACATGCCCTCATACTCGCCCTGCTCCGTAAAGTCGTGCTGCGTAAACTCTATCAGGACGTAGCCCAAATAGTCGTTTTTGAGTGTTGGAAGGCCAACGCCCGATGTGTAGTCGAGCTCGAAGAGGCTGTCGTCGATATTGTTGCGTATGTCGTTGTAGATGCCGTTGGGCAGAGCCACAACCATGCCGTAGCGTGTAGCATCCGTAGCATCCACGGTGAGCGTGCCATTGTCGAAGTGCATCCAGTCGGCACCAACGATATATGATGAGATGCCTCGCTTGATGACCTTCTCAATCAGCAGCGTGGTGTACTCCTTGTTGCGTGATGCGATGTCGTAGCTGAGCGAGTTCTCGATGGTTGTTGTCTCCTCTTCGGTCTCGCCCACCTGACGGAATAGTGTGCCGTCGAGCGATACCTCCCAGCCGTAGGTGTCGGCAGTGGGGGCTGTGAAGGTGAGCTTGTCGTCACCCATGCCATTGAAGAGGATGGGGAACTCGAACTTCACCTTTCGGCTCTCGTCCTCGAATGTTACGGTGTAGCCCTCCTCTGTTGTGATAGGGTAGCACTCGCGCTCGCCATCGGGGACGATGCGTGCGTATGCCTCAAGCTCCTCATCTCCGTTGCCGATAACTGCGCCAGAAACGATGTTGTTGCCCTCCTTCACGCCAAACTCAACCCACTCGGGAAAGTCGGTAGCGGCAAAGCGGAAGTTGGCATCCACACGGAAGGGTACCCAGTCGATATAACCTAGCTCGATAGCATCGGTCTTGTTGCCCACGATATCGAGAATACGCATCGTAAGAGCCTTGGCACCGCGCTCCACTCTCGCGACAACGCCACTCTTGTCACCTATCTTAAGGGTGATATTGGCAACCGTAACCTCATCCTTGATGCCCTCATCGGTGATGTTGAGGGTGATGGTGTGTGTGCCGCTGCTGCCCGATGTATCAAGTACGTTGCCTGCGGCAGTGAAGATTTTGCACCATGTAGCGTCCGACGATAGCTGCCAGCTGTCTGCGGCGGTGAAGCTGAATGAGGGCTTGTCGCCGGCATTACATTCGATGGTCTGTGTCTCGGGCATCTCAATCTTTACCTCCTCGCTATTCTCACACGATGAGGCTATAAGTGCGATGCAGAGTGTGATAACTCTGAAATTGATGTTGATAAGATGTCTCATTATGATATTTTATTTTTTACTTATCTTTTTATGACTCGCTTAGTTCTTTGTGACTCGTTGCCTATAGCTAAAAACCCTCGCGCATGATGCGCTCTGCCTCGTCGTCAGATATCCACTCGAGGATGTTGGCATAGGTGCCCACCGTGCCTACCTCCTCGACGTACATCGTAACATACTGCAACAAGAAGCCCTCACATGGGCTGTAGTATGAGCCCGAGTCGGCGGGCTGCATCATCATCAACTTGCCGTTGCCGTAGATGGTGCCGAATGCCTCGCCCGTAGAACCTGCAACCTGTGGCTCGGGCATCTCGATAAATGGCTCAAGGCGGTTGTCGTTTAGAAAGGTGATGCGGATGTCGTAGCCGTCGTAGTACATGCTCTCAATAACGATGGTGTTGGGCATTGTGTCATCGAGGTGTGTCTTTACGAGCAGCGACTCAGCATTCATATACTGCATTATCCACGTAGATGTCAGCACGGCATAGCCCGTAAAGGCGTTCATATCCAGCGGACAGCACTTGTGGAGATATACCTCTGTCTCGGTGCCATACTCCTCCCACACGGCCTCATCCTCAAGAACGAGGTTGAGCGTGATGCCTATGTTGTCCGAAACGCTGATGGCATCGGGATAGCCCTTGATGCGCAGCATGCCGTTGAGCTCGCCGGCGGGGATGGTCACGGTTGTGGACTCTATGGTGTAGTGCATGCCATATATCGCGCTGCTGCGTGCAGGGATAATCTCCACACCCACGTTGCGGTCGTGGTCGGCGGTGCGTGTTGCCGTAATGGGTATCTCGAACCACTCCTCGCTATCCATCACGCCCAGGTCGTGACGCTCCGATGAGAACATTATGTAGTTCGGACCATCGTATATCTGGCGCTCCGACTCGCAACACACCATGGTGGTGAGTACAAGCATGCCAAATGCTCCCAAAATGCCTTTCAAAAATGTGTATCTCTTCATATCCAATGTGTTACGTTTATCTGTTGCTGTCGTTAGGTAGTATCATCGAGCCTGGTGACTCCAGCTCATGCTGCGGAATGGGCCACACGAAGAGTGCATCGTCGGCCTCAATCTTGAGTGAGCTGCCATTGTCCAGCGACTCGGTTTGTGGTGTGCGCTCGAAGCCCTTGTGCCAGCGCTTGAGGTCGGTGAGGCGGAAGCCCTCCATGTAGAGCTCCTTGATGCGCTCCTCCTCGATAATGGTCATGGCATTTGCCTCGGTCATAGCCACGCCATTGCCATACGAGATGTAGCGTGCCGCGCGCAGTGTGGCGATATCCTCGCCTGCGAAGGCGTAGTTGCCTCTTCCCATAGCGTATGCCTCGGCGCGTATGAGATACTGCTCGGCAAGGCGCAGTGGCTTGGGCATTGAGGTGTGGAGGATATACTGGTCGTAGAAGTTCTGATTGCCGAAGTACTTTACGAGCAGTGGCCATGTGAGGCCGTGGCTATATCCCGTTGTGTATGAGTAGAAGTAGTTGCCATAGCGCAGGTCGCTGTCGTCGTAGAGTCCCAAAACCCATGCCGAGGGCACATAGTCGGGCTTCATAGTCGAGTAGTCGTAGTTGAAGAATACGCGACCCAGTGCGCCGCCATAGGATGTTGGTGTGAAGCCCACCTTCCAGATAATCTCCGTAGCGTCGTCATACTGCCACATATATGAGAAGTGGCTCATGCCCGATGTAATCTCGGTGGTTACCGAGGAGAGAATGTAGAAGTTGCTGTCGATGACGCGCGATGAGTAGTCTATTGCCGCCTCGTAGTCCTTCATGTAGAGCGCTACGCGGGCACGGAGGGCATACGCGGTATACTCGTTGAAGTAGGTGGCGTTGTAGATGTTGCCGCCGACGTTATTCTCGTCGATGTCCATCAGCTGGGCTGCCAGCTCCAGATCCTCGATTACACGCTCGTAGGACTCAGCGAGAGTTGAGCGCACCATAGGCTCGTCGGTGTTGTACTTCGTGACGATGACTACGCCAAGCTCATTCTCGGCCTGCTCAGGGTTCTCGTAGCTCTTGCAGTATAGCTTGATAAGCTCCGAGTAGGCGAGGGCGCGGGCAAAATATGCCTCACCGCATATCTGTTCATACTGGCTCCACTGCTCGTCGTTTGCGAGGTTTTTCTCCACGCGGGGTGCATACTCAAGAAGGAAGTTTGCCGAGGCGATGACGCTATACAACGAGGCATAGACAGCCGTAATCTCGGAGTTTGTAGAGAGGATATCCCAGCGCCAAATGTTGCCGTAGGTGTTGGTGTAGCCATTCACGGCATGCACCATGTCGCACTGTATGTCGGGTAGCAGCGTGAGGTAGCCACTATATAGTGCGCTCGACTTGAGCGAGGCGTACATGCCTATGGCCGCCTGATCGAGCTCCTCGAGGTTGGTGATGGCCTTGTCTGTGGGTATGGCATCCTCGGGATACTTGTCGAGACACGATGTCGCAATAACCGAGAGGGCTACGAATGTTGTGAGTATAGTATAAAACTTCTTCATAATGGTAGTCTGCTGCTAATTAGAATGTTAGATCGATGCCCAATGAATACTGACGAGACATGGGGTACTGCGCCTTGTAAGCATTGCTCGACGACTCGGGATCGATGCCCGTGAAGGGTGTGAACGTAAGGAGGTTCTGCGCCTGGATGTAGATGCGTGCCGAGGTGAAGAACTTGCTCTTGCGGAGCAGGTCGCCTGGCAGACTGTAGCTGAGCATCACATTCTTCAAACGCAGGAACGAGGCATCCTCCAGGAAGCGAGAGTCTATCTGTGGCGTTACGCCATAGCGGGGGATGTCTGTAACGTCGCCTGGCTCCTTCCAGCGGTCGTAGAGCAAGCGGCGCGACTGGTTGTATGCCGAGTAGAGGCCATTGCTCTCCTCGAAGAAGCGGTCGTTGTTAATCATCCAGCGGTCCGCCACCCACGAGAACTGTGCCGAAAGTATGAGACTCTTCCATGAGAGTGCCGTGCCGAAGCCTCCCTGCCATGGTGCTATGTAGTTCTTGCCGATCATCACCTTGTCGCTCTCGTTGAACTCGGTCGTAACCTCGCCATCCTTGGTGTACCACAGAGCATCACCATTAGCAGGGTTTACGCCAGCATAGCGGTTGATGTAGAACTCGCCCACGGGGTGACCCACAACGAGCTTTGTGCCCGTTGTCGAGAGTTCGTACTCGTTGAGACCGTTGTATAGCTCCGTAATCTTATTCTTGTTGTAAGATACGTTTGCCGAGACGTTCCATGTAAATTTGTAGCCACGCACCACGTCGGCATTCAGCGAAAGCTCGAAACCGCGGTTTACCATAGCACCGATATTGTCCCAGCGGAAGCCCTCACCCTTGTCGGCATACGACACAGGTACTGACATGAGCATATCTGTTGTGAGCTTATTGTAAAACTCTAAGTCGAGGTTGATGCGGCTGATAAAACCGAGGTGAAGGGCAACGTTCGTTGTCCAGAGCTTCTCCCAGCCGAGATCCTCGTTACCACTCTGCATGGGGTAGATACCCATGTTATCGTTGTAGTTTGCACCACCGCCCACAAGTGCAAGGTGGTCGTAGTTGGGGATTGAGGAGTTACCCGATGTACCTGTGCTGAATGCCACCTGTGCGGTATTCAACCAGTGTACATCATGCAAGAACGTCTCGCGATTGGCATCCCACATAAGACCCAATGACCAGAATGCCGCCCAGCGGCCACTCTTACCGAAGCGCGATGAAGCATCGGTACGCAACGAGAAGTCGGCATAGTAGCGGTTTTTGTAGTTGTACTCTCCGCGTGCGAAGAACGAGAGGTATCCATATGAGTCGGTAACATCGCCCCATGATACCACCTTCGAGCCTGACGACATTGTGGTTAGGTAGTCGTTATTCTGACCCTGCGTAATAGCCTGAAAGCCCTCATAGTTGTAATCCACGCCCTCGTGTCCGACAAGGATGTTGAGGTTGTGGCCACCATAAAGTGAGGTCTCGTAGTTGATGGTGTTGGTGATGGTGAGCGTTAGGGTGTTGTACGCCGCACGTCCCGCTACGCCAATGCCGTTGTTGGGTTTGTAGCTTGGCATAGACTGCATGAAGGATGTCGAGTTGGTGAAGTCTGCACCAAACTGCGAACGTATAGCAAGACCCTCAATGGGTGTTACCTCTGCAAAAACTGTTGTTAGCGCCTTGTACTTCTTGTTTGTCTGTGGGTTGTTCTCCATCCACTCCAGAGGGTTCTGTCCTGTGCCCTTCCACGAGCCGTCGCTCTCCGATGCTATTGAGCCATCCTCACGATAGGGGTTCCAGTAAGGGAGCATGAAGCGGCTCGCAGAGATAGGAGAGTAGAGAGCATACTCGCCATCCTCGGCCTGCTGCACCTCTTCATAGACCATCATGGTGTTAGTGCCGAGGCGCAACCACTGTGATGCCTTCACGTCGGTATTTGCGCGTATGTTGTAGCGACGGAATGTAGAGCCCTGTGCGATACCATCCTGGTCGTAGAACGAGCCCGAAACGTAGTAGCTCATCTTGTCCGTAGCGCGGCTGACCGAGAGGTCGTAGTTCTGCAACAGAGCGCGGTCGTTAAACACTGCATCGAGCCAGTTGATGTCGGTCTGCGCGAGGAGGTCGTAGTTCTGACCCGCATCGAGACCTATCTCCTTCTCAAATTGTATGCGCTCCGCGGTGTTCATCAGGTTCCAGTTGCCATGCGCGAGCTGCGAGGCTCCAATCTGCGTGCGGAATGTGACCTTGGCATTGTCGGATGTTGTGCCGCGCTTGGTGGTGATGATGACAACGCCATTGGCAGCACGCGCACCGTAGATAGATGTTGATGATGCATCCTTCAACACCGACACCGACTCGATGTCCGAGGGCGATATGGCGTTGAAGTCGGAGCTCGAAATGGGTACACCATCGAGTATGAAGAGTGGAGCCGTGCCAGAGTTGATGGAGTTGGTACCGCGAATCTGGAATGTCGCAGCCTTTGATGGCTCACCCGAGTTCGAAAGCACCATAAGACCGGGACTCTGACCCTGTAATGCCTGGTCGAAGCTCGCCGCGGGAACGCTCTCGAGCTTGTCGCTCTTTACCGTAGATACCGAACCCGCTATCGTGCCCTTTGTTCGTGTGCCGTACGCTACGACAACAACCTCCTCATAGATGTGCGACTCCGAAACGAGTGTAGCATTGTAGGTAACCTCGCTCGAACCCGATGGCACCTTCCACTCGTGGCGCTCGCAACCGAGATAGATGAACGAGATTATCGTACCCTCCTCCACGGTGATTGAGTAGCGACCATCAGAGTCTGTGCTTGTGCCCTGCGTCTGGCTCCAAACAACGCTCACGCCCGGCATAGGCGAGTTGTCTTCCTGGAATGTCACCGTGCCACTAACCTTGACTCTCTGCTGCGCCGAGACGTCGTATGCAATGAATAGTGACACAAAAAGTGTTAGTAGTTTTATGAATTGTCTCATTGTGTATAATGTTTTCTGTCTGTTTATACATGGCAAATGTATGCATAATTATCTGATTTTCCAATAATATTATATATTATTTAGAAACACTAAAATATATTGTCGGTATTTCGGTTGTTAATGTATCTATTTAGTAGTGAGATGTGTTCGTGTTTGATGGTATATTTTAGTCCGTTTTTAATTTAATATGGTGGCTATTTGTGCGTGAAAAGTGGTTATAAATAGGTGTTGCAAAATAGCATATGGATGATGTGAAAATGTGTGAATAATCAACCGCGTGATATGCGCGTGTTCTGATGCGCCGAGTTGCTCCTTATGCGTATGAGCTCTGTTTTTTATATGTCCGTTGTTGATGTAGCGCCTGTCGGTTAATCGTATGTTATATCTATATATGCTCCTGGCGATGATGGCAGGGTGTGGTTTTGGGTAAAAAAAAGTGTATTTGCTAAGGTGTTGATATATAGGAAGATGTTGATTGTGGCTGTAAAAATATTTTAAATTTTCTTAAAAAAGATTTGCACAGAAAGAATTTTTGTATTATCTTTGCACTCGCAAACAAGGAAAATCGGTCATTAGGCCATTTTACGATACATCGCGGGGTAGAGCAGTTGGCAGCTCGTCGGGCTCATAACCCGGAGGTCGGAGGTTCGAGTCCTCCCCCCGCTACCATAGAGGACAAATCATTAGATTTGCCCTCTTTTTTATGGTAGCGGGGGGAGGACTGATGTCCTCAGTCATATCTACAATCCACCCAAACCCTCCTTTGAAAAGGAGGGCTTGTGGCAAGACTTCGTCTTGCATTGCTTCGCAAAATGAGTGGTAGCTTCAAAGTCGGAGATAAATCGGTTAGAAATTTCGATATGGTGTCCTACTACAGCAGGAGAAACAGTAATGTTTCTCCTGTTTTCGTTTGCGGGTGTCGGCCTAGAACGGCTCATATCTACAATCCCTCCAAACCTCCCTTTGATAAGGGTGGCTTGTGGCAATGTCGTACCACTTTGTTGTCTCAGGCAAGATATCAAAAAAACAGAGGGGACTAATGTAGATTAGTCGCCCTCTGTTCTTGAAATGGGAATCTAAGTGTTTATCGCACGAGGTCCTTCACATAGTGTGCTGAGCAGCCATACTCAAAGAGGTTAAGGCCTGTTGTATATACTCCTATTTTGGTTAATTCAAGGGCATATCCGCCATAAGCACCAGTTCGCTCATTGCTCCAATAGTAGCCCTTTTCGCCCTTATACTGATAGCTCTCTCTGTCGGAGTCCTCTGGCCAATATACACGACCATTTGCAGCGAGCTTGATTTGAGGTATGCCATCGCTATAAGGCTGGCTGCCAGTGAAGTAGTAGCCATTGTTGAACTCTGAGCGGTTCTTAACAAGGTTAATAAGCTCCTGTCTTGTAGGGAGTCGCCAGCCCTCAGGACAGTTGTATTCAGCGCCTGTGTGAGATGTGTAATTACTTGATGTCACAGGTGCCCATATGAGTCCATCGATAAGCACGCCCTTGCCATAGTTCTGATCATTATAGATAAAGTCAGGTATGAGCGCGTCCATATCCACCACCTCTTTGTTGATGAAGTCGTACGCTACGATGTTGTCGGCAAACTCCTTCCAGCCATTTGTGCCGCGATATACATAGTACTCCATATAAGGCACATAGATTTTCACTGCTGAGAGGTCGTTACCGCTCTCGAGTGTTGGAGGCACAGTTTTATTGACATAGAGTTGAGTGAGGTTTGTGCAGTTGTAGAATGCACTCTCGCCAATGCGACTTACGCTCTTGCCAATGTGGACAGTACTCAACTGACTTGCGTCTATATACTGATCATCCTCCCACCATTGATCATGACGATTAAATCCGTTAAATGCATAATCTCCGATTGCGGTTACGCTATCACCAATCACCAATGTATCGAAGTAGGTATTGCCGAGGGCTGAGTGGAAGTAGCTCAGCTGATTCATGCCGTCAGGAATAGCGCAGTCGAGCGTCAATGTATCTAATCGGCAATTATAGAACGCCTCCTTGCCTATTGTGGTCACGCTATTTGGTATTGTTACCGATGTAAGACAGTCGCAGTCGTAGAATGCATAGTTGCCAATAGATGTCACACCCTCAGGGATGATAAGATCTGTGACAAGCTCACCATTTAAATATAGGTTCTCTCCATCACATAATGGGTTAGATGGACTATCTTCAAATGCTATGCGACACCATGCTGATAGATCACTGATATGGATATCGGCAATGTTGTAGTCATTTGCGAAAGCAAAGCTTCTTACCTCTGATAGAGTTGTAGGTAGTGTTACCGATGTGAGATTATCGCAGTGTTCAAATGCATAGCTGCCAATATATGTCACACCCTCAGGGATAACTACCTCGGTAAGGCTATCACAGTTTTGGAAAGCATAGCTTTCAATAGTTGCTACGCCATTTCCTATGGTCAGATCACAAAGACGGGTACAACCAGAGAATGCCTCGCCGCCAATAGATGTAACACTATATGGAATATCAATAGCAGTAAGGCTGATACAGCCATGGAAAGCCCAATCCTCGATGGTAATAACGCTATTGGGAATCTCTACCTCACTAAGGGCTACACAGCCATAGAAAGCATAACTTCCAATAGATGTTACACGCTTACCAATAACAATGTTCCTCAATGCTTTGCAGTCGCGGAAGGTGTTGTTGTTGATGCGTAGTACGCGATTTGGGATGGTCACACTCTCCAGGTTGGGACAGCCCTCAAATGCAGAATCTGCAATCTCGGTGATGTTGTCGTGCATTGTGATACTCTTGGCAGAGATACCGCTAAGCTGGTTGCCTACAACTGTGGTGCTCTCCGGAATAACAACATCGGTCACAAGCTGATTGTTGATATATAGGTCATGGGCTGTACGCAATGGGTTCGAAGATGAATTACCGAATGAAATCTCCAACCAGTCGACAATATCGCCACCGAAATATACTTTGCTAAGGCTGATACAACTTTCAAAAGCATAGCTGTCAATAGTTGCAATACCCTTAGGCAGGGTGATAGTCGTAAGTGCACCACAGCTGGAGAGTGCTCTATAACCTATTGTAGTTACATTATTACCAATAATAACGCTTTTTAGATTCTTACAGCCTGTGAATGCTTCACGATCAATGATTGTTACGTTGTCGCCAATGACAACCTCGCTAAATGCTGCATCTCGGAAACGGATTTTATTGTCCCAATCTTCACCACCTGTGCCATTGCAGTTTATGATCGCCTTACCCGTACATCCGCTAAATGCGCTATCCTCAATTCTTGTAACAGAGGATGGTATGGTAATCTCCTTCATAGAGGTACAACTCTTGAAGGCCTCAGAGCCGATAGAGGTAATACACTCAGGGATATCCAACCAGGTGAGGTTAGTACAAGAGACAAAGGCGCGAGTAGGAATAGCCGTAACACGAGAGTCGAACTTCAAGACGCCCTCGCCTGTAGTGGTATCAAAGATGTTCTCCAAGAAGTTTGCACCAAAGCCCTCGGTAGTATATGGGTCGAGAGGCTCGCCGTCGTTAGTCTTGTAGGCAATCTCGAAAATGTTGACAATCATGCTGTCATTATCAAAGTCGTAGCCATAGATAGACTCGGCATAATCGCTCCAATACTCAGCGGCACGATAGTCGTACATAACATCTACAGGAACATATATCTTGCGATCCTCGGCACTGCCATTGAACATCTCGTAGCCACCAGCAGGTACTACACCAGCCTTGCAATATACCACCTTAAGGCTTGAGTTGTGGTTGAAGGCGTAGTTTGCAATATTCGTAATAGTGGCAGGAAGAACTACCTTGGTGTTTGAGTGACACTCCGAGAATGCATCGTAGCCAATGCTGCTGAGGTTGCTGCCAAAGATTGTCTCCTCCAATGATGTACAGCAGTAGAACGCACGATCATTGATAACGGTCAAACTCTCAGGGAAATAGACATTTTTTAGGTTATGACAATCACGGAATGACTCGCTGCCTACAGTTGTTACACGCTTACCCAAAACAACTCTCTCCAAAGCATCACATCCATAGAATGTGCCACTCTTAATCTCGGCAACCTTATCTGGAATAGTGATGCTCTTCAATGCATCGCAGTCACGGAAGGCATCATTGATAATCTCGGTAATATCATCGTGGAGAGTAACGCTCTCAATCGATATACCGCTAAGCTGATAGCCCAAAGAGGTAATAGCAGAAGGAACTGTCATGCTCTTAACAGCCTCACCCTTAATATACAAATCACCACCATGATTTACAGGGTTAGAACCACGAGTGCTGAATGAAATGTTCCACCAGTCGCTCTCTGTACCACCATAGTATGCTTTGCTGAGATTTGTACAGTAGTCGAAGGCTGACGACTCAATACTCTTGACACTCACAGGTATGGTAACCTCCTGGAGATTGTCACAATTTGCAAATGCGTCGTAGTTGATACGCTCAACACGCTCGCCAATAGTCACCTTAGTCAAATTGTCGCAATTATAGAATGCATAGCAACCTACATAAGTGATGTTGTTGTCGATGATGACCTCCGAGAAACCTGCCTCGCGGAACCAGCTATCGCTCCAGTTGTCATCAATGCGGCAATTGATAGTCGCACGACCTGTACAACCAAAGAATGCCTTGCTGCCAATGCTTGTGATAGACTTTGGTATGCTTATCTCCTTGATAGCACTACAACCATTAAATGCATTCTTGCCAATGCTCTGAATACCATCAGGAATATCAATAGATGTGAGGTTGTTGCACGCAAGGAAGGCGTTGTCTGGAATAGCTGTAATCTGTGCATCAAATACCAGGGTACCCTTTCCTGTAGCCTTATCGTAGCGATTCTCGATCAATGCACCACCAAAGCCCTCCTCAGAGTAGAGACTTACTGGCTCGCCATCATCTGTAGTGTAAGAAAGCTCGTAGATAGGAGGTATCTCGCCAGTATAGGTGAACTGGGCCATAGGCTGAATGTGGTTACGCTCGATGGTCAAAGGAGACGATGAGCTAAGCTCCATCACTGAGCCGTCATAGCAGTTGATCTCTACAGTGATACCAGCCTCGAAGTGCTGAGGAAGCAACGCAAAGTAGAACTGTGTGGGCTCCGAGCTGAGGGTTACACCCTCACCACAGTCAAGCATAATTTCCTTGAGAACAGAGTCGTCAAAGAGTATGTTGCCACCTACCTCGCTGTCGTTGCTGCTGTCGAAACTTGAGTCAGATGCAAGTACTGCCTCGGCGGTCTCGGCATTAACATACGCCAAACCTGCAATCTGCTCGCCATTATTACCGCGGAAGAGGATATTCTCAACGCGCTCGCCATCACCCACAATCGCCAAACGCAACCATCCACATACACTGCGGAGCTGGAAGTTGGTAAAGTCGCTGCATGCAACCATAATATTACCTCCCTCGCCATAGCTGCGATACTTGTAGTGCTGCAATGCCGAATGATAGACATCCAGCGACAACTGAGATGGATTAAGGCGATAGTTGGCGTTGTAAGGGTAGGCAATAATAATCTTGCCCATGGTGTTGTCGCCAACATTGCCACTCACATGGCTCAGGTTACCCGTACGGTCGCCATCATTGCCAGTAAACACCCACTTGGTGTTATTCATAGAACGGTAGAACACCGAAACCTCATCATTAGCATTCCATACAGTCTTGCCTGACCATGAATCAAGCTGAATGCGGGTGTCGTTGTTCCCCTCAAAACTTACGGTCAAGGTGTCAGGTGCAGACTCTCGGTCAACTACGGTCACCTCAATCCCACTTTGTGTACATGCAGCCATAGCTATGACTGCAAGCACAAGAGTTAGTAGACGCTTCATAAATTTAATTGTTTGTATATTTTTTTATTTGTCTCCGTTTGGTGTGGTGTTAGTCCCAGCCCTGAGTCTCATCCTCGATTGGATTTTCGATATTTGAAGAACCCTGGAAACCAAACTCAACGATAGCCTCTTCAACCTCAATATTAGGCGCGATATAGCTGGTAATTAGTTTATTAGTCATAATACTAACCTGTTAATTTTATAGTGTAAAAAATATTTTGTAATTGTTTGATTCAAATTTAACCCTTAAAATGAGATTGTGATTCAAAAAAAACTATATGCAACAGGACAAAAATATGTAATATTTACCAATTGTGCAAGTTTGGTGTTATTTATGTTTTTTGGTCATATTGTATGATGGTTGTTTTTTAAAAATAAAGACCGCTTTGGCGGCGAAATATCTATTTAACAAATAGGGCTGATTACACGGATGTGAAGTGACTCTTAGCTTCTATGTATTGTTGTAGATTTTGTCCTCTGTCGAGTTTACCTGTGGCTTAAATTCAAGTGTTGATATATTTAACTTTATGGGTCATGCAGAGCATTTCATGACAGGGGTAAATGAGTGTAATAGCATATTGCTGTTTGCCGGTCCACCAAGCTATATGGAGCGTATTATTGATTCGTTTGTAAGCATAACTCTCTCAAATATAGTAACACTTCGATTGGAGATTCTGTATTCGGTAGGAGTAGTAGTCTTATAAGTGTATATTGCAAGATTATAACATATCCGATGTGTTCAAATATTTATTAATGTTTTCTCAGATTGCAGGATTTGTCCTTTTCTTCTGCTGCTGACTTGTGGCGATGTTGTGAGGTGTCTTATACTAAATAAATGTGGCCCGTCGATTAGGCGAGCCACACAATGATACATAATTTTACTCTTAGTGGGTGAATACCTTACCCATCTGTGCCTCGGAGCGTTCGTAGGCCAGGCGTGACGTAGTGGGGTATTTGAGGGCGTCAAGCTCTTTGACCGCATCTTCAATATCGCGGATAAGCATATCTGCCATGTCACGCGACATGCCCTGGCGCACCACAATGCGCATGACAACCATATCCTCGATACTCTTGGGCATTGAGTACGCAGGAACCATCCAGCCCGACTGCTGCAGGCGAGCCTGAAGGTCGTAGAGCGTCCACTTTGCCGTCTTATTGTAGTTATCCTCCATCGTCCAGATGAAAAGTGGGTTTACAACCTCGTCAGAGTAGTTCTTGAAGTATGGCATCTCGCCGATGCGCTTATGGCAATACTGTGCAATCTCCATCGAGTTGCGGTGGATGTTCTCGTAGCCCTTGCGTCCGAGGCGTATGAAATTATAGTACTGGCCCAGGATCTGCGCTGCAGGACGCGAGAAGTTGAAACCCACTTGTGTAACCTCGGCTCCGAGATAGTTGACCGAGAAGCTCATCTCGTCGGGCAGATAGCTCTTGTCGCGCCATACCACCCAGCCAAGACCCGGATATACCAAGCCGAACTTGTGACCGGAGGTAGATATGGATACCACCCACTTCAGTCTGAAGTCCCACTTGTGGTGAGGCTTGATGAATGGAAGAATAAATCCGCCCGACGCGCCGTCAACGTGTATAGGAATGTTATGTCCCGTGTGGTTGTTATATTTGTCGAGAGCCTTGTCCAATGCTTCGACGTCATCGTTGAGGCCTGTCCATGTCACGCCTGCGATGGCAACCACGCATATTGTATTCTCGTCGCACATCTTGATGGCATCCTCAGGACATAGTGTGCGCTTCTCGCGTGTAAGCGGCACCTGTCGCAACTCAATTTGCCATAGCTTGCAGAATTTCTCCCATACCACTTGCAATCCTGTGCTAATCACAAGGTTTGGCTTATCTACGGGTTTGCCCTCCTTGATGCGACGATGGCGCCAGCGGAGCCATGCCGATACGCCTCCTAGCATACACGCCTCGGATGAACCGATGCCCACTGCGCCCGTCTTTGACTCGCTCTTCTCGGGGCTGTTCCAAAGGTTGGCGATGATGTTGATGCATCGCGATGCCATCACCGCAACGCGCGGATACTCAGTCTGATCGATGTAATTTACGGCTATTGCCTCGTTCATCAGTCGTGTGGCATAATCGTCCATGTAGGTTGTGACAAACGTAGCGAGATTCAGTTGAGGTTGTGTCTCAACTGCCGCTTCGTCTTTGACCATGCGGTAGGCGATTTCAGGGAGCGTCATGTCGTTTGGAATCTCCGTTGTTGGTGCTGGGCGGAGCATCTCCTCCGACCCATATACCGCAGCTGTGGCGGTCGAACATTTTTTCTCGATCATAGTGCAAATTTTTTTAAGTTAAATGTGTTGTTCAACTTGTCATAAATCATGCCAGAGGACGTTGCAGTATCTATTCCTTAATTCCATTTTTATGCGATGTCTTTTGTGTCTGAAAAAGTGTTGGTTGAGGTGGATTTTTTGTGCCGAAATTATCTCAGAATTAATGGAAAAACAGTCTGTTTAATTGGTGTGAAATAGGTGTGTTTTGCCACGCTTTTTTTATGATGAAATATCGTGCTACAATGGCATCAGATGTGCATATATGGATGTTTTATCGCTGTTTTAGGACGAGTAATTTGGTTATATTTTTGCCATGAAAAATATTCAGAATCGGACTCGATTTTTTGTGTGCGAAAAAATGCGAAAAAAAATATGAAAAAATGTTTGAGAAAATTTTGCCACATCGGAAAAAAATCGTACATTTGCGGCATAGTATTGCGTAATGTATGGCGTGTGCAAAGGCCATGCATCAATGACATAATTGTGTAAATTAATGATATATAATATATTAAGCGTATGAATTTTAAAAAATTTACTCTAACATTGGTTGCTATGTTGGTGTGCGTGGGTCTCTATGCACAGCCACAGAGCAAGAGCGACGAGAGCGTAGAGTTCCGTCCTCACTGGGATTTGCAGTTGCAGGGTGGTGTAGGTCACACTATCGGTGAAACTACATTCGGCGAGTTGTTGTCGCCTGCAGTTGTTCTTTCAACTAACTATCGTTTCCACCACGCTATGGGCGTTCGTTTCGGTCTTGGCGGTTGGCAGGGTAAGGGTGCATTGGTTGGCGTTGTGAATGAGAATTACGCATTTAACTTCGTTCAGTTGAATGCTGACTACAAGCTCGACCTCTCTGCTCTTTTTGGTGGTTACAACCACAAGCGTCCTGTTTCTGTGTACGCACTCGCGGGCGTGGGCTTTAATTATGGTTTTGACAATAAGGAGGCTGCTGCAATCGCTGCTGCTGCTCCAGTATGGATGGAGGATCAGTTGCCTTATTTGTGGGACAAGAAGTTCTTTGTAGCTGGTCGTCTTGGTTTGGGCGTTGATTTCCGTGTTGCAGAGCGCGTTGCTTTGAGCCTTGAGGCAAACACAAATATCTTGTCTGATAAGTTCAACTCAAAGCGTGCTGAGAACGTTGACTGGCAGTTCAACTACTTGGCAGGTGTATCATTCAGCTTTGGTAAGAAGCACCAGACATCTAAGGTTTGGCTTGCTGAGCAGGAGGCTCTCCGTATTGCTGAGGAGGCACGTATCGCTGCTGAGAAGGCTGCTGAGGAGAAGCGTCTTGCTGAGGAGGCTGAGGCTAAGCGTCTTGCCGAGGAGGCTGAGGCTAAGCGCATTGCTGAGGAGCAGGCTGCTGCAGAGGCTGCACGTGTTGCTGCTGTTCGCGCAAAGAACGTTGAGGAGAACTCTGAGAATGTATTCTTTACTATCAACTCAACTTACATCCGTAAGGCTGAGCAGGCTAAGATCACTCGTTTGGCTGAGTGGCTTAAGAACAACCCTGACTACACTGTAGCAGTTGTTGGTTACGCTGATAAGGAGACTGGTTACGCTGCTGGTAACATGAAGCTTTCTGAGCGTCGTGCACAGAATGTTAAGAAGGCTCTCATCGCTGCAGGTGTTGAGGAGTCTCGTATTGAGATTGGTTTCAAGGGTGATACAGCTCAGCCATTCTCTAAGAATTACGAGAATCGTGTTGTGATTTGTACATTGGAGTAGTAGGACTACACCTATATATATAATTTGACACAATTATTTTTTCACTTAATTTTTTATTTATTAAACAATGAAGTACTTATCTAAGTTGTTGAGCATGCTCCTAGTTGGTGCTATGCTCTACTCGACCGGATGTACCGACTACAAGAACGACATCGACAATCTTAACCAGAAGGTTGATGAGATTCAGAAGGAGTTGCAGGAAGGTCAGATTGATCCTTTGAAGGCTGATTTGGCTCAGACAAAGGAGGATCTTGCTAGTGCTCAGGAGGCTATTGAGGCTCTTACTACAAAGCACAATGAGGACATCGATGCTTTGAAGGCTGTTGATTCACAGCTTGATGGCAAGATTAAGGAGGCTAATGATGCTATCCTCGCTCTTGAGGGTGCATTGGAGCAGGAGGTAGAGGCTCTTGAGGCAGAGATCGCTGCTTTGGAGACTGCTCTTGCACAGGCTAAGAAGGATGCCGAGGATGCTGATGCAGCTCTTAAGGCTGAGCTTGTTCAGAAGATTACTGATCTTGAGACTGAGTTGCTTGCTAAGGTAGCTGAGCTTCAGGAGAAGCTTGAGGGCGATATCGAGGATCTCCGTGCAGATATGCAGGCTAAGATTGATGCTGCAAACGAGGCAATCGATGAGGCAATCGAGGATATCGACGCTTTGGATCTTCGTGTTGATGATCTCGAGCAGACAGATGAGGATCTCCAGGCTGCAATTGATGCATTGGAGGAAGAGATTGCTACAACAAATGCTGAGCTCGCTGTATTGCGTGCTGAGTTGGAGCAGGAGAAGGCTGATCGCATTAATGGTGATGCTGCTGAGAAGGCTGCTCGTGAGGCTGCCGTTAAGGCTCTTGAGGAGGCAATCGCAGCTTTGGAGGCTAAGCATGATGCTGAGGTAGCTCTTCTTCAGGACGCTATCGATGCTTTGAACAAGAAGGTAGATGAGGAGCTCAACCTTCTCAAGCACCGTGACGCAGAGTATGAGAAGTTGCTCGCAGCTGCTCAGGCTGGCATTGAGTCACTTGGCAAGCAGGTTGAGGCTAACTACAATGAGCTTAAGGGTGATGTAGCTTCTTTGAAGGCTGAGCTTCAGGCTGAGATCGAGGCTAACAAGACTGCTATTGCTCAGAACCGTTTCGACATCGATCGTACTATCGCTGCTGTTGAGACTTTGAACGGTAACGTTGCTGCTTTGCAGACTTCATTGCAGTCTACAAACCAGACTCTCTTCGCTCTTATGTCTGACTACTACAGCTTCAAGTCTGAGATCGTTGGTCGTGTTGCTTCACTTGAGGCAAACGTAGAGAAGCTTGATGCGTTGTATGCTGAGATTACTGAGGAGATTATCCCAGCTATTGAGAATCAGATTGCACAGAATACAGCTCTCGTTGAGCAGACTGTAGCCGATGTTCAGGCTAACGCTGCTGCTCTTGAGGAGTACAAGAAGGCTGCTGCACAGACTTTCAGCTTGTTGGAGCAGGCTGACGCAGCTCTTTGGACTGCTATTGCTGCTGCAAACCAGACTATTTACGAGAACAAGGCTGAGATTGCTAATCTTCGCAATGAGTTGATCGAGTCACTCGCTGGTGTACGTGCAGAGATCGCTGCTTCTTTCGCTGATGTTTACGCTAAGTTTGATGAGATTGCACTTGCTCAGGCTCGTCAGTACGAGGAGATGTTGGCTGCTATCGAGGCAGTTAACAACTTGACAGCTGTTAACGCTGCTGCTATCAACGACGAGGTTGCTGCTCGCGAGGCTGCTGATAAGGCTATCTCTGACGAGTTCAAGGCATTCCAGTTTGCTTACAACTCTAAGGTTGCTGAGCTTCACAAGTTGATCGATACTCTTGAGGCTAACCACGCTGCACTTGTTGCTGCTTTCGAGGCTTACAAGAAGGAGGTTGAGCAGAAGATTGCTGATGCTATCAAGACTGCTGTTGAGAAGGCTACAGGCTACACTGATATGAAGATCAACGAGCTTCAGAACTATGTAAACATTGAGAATACTAAGCTTTCACAGAAGCTTGACGATGCTATCGCTGCTTTGGATGCTGCTTACAAGGCTGCTGATGAGGTTATCCGTAAGGAGATGGTTGATGCTGACGATAAGCTCCAGGAGCAGATTAACATCATCGTTGATCGTGTTCAGTCACTCGTATTCGTTCCTCAGTACACTGACGGTAAGGGTACTATCAACTACGCTAAGGCTGGTATGACTATCGTAGAGACTCGTTCAGAGGCTGAGTACCAGGTTTACCCTGCAGAGTGCGCTGATGCTATTGTTTCTGCTTTCGATGCTGAGAAGCCAAGCTTGACATTCGATTCTGAGTACCTTGAGACACGTTCTGGTCTCTCATTCGATGTTGTTGCTGTTAAGAAGGGTTCTAAGCCTGGTCGCATCGTAGTTACTTTCGAGCCTCGTGGTCTTGATGAGAAGTTCTACACTGGTGAGACTAACAAGGAGTACGCTCTTTCACTCGTTTTGACTACTGATAAGGTTAACCTCTCTTCAGATTACACTAACTTCGTTCGCGCTAAGAATGCTGATGAGATTACAATGGCATTTATGCTTGGTGAAAAGGCAATCTCTGGTCAGTATGGTCAGACAATTACTTTCGAGTATACTGATACTGATACTGTAGAGAAGGTTCTTCCTGAGCACTATGTAGCATTCACAGTTGCTGGCAATACTTATAACGGTATTGAGGCTCTTAACGCTGCAGGTTATGCTCTTACTATGGAGCGTTCTAACTATATCGACCGTTATCAGGATAACCTCGGTACACGTCCATTCGTTGTAAATGAGAATGAGGAGGGTATTCTTGAGGTTAAGGTTGATGAGGTTAACGGTACTTTGATTGGTAACTATGTTGACTTCGGTTACACTTATGTTGCTGGTACACTCAAGGCAGAGGCTTTCTCTCGCTATGCTACTTCACTTGTTAAGTCTGATGTTAAGTTCGATGGCGTAACTGCTACTTGGACATATGCTCAGGATGCTGTTGTTGATGCTGCTAACGATGGTTCTTACAGCCGTGAGTTCGAGTTGGCTCTTGTAGAGCACGATTTGCCATCAGACGTTGATCTTGAGATGGTATTTGCTAATGCTGCTGATTCTGTTAAGGTAATGCTTGACGGTGAGGAGGCTGAGGTTGATGCTAAGTTCTTCGTTAAGGATGGTAAGGTTTACTTGACTTTCGCTAACTTCGAGTGGAATAAGTCTTATGAGGTAGTTGCAACTTACACAGTTCTTGATAAGGTTCTTAACGATCCTTGCGCTGAGGCAACTGTTACTGTTAATGTTGTTACTGTTGACCGTAGCCGTGAGGTTATCAAGGTTCAGCTTACTGATTCTAAGTGGGAGCTTACTAAGCGCTTCGTTAACATGTCTCGCACTGACAAGGAGTCATTGATGAAGATCTACGATGATGCTAAGTCTTACCTCGGTGAGATGACTGCAGAGGACTTCCTTAAGGATATCTTTGTAAATCACGAGTTCGAGTACAAGAACTCTGCTAACGGTGAGAGCAAGGAGAGCGATGATACTTATACTAAGTTGGTAATTGTTGACGAGGGTACAATGATCCAGTCTGTTTACAACGTTGACGAGTATAAGGAGATTCCTGAGGTAATCGAGTACTTCTACCACATCACTACATGGTATGGTCAGGAGATTGAGATTACTAAGTCATTGACTCTTGGTTTGGAGCCAGTTGAGATTACTCTCGACGCTGAGCCAGTTGAGATCGAGAAGAACCTCCAGTTCACTATTGACAACCAGTCATTGGCTGAGATCTTCAACCAGGTAAATGGTGTAAGCGTTAAGATGGATGATTTCACTGCTGACGAGTACTTGAAGGCTATCTTCTCTGACTTCGAGCTTCGCGCTAAGAGCTACACTGCAAATGGTATTGAGGCTCGCGGTACAAGCTTGACAGTTGATCCTGCTAAGCCAACTTATGCAGTAACAGCATACGACTATGCTGATTTCAATGAGGCTGTTATGTCTGTAGTTTACAAGACTACTTACACTACATGGTATGGTCAGGAGATTATCATCAACCAGGTTGTTGACTTCGAGTTCCCAGCATACGACTTCAAGCACAACACTTTGTATGTATACGGTGCTGACATGGACTTCTACTCACAGGTACAGCCAGAGTACACATGGAAGAATGACAACGAGGCTGAGGGTCTCTTGAAGTTCGACGTTGCTGCTGTTGATCTCCGCGCTGCATTCAACGTAGTTGACGCTGCTGCTAACAAGTTTACTCCTGAGCAGATTGCTGATTTGGGTCTTGTTTACAACTTCGTAATTGAGGATGCAATTCACGATGGTATCAGCATTGATCCTGCAACTGATAAGCTCTCTTACTATGGTGCTAACCCATATGTAAATGTTCGTGGTAACCTCTACATTGTTAACGATAACAATACTCGTTACACTGTACCTACATCATTCGACGAGGGTGGCAAGTATGCATCATACAATGTTGTTAAGTTCAACCCAATTGGTACAGCTGAGGTAATCATGAACCCAACAATCGACGTTAATAACGCTATCGCTTACAACGTTCACGTTCTTGACTATGTTAAGTTGATGGATCACCGTATGGGTGGCCGCCAGAACTATGACCTTATCACCGACGGTGCATGGGTAACTGGTAATGGTGAGAACGGCTTCGCTCAGGGCGTTGATGTTCGTGCTAACTATATTTATCGCATCAATGAGGTTTGGGTTGACGATACAAGCGATGTTGATGCTGATATTCGTCCATATGTAACATTGAACAATGGTACATTGACATTCGACAATACTCAGCAGCTCGAGCTTACTGCACCATTTACAGTTCCTGTAACTTTGAAGTTCCAGAACTGCTGGATGGAGAAGCCTCAGCAGGTAACTGTTAAGGTAACTTTCAACCCTATTAAGTAATTTACCTTACTTAAATTTCCTGAAAGAGGCGGACTTAGGTCCGCCTCTTTTTTTTGCTCTTGTGTGGTAGGTTTTGCTGTAGAGAGAGTAAGTAGATTAGGATGGTTAGATTGTTAGGAGACTATTGTGAGTAGGGAGGAATTGGTTTTGGTACTTGTTTATAGTTTGATTGAGATATTAGTTAGCCGTATCATTGGTATAAAACTCGTTGCGGTATGGACAAAAAAACAGTGCTCTGCATCACGCAGAGCACTGTTTTCTTTAATAAGCGGCGGTGTTGCACCGCGCGTTGCTTATCTTGTTTGTCTATGTCGTCAGTCGATTAGCGGCGGGGCTTGATGTCGAGCTTAACGGGCTTAATCATATTCTCAGGAGCGAGAATAGTGTCGAGCTCCTCCTTTGTAAGGATGCCCTCCTCGAGGACGATGTCGTAAACACGACCACCAGTAGCCATAGCCTTCTTAGCAATCTTTGTAGAGTTCTTATAGCCGATGATTGGGTTAAGAGCTGTTACTATACCGAAGCTATCCTTAACATACTTCAAGCACTGCTCCTCGTTAGCCTTGATGCCATCAACGCAGTTAACACGCAATGTATCGAAACCGTTCATCATAATCTCTGCAGACTCGAAGCAGCACTGTGCCATTGTAGGCTCCATAGCGTTGAGCTCCATCTGTGCCTCCTGAGCACACATAGCAACACATGCGTCGTTACCGATAACCTTATAGCATATCTGGTTCATAACCTCAGGAATAACTGGGTTAACCTTACCTGGCATGATTGAAGAACCTGGCTGACGTGCTGGAAGGTCGAACTCGTGGAGACCGCAACGAGGACCAGAACCCAAGAGGCGGAGGTCGTTACAGATCTTGTTCAACTTAACAGCTACGCGACGCAATGCTGATGAGTAGCCTACCATGCAAGTAGTGTCAGATGTAGCAGCTACGAGGTCCTCAGCGAGCTTGATGTCCCAGCCAGTGATCTCGCGCAAAGCTGCGATACACTTCTCAGCGTACTCAGGCTCTGAGCAGATACCTGTACCGATAGCTGTAGCACCCATATTCACTGTCAGGAACTCCTCAGCAGCGAACTCGAGGTTCTTGCGCTCCTCCTTCAAGATCTGGGCGAAGGCACCGAATGTCTGGCCGAGTGTCATAGGCACAGCGTCCTCGAGCTGTGTACGACCCATCTTCAAGATGTGTGCGAACTCCTTAGCCTTCTTCTCGAATGATGCGATAAGGTCGTTGTAGTGACCCATGAAGACCTTGTGTGTAGCGTAGAGACCGAGGTGGATACCGCATGGGTATGCATCGTTAGTTGACTGAGAGCAGTTAACGTGGTCGTTAGGTGAGCAGTACTGATACTCGCCAGCCTCGTGACCCATAATCTGGAGTGCACGGTTAGCGATAACCTCGTTAGCGTTCATGTTTGTAGTAGTACCTGCGCCACCCTGGATCATGTCACATGGGAAGTGCTCGTGGTGCTGACCTGCCATAATCTCCTCGCAAGCCTGCTTGATGGCATTGAACTGCTCGTCGGTCAAGAGACCGAGCTGGTGGTTAGCAACAGCTGCGCCGAGCTTTGTCATTGCCAAGCCATTGATGAACAATGGGTAGTCATTGAGGTGGAAGCGGCTAATGGGGAAGTTAACAATACCGCGCAATGTCTGCACGCCATAAAGCGCCTCAACGGGCACCTCCATCTCGCCGAGAAGATCGCTCTCGATGCGAGTCTTACCTGAATACTTGATAGTCATAGTTAGTTGTTTTATGTTTGTTTAATTGTTTGTGTTCGTGCTTTGATACGTATATTATCATGTAAAATTACTACTTTTTTATTAATCCACCAATTATTCGACCAACAATTTGCAAACTTTCCGCATTTTGGACTCGTAGCGTCGATATTTTGAGGTTTTTTATGGTCTCATCACGAGAAAACTAACAAAGTAGTGTTGTCGTAAGGACATTATTTATATTTTTGCGTAAGAAATATCGTAAAAAGGTCAGGTATGAAGCGCGGTATATTACTACTAACCCTCTTTATGGTGCTGATGGCATGTGGCGTCAGTGGGGTGGCGTATGCACATGTGTCACGCCCAGTATTGCAAATCCCCTCCCCGCAACATGTTGATAGTTTGATGAATAGCCTCGATGCCAAACAGAAGGATGTTGGCTGGTGGGAGATGAATCAGACACCCTCAACACGCTTTCGTCCCACGCAGCTTATTGCGCCCGCGGCGTTTATCTCAATCGGTGCACTCGGTGTTGCGGAGAATGCTCCGCTGCGAGGTGCCAGCGTTGCTGTGAACAATCAGTTCCGTGAGTGGTCGGGAGACCAAAAGATGCACTTTGATGACTATCTGCAATACCTGCCCGTTGGACTCTACCTAACCATGGATTTTATGGGTCTGGATGCCAAGCACACCTTTGGTGAGCGTGTTGCTGTGGCTGCGGTTACCTATCTCTCGGTTACGGCGTTGTCGCAGAGTGTCAAGTACATTGTGCGTGAGCCGCGCCCCGATACTGGCACGCGCAACTCCTTCCCCTCGGGACATACCACTACGGCATTTGCAGGTGCCGAGCTCGTGCGCTCGGAGTATGGCTGGGGTGTGGGACTCGTGGCCTATGCCATGGCTGCTACCGTGGGCGTGATGCGTATGTATAACGGTCGCCACTGGATGAACGATGTGGTTGCGGGTGTGGGCTTCGGCATTCTCTCGGCAAGGATAGGTTACTGGATGCTGCCACTGAGCCGTCACTTGTTCAAGATGCCGCGTAGCGGTCAGGCGCTTGTTGCTGCGCCACTCTATGAAACAAACACACGCGCGCTGGGTATCTCGTGCGCGGTACAATTCTGATTGCTATTTTTTTTAGAAATCATGGGCCTTGTGAGGTTGTATATTTGTAGCGAATTATAACCCCGAAAGTCTATGAAAAAGTTTATGCTTGGGGTGACTGTTGTCACCCTTATTTGTATTGTTGTATGTGGTGGTGTCATCTTCCATCTGGCGAAGGAGAATAGGCGCTTGAGGAGTAATGAGCGCGCCCTTATGGAGGGTGTTACCTATTACCGAACCGATGATGGTGGCTCTGCCGCATCGGTGGAGGCACTTGAATTGGAGTTGAGTGAGTTTCGTGAGCAGCACAGGCGTGATGCGGAGGAGATAGCCTCACTGGGGATACGTCTCAGGCGCGCAGAGAGCTATGCCAAGAGTGTTGCAGCAACCTTGCTTACAGATACGGTTGTGGTGCGCGATACGGTTGTTATACGCGATACGGTGGCTCACTCCGCACGCCATTTTGCGAGCGCTGATACGTGGAGTAGGGTAGAGGGCATACTCTTTGGTGATTCGCTGCGCTATGCTGTACACACCGTCGATACGCTGCATCAGGTTGTGCACCGCGTACCTCGCAAGTTTTTGTTCATCCCCTATGGCACAAAGGCCATACGCCAGGAGGTGTGGTCCTCCAATCCTAATACGGAGTTGGTCTATACGGAATATATCGAGTTGCCGCGCAGGAGGAAGCGATAACCTATATATATGGAAATAGGAGTTAGCCACTGGGCTAACTCCTATTTTGTTGAACAGCTTGTATAAGCCTACTTCAAGTTCATCTGGTCGATGAGAGCCTGAGTCTTTGGCTTGTGGCCGCGGAAGTTCTTGTAGAGAGTCATAGGATGCTCGTGACCACCCTTCTCCAAAACCTCGTTGCGGAACTTGCTTGCAACCTTCTCAGAGAAGATGCCCTCCTGGCTGAAGTATGAGTATGCATCAGCTGCAAGCACCTCAGCCCACTTATAGCCGTAGTAGCCCGAAGCGTAACCACCGCTGAAGATGTGAGTGAAGGCTGTCTGCATAGCTGTGCCATCAACATAAGGAAGTACCTGTGTAGGTGCAATAGCCTTCTTCTCGAATGCAAGAACATCGCCTGTATAAGGAGTAGTGATTGTGTGCCATGCCATATCGAGCATACCGAATGAGAGCTGACGCACGTTGTAGTATGCTGCGAGGTAGTTCTTGGCTGCTACGAGCTTCTCGATAAGCTCTGCAGGCATAGGCTCACCTGTCTGGTAGTGCTTAGCCCAAAGGTCGAGATACTCCTTCTCTGTAGCCCAGTTCTCCATGATCTGTGATGGAAGCTCAACGAAGTCGCGCTTTACAGATGTGCCGTTGATAGACTCGTACTTACCCTTTGCAAGGATGCCGTGCAAGCCGTGACCGAACTCGTGGAGGAATGTAGTGAACTCATCGAATGTGAGCAATGATGGGGTAGTGCCAGTAGGCTTTGTGAAGTTCATGACGAGCTGCACCAAAGGACGCTGCTCCTTGCCATCAACAACCTTTACGCCACGGAACTCTGTCATCCATGCACCCTGACGCTTTGACTCGCGTGGGAAGAAGTCCATGTAGAGGATAGCCATAAGGTCGCCATCGATGTTGCGAACCTCGTAAACGCTTGCCTCCTCGTGGTATGTCTCAATGTTGTTCACTGGAGTGAATGAGAGACCGTAGAGCTTGCCTGCAAGCATGAATACTGCCAACTTAGCGTTCTCGAGCTGCAAGTAAGGCTTGATCTGCTCATCGTTGATAGAGTACATAGCCTCCTTGTACTTCTCGTTGTAGTAGCTGAAATCCCAAGGCATAAGCTCACCCTCGAAGCCGAGTGACTGTGCATAAGCTGTGATGTTTGCTACATCCTTCTTTGCGTAGTCCAAAGTAGCCTTGTTAAGCTCAGCAAGGAAGTTGTTTACGGTCTTTGTGCTCTCTGCCATGCGATCCTCCAAAACGTAGTCTGAGTAGCACTTGTAGCCAAGCAAGTTGGCAATCTTGAGGCGGAGCTCAGCGATGCGGCGGATGTTCTCCTGGTTGTCGAACTCACCACCGAGACCACGTGTGTTGTATGCACGATAGAGAATCTCCTTGATGTCGCGCTGTGTAGAGTAGGTCATGAATGGGCTGTAGCTGGGCGCGTCGAGTGTAACGGTCCAACCCTCCTGACCACGTGCAGCAGCATCAGCAGCCATACCATCCTTTACGAAATCGGGCAACTCAGCAACCTTCGCAGGGTCGGTGATGTTGTAAGAGAAGGCGTTTGTTGCCTTCAAAGCGTTCTGACCAAACTGAAGTGTGAGCTGTGAGAGCTCCGATGAGTACTGACGGTAGAGCTCCTTATCCTTACCCTCGAGCAAAGCACCTGAACGTGCGAAGCTCTTGTAGGTGTTCTCGAGGAGCGTCATATCCTCCTGGTCGAGCTTGAGCTTCTTGCGCTTGTTATAGACAACCTTCACGCGCTCGAAGAGTGCAGGGTTGAGCGAGATGTCGTTGCCGAGCTCTGTGAGCTTGGGAGTGATGTTAAGGGCGATCTGCTGCATCTCGGGAGATGTGATTGCGCCATTGAGAACGAAGAATACGCCAGTAGCACGGTTAAGCAACTGACCAGACTGCTCCATAGCAACGATAGTATTCTCGAAGGTAGGAGCCTCGGGGTTGTTGATGATAGCCTCAATCTCTGCGCGGTTAAGCTCGATAGCGTAGTCGATAGCGGGCTCGTAGTGTGAATACTCAATCTGTGAGAATGGTGGGGTCTGATAGGGGGTGTTCCACTCCTCTACCAATGGATTGCCCTTGAGTGACTCGGGCATCTCAACAAGAGGCTTATCGCCGCATGTTGACATAACTGTCAATGCTGACATAATAAGTGCTGTAGTAGTCATAAAAATTATTTAATTAGATGAATTTCCTTTAACCGACCACCCACCTGCCGAAGATTGTCCATCAGCAGGTGGGAGGGGTATAGCATTTGTTGCGACTGGCTACTTGATGGTAGGCTTCAAGGGCGCAACGGGAGCCTTGCCGGGCTGATGTGGCATAACCGCCTCAACAACCTCAAGTGTCTCCTCAGCTGCAGGCTCCTCCTTCAACAAACCGCGTGAACGAAGCATAGGCTCCTTGTTGGGGTCTGCACCGCGGAACTTGCGATACATCTCCATGCCTGGGCGCTGACCACCCTGAGCCAAAAGGTCGTAACGGAAGCTGTGAGCAAGCTCCTTGTCGCAGATGTCGTGGCTTGACTTGAAGGCCTCGAAAGCATCCTTGTCGAGAACCTCTGCCCAGAGGTAGAAGTAGTAGCCTGATGAGTAGCCACCCGCGAAGATGTGAGCGAAGTATGTGTAGCGGTAGCGAGGCTCAATCTGCTCGATAAGACCGCGCTTTGTGAGGTTGTACTTCTCGAAGTCGTTGATGTCGAGGTCTACAGGCTGCTCCAGAGTGTGGATGTCAAGGTCGATAAGTGCTGCTGCGGCGAGCTCGGTTGTTGTGAAGCCCTGGTTGAAGAGCGCAGCACGCTGAATCTTTGCGATAAGGTTGTCGGGGATAACCTCACCTGTGCGGTGGTGTGTAGCATACACCTTGAGGATCTCTGGGTGGAATGCCCAGTTCTCCATAATCTGCGATGGAAGCTCTACGAAGTCACCCTCTACCTCTGAAAGACCGCGGTAGCGAACATCTGCAAAGAGGCAGTGGAGTGCGTGGCCAAACTCGTGGAACATAGTCTCCGCCTCGTCGAATGTGAGCAACGATGGAGTGTTGCCTGTAGGAGGTGTGAAGTTACATACGATGCCTACAACGGGAGCCTTGCGCACGCCGTCAACATAGCGCTGCTCGGTGAAGTTGCCGCACCATGCACCGCCGCTCTTCTCCTTACGTGGATATGGGTCGATGTAGAGTACGCCGAGGTGTGACTCGTCGTGGTCGAGAACCTGATATACGGTGCACTCCTTGTGGTAGCGAGGAGCCGTGATAGGACGGAATGAGATGCCATACAAGCGGTTAGCGAGATAGAACATACCCTCGCGAACGTTGTCGAGTGAGAGGTACTGACGAACAGCCTCCTCGTCGAGCTGATACTTGCTCTTGCGCACCTTCTCGGCATAGTACCACCAGTCAGACTTCTCGAATGTCTCGCCGGGGTAGTCCTTCTGGAACATCTTGTTCATCTCCTCCAACTCGAGCTTTGCAGACTCTACTGCGGGGAAGAAGATCTCCTCCAAAAGGTCGTATGCAGCCTTTGGTGTGCCTGCCATCTGGTCAGCAGTAACATACTCCGAGTATGACTTGTAACCAAGAAGGTTAGCCTTCTCGATGCGGAGCATAGCCATCTTCTCGGCAATCTCCTTGTTGTCGTTGGCGTTGTCGTTGTTACCGCGCATGAGGTAGCCGTTGTATAGCTCACGGCGAAGCTCACGGTTAGATGAGTAGGTGAGGAAAGGAAGCATGCTTGGCTTGTCGAGAGTGAAGAGGTAGCCCATCATACCTGCTGCCTCAGCCGCCTCGCGTGCCTGTGCCTTTACGCCCTCGGGGAGCTCTGCCACCTGGTTAGCCTCGAGGTGGAGTGTGAATGCAGCGTTCTCAGCGAGGAGGTTCTTGTTGAAGTCAACAGAGAGCATAGCGAGCTCTGCGTTGAGCTGCTTGAGGCGCTCCTTAGCCTCGCCCTTGAGCAAAGCACCCGAACGAACGAAGTCGTTGTAGGTCTTCTCTGTAAGACGCATCTGCACCTCGTCGAGGTTGAGCGACTTGCGCTTGTCGTAAACCGCCTTTACGCGCTCGAAGAGAGCGTCGTTGAGCATGATGGTGCTTGAGTGCTCCTCAAGGATTGGGGTCATCTCGTTCTGCACCTTATCCATCTCGGGAGTAAGGTCTGATGATGAGAGCATGCCAAAGATCTGGCCCACCTCCGAAAGCTTGAGGCCAGAGTTGTCAAGCGCAACGATGGTGTTCTCGAATGTTGGCTCCTCGGTTGAAGCTACGATAGCCTCAATCTCGGCCTTGTGCTCGGCTATAGCCTCGGTGAATGCGGGGCCGAAGTGCTCAGCACGAATCTTGTCAAATGGAGGTACTCCAAACTCTGTTGTCCACTCCTCCAAAAGAGGGTTGGTCTCTACGGTTGCAGCCTCATTGGTGCATGAATGGTTCACTGTCATAACACATAATAGTGAAGATAATAGCAAAAAACGTTTCATCGATGATATATTTTTGATTTATGATATTTTTTAATTTACTTTAATTAACTTTGCAAAGTTAAAAAAATTATTGACTAATGCAACTATTTTATACGCCCGAAATTTCACTGCCTCGCTATACACTGCCCGAGGAGGAGTCAAAACACTGTGTCAGAGTGCTCAGAATGACCGTTGGCGATGAGCTTCATTTGACCGACGGAAAAGGTAATATGTATCGCTGTAAAGTGGTCAACGACAATGCTAAACGCTGCGAAGTAGAGGTTGTGGAGACCATGCCCGAATATGAGCGAATGAGCTATGGTTTGGTGATGGCTGTGGCCCCCACAAAAAATATCGACAGATTTGAGTGGTTTTTGGAAAAAGCTACCGAAATTGGTGTTTCGGAGGTCTATCCTATAGAGTGTGACCACAGTGAGCGCCGACAGATAAAGCTCGAAAGAGAGGAGAAGGTTATCACCGCGGCGGTGAAACAGTCGCTCAAGGCCTATCACCCCGAGCTGCACGACATGACCTCTGTGCGCGAGGTTATGGCTATGGATTTTGATGGAGACAAATTCATCGCCCATTGCGATAAGGATTTTGGCGAGCGCACTTACCTGGGTAATTTAGTTAAAAAAGGCACTAATACCCTAATTTTAATCGGTCCGGAGGGCGATTTTTCGAAAGAAGAGATTAACTTTGCAGCTCAAAACGGATTTAAGGCCATATCACTCGGTCGTGAACGTCTGCGTACGGAGACGGCTGCTGTGGTGGCAACGACTGTTGTTTCGACGATTAATAAACTGTAACCCAATACAATAGATTTATGTATTTGTACTCACTTCTTGTGGCGATGCTTGTCATCTTCCTGATATTTCTTGTGCCAAAACGGCATAAGGTATGGGTGGCGACAGGTGCTATATCGCTTGCCTCGCTTGCGGCCATTGCAGCTGCTATCATCTCTCTTGGTGGCGAGGTTGTGAAAATTGCCGAGTTCGAGACAATGTTCTTCGGCATGGAGAGCTTTGCTATCGACAAGCTCTCGGCACTTATGCTTATCATCATTTCGGTAGCATCCGTGGCTACGGTGTTGTACTCGCGTGGCTACGTAAAAGGCTATCTCGAGCGTTTCACCGCAGCTCACATCTCGATGCACTATACAGCACTCGTGATGCTGGTGGTGTCGATGATGCTTGTGGTGATGTCGAGTGGTGGCTTCTCGTTCCTCTTTTCGTGGGAGCTGATGACCATCGCATCGTTCATCCTCATTCTGTTCGAGGCTGAGCGTCAGGATGTGCGCCGTGCTGCCCTCAACTACCTGGTGATGATGCACATCGGCTTCTTGTTCCTCGTGGCTGGATTTGTTATGATCTACAACGTCACAGGTTCTGCTAATTTCGCCGATATTGAGCTGTATTTCCACGTTGCTGCGCCACTGCCACTCTTCGTAATCCTCTTCATCGGCTTTGGCATGAAGGCAGGTCTCTTCCCTATGCACATCTGGTTGCCCGAGGCGCACCCCGCAGCTCCATCGCACGTGTCGGCTATCATGTCGGGTGTGATGATCAAGACGGGTGTCTATGGTATTATTCGCTTGATGCAGGCTATCGACCACAACACTGAGTTGCTCTTCACAATAGGTCTTATCATCTTGATTTCGGGCGCAGTAACAGGCTTGTGGGGCGTCTTCCTTGCCGCTATGCAGAACGATATCAAGCGTCTGCTGGCATATTCAAGTATCGAGAACGTGGGTGTGATACTTATCGGTCTGGGTATTGCGGCTGTGGGTCATGCCGCAGGTAGCTCGCTGGTGGGTATGTGCGGTATGTGCGGCGCATTGTTGCACATGGTGAACCACTCACTCTTCAAGTCGATGTTGTTCTTTAGTGCGGGTAACATCTACTCGAAGATGCACACAACGGCAATGAACGAGATGGGTGGATTGGCTAAGCACATGCCAATCACAGCCATCATGATGCTCTTTGCTACTGTGGCCATCTGTGCGCTTCCTCCGCTTAATGGTTTTGTGTCGGAGTTGCTCATCTACATCGGCATGTTCAACGGCGTGGGTAGTGGCTACGAGGTACTCTACTCTGTTACCGGCATCATCGCCCTCTCGTTTATCGGCGGTATCGTGGTGCTTGCGTTCACAAAGCTCTATGGCGTTGTATTCCTTGGTTCGCCTCGCTCACACCATGTTGCTGAGTGCACAGAGGTGGATAACTTGCGCATTGCGGCAATGGCTATTCCCGCAACATTTATCCTGATTATTGGTCTTGCTCCTCAGTATGCTATTCGTCCTATTGCACTTGTTGCAGAGGCTGTAACGGGTAGTGTGAATACTATCGCTGTTGACCATTTCGCTCCTACGCTCCGCGCGTTGAGCTATGTGGGTATCGCATTTATTGTTGTTGCGACTCTTCTCTACGTGTTGAAGCGTCGCGCGCAGCGCACTCGCGTAGTTGAGGAGGGCCCAACATGGGGCTGTGGCTTTACGGCGGTGAACACTCGTATGCAGTACACCGGTGAGTCATTCTCGGAGGGTCTCGAAAACATTGCAAAGCCTCTGATGAAGGATACGGTGGATGGTCGTGCTGTGGATAAGAGTGAAATCTTCCCTATACCTCACAAGTATCGTATCCGTCATAGCGATAAGGTTGATACGTTGTTGGGTCGCTACTGGGTGCAGATGATGCACCGCATCAACGAATATGTGATGCGCCTGCGTACGGGTAAGGTAAACAACTACATCACTTTTGCCCTCGTATTCTTTGTTGTTGTACTTGTATTAACGCTCTTCGGAGTCCTATAAACATCTTCAATTATGTTGGTAAAACTACTAAATACACTGCTGATGATTGTTGTGGCACTCTCGATTACGGGTGTTATCAACCGTACACGTGCTGTGCTGGCGGGTCGTCGAGGCACACGCTTCTTGCAGCATATATATAATGTGCACCTGCTTTTGCGCAAGGGTGCAGTCTATTCAACTACGACCACCGTGCTCTTCCGCATAGCACCTTGCATCTATCTTGGTGCTGCGCTCATGGCACTTCTTTTCATCCCCATTGCCAACCTCGAGCCACTATTGTCGTTCCACGGCGATATCATCCTGGTGGCATATCTGCTCGCCTTTTCGCGCTTTGCGCTTATTCTGGCGGCGATGGACACAGGCAGCTCATTCGAGGGTATGGGTGCTGCGCGTGAGGCTCTCTATGGTGCTCTTGTTGAGCCTGCATTGATGATGGGTCTTGCTACGTTGGCACTCTTCTGTGGCGATTCGTCATTTGCTGAGATCTTCTCTGAGGGTCAGGTGCTTGATGTAAACCTCACGGTTGTGTTGCTGCTTGTAGCGTACATCTTCGTGATGCTTATGTTCATCGAGGGTGGCCGTGTGCCTGTGGATGACCCAAAGACTCACCTCGAGCTTACGATGATACACGAGGTTATGTGCCTCGACTATTCGGGCATCGACCTAGCGATGATTCAGATTGCAGGCTGGTTGAAGAACTCAATCTTTGCCGTTATTGCTGCTAATGCCGTGTCGGCGGTGTTCTGCTTCAACTGGGAGTTTGCAGTTCCTGTGGCAATCCTTGGTGCAGGTATATCTGTGGGTGTTGTTGAGTCGTTGCGTGCGCGTAACAAGCTCTCGCGCAATACAACCTACATCCTTACCATCTCGGCACTCTCGGCTTTGGTGCTTTTGGTTGGCTTCCTGCTCATGCAAGATATTAAAATATAGTAAACATATAGTCAGGCTATGATACTATCACTTATTATACTATACGTTCTGTCGCTGATCTATCTCTCGATGGCCGACAAATTCCGTTCACACACAATGATACTCGCATTGCAGGGCTTGTTGCTCTTTGGTATTGCAATAGCGCGTATGCATGCATTCCACCCCGTTGAGATGGGCTTCATCATCGTTGAGACTCTGGTGTTCAAGGCTGTTGTAATCCCAATCATCCTCCTGCACGTAATTCGCAAGACGCAGATTAATCGTATTACAAGCTCATCGACGCAGTTCGGCTCGCTGGTGATGTCCATCGCAGCGCTTATTGCCAGCTGTACCATCACCTACTACATGCATAAGAGTGGTGCTGATACCAACACCATCTCGTTCGGTGTGGCGCTCTACGCACTCTTGTCGGGTCTTATCCTTATTGTGATGCGTAAGCGTGTCTTTGCTCACTTGGTAGGCTTCCTTGTTATTGAGAATGGTGTGTTCCTCTTCTCAATGGCTATTGGTGTTGAGTTGCCAATGCTTATTAACCTTGCTATTATGCTCGATATCCTTATCTCGATCTTTGTCCTTGGTATGTTCCTTCAGCGTATGGACAACGATATGAATACGGATGAGAGTGATGCTCTAACCTCGATTAAAGATTAACGCCCCATGCTTATATATTTGATTATATCGTTGGTTCTCGCTGTGCTGCCCCTCATGGTGCGCACCGAGCGAATGACAAACATCGTAGCTGCGCTCTTCTTCACCGTTCAGGTGGCGGGCATAGCTCTTGTTATTGCACTTGGCAAGGTGGATGATGTAATGCTCTCTATCTTCCGTGCCGACAGCATGGCGATACTCTTCCATGCGCTTATGACCGTGGTGCTGGGCTTCTCATTGCTCCACTCGTCGTCGTATCTCAAGGCCGAGAACGTATCCACTCGCTCTTATAAGGCCTACTATACGCTTCTTATGCTGCTTGCCGTAGCCATTACTTGTGTCTACTACTCGGATAACATCGCTATGACATGGGTATTCCTTGAGGCTACGACAATCTGCTCGGCAGGTATCATCTACCACCGTGAGTTCCAGCAGTCGCTGGAGGCTACATGGAAGTATGTCTTTGTCTGCTCTACGGGTATCGCAATGGCATACCTCGGTATCTTGTTGCTCTCTACTGTGGCTACACATGGTGCACTGGACTACGCCTCATTGAAGGAGGTTATCGCCGAGGGCAATCCGCTATACCTCAAGGTTGCATTCCTGCTTATGGTCGTGGGCTACAGCTGTAAGATGGAGATATTCCCTCTGTACACTGTGGGTGTTGATGCTAACTATGCTGCACCAGCACCAGCGTCAGCATTTATCTCTACGGCACTCGTAAACGCAGGTTTTGTATCTATCATGCGCATCTATACGCTCTATGCCAATACGGGCGATGTGTTCGAGTGGGCTCGCCACGTCTTGATTCTTATCGGCGTGTTGTCGTTGGCTGTGGGTGCTATGTTCTTGCGCCGTGCGAATAACTACAAACGCTTCTTGTCGTACTCTACCGTCGAGAATATGGGTATCGTTGCCATCGGCCTCGGTATCGGTGGCGTAGCATTGTGGGCGGCGGTGTTCCATGTCGTATGCCACACCTTCGTCAAGAGCTCTATGTTCTATCACGTCGGCATCATGCGCCATGTTTACGATAGTTATAGCATCAATCGCATTGGTAACTATATCAACATCAACCGCGTGGGTGCTATCGGCTTTATTGTCGGCACGCTCGTGCTTCTGGCATTCCCACCATCGCCACTATTTATCTCTGAGGTTATGATCTTCACCGAGATTGTATCGGTTGAGAAGTGGTGGTTGCTCGTGCTTATGCTCGTGCTTATGTGCGTGGTGTTGTACTCTATATGGTCTCGTTCACTACGCTTGAACTACCATGCAAACCAGGATGAGTTGCACCTTTCGGCCGTAAACCGCCGTCTCTCGTACATTGCATCGTTGCCATTGATTATTGCCGTTGTATTCGGCCTCTGGCAGCCCGCCGCACTCCGCGAGACTATCGACAACATCATCGACATCGCCCCAGTGGCTGAGGCCTCGGCTGCTGAGACTGAGGAAGCCGTAGTTGTTGAGGATGCTCTTGTCGAGGAGACTGCTATTGAGGTTGCCGATGCAGAGGCAACTGAGGAGGTGGCCGCTGAGGAGGTTGTCGATGCTGCAGCCGCTGAGGTGCAGACCGACGTGAAGAGCGAAATAGAAACTGTATCAACTGATGAAAATCTCGAATAGCCATGGAGATGTTTTACAGAACCAATAATACAGCCTCGGCGGTAGCAATTGCCGACATCCCCGTAGTGGAGTACGAGGCACTATATAACGACTTGAAGGAGCGCATGGCAGATAGCCGCTACCATGTAGCACACTACTTCGCAACGGAGGTGGAGTCGGGACTCAAGTTTTACATGATTCTGCTCGATGACCAGACGGGTGACGTGCTTATCACATCGTTCGTCCCCGACTACTATGCCGAGGGTCTCGCATCGCTCACGGCGGTGCACCAGCAGTTCCACCCCTTCGAGCGAGAGATATTCGAGCTCTACGCTGTGCCCTTCGATGGCCACCCATGGCTTAAGCCTCTGCGTTTCTCTTATGACCGTCGCGATAAGGAGTCTTCGATGGAGAACTACCCATTCTACACTATCGAGGGTGAGGAACTTCATGAGGTTAACGTGGGCCCTATCCACGCGGGTATCATCGAGCCAGGTGCTTTCCGCTTTATCTGCGATGGTGAGCAGGTGTTGCACCTCGAGATTGCACTCGGCTATCAGCACCGTGGCGTCGAGAGTGAGATGTTGCGCAACGACAACCGATTGCGCCAAACGCTTATCGCTGAGTCTATAGCCGGCGATACGGCAGTGGGTCACACAACAGCCTTTACCGAGCTTATCGAGAAATTGTCGGGTACGGATATCGGTAGCGACCTCAAGCGTGAGCGTCTTGTGGCTATCGAGCTTGAGCGTGTGGCTATGCACCTCGCCGATACGGGAGCATTGGCTACAGATATCGGCTTCCAGCTATATCAGGTGGCGTGCGAGGCGTTGCGTACCGTTGTCATCAACACTACGCAGGCATGGTGTGGCAACCGCTTTGGTAAGAGCGTAATCCGCCCATGTGGCTCTAACTTCCCACTCACCGAGGAGAAGATAGCCATCATCCGCAAGAATATCGCCGACGTGCGTCGCCGCTATAACGAGGTGCGTGAGGATATTCTCGAGTCACAGACCTTGCTTGTGCGTTTCGAGCAGTGTGGTCTGGTGTCGAAGCGTGAGATGGAGACCATTGGTGGTGTAGGTCAGGCAGCGCGTGCAAGTGGTCTCAAGCGAGATATTCGTGCTACGCACCCTTCGGGTTTCTATGCTGAGGAGTTCAGTCATACACCCGTGCTCCGCACCGATGGTGATGTTATGTCGCGTCTTGCAACACGCATGGACGAGGTGCTTCAGAGTATCGACTATATCGAGCGTGTGCTTGCCGATTACAAGCCCTCGGAGAGTATCGCTGCGCCCGACTATAACGCGCCTCTCAAGGCTGACGCACTCTCATTCTCGTTGGTTGAGGGTTGGCGTGGTGAGATATGCCACGTAGCACTTACTGATGCGGAGGGTAAGCTTGCCAAGTACAAGATTAAGGACCCAAGCGTTCACAACTGGCTCGGCCTTGCTATTGCCGTGCGTACTGAGGGCATCTCGGACTTCCCCATCAACAACAAGAGTTTTAACCTGTCATACTGTGGTCACGACCTTTAGTGCCACCTGACCTAAAACAATAGGAAATATGCTATTTGGAAAACTTAGAATCTTGCGCAGTCATGGCAAGCAGTATATCCCAAATCTCGATAATGTGACCCTCACAGAGGAGTTTCGTGGCTTCCCTATGCTCACCATCACCGAGGATAAGAGTGATATTGAGCGTGCCGCGAAGATGTGCCCTATGGGTGCTATCACCGTTAAGCCTCTGACTCTCGATATGGGTAAGTGTCTCTTCTGTGGCGAGTGCCAACGCATCGCGCCCAAGAACATCCGCTTCACAAACGAGCACCGCATTGCCGCAACACGCCGTGAGGATCTTATCGTGATGGCGGGTCAGACAAAGCCCTGCTTCACAAAGGAGGCCGTACGTCCTGAGATTGCAAAGTATTTCGGTCAGACGCTTCAGCTTCGTGAGGTGTCAGCGGGTGGTGATGTATCAGTGGAGATGGAGCTTAATGCTACGGGTAACGTGAACTTCGACTTCGGACGCTATGGTGTGGGCTTCACTGCCTCGCCACGCCACTCCGATGGTCTTGTTCTCACTGGCCCCATCAGCGCAAATATGGCGGAGGCTCTCGATATCTGCTACAACTCTATTGCTGAGCCTAAGATTCTCGTGGTATGTGGCTCTGAGGCTATCTCTGGTGGTCTCTATGCCGATAGCCCCGCTGTTGACCGCTCATTCCTCGATAAGTATCATGTCGATTTGTGGTTGCCCGGTGCCCCCACCCATCCGTTGTGTTTTATTGATGGTGTTACCAAACTCCGCAAGTAATTTGCTAATATAAGGCAGACATCTACTGCCGCTAACAAAAAGTGCCACCAATGGGACGTACATTGTAGTACTACCCATCGGTGGCATTTTTGCCGAGCGTTGTATCTGCAGTCCTCTATTAGCAAATTTGTTGTGATAAGCAGCAATCTGCGGCACATCCCTAAAAGTAGACCTCTCAAGGCTGTACTATTTGTACTATCCTTGAGAGGTCTCTTTTGCGATGCACCACATCTCACGGCTTCTGACAAGAAATTGGGCTTGTGGGGCTAATTAGGTTGTGTTTAGGGAGATTAGTGAATTTAGGGAGATTAAGGAGATTAAGGAGATTAGCAATGTTGCATACTCCCTACACTAAATTCCTTAACTTCCCTAAGTTCCTTAAACTCCCCTCTCGCTCTAAATATCCATTGAGCCAAATACCACGGGTAGGCTCAATCGGCACGATACCGCCTTGCCATTCTTCATGCCGGGGGTCCAGCGGGGCGAGCTCAACAAAACGCGCGTAATCTCATCCTCAAATAACTTATGCGCGGTGCCCTTGATGCACTCTATCTCCATAATAGCTACATAGCCAGCGCTATCCACTTTGAACTTTACGACGTAGTGTGCAGTATGTCCCTTTTCGAGACATTCAGCAGGGTAGCGTAGATTCTCTAACAACCAACGCTGGAATGCCTCGGTGCTTGTATTCATAAATATGGGTAGCGTGTCAGGCGTGTTCTCGATGTTCTTGTCGAGCGAGTTTGTGCGGATAATAACCACACCATCCTCCACATTGCCATAATCCTTATAGTAGGAGAACATCTCAGGGTCCTTGAAAACTGTCACATCCTTAATCTCCTCAGGTTTCAGGGCGTTAACTTGCTCTATGGTTGAGGGCACGCCATCAATAATATAGACAGGGTTCTTGTCCGATACACTCTCCTTGCCGGCGTCAAATGCCATAATAATAATCTGGTTCTCCATACAGCCCTTTGTTGCGGGCATCTTGCTCTGCTTCGACTCCAACTTGAAGACGATAGGTAGCATAAACGACACTGATACCGCGTGGCCATTGTTAAAACCTGGTGTCCAGCGGGGCGAGGTGCTAATAACGCGCTTCACCTCCTCGCCAAAGATGTCGGGGTACTCCGACTGGATAATCTTGATGCGGTCGTACTCGATATATCCGTGGCGGTTAACGATGAAGTTCGTTACGACCATATCCTCCTTACCCTCCTTCATTGCCGCCTCGGGATAGCGCACATTCTGCATCACCCACTCGCGGAACGCAAGGAGGTCGCCACCCATAAACTGAGGCATAACATCGGCATAGACGAAGGGCATATCCTCCTCCTCGGCATCCTTGAGCGTGATGACAATAACGCCATTCGAGGTGTCGCCGAGGTGTTCAAACTCCTTAACATCCTTCTTATTTGTGAGTACGGTCATCGACTCTAAGTCATCACCCAAGTATTTAACTTCGTCGATAGTTGCCACCTTACCATTAATAATATATAGGGGCTGCTGCACATCGCCATTGGCGTATGTCGCAAAGGTAGCAAAGAGTGCTACCACGGTTATAAGTAAGCGTTTCATAATCTCTTTCAGTTTTTAAGTCTTCTTTAATAGGTTTTAAGAGCTCTTGTTTTCTATTGCAAAGATAGGGGCGTATTTCGCTATTACCTAATTTTTAAGGTTAAAGAGTGTTAAGGGAAATGTTAAATAGTGTTAAGAGGGGTTAGGGATGCGATATTTTTGCTACCTTTGTGTTAGTTGAAGCAAAGTTATGAGAGAGCAGAACTTCAAAATAGTATCCGTTGTTGTGGTCTTAGCCTTAGCACTCCTTGTTGCCGTCGAGGCTATATGGAGCGTGCACACCTATCGCGACATGCGTAGGAGCTACGAGCAGCAGATATGCAGCGTCTTGGAGGAGGCTGCGTGGAAGTATGCCACGAACTCTATGAGTGGCGATGCCGCAATCAACATCGGCAATATCTCACGCTTCCACGCCTTTGTGGGTGAGGGTCTGCGCACTGCGGGCTTGGCTACTGACTTCCGTGTC
>JAEIGA010001086.1_pt1 | contig 41308 bp, 39 predicted proteins | sample 9270691 | NCBI WGS metagenome assembly JAEIGA01 (sample SAMN17057246, study PRJNA624740) | gut metagenome | biome: biome; isolation source: fecal sample | host: Bos grunniens | place: China: Xizang | collected 2019 | reverse complement strand
GGCAAGACACTTCTCGAGGCTCTCAACACCGACCTTGTATGCGACGCTATCAACACCGCAATGCGCGAGCTGTTCCTCCAGATCGTCTACGGTCGTACTCAGTCTGCATTCTCTGAGGGCGGTCTGACTATCGGCGCAGGACTTGAGGACCTTGGAAAGGGCTCTCGTTCTCAGGTTGGTACTATGTACGGTACCGTTGCAAAGGGTGTCCGTTATCTTGAGATGGCTGAGGGCTACGTTACCAGAATGGCTCTCGACGAAAACGATCAGGTTATCGGTTACGAGTTTGTAAACCTTGGTAAGATGACTGATTTTATCAAGAAGGGTGACGATCCCAACACTGCTTATAATAAGTCTATGGGTCACTACGGTCGCTTCACTAAGGAAGACGGCGCAGTTAAGTTCATTGACCCTCGTAAAGAGTGATAGGAGGCAGTAAGATGGCATTATTTGAAAATTACGAAAGACGCGAGGCGAAGATTCTCGCTACACTTAAGGAATACGGCATCAACTCCATCGAGGAGTGCCGCGAAATCACTCTTGCAAAGGGTATCGACTGCGATAAGATTGTAAGAGGAACCCAGCCTATCTGCTTCGAGAACGCAGTATGGGCATATACCGTTGGCGCAGCTATCGCTATCAAGAAGGGCTGCACCAAGGCTGCTGACGCCGCTGCCGCAATCGGTATCGGACTTCAGTCCTTCTGTATCCCCGGCTCCGTTGCTGAGAACCGTCAGGTTGGTCTTGGCCACGGTAACCTCGGCTCTATGCTCCTTTCCGAGAGCACCGAGTGCTTCTGCTTCCTTGCAGGTCACGAGTCCTTCGCGGCTGCAGAGGGCGCTATCAAAATCGCTCTTAACGCTAACAAGGTCAGAGTTAAGCCCCTTCGCGTTTGCCTTAACGGACTTGGCAAGGATGCCGCTATGATTATCTCCAGAATCAACGGCTTTACCTACTGCCAGACCGAGTTCGATCCCTATACCGAAACCGTTAAGGTTGTTAAGGAAATCGCATACTCGAACGGAGACAGAGCAAAGGTTCGTTGCTTCGGCGCAGACAGTGTTCCCGAGGGCGTTGCTATAATGAAGCTCGAGAACGTTGGCGTTTCCATTACCGGTAACTCCACCAACCCCACAAGATTCCAGCACCCCGTTGCAGGAACCTACAAGAAGTGGTGCGTAGAGAACGGCGTTAAGTACTTCTCCGTAGCATCGGGCGGTGGCACAGGTAGAACCCTTCACCCCGATAATATGGCAGCAGGACCTGCTTCCTACGGTATGACCGATACTATGGGCCGTATGCACGGCGACGCTCAGTTCGCAGGCTCGTCCTCCGTTCCCGCACACGTAGAGATGATGGGACTTATCGGTATGGGTAATAACCCCATGGTAGGCGCTACCGTTGCAGTAGCGGTTGCTATTGAGGAGGCTTGCAAATAAGAACTGGCATTTTGGAGGTTAGTAGTTTTCTATGAGTATTAGCTTTAATGATTTTATTGGTGAAGATACTATCATACTGACCGGAAATATTCCGCGTCCTGGCACGGTGGACTCTTTTAGTTTTGTTTTGACAGACAAAAAACTAATGCATCTATATTATCATTATCAAACGATGTATATATTACCTTTAAAAAACATAAAGGGAATAAATATATCACCAGTTAGTATTACTGTTGATAATCTTGTAATAGAATACGGACCCGAAAATGCGGACTTGGCTAAAAGGCTTTTTAATGAAATAGCAAAACGTATAGTGTAACTTGTTGTACTATATTATTTCGTAGCGGTTGCTATTGAAGAGGCTTGCAAGTAATTAAGTCGATTTTTCCTTGATTTCATTGACTTTTTAACAAGTTTTATCAAGTCAAAATCAATCAATAATCATCTTAAAAACAACTTTTAACTAAAAATATAGTTAGACACATCATTTACGTGAATTACGTCGTGATGTGTCTAATTTTTTATCGTAAATATCCGTCTTACGTTAGTGGCAAGCTAAACGTATCAGAGCTTGCGCGCGTTTGCGATATGAGCAGAACAAGAGTATATAGGTATATAAAGGTTTTGAAATAAGAAAAGCGAGCCGCAAAAACGGCTCGCTGATTTTGTATGTTGCGATTGTACTATTAACTTATGTCAAGCAATTCTAATCGGAAGGTCTTACCATTTTGAACTTTTTCATCAGCACCGACCCAGAAGGTTATAGTATCTTTCGACTTTTCTCCAACTTTTATATTTCCGTCAGTTAAACCTGTTCCCGATGTAACAACAAGTCCGTCCTCGTCGTAAAGCTTCCATCCAAAACGAGCATCATCACTATAATTATTGCCTTTTTCGTGATAAATGCTTTCTACAATAAATGTTAATCTGTAATACGGTGTAGAATAGCTGGTCTCTTGTATTCTTTCTATTTTTATACTTTCGATTTTACAAGCCTTTTCCCAACCTGCGCTATAGTAAATCGTTACAGGTGTAGAGGGGAGTATAAATTTTACTCCAAAGCCGCATCTTGTGCAGGTGCCATCGGTTGTGTTAGAATAATCATGTCCAAGTGCATATCCTTCGGTTTTTCCACATATAGTGCATTCTTTCGCAGAAGTGCAGTTTGCTTGAGTCCATTCATGCTCCAATGCGGGAATTGAATCATAATCAATGTATTCATGTCCGCATTGGGTACAAGTGAATTTTTTGTCGCCTTGTCCATATGTTCCGCAACTTGGTTCCTCATATACTGACTCGACATAGTTATGCTCTAATGCAGGGATGGTGCCGTATTCCGTGTAATAGTATCCGCACTTTGAACAAGTGAAGAGTTTGTCGCCGCTACCCCCATATTCCTCACAAGTTGGTTCTTTGGCAATTGATTCAACATATGTATGTTGGCACATGTTTGCGGTGTCATTGTTGTCACCACAGGATGTCAAACAGAGCATTAGAATGAACATTGCTGTTAGGATAAAGATGGTTTTTTTCATTTTGTTTCTCCTTTTGCAATTTGATAAATTTCTTCGGTAAAAAATCAAAAAGTGCGGCAACCGAAGTCACCGCACCGAAAAACGCCAACTCCAATTGTCGCCAAACAAATCGAATAGATATGGGAATATAATTCGTCATACCATAGTTCGAGGAATCAGCATTTTTACCGAATTCATAAAACTATGATATGCACAAAAAGGGTATAATATGCCCTTAAGACAAAAATATCCCCATATATCAATATTCGATTTGTTTGGCAAACTTATTATATCACTATTTTAAGAATTTGTAAATAGAAATAACGAAAAAACTTGTTTTTTTAGGCGTCAGATGTTATAATTGTGGCGTGAGATGGTATTGGTTGGCGTGTACGGTTTTGAAAAGCGTTGGCTTTTTGCTATCTCATTTGCTATATTGAATAAATTCAATGTATTTTACAAAAGGAATTCAGATGCAACAGATACATATTACAGAGAGCAATATTGTGATTGAGAATAAAAACTATTCTGCATCACACTCCGCTAAGGAACAGATGCCCGACGGCACCAGGCGTGGCACCTTCAGAAGCTATACCGTGCTCGTTGACGGCGACAATGTTATCTTCAGAAACTGCGTTTTTGAAAATACTGCGGGACGCGGCGAGGACGTAGGGCAGGCAATTGCTCTCTACATTGACGGAGACGGAATTACACTTGAAAACTGTATACTTAGGGGACACCAGGACACCCTCTTTCTTGCGCCCCTGCCCGAAAAGGAGATTATTCCCGGCGGCTTCACAGGTCCAAAGCAATTTACCGAACGGAAAAGGCGGACCTTCTATTTCAAAGACTGTATAATAGAAGGCGGAGTTGACTTTATCTTCGGCGGAGCAACCGCCTACTTTGATAACTGCGAATTTAAAAGTGTAGAGGCGGGTTATATTTTTGCTCCCTCCACACCAAAAGACGTAGAAGTCGGATTTGTAGCAACAAATTGCAGATTCACAGCAGGAAGTGGAGTAGAGAAGGGGAGCTGTTATATAGCGCGCCCATGGAGAAATCACGCGTACCTGAGGATAGAAAACTGCTATCTCGGAGAGCATATACACCCCGCAGGCTTTGACGATTGGGGCAAGACTGAGGCGCACGAAACAGTCAGATTCTTTGAGCACTCTTCGTTCGGACCGGGTGCGGAAGGAAATCGACCCGACTATGTAAAAAAGACAAAAAACTGAAAAAGAAAAAAGAAAAAACCGAGCAGAAGCTCGGTTTTTTTAAATATTGAGAAAAGATTAAACTCCGGAATATGCAGAAAATCCGCCGTCTATCGGGAGCACCACGCCTGTGATAAAGCTCGATGCCTCATCGTTAAGGAAGAACAACAGACCACCGAGAAGCTCCTCGGACTCGCCAAATCTGCTCATAGGAGTTCCGCGAAGAATCTTGTCTGTTCTCGGTGTGGGAGTGCCATCAGGATTGAAGAGCAGGGCGCGGTTCTGGTTAGATACGAAGAAGCCGGGGGCGATAGCGTTAACTCTGATACCCGCATTTGCAAAATGAACAGCCAGCCACTGTGTGAGGTTTGATACTCCTGCCTTAGCCGCGCTGTATGCTGGGATTTTGGTAAGGGGTCTGAATGCGTTCATAGAAGAAATGTTAATTATATTTCCGCCATTGCCGCTTCTCGCCATATCAAGAGCGAATACCTGTGTGGTAAGGAACGCCGCGGTAACGTTGAGGTCAAGAACGAATTTAAAGCCGTCGGTCGACAGGGAGAAAAAGTCCTGCTTGTCCGCGTCGTCAATAAGAGCAGGGTCAAAATATTCGTTCACGGTCGTTGCTCTCGGGTTATTACCGCCTGCGCCGTTGATAAGAATATCACAAGGACCGAGCTTTTCATTCACAACCGAGCGAGCCTCCTCGAGGCTTGTCTTGTCGAGGCAGTTTGCCTTTACGGCGATTGCCTTACCTCCCGCCGCGCAGATTTCGTCAGCGTAAGTCTGAGCCGCGTCAACGTTAATGTCAAGAAGAGCAACGGATGCGCCACACAGCGCGATAGCCTTTGCAAAATCAGAGCAGAGAACACCGCCTGCGCCTGTAACAACGGCAACCTTGCCGGATAAATCGAGTTTAATTGGAAGCTTCATAAAATCCCCTTATATATTATTTTTTTATTGCTGAAATCAGCTTTACCAAAGAATGCAAAAAAGGTATAAGTGCCATTCAATAAATTATGGCAAAATATTTTCCTGATATGCACCGAGGCGAAGCGAATAAGGTACGACTTGGAGTGCGTTAAACTGCTTTTGTATGCCAAAACTATAACAATAATAACACAATTCCAGCCACCCTGGGTTGATTTTACCATATTTTTATATATTTTACAATATAAATTTATAAAAAAATTATTAACTCCGAAAAACTATTGCAAATATTGCCCCTATGTGCTAAAATATATTTGTGAAAATATGCAAATTTATGTGAAGGAGGATTTATGTATAATTGGTTTAATATATATGCCGATGGCATCCACCTTGCATACAACAATGACAAAAATCCTCCCGAAAACATAAATCAGTGTCACTGTCGGGAAACCTATGAAATACTTTATATCATTTCGGGCAGCGGAAAATATCTCATAGAGGGCTCGGTATTTGATTTTCAACCCGGAACGATAATTTTTATCCCGCCCCTAGAGTATCACGCCCTCCGCGAGGTTTCCACCTTTCCATTCGAGCGAATTTCCATCAGCTTCACCGCCCGCGACCTTGTTGACGGCACCTCGGAGCTGCTTTCCGAAATTGCAGAGCCGTCTGATGAAATAAAGGGCGGAAGAATTTATAAGCCTGCGATTGTCACCGAAAACGTTATTACCCTGTTTGAGAGGTTTTCCAACGCCCTGAAGCTTCCGCAGAAAAAAAGCGTTATGCACGTCAGGCTTCTCCTATCTGAGCTTATCGTCCTTCTGTCAGCCTTAAAAGGACAGGACATATACCACGAGATTGAGGAGCTCGGAGCAAGGGTAATGAGGTATCTCAATGAGAATATCGACCGAAACATACCGCTCGACGAGTTAGCGGGAAGGTTTTTTGTCAGCAAATATTATCTTTGCCGCGCCTTCAAAAAGCACAACGGCATTTCTATACACGGCTATATTAACTACAAGCGTGTTATGTATGCAAGACAGCTGATTGAGTCGGGCGAAACCGCCTCGGGAGCGGCATACCGCGTTGGCTTTGGCGATTATTCTGCCTTCTATCGTGCCTACGTTAAGGTTTTTGGAAAAGCGCCGACAGACAGATATAGCCTGAATACTGTTATTTATAAGGAGAAAGCATGAGCTTCGACATTCTCGATAAAATAAACTCACCAAAGGACCTCAAAGACCTTGATTCAAAGCAAATTCCGTCGCTTTGTCAGGAAATAAGAGAGTTCTTGGTCGAAAAGGTTAAGAAAAGCGGAGGACACCTAGCCTCTAATCTTGGCGTGGTGGAGCTTTCCGTCGCTCTTCACAGAGTCTTTGATTCACCCGAGGACCATATTATATTTGACGTCGGACATCAGTCCTACGTTCATAAGATTATAACAGGCAGAAAGGACGGCTTCGACGACCTGAGAAAGCCGGGCGGACTCTCGGGATTCACCGCTAGAAGAGAAAGCGAGCACGACCCATTTGGCGCTGGACATAGCTCAACCTCCGTTTCTGCCGCCCTTGGATTTGCCGAATCCGATGCCCTTGCAGGCAGAGATAACTACACGGTTTGTGTTATTGGCGATGGCGCTTACACGGGCGGAATGGTTCACGAGGCTATAAATAACTGTCGCCCCGATCTCCGTATGATTATCGTACTCAACGAAAACGGTATGTCAATATCGGATACCAAGGGCGCATTCGCATCCTACCTCTCCCGCGTCAGAATGTCAAAGGGGTATCTCAACGCCAAGAGCAGAACGGGAAGCTTCCTTCATAAGATTCCGCTCCTCGGCAGACCGATTAAATGGATTCTCTCGGGTATCAAAAACCTATTTAAGCTCCTATTTTTCAGACCTAATTATTTTGAAGAGCTCGGCTTTTATTACCTCGGCGCTTATGACGGAAACGACTATCAGAGAGTAGAAAAGGCGCTTACAGAGGCGAAAAGAGTTGGAAAGTGCGTCATCGTCCATCTGAAAACCACTAAGGGCAAGGGCTTTGATGAGGCAGAAAAAAATCCTGACATATTCCACAGCGTGTCGAGCGGTCAGTCAGAAGCGACCTATCACGAGGTATTCGCGGATAAGCTCGTTGAGCTCGCGGAGTCTGACGACAAAATCCTCGCCATAACCCCCGCTATGGGAATAGGCACAGGACTTAATCTCTTTGAAAAGCAGTTTCCCGACAGATACTTTGACGTTGGTATAGCAGAGGAGCACGCGCTGACCTTCTCGGCAGGACTCGCCGCCAACGGATATAAGCCCTACGCGGCTATTTACTCAACATTCCTTCAGCGCGGTTATGATAACATTTTGCACGATATAGCTCTGCAGAATTTACCTGTCAGAATGGTTATTGACAGAGCAGGCATTTCCGCGGGCGACGGAGCGACGCATCACGGTATTTTTGACGTTTCATTCCTGTGTCACATTCCGGGTATTGAGGTTATATCCCCCGCATCCTTCGAAAGTCTATCTTACTTCCTTGATTATTCACAGGGAGTCAGTTCGCCAATAGCAATTCGTTACCCCAACGCCAAGGAAAACAGTGAGGTTGTCAGCCATTTTGAAAGCGCCCCCTATACCTCACCGTCCTGCAAGGCTGATTTTGACATTTCAAATCCACCGACCAATATTTATATTACTTATGGTCAGCTTTCCTCGCGTGTTCTTGAAGCTAAAAGGCTTCTTGAAAGCAGGGGAATTGACGTCGGTATCCTTCTTGTCGAGCGGATAAAGCCCTTTGACGATACTGTTGCTCTCTTGTCCGGGATTTGCGGCGAGGACACTAGCATCGTATATGCAGAGGAGGGAATTAAAAACGGCGGCGCGGCTATGATTACTCACCGTATGCTATGCGAGAACGGAGTGAAATTCAAGAGCTTCTCTATCGCGGCGATAGAGGACAGCTTTGTCATTCCCGACACCATCTGCGATATATACGACTACGCAGGGCTCTCTCCCAAGAAGCTCGCGGATTATTTCTTAACTGAACAGGATTAAATATGATTTTAGATATACACACCACCGACTCACAGCAGTATATTTCAAGGATAAATGCTCTCATTGATGGGAAAACTAAAAAGGCATTTGTCCACACCTTCGGCTGCCAGCAGAATGAGGCTGATAGCGAAAAAATCCGCGGCATTTTGAAATCCCTTGGTTATAAAGTTGCAGAGTCCTTTGACGATGCTGATATTATCGTTATTAACACCTGCGCCATCAGAGAGCACGCCGAAGCTAAGGCTCTTTCGCTCCTCGGAAGGCTCAAGGGCTTGAAAAGCTCAAACCCCGAGCTGATTATCGGTGTTGCCGGATGTATGGCGGCAGAGCCCCACGTTGTCAAAATGTTAAAGGGAAATTTCAAGTACGTCTCCTTCACCGTAGAGCCCAATATGCTCCACCGTATTCCCGAGCTCGTCTATAACGCCATAGTAGAAAATCAGAGGAGCTTTATATTCTCTATGGACTCGGGTGATATAGTCGAGGGAATAGATGCCGTCAGGACAAGCGGCCACAGAGCCTGGGTTTCTATAATGTATGGCTGCAACAACTTTTGCTCATACTGCATCGTGCCCTACGTCAGGGGTAGAGAGCGCAGCAGAAAAAAAGAGGATATTCTTTCTGAGTGCCGCGACCTTGTCGCTCTTGGTTATAAGGAGATCACACTCCTCGGACAAAACGTCAATTCCTATAAGGACGCTACCGATTTTGCAGGACTGCTTTCAGAAATAGCGGCGATTGACGGCGATTTTGTCATTCGCTTTATGACAAGTCACCCAAAGGACGTCTCGCCAAGGCTTATTGAGGTTATCAGAAATAACACACCGAAGATAGCTCCGTATTTTCATCTTCCTCTGCAGTCGGGAAGCGATACGATTCTGAAAAGAATGAACAGAACATACAATACCGAGCGCTTTCTTTCCGTCGTTTCCTCACTTAGAGAAGCAGTACCCGATATAGCACTTTCTACGGACATCATCATAGGCTTCCCGGGCGAGTCTGACGAGGATTTCGAGGGAACGATGAATATTCTCGATAAGGTTCGCTTCGATATGGTATATGCCTTCCTGTACTCTCCTCGCAACGGCACTCCTGCCGCTAAAATGGATAATCAGATTCCCAGAGAAATAAAGAACGAGCGCATGGCTCGCCTGCTTGACTTGCAGGAGAGAATTTCTGAGGAGAAAAACGCCCCGTATCTTGATACGGTTCAGCGAGTGTTAGTAGACAGCATGAAGGAAAAGGAAGGCCAGCTCGTTGCAGTGGGTCGCGCCCCTTCAAATAAGCTGGTTACCTTTATCGCTGACAGGGACTATAAAGGAGAATTTGTTAATGTCAAAATCACCCGTGCAGGTCGAGCCGACCTATACGGCGAAAAAATATAAGGAGAAAAGAAAATGACTAAAATTATTGAGCTTGCACATCAGCTTGGAATGGAAATTGCTATAAGTGATGAGATAAAGAATCTCGAGGCGGCGAAGGCGGCGTATGATGCCGACACTGAGCTTCAGGCTAAGATGGCTGAATATGAAACGCACCGCAGACTTCTCGGAGAGGAGTTCGCCAAGAGCTCTGATGAGGTCGACCAGATTGCTGTGGCTAACATCAGGGCGAGAATCGAGGAGCTGACAAGAGAAATCTCCTCAAATCCGATATATATCACATTTGCTAACGCGCAGGGCGCTCTAAATCGCCTTATGGCAGACGTCAATGCTGAAATAAAATTCTGTATTACAGGCGAGAGAGATAACTGCACACACGATTGTTCTACCTGCTCGGGCTGTCATTAATCTTATAAGGAGTTTACCATGGCTGAAGTATTGGAAAGTAGGTCACAGCTTAATAAAACAACGCCAATGATGCGGCAGTATCTGGATGTGAAGGAGGAGTACGAGGAGTATATTCTTTTGTACCGCCTCGGTGACTTCTACGAGTGCTTTTTCGAGGATGCCGTTATAGTATCCAAGGAGCTTGAGCTTACACTCACAGCTCGCGACTGTGGTGACGGCAAGCGCGCCGCTATGTGCGGTGTTCCTTTTCACAAGGCAGATCTTTATGTTGGCAGACTCGTTGAGCGTGGCTTCCGCGTTGCTATATGCGAGCAGATAGGCGACCCTAAGGCCGCCGTCGGTCTTGTCAAGCGTGAGGTTACACGTGTTGTTACTCCGGGTACTGTTACCGACGCGGGACTGCTTAACGAGGGGAAGAACAATTATCTTGCTGCTGTATGCTATGGAAATTCAGGTGTTTCTCTTTGCTTTGCTGATATAAGCACAGGCGAGGTTTCCTGTACATATATCACAGGGGACGATATTGACGCAAGGATATATAACGAGATTGGCGCTTATCAGCCCGCAGAGGCTATTATCAACGTTTCGCGAGAGGAATGTCTTGGGCTAGTTGATTTTATCAATCAACGCTGTCATACGCTTATTATCGATAATGCAAGGAAATACTTCGCCTACGAAAAGGCGAGAGATGCGGTAAAGGGAGTTTATGGCGCTGATGCGGATAAGCTGAACGAGCCTGAGCTTTTTATGGCGGTCGGAGCGATGCTCCTCTATATCAAGGAAACTCAGAAATGTGAAATCGCCTTTGCAAGAGAGATTAACCTGTATTCCAGAGGTCAGTATCTTGAAATTGACCTTAATACAAGGCGAAACCTAGAGCTTGTAGAGTCGATGAGAAACAAGGAGAAGAGGGGCTCTCTGCTTTGGGTGCTTGATAAGACAAAGACCGCTATGGGAGCGCGTATGCTTCGTAGCTGGTTACTTCGTCCCTTGCTCAATCCTGTTCAGATAGGAAAAAGGCAGAGTGCTGTCAAGGATTTCTTTGAGAACAGAAGAATGCGCGACGAGCTTGCGGATATACTTTCTTCAACGCTTGATATAGAGCGTCTTACAGCGAAGGCAGTATACGGCACCGCTAACGCCAAGGACCTTCGGGCAATTTATCAGAGTATTGAAAAGCTTCCGATAATCAAATCGATGATTTTGAATTCGGGCTGTGAGTATCTTCGTGCTATCGCAGAGGAGATAGACACTCTTGAAGACCTGTCTGAGCTTCTTGGAAGCGCTATAGTAGATAATCCGCCATTTACCGTCAGAGAGGGAGGTATAATCCGAAAGGGATTCAGCGCTGACGTTGACTATTATCGTTCAATCAAGGACAACGGCAAGGAAATAATGGCGAAAATAGAGCAAGAGGAGCGCGAGCTGACGGGCATTAAAACGCTGAAGGTTGACTATAACCGAGTGTTTGGTTATTACATAGAGGTAACTAAGTCCTTAATCGATATGGTGCCTGACAGATACGTCAGAAAGCAGACTCTGACAAACTGTGAGAGATACATCACACAGGAGCTCAAGGAGATGGAGAGCACTATTTTCGGAGCTGACGAAAAGCTCGTCGAGCTTGAATTCCGTCTTTTCAACGGACTTCGCGAGGTTGTGTCTGAAAACAACGAGAGACTTCGGAGAACCGCGAGCATTATTGCTGAGCTTGATATTTATCGTTCTCTTGGTGAGGTTGCAGACAAAAACGGATACTCCTGTCCCGAGGTAGATATGTCGTACGACCTGATTATCAAGGACGGAAGACACCCCGTGGTCGAGCGCTTCGTTACCGATAGCTATTTTGTTCCTAATGATACTACGCTCGATGTGTCACAGAACAAGATTATGATTATTACAGGACCCAATATGGCGGGTAAATCCACATATATGCGTCAGGTTGCGATTATCACGCTTATGGCACAGATTGGTTCATTTGTTCCCGCGAGGGAAGCGCGCATCGGAATCGTTGACAAGCTCTTTACCCGTGTTGGTGCTTCGGACGATCTTGCCTCGGGTCAATCCACCTTTATGCTTGAGATGACCGAGGTCGCTTCCATACTCAAAAACGCTACAAAGCGCTCGCTTATCATCTACGACGAGGTTGGACGCGGAACGAGCACCTTCGACGGAATGGCAATCGCGCGCGCCGTGGTTGAGTATACGTATTCCAAGAAGATAGGCGCTAAGACTCTTTTTGCAACGCATTACCACGAGCTCACCGATATGGAAGATGAGTTCGAGGGCATAGTCAACTATAACATAGCTGCAAAAAAACGCGGAGATTCAATAACCTTCCTCAGAAAAATAGTAAGAGGCGGAACAGATGATTCCTACGGTATCGAGGTTGCAAAGCTTGCAGGAGTGCCAAACGAGGTAGTTCGCAGAGCTAAAGAGATTTTGAAGGATATAGAATCGGGTGTTTCCGTATCTGCGGGTACTAACGTTAGGCGTGATGAAAAGGTGCCTGACCTCTTCTCAACGCTCGAGGCGTCAATAGAGTCTGAAGCGGCGGCTAAAATAAGAGCGGTAGATCTTAACACCCTCACACCTATTGAAGCAATGAACCTTTTGTTCGAAGTCAAGAGGATGCTTGAGGAATAAACTTAAATTATTGGAGTAAGTATGGGAAAAATTAACGTCCTGAGCTTTGAGATTGCAAATCTTATTGCGGCGGGTGAGGTTGTTGAGCGTCCTTCATCTGTATTAAAGGAGCTTATCGAGAATTCTATAGACTCGGGTGCTACTGAGATTGTTGCAGAAATAAAACGTGGAGGCGTATCGCTTATCCGCGTTACAGATAACGGCTGTGGAATTGAAAAGGAAGACCTGCCCGTTGCTATAAAAAGGCACGCCACGAGCAAAATAAAGGAAAAGGATGACCTTGAAACCATAATGACACTTGGATTTCGCGGCGAAGCTCTTGCCGCTATTTCCTCCGTGTCCAATATGACAATTATCACCAAGACTGCTGGCTCTGAGGTAGGGTATATGCTGACCGCTGAGGCGGGTCAGATAGTTGATATTGCCGAGGTCGGAGCCTCTGATGGGACGACAGTCGTTGTTACAGATTTGTTTTATAACGTTCCTGCAAGACGAAAGTTCTTAAAAAAAGACGCCACCGAGGCAATGAACGTCATAGCTCTTGTTGAAAGAGTTGCGCTTTCAAGACCTGATATATCCATTCAGCTTCTGATTGACGGTGAGGAGAGGTTCAAGACACCGGGTGACGAAAAGCTTATAAATACTATCTATGCTATCTACGGAAAGAGCTTTTCATCAAAGTTGATAGCCGTTAACGGTACAGCTAACGGACTTACCGTGCACGGATATATCGGCAGAAGCGATAACGTCAAGAAAAACAGAAACCTTATGAACGTGTTTATCAATAACAGATACGTCAAGAGCCTGACAGTCCAGGCGGCAATCGAGCGAGCTTATACCTCATACATTGCTCCCGAGTGCTTTCCTACCTGCGTCCTTTTCGTTGATATTAATCCCGGAATGGTTGACGTTAATGTTCATCCCGCGAAGCTTGAGGTTAAGTTTTCTGATGAGCGGGCGGTTTTTGAGACGGTTTATTATACGGTTAAGTCTGCACTTGAGGAGCACGAATACCGCCCTGAAATGGAGCTTAATACCAAAAAGGTGTCGGACAACCTTATTGGCGGATTTGTTCCTGTTGATGGGGGGAAAAGGGCAGAGCAGTACAGTATAAATACGAATACCGAAAAGACAACGGGCGGCATTTATAGTTCTTATCAGAATGATAGACGTGATTATGATTATTCCAGACCTGCAAGAGTCAGTGCACCCGAGCCTAAATTCAATTACACTCCAAAGCCCGAGAAAAGCGCACCTATGACTCCGAAGAATTCTGTGGAGCTTTTATCCAGATATAGCGAAGCGGAGCAAGAGAACGAAAAGGCGATGCCTGTAAATGAACAATCAGCATCAATAGTGGCACCGTCATATAAGTATATTGGCGAGGCATTTGATTGCTATCTTTTGGTTGAGCTTGACGGGGAGCTTTTGGTTATAGATAAGCACGCAGCGCATGAACGAGTAATTTTTGAGGATTTGAAGAGCAGAATGCTCGGCGACGGAAAGATCTCATCACAGCTACTTATGCTTCCTATAACTGTAATCCTGGATCACGAGGAATCTGTCTCTGCCAAGGAATATATCTTGGATTTTGAAAGCATAGGGTTCGAGTATGAGGTTGTTGACAGATCGTGCAATATCACGGCAATTCCCAATGCGATAAGCCCCGCTGATGCAGAAGCGCTGTTTATTGTGATGCTTGATGAAATTATAGAGGGCAGAGGAAATCCCTCGATTACCGACGCTATAAGAAAAGAGAAGGCGCTTTATCAGGTTGCCTGCAAGGCGGCTATCAAGGGTGGTAGAACCTATACCACAGAGGTTATCAGATGGCTGATTGAAAAGATTTTACAAATACCCGATATAACTGTATGTCCTCACGGAAGACCTATCGCGTATAGACTTACTAAAAATCAGCTAGACAGACAATTTGACAGAATTAAATAGGCAGGAATTTATATGGCTAAATTTAAATTATTGAAACAAGAGGGGCGCGCAAGACGCGGACGCTTTGAAACCGTGCACGGCACTATAGAAACCCCCGTATTTATGAACGTAGGCACCTCTGCGGCTATTAAGGGCGGTATTTCTACGAACGATTTAAAGGACGTGAGATGCCAGGTAGAGCTATCGAATACTTATCACCTCCATATCAGACCCGGAGACAAGCTAATAAAAGATATGGGCGGCATTCACAAGTTCTTTAATTGGGATCGACCCGTTCTTACCGATTCTGGCGGATTTCAGGTATTTTCGCTCGCCAAGCTGAGGAAAATCACCGAAGAAGGCGTAGCATTTAACTCGCATTTTGACGGCAAAAGGATATTTATGGGACCCGAGGAATCGATGCAGATTCAGTCAAATCTTGGCTCTACCATAGCTATGGCATTTGACGAATGCGTTGAAAATCCATCTCCATATCCCTACGTTAAGGCGTCACAGGAGAGAACGGTCAGATGGCTGAAAAGATGCCGCGCCGAGCTCGACAGATTAAACGCGTTACCCGACGCGGTAAACCCTCATCAGCTCTTGTTTGGAATTAATCAGGGCGGAACCTATGACGATCTCAGAATTGAGAACATGGAGCGTATCAAGGAGGTTGACTGCGACGGATATGCAATAGGTGGACTTGCCGTAGGTGAATCTGCTGATATTATGTATCATATTATTGATGTAGTTGAGCCTCATATGCCAACCGATAAGCCCAGATATCTTATGGGTGTCGGTACACCTCAAAATATAGTTGAGGCGGTTTATCGCGGTGTAGATTTCTTCGACTGCGTTATGCCCTCGAGAAATGCAAGGCACGGAAATCTGTTCACGTGGGAAGGGAAGATTAACCTCTTGAATGAGAAATACGTTGACGACCCGAAGCCTATCGCAGAAGAATGCGAATGTCCTGCGTGTAAGTATTATTCCAGGTCTTATATCAGGCACTTGTTTAAAGCTCGTGAGGCTCTTGGTATGAGACTTGCAGTGCTTCATAACCTGTATTTTTACAATGAACTTATGGAGAAAATCAGACAAGCACTCGATGAGGGTAGATACGAGGAGTTTTATCACACCTATAAGGACAAGCTTGCCGAAAGACGTATAGATTAACCAATATGAAAAAGGGGACGAATTTCGTCCCCTTTTTGAGTGCCATATTAATGCCCTGAGCAATGCCCGCCAAACATATTTGATATATCAAGCGTGTATTTTTCGCTATCATAAGATCTGAAGCCAAGAGCTACAAGCAACTGTTCTTTTCCCGCATTGACGGGAGCTATAACTGTTTTTATTCCGCACTGATCAAGAAAGCTGAGCGTAGCCTTACCGAGAATAAACATAGCCTCATAATCGTCGTGACCCGTGGCTTCCCTCAGATCCGAAAGATATCCTACCTCACCCCTTATGTCGAACTGAGAAAAGCCCATAACTTCTCCTGTGCCATCGTCAGCCATAGCGTATGCCAGGTGGTCGGCACGATATACTGTGCCGCAGGCAAGAGCAACTCTTGTCTGCTCCGCTTCGGTTTGTATTGGACTGATTTTAAACATTTTAGTTCACCTTCGTAGCCTTATAAAGATAGTCGACCTCGCTCTTTTCGAGGTAACGCCATTTTCCGACCGGCATTCCGTCAAGCTTCAAGTCGCCTATCGATATTCTTGAAAGCCTTTTTACCGTGAGGCTTGCCTGCTCGCACATTTTTCTGATTTGTCTGTTTCTGCCCTCAAAGAGTGTCATCTTTAAGACAGTGCCGCTTTCATCCTCACCGGATATGACTACATCAACCGGCTTTATCTTGTATCCGTCAATAACAAGCGGTGAGCCTAGTATTTCGAGCTGCTTTTCCGAAACCTTTCCTGTAACCTTGACGCGGTAAACCTTCGGAATCTGATGGCTCGGGTGGGTTAATCTGTTTTTGAGCTCTCCGTCGTCAGTAAGAAGAAGTATTCCCTCGGAAATCATGTCCAGCCTACCAACAGGGTACACCCTGGCACTGACACCTGTGAGAAGGTCGGTAACACACTTTCTTCCTCTGTCATCGGAGGTTGAGGAAAGATATCCGCGAGGCTTGTTCAGCATTATGTAGGTGTATTCGTGCTTTTCATAACGAATACGCTTTCCACGGTATGAAACTACGTCGTTTCTCGGGTCTATTTTAGTTCCCGGGGTTGCAACGTGACCATTTACAGAAATATTACCGTTTTTTATTTCCTCTTCTGCGGCTCTGCGTGACATAATTCCTGCATCTGATATAAATTTCTGAAGTCTGATTTTTTCCATTATAACTCCTGGTGTATTAATCAAAAATGGATTTGAAGAATGGCTTCTTCGCCTTTTTGTCTACCTTTTCGTCGGTGACTATATCTGATTCATATATAATTTTATTATCAAGCCTTAAATAGACGCGACCTACCGATTGGCCCGGAGTGACAGGCGCGACTATATAGGGAAGCATTTCAATATTTGGTTCAGGAAGCGGGTCGCTTTTCTTTTTTATAACGTATTTTTGCTCGTTAATCGGTCTTAGACTTGCTGTATCGGATTTACCGTCAACCACACATATCGACTTGGGTAAATCAATTATGCTATCAAGGGAAACGGCTTCATAATTTAGAAAGCCATAATCCAAAAGATTCTTATGGTCCCTCCAATCATCAGGCGCGTCAAGTGTTACCGCTATAAAGGTCACTCCATCTCGCTCTGCGGCGCTTACAAGGCAACGCCCGCTCCTCGTAGTATATCCTGTTTTAACACCTATTGCTCCATCATATCTTTTGAGAAGCTTATTGTGATTTACTATGTGTCGCTCTGTGTCCGAAAGCTTGAAGCTGTATTTGTACGTCGAGCATATTTTTTTAAAGGTCGGGTTTTCAAGAGCTTTAGCGGCAAGGAGGGCTAGATCCCGCGCGGTTGTATAGTGGCCTTCGCTATCAAGACCGTGGGGATTTTCAAATGAAGTATTAATTAATCCGAGATCTATTGCTTTTTGGTTCATCAGCTCCGAAAAGCTGTCAATATCGCCGCTTATTTTTATTGCTAATGCCTGGGCTGCATCGTTAGCACTCTGTAAGAGAACGGAATATATAAGATCTCTTACTGATATTATGTCGCCTTCCCGTAAGTAAATTGACGAGCCCTCTATATTGGTCGCTTCCTTCGGTATTTGTACCGTTTCGTCAAGGTCACAACATTCCAGAGCGATAAGCGCCGTCATTATTTTGGTAGTGCTCGCCATTGGCAACCGTGTGTCTGCATTTTTTTCAAGAATGAATTCCTTATTCTGCGGCATGTATAACGAGAAGGCTCGTCCGCTTATTTTCGGTAAATCACCGCTTGCAACAGAAAAAACCGTGAATGCAGTTAATATGAATGAAAGCAACAGCAATATAAGAATTAAAACTCTTCTTTGATTCATAACTACCTCCCGTGCTTATTATGCTCAGGAATGATGTACGTTATGAGCCTTTGCCTTGTTGGAATTTTGAGAAAATATCGGGAGCTTTATCTATCAATGAAAAGATTTTATCAATAGATGAGCTCTGCTGTTCAAGAGGAATCAGATTTACACCACCTATTTTATCAATTACAAGAAACCCGAGCGGCGTAATCGAAACCCCTGTTCCGCCTCCGCATCCAAAGTTCTGATTGATTTGTGATTTTTTTGTAGAAAAATCCGCACCACCGTTTATAAACCCAACGTTAATTCTGGATACAGGTATTACCGTAACACCTGACGGCGTTACTATTTCGTTTCCTACAACGGTGCTGATATCGGTGAAATCTCTGATACCGTCAAGAGATGCCTTAATTATTTCGCTTAATCTGTTTTCTTCCATATTTTCCTCTCGATTTTGTTGTGTGTACAATAGCTTCGTATAAAAGTATTATTAACGAAATCAGGAGAAATATAAATTGGGTATTCAAATAAACGTTGTATATGTCATTTTTCATATCATCGTCAAAAGAATAATATCCGACCTTCTCAAAGCTATCTGCGTTTTTTGACAGATAGGGAATCAACAGATATTGAAACGCGGATCTTCTTAGCGAAAGGTATGGTGAATGAACCGAAATCACCTGTCCCAAACAAACCCCAGAGTTTTTGACTAAGTAACGCAGAGGGCGGCTTATTAACGAAAATATCGCTATTCCGAATTTGTTTGGTTTTTCGTCTTTTTTTCTTTTTGGTTGATAGGTAATTCTGAAGAAGAGGAAATCAAACCTCAGTACTACCGCATCATATATGAAAACGTGAACTCGTACGTCAGATAAAAGAATGAGAAAAATAAGAATGACAATGGCGGCAAAAACCAGCATTGGCAATAAATCTCCTTAATCCTCGTTTATATCATCCTCGGCGGAAATATCCTCGTAGTCAATTACTTCTTCGTTAACAACGGTAGCGTCTGCATTATCAGAATCGTTGCTTTCTTTAGCGGGGGTGTCGGTAGCTTCGGTAACGTTCATAGCGCTCTCAATGTCGACGGAAAGCTGTGCTCCGTCTTCGCAGCTATCATCATTGCTCTCATTATCGTTGCTCTTCGCGCCATTGAATACGTCGATAAGCTCATCGCTTGTCGGAGGAAGAGAGTCAAGGTCCTTTAGTCCAAAGCAACGCAGGAAATCCTTTGTAGTGCCGTAGAGCATAGGTCTGCCGGGAACGTCAAGTCTGCCCTTGGATTCGATAAGTCCTCTATCGAGCAGGTTATTCATAGCATAGGAGGAATCTACACGTCTGAGTGTATCTACGAATGCTCTTGTTACAGGCTGATTATATGCAATAATTGCCAAAACCTCCATAGAAGAGGTTGAGAGCGTGCCGCTTTTTTTGATACCAAGGGCATCCCTGATTTCGGTGAGATAGTTTTGCTTTGTGCATAGCTGGCAGGAATCTGCAAATGTTAATAGAATAACGCCTCGCGGAATGTCAGAATCGTTGTATTTTATTGAATATTCAAATACCTTGTCCTTCACTTTGGCAGGAGTCATTTCAAAAACGCGCCCAAGCGTTGCATAGGTTATAGGATGACCTGCGGCAAATAAAATCGCCTCAAGAGCTTCTTCAAAAATAACCTCGCGAGTTTCTTCGACTTCTTCGAGGGCGGTATCAATTCTAGTTTCTTCGCTCATTGGTCTTATTCCTCACTTTCTTCGGTGTCTTTTTTCGCGGGCATATCGAACTCGCTTTCAATAGCCTCGCCCGGGGTGTAATCGGGATTTAATGCGAACATCATTTCAAGTCCGTTTTCATCATAATGAACAACGTCCTCAATTACACTTATTGAGGTTATTTTTATTCGCTGAATTTTTATAAGCTCAAGAATGCCCATAAATCTAGCTACAAGCTCGGATCTGGATTCCGAATCCTTAAGAAGGAAGAAGAGGGAAGCCTCCTCGTGCTCCTCAAGCAAATCGCATATTTCCTGTATTTTTTCCTCTACAGAAACAACCTTATGCTTAATAAGCGGATTTACTAGATCAGATGGCTTTCTTGCCGCTTCGGCGATTTTTATTCTTCTCAAAACCGCGTTGAGTGCTTTGATTAACAGCTCGGGATCAAGATCAAGCGGCAAGCCCTTTTCTGGAGGAACGTCGTCTGTTCCCTTGACGAATCTTGACGAGTATTCCTCATACATAGGTCGTAGTGTTACCGCCGCCTGCTTCGCTCTCAGGTGCAGAAGTACGGCGTCCTGTATCTCGCGGCGTGGGTCATTTTCGGTTCCTTCCTCGTGGGGAAGAAGCATACGGCTTTTTATAAGCATCAGCTCGCTTGCCATTACTATGAATTCGCTCGCAATCTCGAGGTCCATACGTTCTGCCTCCTCAAGATACTCCATATACTGATCGCATATCATAACGATCGGTATATCGGTAATGCTGACCTTATTCTTTTGAATGAGGGCGAGAAGCAAATCAAGCGGTCCCTCAAATTGGTCAAGTCTATATGTCAGTTCTAACATTATTCCTCCGTATATAAAACGGTAATCAGATTGGTATGATAAGCTGCCAGAAATCCATCATTAGCTCCAGAAGGAAAACGTTTACTCCGGAAAGCAATTCGGACAGTGAGAAGAATCTTGCGATGAAAGAAAGCACAGGGTTGAAAGCGATAAAGGGTACGGACATCAGAGCTAAGAATACGTATCGTCCGAGAAGCAGCCAGCAGACTACGCCTATATAAATCTTCCTCTCGTATTTCATTATTTTGAAATATGTCTTTTCAGGCAAAATCACGTTTAAGATTCTCGAGCCATCGAAGGGAGGTATAGGAATCAGATTAAACACTCCAAGTCCAATATTTATCATTACGAAGCTGCTAAGAAAGCTTACTGTGTTTTCGAGCAATGATAAAACAAAGCCCGAGGCTGATGAGGTGATAAGCGATAAATAAAGCTTCAGAAACAGCAAAAACGGCGCTGTCATTATAAATGCAAGAATCAGGTTAGATGCCGGACCGGCAAGAGCGGTGAGGGCAAAATCCCTCTTAGGCTTTTTGAAATTTCTTGCATTGATCGGTACGGGCTTTGCCCAGCCAAAGTGGAAAAGCACAGTACATATTACGCCGTAGATATCAATGTGCTTCAGCGGATTCAGCGATAGCCTGCCAAGACTCATAGCGGTATTGTCACCGAGCTTGTACGCTACGTATCCGTGTGAAACCTCGTGAATAGTGAGCGCTATGAGAGCCGCGGCGGCTGTTAAGATGTAATAAGTAATTTGCGAAAAATCCATTTTGTACCTATGATTTTATATTATTTTTCAACAGCTGAACAAATTATATTCCATAGCTCGTTTTTTCCGTCGCGAGTAACCGAGGAGAATGGAAGCACATCTATTCCCGTTCCGTTAAAATATTCGTCCTGAAAGCTTGCAAGAGCAGCATTGAGCTGTGATTTTGAGAGCTTGTCCGCCTTCGTCGCGACAACCTTGAAGGGAATTGAATTGTCAATCATAAAGTTGATCATCATGACGTCATCAGCGGTCGGTCCTGTGCGAACGTCAATAAGCTGTATAACCAGCTTCAGCGCATCACTCGATGGATTCTTTAAGAAGTAGTCCTCGGTAAGAGTGCTCCATGAGCGCTTTGACTCCTGGGATCTTTTAGCATATCCATAACCGGGAAGGTCTACAAGGTAAATCTTCTTATCAACGTCATAATAATTGATGGTGATGGTTTTTCCGGGTGAGGAGGATACACGCGCCAAGGATTTGCGACCAAGCAGAGTATTAATAAGAGAGCTTTTTCCAACGTTAGATCTGCCGGACAAAGCTATCTGCGGTCTTGGATCCTTCGGAAATCCGGAGGGGGAGCCAACTGTGATTGCTATGCTACAATTATTGGTATTAATCTTCATTTATTACTCCAAATCAAATATAAGAGCGTTTTCGAGGACGTCGCTTGCGTTTTCGCAGGGGATAAACTTCAGGTGCTCGCGCGCCTCTTTGTCAATATCATCAAGATCGCGAATGTTGGCCGCGGGCAACAGTACTGTTTTTATTCCGCTTCTGTATGCAGCCAGAGTCTTTTCCTTAAGGCCGCCAATAGCCAGAACCTTGCCGCGAAGCGTTATTTCTCCCGTCATAGCAACATCGCGCCTTACGGGATAATTTCCTAGGGCGCTGACTATTGCCGTTACCATTGTTACTCCCGCGGAAGGGCCGTCCTTCGGTATAGCCCCCTCAGGGAAGTGTATATGCAGATCCTTGGTTTTATAGAAATCCTGAGGGATTTTGTATTGTTCTGCAATGCTTCTGACGTAGGAGTGTGCAATTTTAGCAGACTCCTTCATAACGTCACCAAGAGAGCCTGTGAGCTCGATTTTTCCGCCGCCTTCCAAGACCGCTACCTCAACCTTTAACAAATCTCCACCCGATTGGGTATAAGCAAGTCCATTCACAACGCCTATTGGGTTTTCTCCCTCTATAGGCTCTTGAATGATTTTTGTTTTTCCAAGATAGAAGGAAAGATTCTTTTCGGTTACTGTAACGGATTTGACAGCGCCCTCTGCTATCCTTTTCGCCGCCTTTCTTATTAAAGAAGCGATTTCTCTTTCGAGATTTCTGACTCCGGATTCCTTGGTATATCCCTTGATAAGTGCGAGTATTCCGCCGTCTGTAATCTTAAACATTTTCTTCTTTATGCCGTACAGCTTCATTTGCTTTGGAACAAGGTGGTTTTTAGCGATAGCAAGCTTTTCGCTGTCCGTGTATGTAGAAAGCTCGATAATCTCCATTCTGTCAAGCAAGGGGGCGGGGATACCCTCGTAGCTGTTCGCAGTTGCGATAAACATAGTATCGGAAAGGTCGATGGGGATCTCCATAAAGTTATCACGGAAGGATTTGTTTTGTTCGGGGTCGAGAACCTCAAGGAGCGCGGATGTGGGGTCGCCTCTGAAATCGCGCGACATCTTATCAATTTCGTCAAGCACTATAACGGGATTGACGGTTTTCGCATTGATTATTGCCGTGATTATTCTGCCGGGCATTGCTCCGACATAGGTTTTTCTGTGGCCGCGAATTTCAGCCTCGTCGTGCATACCGCCAAGCGATACTCGAGCATAACTGCGTTTAAGTGCGCGTGCGATAGACGCCGCAACCGAGGTTTTACCAACGCCGGGAGGGCCAACGAGGCAGATAATCTGACTTTTTACCTCGGGCGCGAATTGTCTGATAGCTACAAATTCGAGGATTCTTTCCTTGACCTTTTCTAGACCGTCGTGATCCTCGTTGAGAATCCGTCTTGCCTCATCTACACTTACCTCCTCGGTAGAGCGCTTTCCAAAAGGAAATTCAAGACAGGTATCGAGATAACTGCGGATAACCGTGCCCTCTGCCGCTCCAAAAGGAGTTTTTGAGAGCTTGTTAAGCTCCTTGAATAGCTTCTCCTTGACGTCCTCGGGCATATCAGCAGAGAAAATTCGCTCCTCGTATTCCTCGATTTCATCGTCGTTTTCGCCAAGCTCGGACTGTATAGCCTTAATCTGCTCGCGGAGGAAATAATCCTTCTGATTTCTGTCGATCTTCTCCTTAACCTGCATTTGAATATCGTGCTCGGTTTCGAGAAGCATAATCTCTTCCTCGAGATAAATAAGAAGCGCCTCAAGCCTCTGCCTGTGAGGTATGGTTTCAAGCACCTCCTGCTTGTTTTTGTAGTCAATAAGTGCGCCCGACGCTACGAAATCGGCAAGATAGCCCGGAGTATTTATGGCCTCTGCGCTCATTCTCAGCTCATCTGTAAACGTAGGGTGAATTATGCGCAGATCCTTAAGACAATCCTTGACTCTACGCATCAGAGCCTCAATCTGATGTGTTCTTGCAGGCTCTTTTTCGCGTTTGACCTCACCGTATGCGATGAAAAATCCGGATTTTGTCCTGATGTCTGTGATTTTTACACGGGTAATTCCTTCAAACACTACTGAGAGGTATCCTTGTGGGTTTTTGACCACGTGCTTAATCTCAGCAACAACGCCATACTCGAAGAAATCCTTTTCGCTCGGTTCTTCGACCGAAATATCCTTCTGTGTGACGAGAATAACTCTCGCGTCGTGCGAGGTTGCCGCGGCGGTGAATGCCTTCAGGGAAACGGGGCGAATAATCTCTATGTTCATTTGAATAGAAGGGAATCCGACAATACCGCGTAATGCAACAAGCGGCAGACAGACCTCTTCTGATTCTTCAAATATATCGTTTTCAAATAAATTCATCAGTACACCTCAATAAATACGCTTTTCAGCTAACAATTTGCCAAATATCATTATAACATATAAAATAAAAAAAGTCTATATATTTTAAAACATATTTTTATTTTAAATAATGAATTTACTGCTTCTATTGACTATTTTTTTCAAGTGTGTTATAATATACTGATAAACTATGAAACAAAATATTGAGGAATAAAATGATTATATTGGGTATTGATCCCGGATTTGCTATAGTCGGATGGGGGATTATCGAAAGTATAAACGGCAGACTCAGACCGATAGCTTACGGAGCTATTACTACACCGGCCCATACAACTATCGAATCCAGACTTTTAACAATACAAAACGACTTAGAGCAAATTATTGAAAAGTACAAGCCAGAGGAAATGGCTGTTGAAGAGCTTTTCTTCAACACTAATATTACTACTGGTATCGCTGTTGCAGAGGCCAGAGGCGTTATTATTTGCACAGGGCACAGACTGGGCTTGAAAATCAGTGAGTATACACCCCTTCAGGTTAAGCAGGCTGTTGTAGGCTATGGAAAGGCAGAGAAGCATCAGGTTATTTCTATGGTTACCTCGCTCTTGAATTTGCCAAAGCCACCTAAGCCCGACGATGCGGCGGACGCTATTGCTATTGCAATCTGCCATTCACAATGCTATGGCTCTGCAATAGGAAAATATTACAATAAAAGATGAGGTAAATATGTGGATAGCTGATAAATGGACTGATTACTCCGTTCTTGACACGTCTGGGGGCGAAAAGCTTGAGATGTGGGGAAAATATACTCTGATAAGACCCGACCCGCAGGTTATATGGAATACTGAAAAGAAACATCCGATGTGGAAGAGGGCAGACGCAAGCTATAAGAGAAGCAAATCCGGCGGTGGCTCCTGGAACGAAAACAGACTTCCTGAAACCTGGAATATCAGATACCGAGATTTAACCTTTCAGATTAAGCCAATGGGCTTCAAGCACACCGGCCTTTTTCCCGAGCAGGCAGCAAATTGGGATTGGGCAAGGGAGTTAATTGAAAAGGCGGATAGGCCCATCAAGGTCTTGAATCTTTTTGCATATACGGGTGGCGCTACTGTATCCTGCGCTAAATCGGGCGCATCCGTCTGTCACGTTGACGCCTCCAAGGGAATGGTTCAGGCGGCTAAGGAAAATGCGCGACTTTCGGGTCTTGAAAATGCTCCTATAAGATACATAGTAGATGATTGCAAGAAGTTTATCGAAAGAGAAATCAGACGCGGAAATAAGTACGACGCGATAATAATGGATCCTCCGTCTTATGGCAGAGGACCTACGGGTGAGGTTTGGAAAATAGAGGAATGTATTGACGATTTTGTTCAGCTATGCTGTATGGTATTGTCCGACAATCCTTTGTTCTTCCTTTTAAACTCATATACCACAGGGCTGTCTGCTTCGACGATGAAGTATATTGTTGACACGCGGATTTTAAACAAAAACGCTGGAAAAAGCAAGGCAGATGAGCTCGGATTGCCTGTTGAATATTCAGGCTTGACGTTGCCCTGTGGCTCCAGCGTTCGCGTTGAGTTTGATTAATATATTTTTTGAGGAATGATTAATGGATAATATTATTCATACCGAGGGACTTGGATATACCTACGTTGATGCTGATGAAGAAACCGTTAGCTATACAGCTATACCCGCACTCAGAAATGTCAACTTGTCAATTCAAAGGGGCGAGTACGTCGCAGTTCTCGGACACAATGGCTCGGGTAAATCAACCTTGGCTAAGCTATTAAATTTAATACTCGCGCCCTCTTTGGGAAAGATTTTGATTGCAGGTAAGGACGTATCGGAACAAGACAAAATTACCGAAGATGATATCTTCAACATACGTTCTAAGGTGGGAATGGTTTTTCAAAACCCCGACAATCAGCTTGTTGCAACTGTCGTTGACGAGGACGTAGCCTTTGGTCCTGAAAACCTCGGCTTGCCACGAGAGGAAATTCGTCGCAGGGTTGTTGATGCTCTTAATATGGTTGAGATGCAGGAATATGCGCGCTACGCACCGCACAAGCTCTCAGGTGGTCAGAAGCAGAGAGTTGCCATTGCTGGAATTATCGCTATGCGCCCTGACGTTATTATCTTTGACGAGTCTACTGCAATGCTTGATCCCCTGGGCAGACGTGACGTTGTTAAAATCATGGAGCGTCTTAACAGAGAAGAGGGCATCACGGTCATTAATATAACACATTATATGGACGAAGCTGCAGAGGCGGATAGGGTTATCGTTATCAATGACGGAGAGATAGTTATGGATGGCTTGCCGGCTGATGTTTTCTCGAATGTGAATCAGCTGCACCTGATGGGGCTTGAAGCGCCGCAGAGCACGGAATTGATACATCTTCTTCGTGAAAGCGGTATCGACCTTGGAGTCAGCTATGTCAACGATAGTGATTGTGTCAGCCTTTTGGTTGATTACCTGAAATAATAGAAAGAATTATTATGGATAAAATAATTGAGCTTATTGGCGTAAGTTATCTGTACGGCAAGGGTACGCCATTTGAGAAAAAAGCACTGAATAATATTAACGTTGGGTTTTCCCGCGGTCGAATCACCGGGCTTATTGGACACACCGGCTCAGGAAAATCAACGTTGATAAGCCTTCTCAACGGCTTAAATAAGCCAACAGAGGGGGGCGTGTTGCTTGATGGAGTCGATATATGGGAAAATCCAAAGGAAATTGCTAAAATCAGAGCTAAAGTCGGACTTGTAATGCAATATCCCGAGTATCAGCTGTTTGACGAAACGGTTCGGCTTGACATAGGGTTTGCCCCTAGAAATTTCGACTTGAGTGATAAAGAAATTGATGAGCGAGTTAAAAGTGCCGCGAAATTCGTTGGCATCAGTGACGATATGCTTGATAAATCTCCATTTGAGCTTTCCGGTGGTCAGAAAAGACGAGTAGCTATTGCCGGAGTTTTGGCTATGGATCCTGACGTGCTCGTCCTTGACGAGCCCGCCGCAGGGCTTGATCCCAGGGGAAGAAGAGAAATTCTTGGCGGACTTCGCAGATATGCAACTGAAAAGGGAAAAACTGTAATCCTCGTCAGTCACTCTATGGAGGATATGGCGTCCTACTGTGACGACGTCGTGGTTATGTCTAAGGGTGAGATTTTTATGAGCGGTACCGTCGATGAGGTCTTTTCTTCTGCAGATGCGCTGGGCTCTGTAGGAATGGACGTGCCTTCAATTACCAAAATTGCTAATCAGTTATGCAACAATGGTATTCATCTTGAAGGCTCGTTATATACCGTTGAGGGTGTCAGAGATGCTATACTTAAATATATCGGAGGAAAGAAATGAGAATTTCCGATATAACTCTTGGTCAGTTCTTTCCAGGCTTTTCGACCCTGCACAGGCTTGACCCCAGAACTAAAATCATACTATCAATATTATTTATAGTTACAATATTTCTTGCGAAAAATCCAATAACGTTCCTATTTTTGATTTTGTTCGTAGGTGTGCTTATCATGATGAGCAGAATATCCTTTGGTGTCATTTTCCGAGGAATTAAGCCTATACTGTTCATTCTTATTTTCACCTCACTTATTAATTTATTTTTGACAAAGGGTGATGGTGAGCCGCTTGTGGAGTTTTATTTTATCACCATTTATCAGGACGGAATATATCGAGCAATCTTTATGTCGCTTCGAGTCATTCTTCTGATAGTTGGTACAAGCATTCTCTTAACGTACACGACCTCCCCGATTGCCTTGACAGACGGCATTGAGTCCTTATTATCGCCTTTGAAGGCAATTGGTGTTCCCGTTCACGCCTTCGCTATGATGATGTCTATAGCTCTGAGGTTCATTCCCACTCTGGTTGAGGAAACCGAGAAAATTATGAATGCGCAGAAATCCCGTGGAGCTGATTTTTCTAGCGGTGGACTTCTCAAAAGGGCAAAATCATTAATTCCTATTTTGATTCCACTGTTTATTTCGTCCTTTAAGCGCGCCGATGAGCTGGCAACAGCTATGGAATGCCGCTGTTACAGAGGGGATAAGCATAGGACAAAAATGATAAAGCTCGAGTATAAGCCGAGAGATCTTGCCTGGTCTTTGGTTTTTATCGCGGTTATTGGCATAGTTATAGTGGCGCGCATTTTGCCGTATAATTATGAGATAAATAACGTATTTCTTAAAATACTTTTCTACAAAATATAGGTGACAGATTTGAAATGTTTTGCTAAAATAAGATATCTTGGCACAAATTTTCACGGCTTTCAGGTTCAACCCGGACTCAGAACTGTTCAAGGGGTTCTTTGCACGGCACTGACACAGGCGTACGGAGTTGAAACCAGCGTTACAGGATGCTCCAGAACAGACGCGGGCGTACACGCCAACGAATTCTGTATTCTCATTGAAAACGAGGGAGGAACAATTCCACCCGAAAAGCTACCGGTTGCTGTTTCGAAGTTTTTGCCAACCGATCTTTCACTGTACTTCGCAGAGGAGTGTAAGGACGATTTTCACCCGAGATACGACGTTAAATCAAAGGAATATCTGTATAGAATTGTCAATCGTAGGGTGTACGACCCTTTCGAGTACGGCAGAGCTTGGTTTGTTCCAAGAAAGCTTTCGGATGATGATCTTGAGTTAATGAGAAAAGCGGCAGAAAAGCTTGTCGGAAAATATGATTTTTCTGCATTTATGTCTGAGGGGTCTGACGTTCAGGATACCGTAAGACACGTTTTTTATCTGACAATCGAGCGGGGTGCTGATGACCTCATTGAGATTAAAATTTGCGCAGACGGCTTTTTATACAACATGGTTCGAATTATCGTTGGTACTCTGATCGAAGTTGGAAACGGCAGATTTTCACCTCTTGACGTCGAAAATATACTTATCTCGCGGGATAGAAAACGCGCCGGTATGACAGCACCCGCAGATGGCTTGTATCTTAATCGGGTAAATTATTAATTGCCTGAATTGCTAAAAACCTCTAATAATATTAAAAAGTGCAGCGACCAACCCTAAGTTGTGAAGGTCGTTGCATTTTTTGTTTTGGAGGAAAATATGTTTAAGCGCCTTTTAATTGTATTAGCATCTATTATAGTTGTTATCGCGATAGTCGGCTCAATAACAATTTCGGCTTTAGCAAATGGTTTTTCAGCCGAGGAATATTACAAGCTTGATGAGGAGCTTTTCAATAAATCAACCGAAAACCGCAGCACGAGCTATCTTGCTTATTCAAACGGAGATTTCAGGGAATATTGGTCGGATGACCTGATAAGAGGTCATCGATGGGTCCCCATTGAAGAGATAGGCGAAAATTTAATAAAAGGGTTTATTTCTGCAGAGGATAGAAAATTTTATGAGCATCACGGAGTTAATATAAAGCGAACCGTTGGTGCAATGATAAATTATGTTACAAAAAAAGAACCCACCTTTGGTGCTTCAACCATAACACAGCAGGTTATTAAGAATATAAGCGGTGATAATGAGATCAGCGCTAAACGAAAATTTTATGAAATAGTTCGCGCAATACATCTGGAAAGCATACGGGATAAGGACGATATATTGGAGGTGTATTTAAACATAGTACCTATGACGGGTAATCTTAGTGGTGTTGGTATAGCGTCAAGAGTATATTTTGGAAAAGAGCCAAGTGCGCTTAGCGTCTCTGAGGCTGCAACAATAGTAGGAATAACAAATTCACCAGGGCGCTTTAATCCATACAAGCATCCTAATGAATGTCTTGCAAAAAGAAACAGAGTTCTATTTGCCATGAGAGAAAACGGTGCCATTTCAGAGGATGAATATAATGCAGCTATTTCAGAGGAGCTGGGTGTTCTCAAATACGAGTCTGACGAGGAAATATGCTCTTGGTTCGTTGAAACGGCAAGGAACGATGCTATTAATAGAATAATGGCTAAATACGGCATAAGCTCCTCTGCCGCTTATATGATGCTTCGTGGGTCGAGGGTGCTATTAACCGTAGATATTAATGCCCAGAGCATCTTAGAGAAAAAGCTAGGTGATAACTCTAAACTGCCTTCATCTATAAATGAAGGGCAAAGCTTCGCTATGACACTTATCAATAATGAAACAGGGGATCTAGTTGCAACAGTCGGCGGTGCAGGTAAGAAAAAGGGGAATATGCTCTTCAATATGTCTGAGCAGGCAATAACACCTGCATCCACACTAAAACCGCTTTCTATATATGCGCCGTTATTAGATAATGGAAAAATAAATTGGAGTACAGTTATAGACGATACGCCAATTTCCATCAGCGAGCAAAACGGTGAACCTAGGGGATACCCTGTTAATTCTCCAGCGAGATATGATGGGTTGACAACAGTTTCCGACGCGATAAGACTTTCTAAAAACACGGTTGCAATGAAGCTCTTGGGCGAGAGGGGAATTGATAGGACGCGAAAGGATCTTAAAGAAAGGTACGGCTTTGTTATATCCGATAATGATGCTACGGAAGCAGGACTGTCGCTTGGACAGATATCGAGCGGGGTAAATTTAAGAGGGTTAACTGCAGCGTATTCTGCATTCGCAAGAGATGGAGTAATAAGCAATCCAAGAAGCTTCTATGCAATTTTGGATCAAAGCGGGAAAATTATAGTTGAAAATGAAACAAATACACGACGAATTTATAAATCAAGTACAGCGAGAATTATGACACAGCTACTATCAGAAGTTGTCAACACAGGAACCGCGAGAAATCTGAAAATTAAAAACCTTATTGATACTGCGGGAAAAACAGGAACCTCGAGCGCTAATATGGACAGGCTATTTATAGGTTATACACCATATTACACGGCAGGAATATGGACGGGGTATCCTGATAGAAGCAAGGGGGTTGATAATTCGGTTGGAGCTCACCTTGCGCTTTGGGATGAAATAATGATAGAGCTGCATGATGGATATTTGTCTGATAAAAGCATTGAGGAGCCGAGAGGTTTTTCGGTCGATGGTTTATTATATCTTCCGTACTGCCGAGACTCCGGTAATACTTTAACAGAGCTTTGTAGGATTGACGTAAGACAAAATCGAGTTGAGTACGGTTATTTTATCGATGAGAATAGGCCGATTGGGGAGTGCAGAATTCACGAGCTCGTTTCCCTTGGTATATCAGGCCTTAATTATTCAAGAGATAATACCAGCGGAATAGAAATCGCCGATTCTCAATACCTTATCGAAAATATGATACCTGGCTTCGGGCTTGAATACGAAGGGGAAGAATAAATATTATATTTACAAATTTGTTCTGCTATGGTATAATCAATTTGAGGTGAGAAAAATGGACTATGACGTCATATATTCAAAGAGAAAAACCATCGCGCTCGAGGTGAGCAAGTGCAAGCGCCTTATTGTCAGAGCTCCCATTGGAACGACGAAGGCGGTTATTGAAAAGCTGATACAGGACAAGCGCACGTGGATAGAAAAGCAAATGAAAAAGCAGTATCCAACAAGAGAGGTTATAGAATCCCTGACAGATGCTGACAAGGCTAGAATTAAAAAGGAAGCTAAGCTTTATTTTGAAATTAAAACCGAGTGTTATGCCAGAATGATGGGCTTAAAGTACAAAAGAATTAAAATCACATCAGCAATGGTGCGCTTCGGCTCGTGTAATTCGGAGGGGTTAATCTGCTATTCATACAGGCTTATGCTATATCCCGAGAGAGCGCGTGAATACGTTATAGTGCACGAGCTCGCTCATCTAGTACACATGGATCACTCGAAGGAATTTTATAAATATCTTGCGCTCTATATGCCCGATTATAAAGAAAGAGAAGGCTTGCTCTTAAATTGAGCAAGCCTTTTTAGTATTCAAGTGTGTGTGATATTAACTTATCATATTCATAGCATAGCTTCAAGGAAAAAAACGGTACATCCTTGTCTAATAGCTCAAGGAAGATTTTGTCACCCTCCCAGATGTCAAGAGTCGGAAGGATATTCTTGTCTAGCCACTCAAGCACCCCCTCGTCGCAGTCGGTTTTTACTGTACCCGAGAACTCAACCGCTTTGAAAAGGTGCATATATTCTGTACCAAACTCATTTGAAACAAATGTAATTACGCCCTTGTATATAGGAGTAATCGTTAAGCCCGTTTCCTCAAATACCTCCCGTCTTACACAGTCAAAGGGTGATTCTTCGGGCTCAAACTTACCGCCTATACCGATCCACTTATCCTTGTTCATATCATTTTGCTTTTTGACACGGTGGATCATAAGATATTTGCCGTCTTTTTCAATGTAGCATAACGTTGTATTAATCATATCAGAATCTTGCCAGAGCGGCATTTAATCTATCAAGGCTCTCTTCTTTTCCAAGAACCTCCATGATTTCGGTCGCGCCACCCGGGGTTGCAGCCATTCCGGAAACTGCTATTCTGATACACCACATTACTGTTCCGGTTTTGAGCCCAAGCTTCTCTGAGATTGGAGTAAGCGAGGCGAAAAGGGTATCGTTATCAAAGGAGTCGACATCTTTGAGGATTGATACTGCCTCCGCAAGAACTGACTTGACCGTGCCGAACTCGGAAATCTTGTTTTTCTTATTCAGAAACAGCTCATTTTCAAACTCGGGAAGCTTGAGGAAGAAGCTCATTTTCTCCTCTATATCCGACAGCTTGGAAATGCGGGTATGAAGGAGCGAGAGCATCTTGTCAATATTAACGTTTTCGGGAATCGTTGATTTGATAAAGCCGGAAACGCGATGCTTGAAATCATCAAAGCTCAGCTTGTGTATATACTCCCCGTTAAACCAAAGCAGCTTTTCAAAATCGAATACAGACGGCGATTTGGATATACCGTCGATAGTGAATGCTTCCTTGAGCTCATCGAGTGTGAAAAACTCAGTCTGGCTGTTTTTCGGGCACCAACCGAGCAGTGCAATATAATTTAAGATTGCTTCGGGAAGATAACCGTCAAGCAACAGGTCCTGGAAGGAAACTGCTCCGTGTCTTTTTGAAAGCTTAGATATTGTTCCGTCCTCATTCTTACCCATAAGCAGGGGTAAATGCACGTAGGTGGGGCGCTCCCAACCGTAAGCGTCATAAAGAAGCGCGTATTTTGGGGTAGATGTCAGATATTCGGAGCCCCTGACTACGTGAGTAACACCCATCAGATAATCGTCTACAACGTGACAGAAGTTGTAGGTGGGATATCCGTCAGCCTTTATCAGTATCTGGTCCTGCAGCTCCTCGTTGTTCATAGATATCTCGCCGAAAACCGAGTCGGTATAAGAGGTAACGCCGCTGAGGGGCATTTTCTGCCTTATAACGTAGGGCGCGCCGGAAGCGAGCTTCTCTTCGACTTCTTCCTTCGATAGATTTCTGCAGTGGCGGTCATAACCACCAACAGCATCATCCTCGTGGAGCTTTTCAAGTCTTTCCTTTGAGCAGAAGCAGTAGTATGCCGCTCCCATATCAACCAGCTTTTTGGCGTATTCGAGATAGATAGGCTTTCTCTCGCTCTGAACGTACGGCCCGTTTTCTCCGCCGACGTCTGGTCCCTCATCATAGTGAAGACCTGTGATTTTTAGCGTAGATTTGATAATATCGGTAGCGCCCTCTACAAGTCGCTCTCTGTCGGTATCCTCAATACGAAGTATGAACTTACCGTTATCGTGCTTTGAAATCAAAAAGGAATACAGAGCGGTCCTCAGATTTCCAATATGCATATATCCCGTCGGGCTTGGTGCAAATCTTGTTTTAGTCATAGTGAACCTCTTAATAGAATTTTTCAAAAGATATTTTAACACAAAATTTATAGATAGTCAATCAGTCTTTCATAATTTTGTTTGACTTTGTAAAATTATTATTATATAATATAGGTGAAATAAAAAATACGGAGAAATTATGTTTAAAAGCTCCTTTGCAAAATATCTTACAGCATTTATTATTATAATTCTCGTCAGCTTTCTTATGCTGTCATCTATTGTTACCTCTTTGGTTCGCTCTCACGTTACAGCGGACAAGGAAGAAAAGCTGAAAATGTCCTGCTCTATTATCTCAACGCATTTCGTTGACAAAAACATAACCGATATTCATCAGTATATCCACACCGATTCGGCGTCCTCAATTCTCGCGCTCATTCCTATCATCAATATGGACTACGATTTTCGCGTCATCATAACCGATGAGGTCGGAAAGGTTATTTTGTCTACTATAAATCAGGATAAGGAGCCCCAGTTCTACGGCGACCTTGGCTCCATTGATGTAGAGAAGGCTTTCGATGAGGTCGAAGACCAAAGCGGTGGGCGCTTTCTTGTTCACAAGGGGGATATTGGCGGTCTTGTATCCGAGTCTTCGTTAACCTATGGAAAAAGGATATTGATAAATGAGCAGTTGCACGGTTATGCATTTACAGTTGTTTCGACCGAGCAGGAGGACAGACTTATCCGTGTAATGAGAAACACCGTTATCAATAGCTCAATATGGGTTATGCTCGCGGCTGTTATCGCGGCTTATTTCATCACCGAGAAAATAGTAAATCCTCTGCGCTTAATGACAAGGGCTGCAAAGAAATTTGGAAAGGGAGACTTTTCGGAGAGAGTACCTGTGGTTGGAAAGGACGAGGTCGCAGAGCTTGCCCGTTCATTTAATAATATGGCAGATTCTCTTGATAGCCTTGAAAAAATGAGATTCTCGTTCCTCGCTAATGTTTCTCACGATTTGAGGACACCCATGACTACCATATCCGGTTTTATAGACGGCATTAATTCGGGTGCAATTCCCCCTGAGCAGCAATCGCATTATCTCGGTGTAATTTCTGCTGAGGTTCATAGATTATCAAGGCTTGTATCACAGCTCCTTGATATTTCAAGGCTAGAGTCCGGAGATAGAAAATTCAACTATGAGGATTTTGATATCGCTGAGGTTGCCCGTCTTGTAATCATTTCCTTTGAGCAGCAGCTTGAGGATAAGGAGCTTGATGTAGAATTTGATGCAGAGCGAGATGAGATGCCCGTTTTTGCAGATAAGGACGCGGTATATCAGGTCATTTACAACCTATGTCACAATGCCATTAAATTTTCGAATGTGCGGGGCACCTTCAGGATCAGAATAACAAGAACTCAGGATAAAACCGTGAGATTCTCTGTATATGACGACGGTCAGATCATATCCGAGGATGACGCGGCGCATATTTTCGACCGCTTTTATAAATCTGATAAAAGCAGAGGCCTTGATAAGAGCGGTGTCGGTCTTGGCTTGTACATTTGCAAAACTATTATTGATGCACACGGTGGAAAAATCGGACTTATTGTGCACGACGAGGGCTGTGAATTCTGGTTTGAACTCAAGGAAGGCTCATACTCAAATAAACACAGATAAAAGGAGAAGGGGTGGCTATGGACAGAACGATACTTCACTGTGATTGCAATAGCTTTTTCGCATCTGTCGAAGCCGCCATCAATCCGGAGTTGAAAACCGTTCCAATGGCTGTATGCGGTAGCGAGGAGAACAGACACGGAATTGTTCTTGCGAAAAATGAGCTTGCAAAGTCATACGGTATTATTACTACAGATACGGTTTATACAGCAAGGAGAAAATGCCCGGGACTCGTTATTGTAAAGCCGCATTACGAGGAGTATGCCGATTATTCGAGGAGAATAAACGCGATTTACAGGGAATATACTGATATTGTTGAGCCATTCGGCATTGACGAGAGCTGGCTAGACGTCACCTCTTCAACCCGCCTTTTCGGCAACGGCGAACAAATAGCCGAATGTATCAGGCAGAGAATTAAAAAGGAGATAGGAGTAACAGTATCAATAGGGGTATCTTTCAATAAGCCCTTTGCTAAGCTTGGAAGTGATTATAAAAAGCCAGATGCGATTACAGTTATCTCGCGCGAAAACTTCAAGACAATAGTATACCCACTTCCTGTCGGCGATTTGCTTTTCGTTGGATCAAAAACTGCGAGCGAGCTTAATAAAATCGGAGTCCGAACTATAGGAGAGCTGGCAGAGCTGGAATTTGAATTTCTTTTGTCGAGATTTGGTAAAATGGGTTCGTTACTCTATTCCTATTCAAGAGGATTGGATGAATCCCCCGTTTTATCAGATGCTGACAGAGAAGATGCCAAAAGCATCAGCAACGGCTTCACCTTTAAATACGACCTGACCAATAAGGAGCAGTGCAGAACTGCGATAGATTATCTGTGCGATGAGATTGGATGTAAGCTTCGATCAAAAGAAATGAAGTGTACAACGGTAACTTTGACAGTCAAGGACGTATATTTAAAATCTATCCAAAGGCAAAGAAGGCTTGAAACGGAAACGGATATTTCATCGGAAATATCCAATACAGCGTTTTCAATTTTGTGTGATAGCTGGCCCGATGGCAAGGCAATAAGAATGATAACCGTAGGAGCTTCGGGACTTATACATAGCGCCTCTGAGGCAACACAGCTTGACATATTTGGCGCCGTTGATGAAAAAGAACGAGAAAGAAAGAGAAATGTTGAGAAAACGGTAGATATGCTCAGGCAGAAATTTGGTCAGTCCTGTGTTGTCAGAGGTTCTATACTTCAAAACAACTTCGGTCTTGGTGATGATGAATAATTATCTGATAAATCAAATTTCAATAATCGGTTGACTTTTATAATAATGTATGATAGAATACAATATTATAGCAATTTATACAAAATTATAACTCTTTAAGGAGATACTTATGATTATTGCAGCAGTTGGAAAAAATGCATCGGGTAAGGATTATTTCCTCGATTTTATTTCCAAGGAATTTGGCGTTCCGCTTCTCTCTATCGGTGATGTAGCTCGCGAGCTGGCAGAGCAGGAGGGCCTTGAAAAGACAAGAGAAAATCTTCATTACATATCCCAAAAGTATATGGGAAAGTACGGTCAGGACTTTTTCCCAAAGAAACTGATCGAGAAAATCAAGGCGCTCGATTCTGAGGTGGTTCTTGTTTCGGGCATTCGTCCTCCCTCTGACGTAGAAAAATTCAAGGAGGCGTTTGGTGATGAGTTCTTCCTTGTTGCTATAGTTGTTGAGAGCGACAGGCAGAGATATGAGAGAACTCGGGCGCGTGGCTCAGCACGTGACAATGTTACGTTTGAGCAGTTCATCGAGCTTGATAAGCATGAGGAGGAGATTTTCCATACCTCAGTTACTATGGGAATGGCTGATTACACCTTCTTAAGAGGCGATTATTCCGACGAGGAGTATCACGAAAGAATCAGAAAATTCTATAGGGAAAGATTTTTGAAATAATACCCAAAACAGACGGTTATGCCGTCTGTTTTTACTTTTCAAGGGCAACTGATGAATACACAGCCATACCTGTTATAAGAGCGCTTTCATCAAAAACTATTTTCGGATTGTGCAAGGGGTAAGTATACCCATCTTTTGTACTACCTGCGCAAATTGAAATCAGAAGTCCCGGAATCTTATCTGTGAAATTTGCAAAGTCTTCCGACCCACCTACGGAGTCCTTAACAGAGCCTAATTCTACGTCAGAAAACACGTTCTTAAAGATTAATTTTGAATAGCTCAAAAAGTTATTTGATAATTCTTTTGAAATCCTTAGCGGCGGGCATCCAGCGTTAATTTCGAGCTTTGCTTCGCAATCGTAGAGCAGAGCAGTCTGCTTTGATAGATAATTGAGCCTATCAATAATTTCATCGCGTCTGGAATAATCCATATACCTTATATTTCCCGCAATTTCCACCTTGTCCGCTATTGCATTTGCCGCATCGCCGCCTATTATTTTTCCAATATTAATAATTACCCCTTTAGTTTTAGGCAGTTCGCCGTCCAACAGTCCGTGTATGTTGCTAATTACTCCGCAAGCCGCGTCTATCGCATTTGCTCCGATATGCGGTGTTGCACCGTGAGCGCTTTCACCATGAAGTGTAATAGTGAAAAAATCAGCGCCAAGCGCCGTGATTTGCCTTGTGGGCACTACAATAGCGGATCTCGGAAGATCCACTCCGCACAAAACGTGCACAGCGTAGCAGGCTGAATAGATCGAGGTGTCAATATGCTTCATACAATCCTGCGCGCCCTCGAGGATTTCTTCAGCGGGCTGGAAGAGCAGGGTAACACCTCTTTTGAGCTCGCTTTCGTTAGCCTTGATTATTGAAGCGGCACCCAGGAGCATTGAAGCGTGCATATCGTGTCCGCAGGAATGCATCCTGCCTGTTTTGCAAGAAAAGCTGACGCCGCTTTCCTCATTCATACTGAGCGCATCTATATCTGCCCTCAGAAGAATTTTGTCATCCTCACTGTTGCCTATATCGCATATTATTCCGCCTCGTCCGCAGGATTTGCCAACTAAACCAATACGTGATAGCTCTTCATTTATTATTTTATTTGTTTGCACAACATCAAAGCCGATCTCAGCGTTTTCGTGTAACCGTCTGCGTAATGTCCTGATTTCATCGTATCTTTGCTCTGCTTCATATAGATAATCTATCATAATTCCCCCAAAAGAAAGTATATAGATATTTTTGCATATTTGAGGTTGCTTACTCACACAAAAATAAAAACACCGCCGGTAAAATACTAGCGGTGTGAAATATATAATAAAACTATCTTTTAAAGTTGCCGAAAACCTCGTTTACCTTCTCAAAGCTTGCAAATGAATCGGGAAATTCTTTAATTATTTTCATCATCTCGCCAACCTGTCGCTTGTTAATTATACAAACTAAAAGATATTTATCTGTATCGGAGTACATTCCGTGCACGTTAATGCTTGTTACCCCGTGGTGTAACCTTTTCATAAGTGCATCGGACAACTCATTTGGATGGCTCGTCACAATTTCAAACTTGTATCCGACCTTAATACCACTAAGTCCGTGATCAACTATAACGTTAGCGATAAAGAGGTTTAAGAGAGTACATATTACGGGAGTAATTTTCTGGTTATAGGCAAAGAAAGAAATGAATACAACGCTCGCATCCATTATAAATGAGACGTATGCAATATTCATTTCGGGGTGCGCCTTTTTAATCAGAGCGGAAATGCCGTAGGTTCCACCGCTTGCGCCAAATCGCCTGAGCATAAGAGAGAAGCCAAATCCCGAAATAACGCCCGTAGCAATACAAGCGAAAATAATATTGAAGTCCTCGAGATTGTTTTCGAGGCAGTATGGCTTAAAGCCAAGAAAATCACAGAGATATGGCGTCAAGGACTGAACGACAAGATATAAGCTAAGCATTGCGCCGAGCTTCTTGCTTACAAATATACTCAGCAAAATAAAAATCGGTATATTAAAGACTATCATCAATATAGACCAGCTAACCCTGTCGTTAAGCAAGTGATGCGTTATAGTAGCCAGACCGCCTACGCCGCCTGGTGCAAATCCGTTGCTGTTCTGAAAGAAATGATACGCAACACCAACTATAAGACCGGATATGATAGCGTATAGTGTGTCAACCAATATCTTTTGAATGCTTTTCCGCTTGTCCATATCTCACCTCTGTCGCAAAAATGCAAAAATAATATAGCACAATACGACATAATTGTAAAGAGAAAACCTAAAGAAAAAACAACTTTATAAATAACGAAGCTTTCAATAGATAAATTACAATACCATTTTATAATAGGTGCAAAGTTTGGAGTTATGATACAGTTATGAGGATAACAAAAAAGTTCTCTTTTGTATAGATATTTCTCCTTTTCTTTAATCTACGAATTTGTACCAAATCTTGTATATAGGTTTTAAGTCATATTTTTTTGCGTTGACTTTTTCGAGGACTGTGCTACGATCAGCCACCACGAAAGGCAAAAAAATCAGGTTTCGTATAAAACCATATCCGAAGTAATCTCTCGTAAAGAAAAATACGAACCTCGATTGCTCAGGGTTCGTATTATTCCTGTTTGTGAGTAATCTAAAATTTTGATACTATTTTCGTGTGGGTGCAAAATTTATCGTTATGGGTGCATTTTACTATAAGAGTTTGCATTTTACTATAAGAGTTTGCATCCATTTTTTGTTAGACAACTGAAAATTTGTTTATTGACTTGCTTATGATTTTATGTTATAATAGTAATGTAAAATATTTGTCACCGGAGGCTGTGTACCGTAGTACCGTAATGCCGGATTAGGTGTCCAAGTGAGCTTGGGTTATTGTATAACAATAGCCGAGGCTCTGTTTTTATTTTTGGAGGTAGTTATGAAAAACACAAAGGTTACTCTTGTTCCTCTTACAGCAGATGATAGAGAGCAATTTATTCTTGACAATCAGTGGGCGTTTAAGTATGGCGCGATCGAGGAATTTGGCAAACGTGATGACCACATTGATTTTGACGGAGAGATTATCTCACGTAAAACTATAGAGCGTTGTATTGACTCGTCTAATAGTGAAACCTATCGTATCGTTGTAGACGGCAAAAAAGTCGGTGGCGTGATTTTGAAAATCAACAAGGAAACCAACCACAACGAACTGGAAATTCTATTCGTTTCTCCGGAGGAACACACCAAGGGCATCGGTTACGGTGCTTGGTTAGCGATTGAGGAGCTTCACCCGGAAACTGAAGTTTGGGAAACTTGCACTCCTTATTTTGAAAAGCGCAATATCCATTTTTACGTTAACAAATGCGGTTTTCATATTGACGAGTTTTGGTGTGAGTATTTCCAGCCTGAGCACGCAATGCCCGATGATGAGGAGCACAACTCGGACGAAGGACCTGACGAAATGTTCCATTTCGTTAAGGTGATGAAGTTGTAACTCTATAAATCGACAATTTTGTTTACCAAATCACCAATTGAACGATACCCCATAAATTGAACGAAAGGGGTATAAAGTGAACGATTTATGTTTTACGGCTAAAACATAAAAGGGGTTGTACTTTAATCACTTTCGCAGAAGGTGTATATCATCAGACACGAAGTGGCTGGATATCATCCGCCCGAAAACTAGTATATCTCGCTTTCGGGCGAGTATCTCATCATTACGGAGTTTTTATACACGCTAAAAGCGTGATGATATGCAAAAAAGAGCGAAACAAATCGCTCTTTTTTATGATATTCACCACACTTCGTGCGGTGATGATATACCATTACTCCGTAATG
>JAEIGA010001085.1_pt1 | contig 41309 bp, 36 predicted proteins | sample 9270691 | NCBI WGS metagenome assembly JAEIGA01 (sample SAMN17057246, study PRJNA624740) | gut metagenome | biome: biome; isolation source: fecal sample | host: Bos grunniens | place: China: Xizang | collected 2019 | reverse complement strand
TTGGGCAGAAGGCGCTTGCGGCCCTTGGCACGACGACGGGCGAGGATGGCACGACCATTCTTGGAAGCCATGCGTGCGCGGAAACCGAACTGGCGCTTGCGGCAGCGCTTGGAAGGCTGGTATGTTCTCTTGCTCATGATGTTATATGGTTACGTTTGAAGTTCTTGTGAAGTCTGCTGTGGCCGCTGCGCGCGGTCGGGGTCAGCTATGATACTCAAAAATCGGCGCTTGTCAAGCACCGATTCTTGATTTATGTGATTTTTTTTCTGCAAAGTGCACTCAATCAGGCGTCTGCCACCATGAATTTGAGTTCAGCTTCGCAGGTAACCTCACCATTTACGGTGCAGCGACCCGTGGCCATGCCGATGGAACCGCGCATTTTGGTGAGTTCTGTTTCGATGATAAGCACATCGCCCGGTACAACGGGACGACGCCACTTCACTTTGTCGCAGCTCATGAAATAACCGAGCTTGCCGGTATTTTCGGGCATGCGGAGCATGAGAATAGAGGCCACCTGGGCCATAGCTTCCACCTGGAGCACACCGGGCATGACCGGATGACCGGGGAAGTGCCCCTGGAAGAACTGCTCGTTCATGGTCACGTTCTTCTGACCTACGCACTTGCGGTCGCCTTCAAAGGCAATGATGCGATCCACCATGAGGAAGGGGTAGCGGTGCGGCAGGAGTTTCATCACTTCCAGCGTGTCAAGCACGGCATCACCTGCAGGAATGGTGATGGGCTTCGGACGCTTGGCTTCCATGCTCTCATATTTCTGCTGGAGCTTGGCTGCCATCTGTGTGTTGATGCCGTGGCCGGGCATGATGGCGATGACATGGCCCATGATGCGGCGGCCGCAGAGAATGAAGTCGCCGATGAGGTCCATGGCCTTGTGGCGGGCGCATTCGTTGTGGAAACGCAGCCCTCCGGCGCAGAGGTATTCCTCACCCTTGATGACGATGGCGTTATCGAGCGTGCCACCCTGAATGAGGCCTTTTTCCAGCAGCGGCTGGATATCCTCGTAAAAGCAGAATGTGCGGGAGTTGGAAAGCTCCTTCTCATAGGTTTCCGGCGTAATTACGCTGTCGAAGAACTGAGTGACTCGGCCGTTCGGGCCGACAGCGGTGAGGGAGATGCGGAAATCGCGGGAGGGCATGATGACAATGCAGGAGCCATTGGCGTTCTCCACCTTGATGGGTTCGCGGATTTCCCATACTTGCAGCGGGGCATCCTGCTCCACCACACCGGCCTGTTTGATCATTTCCACATAGGGAAGGGCGGAACCATCGCCGATGGGGGGCTCGTTGGCATCCATCTCGATGATGGCGTTATCTACGCCCATACCGGTCAATGCGGAGAGGATATGCTCAACTGTATGCACCTTCACAGCCCCCTCGGCAATGGTGGTGGCGCGTTCCACCGCCTGCACCTTGGAGGCAGAGGCATCCAGGAAAGGCTTGTCGGGCAGGTCGACACGACGGAACTTCAGACCCGTGTTCGGTTCTGCGGGTTTGATGATGAGCTTCACCGTCTGACCGGTGTGCAGCGACGTGCCCTCCAGCGTGGAGGTGCACTTGGCAAGGGTTTTTTGCATGCGTGTAGCCATATCTCGTAGATTCATTGTACACACTTTGCCGGGCTTTGTGAAGTAAAATCTAGCTTTTTACCCCAACTTATTCGCGGCAGACATCGAATATTTGTCCGATAAAGCGGAAAAAGCTTGCAAATCACGTCTTCCGGGTGTACCTTTCCACTCCCCGCCACGTTGCGTGCGCGAGTGCTGTCTTATTTTCTGCTATGTCCTATTACGTCACAACTGCACTTGTTATTTTCCTGGTTACATACGCTCTGATTATCTCGGAGAAAGTGCAGCGCACGGTGATAGCGCTCTTTGGTGCCATGCTGATGGTGCTGGCCGGGGTGATTTCGCAGGAGCAGGCAATCTCCCATATAGACTTCAATACCCTGGCTTTGCTTATCGGCATGATGATTCAGGTGCTGGTACTCAGCAAGACGGGGCTTTTCCGTTTCTTGTCCGTCTGGGCTGCTCAGAAGACGAATGGAAACCCGGTAGCGCTGCTCATTGCTCTTTCCGTCATGGTGGCCTGCTGTTCTGCTTTTCTGGACAACGTAACCACCGTGTTGCTCACAGTGCCCATTACCTTCACTTTAACCAGGGATCTGAAGATTTCCCCGCTTCCCTTTGTGCTGGCGCAGATACTTGCCTCCAATATCGGAGGTACCTGTACCATGATTGGCGACCCGCCCAACATCATGATTGCCAGTAAGGTGAAGGAATTGAGCTTCAATGATTTCATTATCAATCTTGCGCCTGTCTGCATTGTTGTCTTTATCGTGACTCTTTTAATTCTGCTCTTCCTCTTCCGCAAGGAATTTGCGAGGGCAAGCAAGGAGCACAACCGCATCATGAACATCAAGCTTGGCGGGTTGATTCGCAGTAAGGGACTGCTGGTGCGCTGCCTTTTCACGCTGGTTTTCACCATTGCACTATTCTGTTGCCATGGCTTCATTCCCCACTGGGGACTTGAGAGCGGCACCATCGCTGTGACCGGGGCATCTCTGCTGCTGCTGCTCACCATGCCTGACCGCGACAAGGCGCTTGAATACATTTTTTCCAAGGTGGAATGGACCACCATCTTCTTCTTTGTGGGCCTTTTCGTACTGGTCGGCGGGCTTGAGGTAAACGGCATCATCAACTGTCTGGCAGAGCAGACCATGCGGCTGACCGGTGGCGAACCGGTAGCCACCACCATGAGCGTGCTCTGGCTGAGCGCTATTATGAGCGCCTTTGTAGACAACATCCCCTTTGTGGCCACCATGATACCGCTGGTGCAGGACATGGGGGCCATGGGGTATCAGAATCTGGAGCCTCTCTGGTGGGCTCTCTCCCTGGGCGCATGTCTGGGGGGCAATGGTACAGTCATCGGTGCCAGTGCTAATGTGGTGGCACTGGGGCTTGCCCGGCAGCATAAGCTGCGCGTGAGCTTCATGCAGTACTTTGCCATCGGCTTCCCGCTCATGCTCCTCTCCATCGGCATCAGTTCGGTCTATCTCTGCTGCTTCTATCTCTGATGCCCAGTCGGCAGTGTAAATTTGCTTTCCCTTCCGGGGAAGTTGGGGTATACTCCGGGCATGTCGATTTCTGAGGAGCTTTTTGAGCGTGCCTGCCGGGTCATTCCCGGCGGGGTGAATTCCCCCGTGCGTGCATTCCGTCGTCTGGAGCGCGCGCCTTTTTTTGTAAAGCAGGCTTCCGGGGCTCATCTGACAGATGAGGACGATAAACAGTATATCGACTACGTAGGCACATGGGGGCCGGCGATTCTCGGCCATGCACCGGAATGCGTCATTTCTGCAGTTCAGGCTGCCGTGCCGCAGGGCCTGGGATATGGTATCCCCACCCGGGTGGAGGTGGATATGGCCGAAACCGTCTGCCGCTGGATTCCCAGCATCGAAAAAGTACGCATGACCAACAGCGGCACGGAAGCCACTATGAGCGCGGTGCGCCTGGCCCGCGGCTATACCGGGCGCAAATACATTATTAAATTTGCCGGATGTTATCATGGGCACGTGGACAGCCTGCTGGTGGCGGCAGGAAGCGGTGCGCTGACCCACTGCGAGCCCGATAGCGCCGGTGTGCCTGCCGAGTTTGCCAATCTCACGATTGTCTTGCCGTATAATGACCATGCCGCCGTGGAACGAGCCTTTGCCCAGCATCCCGGCGAGATTGCCGGCATCATCGTTGAGCCTTTCCCGGGCAATGCCGGTTTTTACCTGCCGCGCCCCGGCTATCTGGAATTCCTGCGCGAGATTACAGCAAGAAATGGGGCGCTGCTCATTTTCGATGAAGTGATGACCGGCTTCCGCATTTCTCCTGCCGGTGTGCAGGGAAAACTGGGTATCACCCCGGACCTCACCACCTTGGGCAAGATTATCGGCGGTGGCCTGCCCGTCGGGGCATTCGGTGGCCGTCGTGAGATTATGGATTGCGTATCCCCCCTCGGGGCGGTTTATCAGGCCGGAACTCTGAGTGGCAATCCCGTGGCTATGGCCGCAGGGCTGGCCCAGCTCAACTACCTGGAACAGCATGATTCCTATGCGTATCTGGAGCAGCTGGGTGCCCGGCTGGAGGAAGGTGTGCGCCGCATTCTCCGCGACGAACAACTGCCCCTCACCTTTATTCGCGATGGCTCCATGTTCTGCCTGCATTTCACCACGCAGGAGGTTTACAATCTCGATACGGCCATGAGCGGGAATTTCGATATGTTCCGGCGCTATTTCCTTTCCATGCTGGAGCAGGGCATCTATGTGGCCCCGTCTCCCTACGAGACCGGATTCCTCTCTACCGCCCACACGGAGGCAGATGTGGATGCCACGCTGGCAGCCATGCAGCGGGCGTTGCGGGCAGCAAAGTAAGGCAGGATTTCCTCCGCATGCCTTTCTTTCCGCTTGCCAATACGCGCGTGAATAGGGTAGAATGAAGCCCATGAATAAGATGCTTCACCGTTGGATGCTTCTCTGTGCTGTGATTGCGGCTGCTGTCATGCCCGCCGTGCAGGCCCAGCAAGTTGATGCCATGCCCGAAACCGGTGATATGGTGCGAGTGATGCGGCATCCGGATGGCACCCGCGCCATTTACCAGCGCCAGCAGGGCTGGCGTGGCATGCGGTGCAGCACATATGCGGCCAGCGGCCGTCTGGCGGCAGTGAATGACTACACGGAGGGCAAGTATGGCCAGTTGGTGGGTTGCATTGTGTATGACCACACCAAGAAGAACATTATTTACAAAGTGGCCTATGGCTATGACAGCCGTGCCCGCCTGGTGGAGGAACGCATGTATTCCCACCCGGAGGGAAAGCTGGTGCAGCGCGTGATTTACAAGTACGATAGCAGAGGGAACCGTTCCAAGCCGCTCATTGTATCGCTCAATACCGCTGGCCCGGCAACAGAGATTGCTCCCACCATGGAGCATGATGTGAATGCAATCAACCGCGAGATGAAGAGCCGTGCGGCAGGCAGGCGCTGATGCCGTTTTCTTCCGGATTTACGTTTAACCCCACCCGAACAGATGGAAACATTCTCCTGGCAGGACCGCGATGCCGATGGTAACAAGGTAGTATACGAAGCCCAGCACTTTGGCGGCTGGTGGCAACTGATGGTAGCTCCTAAGCTGGGCCGCTCCCAGCGCGATGAGGTTGTGTTCACCCCCGCAGATTTTACCGAGGAACACTGGCAGACCCTGCGTGAGCTTCTGTGGCGCAAATATCAGCGCCGCCGGGTGGCATGGGATATGGTGCAACACATTGATGATATTCTGGCGGGCAAGGCTACCAATGAACGCCGCGATCGCCGCAATGGTAACGGCAAGGGAAAATGACCGACTGGGAAATGATTCACTGCCAGGAGCCCGCCCGGCAGGTGGAGCGCGCGGTGTCCATTATGCACCGCCTGCGCCAGCCCGGTGGCTGCCCGTGGGATGCGGAGCAGACCCACGATTCCATTATCAGCAGCCTCATTGAGGAATGCTATGAATGTATAGATGCCATCCGCGAGCGCGACTGGGAGCACCTGCGCGAAGAACTGGGTGATGTGCTGCTGCAGGTCATTTTTCATGCAGAAATGGCACAGGAGAACCCGGATGCCGCTTTCGGTATGAATGAAGTGGCCCGTGAACTTGCCGATAAGCTGGTGCGGCGGCACCCGCACGTATTCGGCACGGCTGCGGTGGAGAATGCAGAAGGTGTCATTTCCCAGTGGGATGCCATCAAACGCCGCGAGCATTCCATTGAGGATAAGCCCTATCTCCAGGATTGCGGTAAGGGGCTTCCGGCCTTACTCCAGGCGTACAAGATTACAAAGAAAGTGGCAAAAGTGGGTTTTGACTGGCCGGACCATGCCGGGGTGGTTGAGAAAATCCGCGAAGAGACCGATGAGGTGGAAGAAACGCTTGCATTGCCGGATGCAGACTCTCACGTGGCAGAGGAACTAGGCGACCTGCTCTTTGTCGTGGTGAACCTCTGCCGCCGCCGCAAGGTGGACCCTGAGCTGGCGCTTTTCAATGCCAACCGCAAGTTTGAACGTCGATTCAACGCTGTTGAAGACCAACTTAAGGCGCAGGGGGTGAATTTGGCCCAGGCCACGCTGGAGGAAATGGAGGCAGCCTGGCAGGCTGTCAAACGTACTGAATCTGCGTTATGAAGTGTTTCCGGATACTGCTGCTGGGTTTTTGGGGGCTCATGCTGGCTTCCTGTTCTCACAAGGATGCCCGGAAGCCGCAGTCCCGGGTTGAGATGGATTCTCCGGAAGATTACAACAAGCCCCGCATGGGGTTTGAGGAATCAGCAGACCCGGTGATGAATCCCCTGCGGCCGGGGCAGGCAATGGATCCGAATGCCCAGAGTTACAACGTCTCCACCTCAGAGGAACTCGAAAAGATAGACAACGGGGCAGAGGGTGAGGTGTATTTCACGGACCCCGATAATCCCGACGCTGAGATTGAAGGCATTACACTAGCTTTCGAAACCCAGCGGAGTGGTAATGTCTGGTTAAGTAACTATGGACAGGCAACCCGCTATGCCCACCGCGAGTGCCGCCCGCTCATCATCTGGTTTCACGATTCTGTCATTGCACCCAAAAGCGCAGAACTGGGGGCAAACCTGCTGGATACACCAGCTTTCAATGAATGGTGCCGCGACCGCGTGGTGCGGGTGAAGCTCGATTCCGGTGCAGGGCTCAACGACTTCAAGCCCGGGGCAAAGGCCCGTTACAGCCGGGAAGCCATTGAACGCCTGGCACGCCGGTACGGGTTGACCAAGCGCCCGGCTCTGGCAGTTGTCTCTCCCCGCGGGAAATTCGTCATGGGGATAGACGGGGGCAGCCACTATACCCACCATGTCTCCAATCTGCTCAAGGAAGGTGTCATCAGGGCCGAGAAAGAGATGGAGGAATATCGTGAGAAACTGCGTCCTAAGGGGTTTCGTACGTGGAATTCGGTCACGGGTGAAGTCTCCGTCTTTGCCAGGCTGCAGCGCTACAATGCCGGAAAGGAAATGGTGTACCTCCGGGAATATGGCGGCCGTATAACCCGCGTTCGCTTGAGCCGCCTCTGCAAGGAAGACCGCGAATTCATCATGCAGGAGCAGGAGAAGAAGGAAGCCCGCAAGGCAAAGAAACGCCGCCGCAAGCAGAATGTATGAGTAAATCCGACGCCACAAAAGCGCAGATTATGCGTGCTGCCGTGCAGCAGTTCACCCGCCTGGGATACGAAGGCGCGGCCGTGCGCGATATTGCCAACGCCGCCGGGGTCAACATCGGCCTCATCCGGTACCACTTCGGCCACAAGGCTGATTTGTATCGCGATACGCTGGCCTTTGTCTCCTCCCAGTATAACGAGGTATGCCTTACCGCGCTGGAGCAGGCACGCGCAACGGACTCGCCGGAAGAAATCATCGGTTCCTGGCTGCTGGCTCCCATTACATCATGGCAGGATGCCGGAGTGGCTTCCGGAGAGGAAGTGCTCTGCTTCCTGAACAAAATGGGGTACGAGAATCCCGAACTGACCCGCGATGTGTACGAATCGCACTATTCCTATGCGCTGCAGGAATGGCAGGATGCCATCCGCGCTCACTTCCCGGGAATGCAGCGCGGGGACTGGCTCTGGTTCCTGACCTCGCTCCGCGGCATGTATTTCAACATTGTGGCCCACAATGATTTCACGCTGTGGTCGCTGCCCCATATCTCCAACAGAGAGGCTGCCATCCGGCGCCTGGCGGCAGATGCCGTTGCGCTGCTGCGTAGTATCACGCAGTTGTGATATTCGAATAGCGGGGCGAATACGCGGCGGGCGCAGTTGGCTCTTGCATTTCGGGCATTCTGCCGTTACAATGCGGATGTGAACGTTTTTTCCACCTGCTGGAACAGCCGCCGCCATAAGGATGGTGGTGCCATGTGCGATGAAATACGCGAGTTGGGCTTTGAGTATATCGAGGCCTCACATGGTTTGAACCTGAGCATGCTGCCGGGACTTATCAAGGCGGTGGATGCAGGCCGTATCAAGGTGGCAGGTGTGCATAACTTCTGCCCGGCACCCATAGAAGTTCCGGGCGATGCACCGGATGCATACACCTTCACCTCCCACCGCCCGGAGACCCGTGAACGCGCAATGCGGCTGACGCAGGAAACACTGTTAACCGCCGCCCGCCTGGGCGCAAAGTATGTGGTGCTGCACATGGGCAATGTGGAGCTGATGACCACGGCGCGCCCCACCCGTGAGCTGGAGCGCCTTGTGCGCCATGCCTGGGTGGGCAGCAAGGAATATGCCTGCCGCAAGGGGGAGCTGGTACGCCGCCGGGCAAAGCTGGCCCCGCTGTATTATGAACGCGCCCGCGAAGCGCTGCACACCTTGGCTGAGAAAGCCGCAGAACTGAACCTGGTGCTCGGGGTGGAGGGTCGCAGCCATTTTGAACAAGTGCCGGGCGAGTGGGAAATGCCCCGCCTGCTGGAAGAATTTGCCGGGAATCCGCATGTACGCTACTGGCATGACTTTGGCCACATTCAGCGCAAGCACAACCTCCTGCTGTTGAACCATGACCAGTATCTGCGCTGCCTGCAGCCGTATCTGTATGGTGCCCATGTGAACGATGTCGAATGGCCCAGCCGTGACCATCGGGCTCCTTTCCAGGGCGGCTGTGTGGAGTTTGAGCGCCTGCTGCCTGCGTACTTCACGCAGGAAATGCCCCTTACCTGGGAACTCTCCTCCTCTGTCACGGCAGAGCAGATACGCACAGCCAGGGAACGCTGGGATTCCCTGGTAAGCACGCTGCCGGTAGGCTCCGCCCATTGACCTCCACTCCGGTGATTCCGGAAGCGCGAGAGCCGGCCTTTTTCTCATCGCAACACCATTCGCCGGAGCGAAAAAAATCCCCCACCGGGCTGATCCGGCAGGGGAGATAAAGGATTTGGTTGTATGGCTTAGTTGGCCACGATGTTCACCAGACGACCGGGCACGACGATGACCTTGCGAATGGTCTTGCCGGCGGTGAACTCCTGCACACGGGGCAGGGCCAGAGTCATAGCCTCCAGCTCCTCCTTGGCAATATCAACCGCCACAGTTACCTTATCGCGCAGCTTACCATTCACCTGCACCACGATTTCCTTCGTGTTCTCCACCAGGTATTCGGGGTTGTAGGTCGGCCATGTCTGCTGGCAGAGCTGGCAGGCAGGCAGGGTGGTGAACTTCTCGCGCAGGATGCTGTAGAGTTCCTCGGTGATGTGCGGGGCGTAGGGGTTGAGTACATGCAGCAGGCTCACGTAGTCGGTCACGCACACACTCTCGGCGCTGGTCATGGCGTTCACGCACTCCATCATCTTGGAGATGCCGGTGTTGAAGCTCATGGCCTCAATATCCTCCGTCACCTTCTTGATGGTCTTGTGAACCTCCTTGCGTACAGGCGTAACGGCACCGGTGTCCTCTCCGGTAATCTTGGAGCCCAGTACCCATTCGCCCTCCTGGTTCTCCACCATGGCGAGTCGCCACACGCGGGCCAGGAAACGGCTGATGCCCTCCACACCCTTGGTCTGCCAGGGCTTCACTTCCTTCAGCGGGCCCATGAACATCTCGTACATACGCAGAGAATCAGCGCCGTAGGCCTTCACGATGTCATCCGGGTTCACCACGTTGCCGCGGCTCTTGGACATCTTCTGGCTGTCCTCGCCAAGAATGAGACCCTGGTTAACGAGCTTGTTGAAGGGCTCGTTGGTGGTTACAAGACCATAGTCGTACAGTACCTTGTGCCAGAAACGGGCATAGAGCAGGTGCAGCACGGCGTGTTCCGTACCGCCCACGTAGAGATCCACACCGCCGGGGTTGCCGCCACCCATCCAGTACTGCTCTACGGCCGGGTCAACGAAAGCATTGTCATTGGTGGGGTCGAGATAGCGCAGGTAGTACCAGCAGGAACCTGCCCACTGGGGCATGGTGTTGGTCTCGCGGGTGAAGTTTTCGGAGTACTGAATCCAGCTGGTGGCCTTCACCAGCGGACCGCGCGGGTCGCCACTGGGCTTGAAGTCCTCCATTTCCGGCTGCAGCAGGGGCAGCTCGCTCTCGGGGATGGCGTAGTGGTTGCCGTCCTCGCTGTTCCAGACAATGGGGAAGGGTTCGCCCCAGTAACGCTGGCGGCTGAAGAGCCAGTCACGCAGCTTGTAATTCACCTTACCGTGGCCGTAGCCTTTCTCCTCCAGCCATGCGGTCATCTGCTTCTTGGCTTCCGGCACGCTCAGACCGTTGAAATGCTCAGAGTTCACCATCGTGCCATCGTAGCCGCAGAAATCCTGCCAGGGGGTATCGGCATTATCCGGCTGTACGACCTGAATAATGGGCAGACCAAACTTCACAGCGAAATCATAGTCGCGGCTGTCGTGAGCCGGTACCGCCATGATGGCGCCCGTGCCGTAGCCGGTGAGCACGTAGTCCGCAATCCAGATAGGAATCTGCTTGCCGTTTACCGGGTTGGTGGCATAGGCACCGGTAAACACACCCGTCTTCTCCTTGCTCAGCTCGGTGCGCTCCAGGTCGCTCTTGGCGGCGCACTCTGCCTGGTAGGCCTCCACCGCGGCCTTCTGCTCAGCCGTGGTGATGGTGGGTACCAGGTCATGCTCCGGCGAAAGCACCATGTAGGTAGCACCGAAAAGGGTGTCCGGGCGGGTGGTGTATACCGTGATGGTGTTGCCTTGGCAGTCGAAGTTCACCTCGGCACCGGTGGACTTGCCAATCCAGTTACGCTGCAGAAGCTTGATGCTCTCCGGCCAGTCGAGCGGCTCCAGCTCATCGATAAGGCGTTCGGCATAGGCGGTGATACGCAGCATCCACTGGCGCAGCTTGCGGCGCTCCACAATGTGGCCCTTGCTCTTCCACTCCTCAGCCTCTTCATTGGCGAGCACGGTACCCATGTCCGGGGACCAGTTCACCATGCCTTCAGCCACATAGGCGAGGCGCACGTTATCAATCTGCTCGCGGGTCCAGCCTTTGGCTTCCAGCTCGCTCACCGGGCAGGCCTTCTTCAGCTCTTCGTTGTAGTATGAATTGTACAGGCGCAGGAAAATCCACTGCGTCCAGCGCACATAGCGGGGATCAGTGGTGGCGATTTCGCGGTCCCAGTCGTAGGAGAAGCCCAGCATTTTGAGCTGTCGGCGGAAAGTGTCGATATTGGCGTAGGTCGTGATGCTCGGGTGCTGGCCTGTCTTGATGGCGTACTGCTCAGCCGGCAGACCGAAAGAGTCCCAGCCCATGGGGTGCAGCACATTGTAGCCAATCATGCGTTTGTAGCGGCTCACGATATCCGTGGCGGTGTAGCCCTCCGGGTGGCCCACATGCAGACCGGCACCACTCGGGTAAGGGAACATATCCAGGATATAGCATTTAGGTTTGGTGGCATCAAAACCCTCCTGGCCGGGATTGAGTACCTTGAAGGTCTTCTCTGCATCCCATGTGGCCTGCCACTTGGGTTCAAAGATATCAAAAGGATACGGATTCTTACGTTCGGACATGTCGCGCGCGAATATAACGCACGCGTGCGCGAAAAGCAAGCCTTTTGAACCCTTTTCTCCTGTCATGCATCTGCCATACCTCCTGCAATGGAAAATTGTTCATCCCCGAAGCCGGAAAATGAGCAGGGATTAGGAAATGCTTTTTGTTAGACGATAGATAGGGAATACGCTCAAGCTTCCTTCGTTGGAATCAGCGCCCCGTACTCTAGCTGCACCAGGAGAAAACATGATTCAGCTCCGCCTGGAAATCCTTGAGGCGAGCGAAATAGTTCGGATATGCCTTTTCAAGTTTCTGAATAGAATCCATCTTGACCAGCACAACCTGGCGAGTGCTTTCCTTGCTACTGCGCTGCTCCTCTCGGATATAGGCTTCGTATGCCAGTTCGTACCTATCCTTAGGATAAATCGTAACGTTGGCAGATTTGGTTACACTATCAAAAATCATGAGCGCCAGACCTCCCTTCTGTCGGTATCGGGGTGGCAGATTATTAGCCGCCAGCGAGAAGCTTTTCATTATGAGACCCACTTGCAACTCATCTGCCTGATGCTTGATTTTGCGCGCCAGCTCGGCCTTTGTCATCTCCGCATGCTCCGGCAGGGGAACCTGCTTTTCCTTCAGGGCAAAAGCACTTGCAACCAGAGCAAAGAAATCCAGCCAGTCCTGAGCACCCTGGCTGGATTTAAACTTCTCACCCATGAACGCCTCGAAAGTTTCCACCGCCGTTGCCCATGTGTGCTGCAACTGGGTACGCAGCTGCATTTCTATACGCAGGCCATTATAACCAGCTTTGTTTGCCTTACTGGTCTGGTAACGGAATACAAGGTGCACCCCACGATACCCGGAGCTTTTAGGCGCGGCAATGTAGTCATCCTCGCGCTGCAATTCGTGCAGCAACTTGTGCGACCCATCGGTGTAAAGCTTGCACAGCTTCTGCAACTCCTCAATGCTGTTCACAATCGCGCGAATGCCGCCAATATCATCCATCTGGTCCAGACGCATCGATTTGAATCGCTGCAGCTTTTCCAGGATGGTCGGCTTTCGCTTAATGCGCTGGGCCACGATGGTGTTCTCAAGCTCCAGTTTCTTAAGCCTCGCTCTCAACGTGTTCTGAAACACGTTCAACGGCTCCACATGCAGCGCACGAAAGTTATCCAACGCGCCAAAAGCCCACTCTACCTTATCCGGAGTAGATGAGGCATCGCGCAGGATACTTCCCGCCTTGGCTATCTGAGAAGCAGAATAAAGCCGCTGTTCCGTGGGTGACATGCTGTATTTCTATATTTAGCACATTTACGCTGAATGTCAAGGCGGGTATGCAGCCGTAATGAAAAATCCATCTCTGCTTTGTTGGATTTAAGGAAAGAAAGTCGCCTCCAATTTTTCCCGGATTATGCACATGAAGTCCGAGGCAAAAGTGCTATTATCCAGGTATGAACTACCCCATCAACTTCAATCGTGACCTTACAGTTGCCCATGCCCGCCTCCTGAAACAGGAAATAGAAAGGGATAACATAGAGGCCTTTTGACAACGAAAAGAGAGGCAAATTCCTGAAATTGTATTTGGTGAATATTCAACTATCCTGCTCTTCTTTGAGACGAGGGAATGCATACAGGTGATTTGGCCTAGGTATTGCATTTTGCGGGGTGTTCTGGTATGATGGTGGCATGGCTGGGGTGAATTTAAAGGAAAAGTGGAGGCGGACACCGCATTGCCCCGGGGTGTATCTGATGAAGGGGGAGGGCGGTGGCGTGATTTATGTGGGGAAGGCGAAGGATTTGCACCGGCGCCTGGCGAATTATTTTTCGCCGTCGCGCGCGACGCTGGAGAATGGCAAGACGCGTGCGCTGATTGCGGCGATTGTTGATTTTGATTATTATGAGGTGCGGAATGAGCAGGAATCGCTGATTCTGGAGCAGAAGCTGATTAAGGAGTACCGGCCGCATTATAATGTGCAGTTGCGTGATGATAAGCGGTATTATTTGCTGCGGGCGAGCCGCCAGGAGGCGTTTCCGCGCTTTTCGCTGGTGCGGTTACGTAAGGATGACGGCGCACGCTATATAGGGCCGTTTGTGCATGCTACGGCGCTGAAGGAGACGGTGGAGTGGCTGAACCACCGCTTCCGCCTGCGTACGTGTACCTGCCGTCAGCCGGGGGAGGAGCAGTACCGCCATTGCCATGATGATGAGATTCGCCATTGCTCAGCACCATGCGTGGGGCGTATTTCTTCGGAGGAGTACCGGAAGAATTTTGAGGCGGCGCTGGGCCTGCTGGAGGGGCGCGGCCGCCAGGTGCATCTGGATGCGCTCACGCAGGAGATGATGGCGGCTTCCGAGCGGCTGGATTTTGAGCAGGCGGCACGGCTGCGCGATGTGCGCGAGAATATTCTCAAGACGCTGGAGCCGGCGCGGCGTTTTGCGCGCCGTTCGCCGGATTTGCCTGGTACAGTGGACCCGGATCGTGACCTGGCAGAGCTGGCAGCGGCTCTGGGGATGCCGCAGCCGCCGGTGGTGATGGAGTGTTTCGATATTTCGAATTTATCAAGTAATCATATTGTGGCAAGTATGGTGCGTTTTACGCAGGGACGGCCGGATAATGCGGCGTACCGGCGGTATCGTATCAAGGGGGTGGATGGACAGAATGATTTTGCCTCTATGTTGGAGGTGGTGCGCCGCCGGTACTCGCGTATTGTGAATGAGAGTAGTGCGCTTTTTGATAAGCCGGACGGGGTGGATACTTATGCCTGGCTGAAGGAACTTTCCCTGGCGGGCAAGGCGCCTATCAAGGTGCCGGACCTGGTGGTGGTGGATGGCGGCAAGGGGCAGTTGGCCATTGCGGTGCAGGTGCTGGCTGAGATTGGTTTGCAGCATATGCCGGTGGTGGGCCTGGCGAAGAGAGATGAGGAGATTTTCCTGCCTGGCCAGGCGGAGCCGCTGGTGTTGAGCCACGATTGCGGAGCTCTGCGTTTGCTGCAGCGGCTGCGCGATGAAGCACACCGCTTTGCAAATAATTATAATGAGTTGCTGGTGCGCAGGCGAGTGCGTGAAAGTAAGCTGGATGCGTACCCGGGTATGACGCCGCGCCGCAAAGAACTGCTGCTGGCGCGGTTTCATACAGTGCCGGGCATTCGCTCCCGCAGCCCGGAGGAGCTGGCTGAGCTGCCGGGTATTTCCCTGAAATGGGCGGAGGCCTTCAGCCGGTGGCTGAAGGAGAATTGACTCTTGATTATTGGGTGCGTGGGTGGTCAGAAGTCGTAGTCGACTTTGAGTATGGTGGGTGGTTTGAGTATTTTAATGCTCGGTCTTCTTTGCGTTGAAGCCGGGGGTGGAAAAGCTGGCATCGAAGCTGCAGGCGCTGAGCCCCAGCAGGGCGGCGGTGATGATGAGGATTCGCAGGGTTGTCATAGCATCTTTTATTTTATGCAGTTTTGTCTGGTAAGCAAGGGGTTAGTTTAACGGATAGGGCTTGCATTCTGCTGTGTACGGTGTCTGGTCTGGCGCTGATTGTGTTGCTGCATTGAACAGGTGTTGCTGCTTCAATGGTGCTTTGACCAGGTATGCAAAATCCGTCCCCGGAAGCCGGAGACGGATGAAATGGGTTACTTGCCAGAGCTGTGGATTCAGCAGGGCAGGGCTTCGATGACAAGTACCTGGAAGGGGGCAAGTTTGAGGGTGGTCGGCTTGCCGGCTTCGGCGGTGGTGGGCAGGGTGTCGCCCTTGGGGGAGCTGAGGGTGTAGCGTAGTGGCGCACCGAGCGGCAGCTCGAATACAGCGGCGGGGTCGAAGCTGAATTCCTGCTCGCGGGAGGCGGGGTTACGCAGCACGAGGATGCCTTTGGCAGAGCTCCAGCTGGCAAAGCCGTAGGCCTCCAGAGCGGCGGGGTCGCCGCCCACCCAGTGGGAGTCTACCATGGTGGCGGCGTTGGCGCGGGTCCATTTGGCGGCGGCTGCGAGGGTGTCCCATTCGTGCGGCTGGAGCATGGAGGGGGTGATATAGAGCTCCTGCATCTGGGTGCCGAGGCCCAGGCCGCTCCAGATTTCATCTGCCAGGTCATCACCCTCGGTGGTCATGAGGCCGCGGGCGCCTTTGTTGTAGATGACGCCGTGGGTCATGAGAGAGTTGATGGGGAAGAGGGGAGAAATCTTTACGTTGTGGGCGTAAATCATGGCGTCGCGGAAGGTAATCCACTGCTGGCGGGCGGTGCCTTCGCCGCAGAAGTCGTGGTCCCAGTTGCCGCGCCAGACGCTGTCTGCTATGCCGAACCAGAAGGGGCTGGCCCAGGTGCCTGTGGTGAGGTTGATGTAGATGTCCGGGCGTTCGGCTCGGAGTTCATCAATGAGGGAGATGGCGGCCTCGAAGTCTGAACCGAAGCGGGAGCCGGGGGCGGGGTCTGCCATGCCGGAGCAGCCGTCGAGCTTGAAGTGGTTGCAGCCGTTTTCGCGTATCATGTGCAGGCACATGTCGCGGAAGAGTTCGTAGTATTTCGGGCCGGAGAGGGCGAAACCTCGTTCGTTGGTTTCGTATGTGTCACCTGCGGCGGCGATTCGGTTGAGCTTGGGCTGGCCGTAGCCGCCCCAGGGGGAGAACCATACGCCGGGCTGGGCTCCATAGCTTTCAGCGAGCTTACGGGCTTCGCGGAATTCATTGGGCATGCCGGCGTGGAATTGCCAGAGGGTTTCGGTGTCGTCCCAGCCGTCGTCGAAGAGGAAGGAGTCCATGACGGCACCGCGTTTGGCAACAAGTTCCTCGCCGAAGAGTCGTACGGTGTCGAGCACGTCCTGCTCGTTATAGCGGGAGAAGTAGCCGATGTCGTACCAGGTGTTGTAATTGAGCAGGGGGAAGTAGGCGCGGGCGCGTTCCTCGTTCAGGTAGGCGAGCTGGAAGGTGCGGCGAAGCTGCCCGGGCTGGCAGAAGCCCATGACGGCGGAGATGGTGCTGGTGGAGCGGCTGGGCAGGTGGGTGGTGCGCTCCAGCGAGCACATGAACCCGGTTGCGGTGGTTTCGCTGGTGCAGAGGGGGCTTTCCACGCCTGCAAAAAGGCGGTTCCCTGCGGCCACGATGGGGGCTCCTTTCACGCTGCCCTCTACGCGGGCCTCGGGGGCGGTCACGTTCAGGAGGGTGAGCTTGCGGGCTGGCATGGCAAACTGCATGGGGGTGATATTCAGGCCGGTGCGGAAGTATGGCTGGCCGTCGCGCAGTTCTGCCCACCATTCGAGCTTGTAGCCGTCTGTGGTGACGGCGAAAGGCAGGGTGACGCGCTGACCATTGCGGCGTTCCACCAGGCGGCGGGCGGTGGCTTCTGCGGCAATGGTTTCGTGGCTCAGTTCGCCGCACATCAGGTCCTGCGCGGTGAGTGGCAGGCATACATCGGTGTATTCTTTCTTGGAGCAGGCTTCGTCGGTCTGCGCTTCAAGCAGCTGAATGGTGAAGATGTCCTTGCCGAGGTCGTAGCTGCGGCCGTTCACTTTGTCCTGCACCAAGACGCTGGCCAGGCGGCGGCCGGCGGTCTGGATATCGATGCTGATGAATTCGTTGCTGAGAATCATAAAACTTTCCGAAATTGTTCGCGGGGAAAGGGTAGCACAGTTTGCCCTGTGGAGCAAGGGGAATTGTAAATTACAAGTTACGAGTTACGAAGTATCGAGGTCGGACTCTTGCTCTCCCGCATGGTATGAAAAAGCCCGGCAGACGAGTGTCTGCCGGGCTTTTGAAGGGATGTATCCCAGAAGATTTACTTCTCGGAGAGGGAGCCGATGCCGGGAAGCACCTTGCCTTCGAGCAGCTCCAGGGAAGCGCCACCACCGGTGGAGCAGAAGGAAAGCTTGTCAGCCACCTTGAACTTCTTGGCTGCGGTCACGGAGTCACCACCACCCACGATGGAGGTGCAGTTGCTTTCGGCGAGGCATTCGGCGATAGCCTTGGTGCCCTTGGCGAAGGAGTCGAGCTCGAACACGCCCAGCGGGCCGTTCCAGAGTACGGTCTTGGCGCCCTTGAGGATGCCGCAGAATTCTTCGATGGCCTTGTCACCGATGTCGATGCCCATGCCCTCAGCGGGAACGGAAGCGCCCTCAGCCCAGGGAGCGGTACAGAAGGTCTCTGCTCCTTCCTCGAACTTGAAGGTGTAGCGGGTGTCGGCGGGCAGCACGAAGGTCACGCCCTTGGCCTTGGCATCGGCCAGAATCTGGTTGGCGAGGTCGAGCTTGTCGGCTTCAATCTTGGAGTTGCCTACATCGTAGCCCTGGGCTGCCAGGAAGGTGTTGGCCATGGCACCACCGATGATGAAGGTCTGGCTCTTCTCCATGAGCTTGGAGAGCACCTGAATCTTGTCGGATACCTTGGCACCGCCCATGATCACCACGAAGGGCTGCTCGGGGGAGCTGAGCTTGCCCTCAAGGTACTCGAGCTCGCGCTCGATGAGGAAGCCCATGGCAGACTTCTCTGCGAAGTGGGTCACACCCTCGGTGGAGGCGTGGGCGCGGTGGGCAGAGCCGAAAGCGTCGTTCACGTACAGGGTGGCGTTGCCCAGTAGAGCCTTGGCAAACTCGGGGTCATTCTTCTTTTCTTTCTTGTCGAAGCGAACGTTGTCGAGCAGCATCACATCGCCATTCTGAAGGGCGGCGCGGGCGGCAGAAGCGGCTTCACCGATGGTCTCGGGAACAAAGGCAACCGGCTTGCCGAGGTGGCCGGCGAGACATTCGGCAGCAGCAGCGAGGGAGAACTCAGCCTGATAGCCAGTGCCCTCAGGGCGGCCCAGGTGGGAGCAGAGAACGAGGCGGGCTCCGTTCTCGAGCAGGTACTTGATGGTGGGCAGAGCTGCCACGATGCGGGCATCGTTGGTAATCTTGCCGTCCTTCATGGGCACGTTGAAGTCAACGCGCATGAGCACTTCCTTGCCGGCGACATCAAGGTCGCGTACAGTGAGTTTAGCCATAGTTACTATTAGTTATGTGGTTGAAGGTTTTGGAATGAAAATTGCGTACTGCAATAATTCGTGCGGCGTATTTTAACGTAAAATCCCCGATTTTCAAGGCTAAATGCGTGTTCTGGATGAAAAACAAACGAAATAGCTTGCTTATGATAAGGAATGTGATATTGTTACATGAACATTATGGGTGGTAAGTATCGTAAAAAGAAGGATGCGGAAATGACACTGCGCCGGCATTCCCGGCCTCAGCAGCGGGCTGCCCGCCGCGTGGCGGTGTCGATTGCCTGGGTGCTCATTGCTGTGGTGGTGGCGGCGCTGCCGCTGGCTTCGTGGGTGCGTTTGTGCCAGGCAGGTGAGCAGGTGAACTGGGTGCCGGCCCTGCTGGGAACCGGATTCATGCTGCTGGTGAGTCTGCTGTGCATGCGTGCGGCGTACCGCCGCTTGCAGAGCTCACGCTGAGCCCCCCCCCTATATAGTATTGAATGGCATGCAGACGGTTAGTATCTGTCCTGCATGCGTGACTTTGTGAACCGCGCAGGCCGTGTCCTGCGCCGCCTTTTTGAATCGGCCTGGCAGTATCTTGGCAGTATGTCTGCCGTCTGTCTGTTTGCTGCAGTGCTAGGCCTTGGCATTTACCATGCGGCGGTGTATGATGCCGTGCCGCGGTATCAGTATTATGCCGGGCTGCATAACCCGGCGGGGGCAGAGCCGCCCAGCGGTCTGCTCAGCATGGGGACTTCCGAACCCGGGGTGCCGCATGTGCGTCTGGAGTATCTGGCAGATGGGCGTCTGAAGGCGATGAAATACATGGATGGGGCAGGGCATCTGTCTGCCATTCCCGGCAGCAGGGTGGCAGAACAGCGGTTGTTCTACAAGGGGGATTCGCTGCTGAGCCGCCGGGAGAACCGGGCTGCAGACGGCTCGCTGGCAGAGGATGCTCAGGGGGTGGCTGTGCGCGAATTCGACTATGATGCTGCCGGGCGGTTGGTGCGTGTGTCCTTTCGCGATGCCGCCAGGCTGGCGGTAACTCCTCGTTTCCCCGGGTATGCGGAAAGCAGGACTCATTACAATGATGAGGGTAACCTGCAGGAGGTGGAGTACCTGGATGCCCATGGCGTACCTGTAGTGAATGCGGACGGTGAGCAGCGCGTGGTGTATGATTATGAAGATGAAGGGAATACTGTTATTCGCCGTAATTACGTGAATGGAGAGCTTGCTGATAACCACTATGGTATTGCGAGAGAGGAATACCGGGTTCTGCCTGATGGTACGAGCCGTAGCTGGTACAATGCGTCTGGTGCGCCGGTTCTGCACCCTGAGCATGGTGCGGCTGTTCTGCAATGCGATACTTATCTGACGCATGGGTTGAGGCGCCGCCGCTTTCTGGGGGCAGATGGCCAGCCCTGCCGGGGAGGGAAGGTTTGTACGGAGCATTTGCAGAGGTTTAATGTGAATGGCTTGCAGGAGTGGGAATGCTATGGTGGGATTGATGGGGTGCCAGTTAATCACCCAGCGCGTGGTTATGCTGAGAGAGTGTGTGAATACACCCCTGAGGGAGAGCTGGTCAGAGAGTATTTCTGGGATTGTTCCGGGCAGCCGGCTTCTGTGGCAGAGCGCCGGCTTTCAGCAACGCCTCAGGGGCGTTATGTGTTGTCATTGCAGCGCGATGGATCCACTATTGTTCAACCGGAATAAATTGGTGTTTCATGCTGGTATAATGGTATTGAATCCGGGTGTTGTTCTGTGGTACGATAGGGGCATGAAATGCTCCCTTATTGTGCTGGGTACCGGTAATGCGGCCGTGACCCGCTGCTATAATACATGCTTTGCCGTGCAGAATGGTTCCCGTTATTTTCTGACGGATGGCGGTGGCGGTAATGGAATTCTGGCGCGGTTGCAGCAGGCTGGCATTCCTCTTTCCGGTATTCATGAGATATTCCTGACCCATACCCATACCGACCACATTTTCGGTGTGGTCTGGGTGGTGCGTATGATTGCACAGTCGATGAATGCCGGCAAGTATGAGGGCGTGCTTACTGTCTACGGGCATTCTGAGGGACTGGCTGCGCTGGAGCAAATCTGCCGGGCGACGCTGCCGGGAAAAGTGACTGCTCATTTCGGACGCGATATCCTCTTTGCTCCGCTTACAGACGGGGAGTCATTTGCCGTCGCCGGTATGCCTGGTACAGCTTTTGATATTGGTTCGACCAAGGCACGGCAGTTTGGTTACCGGTTGGAGTTGCCCGATGGAAAGAGCTTCGTCTGCCTGGGGGATGAACCCTACAATGAAAAGAATGAGTCTGTCGCCAGGAAGGCTGACTGGTTGCTTTGTGAGGCTTTCTGCCTTTATGAGGACGCTGCGCGTTTCAAACCCTACGAGAAGCACCACAGTACAGCGCTTGATGCCGGGCGGCTGGCTGCTGAGCTGGAGGTGGAGAATCTCCTGCTTTACCACACCGAGGATGAAACGCTGTCGACTCGCCGCGTGTCCTATGCTGCTGAAGCGGCAAAACATTTCGCCGGACCGGTTTTTGTGCCAGACGATGGCGAAAGAATCGATTTATAAGTAGAAAATGGGTTTTTGCTCTATTTTTGTCGGATTTTATAATATGCAGAAATAGAGTATTATAGGAATAAAAACGGGCTCAAAACGCCCATTCTGGCGGCGATGGAGTGTTGCGGCCGTGTATCTGATAGGGGATTTTTGCGCTGAAAGATGCTTTTGAGGGGGCTCTTTAGTGCAAAGGCGTTTAGACACCTTTGAAGATGGGTGCTCCTGGTAAAGCAGGATTCAGCAGGGAATGGGGTGAAAGGGGGGGCGAGTGGCCTTTTTTGCGTTGCTGGTGTTCAAATCGGGTGAAAATGAGTATGGCGCATATACGCAAGACGCAAACACACAGAGAGATAAGCAGATTTGAACACCAGGTGTAATGCTACCTGTAATAGAGGTCGAAATGGTGTATTTCAGGAGATGAAAAAGGTTGAATTCGGGTGTTAAAACACCCGAATTTGCATTGTGTCAGCTGTGGTGTTTATAGTTGCGGCGGGCAAGGGGATATGTTAATCTGAGCGGCAACAGAATCAGTAAGTCCTATGGCCCCCGTAAAGAGAGATGCTCGCAAACGCCCGGTAACATTCTGGCTGAATGCCGAATTGCACGCCAAATTCGCGCACCTGGTACAGGAGCGAGGCGACAGCATGTCAGAGCTGCTCACCCGCTTCATTGAAGAGGTGACCAAACCTGTGCAGCTTACCCCTAAAGAGGCGGCAGAGCTCGAGGCATGGTTCCGCAACAAGGGGCTTCGTTGATTTTTTCGTCAAACATTCATTCCCTCCGCAGCCATGTCAGACCAACAGAATCAGAGCGCACGCAAACCTTCCTGGTTGAAAGTGAAACTGCCGAAAGGCAGGGTGTTCAAGGATGTCCAGCACCTCATCAAGGATAATGGTCTTGTGACCGTGTGTGAGGAAGCCATGTGCCCCAACCGAGGAGAATGCTGGAGCCATGGCACCGCCACCTTCATGGCCTGTGGTGATGTCTGTACCCGCGCCTGTGGATTCTGTGCCACCCGCACCGCCAAGCCCAAGCCGCTCGACCCGGAAGAGCCCCGCAAGATTGCCGAGAGCGTGGCGCACATGAACTTGAACCACGCCGTAGTCACCATGGTCACCCGCGATGATCTGGCCGATGGCGGTGCTGCTCACATTGCGGAAATCATCTGCCGAATCCGCGAGCTCAGCCCGCAGACCGTGCTTGAGGTACTCACCTCAGACTTCCGGGGCAACGAGGAGGCTCTTGCTATGGTTATGGATGCCGCGCCGCATATCTTCAACCATAACCTCGAAACAGTGGAGCGCCTCTCGCCCATGGTTCGCTTCCGTGCCAGGTACCGACTTTCTCTGCACATGCTGAAGCGGGCGCTGGAGATGGCACCGGGACGAGTGGTCACGAAGAGTGGCATCATGCTCGGCCTGGGTGAGACACGTGATGAAATCGAGCGTACTATGGACGATCTTCGTGAGCATGGTGTGACGGTGCTTACCATGGGGCAGTACCTGCGCCCCTCCCCCCGCCATCTGCCGGTTATCGACTACATTCGCCCCGAGGTGTTCGACGAGCTGCGCGAGGTAGCACTCGGTAAGGGCTTCCGCCATGTAGCCAGCGGACCGCTTATCCGCTCTTCGCACCACGATGCAGCCTTCCGCCCGGAGTTGGATATCATGGAAGCCATGAACAGCTATCTGGCTAACCGGAAGTGAGAAGTCGAAAAGTTACTGAAACGCGCACAGCACCTCGTTGTTGTGCGCGTTTTTTATGATAATTTGATTCGCTCTTTAATGCTTTCCCGGGGTAGAACCTCATTTGCAACTTGAGCTCGATTATGAAAGGTGTATAATCCGGGATATTAAATTTTTTCACAAAATGAAAAACAGCATTATCTCCCTGGCGTTGGCCGCAATGATAACCGGAGGCTCTTTACCGGCAGTTGCGCAGCAGCCCGCACCATCTGCCGTGGCAATTCCCCGGGCCTCTGCATGGAAATCACCTGATAAAGTGCGTCTGCAACTGGGTGCAGCGCTGGCAGATCGGGTAGAGGGTCTGGATACAAAGGAAATGCAGGCTTTTATCAAGAACGATGACAATCTGCGGCTTCTTTACATGTATTACTTTGCGCACCTGGAATCCGGGCGGGTAGACGCAAACAAGAGATTCAATGAAAATCTGACGAAGAATATACAGAACAAGAAGGATGAAATCGCACGTCTGGAAAAAGAGGTGAATGATAAAAGCGGCTATGAGAAGGAAAACGCCCGTTACCGCCTGAGCTGCGCCAAAACAGATTTGAAGAGATTGATGGCAGAATCCCGGCATCCCATTGACCTGGGCAAGAGTGAGAAAGTACTCAAGTCTATTCTGGCAGATGCAGAGTGGATGGAGCAGATTGCGTTCTCCGGAGAGATGGATAAGTTTGCCCGCGTGGTTCAGATTATAGGTTCGATAGCGGCAGATGACTCCAAGGCGCTGAAGAAAGGAGTGGCTCGCGATACGACCACGGCCCTCGCTCTGGAATATGCTCGTTATGATATCAAGACCGTGGATGCCATCGACCGCGCCCGGTACTATCTGAAATATTGGCGGCAGGGGCGCCTGAACGCATCGTTCGATGACCTGCCGCTCCACCAGCGACGCGTGGCTTGTGGGTGGAAACCGAATCACCGCGCGGGTACCGTGACTGCATTTGAATGGGCTCTCAATAATGTGCACCTGCCGGATTGGCAGTATCCCTCCAGCTGCTGGCGCTGTGGGTACATACTGGACAATGTCTATGGCGACAGTATTCACGGAGCTCATTATTTTGCCCCCTGGGAAGGAGTGTGGACTGATAACCACATGGCGCTGACCAAGTATGTGGGTGGTGTGTGCGGTGGGTTGTCGCATTTCGGAGCAGCTGCGGCTTGTGCCAACGGTGTTCCTGCGCTGACCAATGGTGAGCCTGGGCACTGCGCCTACATCGTCCTGGTGAACGGGCATTGGACCCCGGCCTATTCCTTGACCTGGGAGCGCGGCCTTCACTGGACCCCATGGGAGGGTAATCATACCTTCAGCTCCCTGCATCTTGCCGATGCTTTGTACGATAAGAAAAATGAGACCAAAACACGCCTTTCCAATGCCTATCGCATTCTGGGCGCAATGTATCGGCAGAAAAAAGATATGGATAAGGCGCTTACCTGCTATGAGCGGGCGGCCAAGGCTGCGCCCTTGAATTATTCTATGTGGCGTGAATATACGGCATTCCTGAAAGAAAGCTGCCCCAAGCAGCCGGCAGCATGGGAAAAACTCAACTCTCGCCTGTGCCTCGGTATGGCCGGGGAATTCCCCGAACAGGCAGCTGAGCTTCTTAAGCGCGGTATTCTCAACGGTATGGCAGATAGCGGCATGAGTGCTGATGACCTGATGGACGCTTGTGCTCTGTTCTGGAAAAAAGCCGAACGCATGGGACCGGATCGCTGGTATGTGGAAAACTTTGCCGATGCACAGTTACAGGCCTGCAAAAAACAAGGGGGAGATACGGAGGCTACCCTGACGGCATTCTATCTCAATGTGTTGAAAGCCGCTGCTCCGCATGATGCTTATTCCGGCACGATGATGTCCTGGGGTAACAGGATTGCCGGTTCACTTAGCGAAAATGGGCAGAAGAAGCTCAGAGAGTCGATGATTCAGACCCTGGCTGATAGTAAGGACCTGGATTCTGCCCAGCGTGCCAGAATGTTGGGCGGCTTTGTGCTGGCTGCTGAAAAATCACGCGATACCGGTACGTTCTATTCAATCAGCAAGATGATTGATCCGAAGGAAATTCACGGGAGTGCTGAAATCCCGGAAATTGTCCCATTTGCCGGGAAACTCGTATCTGAGGGTGGACTTCCCTTTGCCAGTAGTACAAGCCAGTGGGATGAACCCCACACGCACTCCGGTCTCTTGACCAGGAAGGGTGGCAGAATTCATACGGCCCGCGAAAATAATCCGTGGATAGCAGTGAAGCTGCCCAAGCATGCATTTGTGACGGGAGTTGTGCTGGCCGGTACCAATGACTGGAGTCTTATCGGGCGTTTCCGTCCGGTCAGGGTGCAGGTGTCAGATACCGGGCGAGATGACGATTGGCATGATGCCGGAGAACCCATACCGAACACGGGGAACTATATTATCCGCTTCAATCTGGAAAATGAACGTCCGAAAGCATTGTATGTGCGCGTGCTGCGTCCCGGTGGTCCTGAGGTGTTCCACGCAAATGGCTTGTATGTATTCGGTGAACCTGCCGCATAATAACTTCTTACCTTAGATAATCCAAATGAAGAAAACATTTTTTCTGTCGCTGGCTGCCTCTTTACTGGTAACTATGGCCGCTCCAGCCCAGGCTGCGCAGCAGTTCTCCACCATAGAGGCCGCGAAGCAGAAGGTATCCGATGCCGGGTACATACTGTTCATCTATCCGGAAGGCTGGGACCGCTATGGAGAGAAACTCTGCAAAAAACTCATAGCCGATAAAGGGGTGCAACAGGCTGCAGACGACGCAGCGCTGATTCTGGCTCCTATTTACCAGAATCGCACGGAGAAGAACAATGCCAGGGCGAAAAGCGTGATGGGGCATCTTGGCTACCCCCATGATATGGCAGATATCTCATACCCCGCTCTCGTTTTTTATGAGAAAGATGGCCGCCAGTATGCTTCTCTGCATGGTGAGCCGCTCATGACCGCCAGCACCGCTGAAGTTGCTGAGCTTGTCAAACAGCGTCGCGAGGCCAGAAAACTGCAGCAGAGCCTGCTGGATAAATCCGGCGCAACTCAGGACACTGGAGAAAAAGCCCGCCTGGTTCTTGCTGCTGCTCGGGTGGACGGAGTCGAGTGGCCCAATCAGTTGAAGGAGACTCTCAGAAAAATCGACCCGGAAGATAAGCATGGCTGCCTGGCTGCTCTTAATTTTGGTTTCGGCCCTCAGAATAACGAAAGTATGGAGGCATTCATGAAGCGGCTCGATGCTGCTCTGGAAAATAAGTTGCTCACGCCCTGGCAGAAACAGCGCGCTTGTGCTGCTGCCATCGGTCATATCCGCCGCTCGTATGGCTCCATGGCAGGTGGCCCGCTTATCATCAAATACGCCAAGGCTATGAAAAAGCTGGACCCCGATTCAGCTCTGGGCCTTTCTGCTCCTGTCGTCATTCGTGACTGGGTGCGTGAGTACCGCTATGGTCAGGGTTGGAGTGATCAGATTATTCCTGCTGCGCCCATCCCCATGCTGATGCACGATGTGCCTATGAATAAGCCCGGTACATATAACGTGACGTTTAAGCTTAAAACCGGGCGCGATGGCATCACAATCAACCGTCTGCGCCTGATGGACGGCGAAACCTGTATTGCGGCGGATGAGAATGTCCGCCATGTAACCTGGGGAAACACGGAGCAGACTTATACTTTCAAGGTGAAAAGTTCCCTGAAGAAGCCGATGCTGGAAATCACCTATGGTAATGCGCCGGATAAGCGCAGTACCTGGGGTGATATAACAATCAGCCCGCAGTAATCAGCCTTTGTCCCGATAGAGCAATAAGCGCCGCTGTTGATAGATGAACAGCGGCGCTTTTGATTTAAATCTGCCGGGTGTATTGGAAATTTTGCTGTACATGTGCGTGGAAAACAAGTAAAATCAGCGCGTGGCGGCGTATAGAGCATGCCACAATCAAGATACAACCAGTGTACCACAATGGCTGAAGAAAGCACAATGAACCCCATGGAAGCCCTGGAGGCTTTGTACGGAAGCGATACCTTTGGTGTCAAGACCATGGAGAAGTACCTCTCCAAGAGTGCCTTCAAGAAGATGATGCAAACCATCCAGATGGGTGGCAAGCTTGATATGAGCATTGCGGATGAAGTGGCACAGGCTATGAAGGTATGGGCGCTTTCCAAGGGTGCCACGCACTACACGCACTGGTTTCAGCCCCTTTCTGATGCCACGGCTGAGAAGCACGACTCCTTCGTGGAGCCGGATGGCAAGGGCGGCATGATTTTCGAGTTCACCGGCAAGAATCTCATCCAGGCCGAGCCGGATGCTTCCTCCTTCCCCAGCGGCGGTATCCGCGCCACGTTCGAAGCCCGCGGCTACACTGCATGGGACCCGACCAGCCCGGCATTCATCAAACGCACTGCCAATACGGTGACGCTTTGCATACCTACGGCATTCTGCTCCTACACCGGTGAGGCGCTGGACAAGAAGACCCCGCTGCTGCGCTCCATGGTGGCTGTGGCCCAGCAGACCAAGCGCGTGCTGGCATGTTTTGGAATCACCCCCAGCACTGTGGAAACAAACCTGGGTGCCGAGCAGGAATATTTCCTTATTGACCGCGATCTGTATATCCAGCGTCCCGACCTCATCGAAACCGGCCGCACTCTCTTCGGCTGCCTGCCGCCCAAGCACCAGCAGATGGAGGATCATTACTTTGGTTCCATCAAGGAACGCGTGCTGGAGTTCATGACTTCCGTGGACCACGCCCTGTGGGCTCTCGGAGTGCCCTCCAAGACGCGTCACAACGAGGCTGCTCCTGGTCAGTTTGAGATCTGCCCGCTGTTTGAACCCTGCAACGTGGCGGTTGATCACAACGTGCTCATTATGGATATTCTGGAGCGCCAGGCTCTGAAGTTCAATCTGGTATGTCTGCTGCACGAAAAGCCTTACAGCTCGGTGAACGGCAGCGGCAAGCACAACAACTGGTCGCTTTCCACCCCGGAGCTGGGCTCTCTGTTCTCCCCGGGCAAGACCCCGCACAGCAATGTGCTTTTCCTTACCTTCCTGGCCAGCGTCATTCAGTGTATTGACCGCCATGCTGACCTGCTGCGAGCCTCTATTTCCAAGGCAGGTAATGACCATCGCCTGGGTGCAGCAGAAGCGCCGCCCGCGATTATGAGCATCTTCCTTGGTGATGAGCTCACCGATATCGTGGAACAGATTATGCACGGCGGTGCCAAGAGTTCCTGCGCCAAGACCACCATGGAACTGGGTGTTGATACTCTGCCGGAGCTGCCCAAGGATACGACCGACCGCAATCGTACCTCTCCCTTTGCCTTCACTGGCAATAAGTTCGAGTTCCGCGGTGTGGGGTCTTCTCAGACCTGTGCCTGGCCTATGACTGTGCTCAACACCATCATGGCTGAATCGCTGGATGAGGTTGCCACCCGTCTGGAACCCGTGGCCGGTAAGCCAGAGTTCAAAGACGAGGTGAAGAAGCTCATTGCTGAGATGGTGACCGCCCACAGCCGCATCATCTTCAATGGCAACGGCTATTCTGAAGAATGGGTGGAGGAGGCCGCCCGCCGGGGCTTGCCCAACATCAAGTCCACCCCGGAGGCTCTCGAGGTGCTTTCCCGCCCGGATACGCTGGAACTCATGCAGAAGTACGGCGTGCTTTCCAATGCTGAGCTGCTGGCCCGCAAGGAAATCCAGATTGAGAACTACGAAAAGCTTATTGACATTGAGGCTAAGACCTGCCTCAACATGCTCGAAACCATCTACATGCCTGCTGTGGCAGAGCAGATGACCCAGATTTGCAATACTGTGGCCGCCATTCAGGCTTCCGGCATCAGCGCCGGCCTCAAGGCCGCTACCGGCAAGGCCGAGGCTGTGGGTTCTCTCTACGATTTGCTGCCCGACCGCATTGCTGATTTGAGCGCCGCTATCAGCGAAGGCTGCCCTGCCCACATGCGGAGCGCCATGATGGCTGCCCGTGAAGTGGTGGACCAGCTTGAAACCATAGTGGATGCCGACCTCTGGCCGGTGCCCACTTACGCCGAGATGCTGAACATTCACAGTAAGTAAGAGAAACTTACCTGAACCCCGGCTTTTCTGAGAAGAAAAGCCGGGTTTGTGTTTCTTCCTGCTTGCTATGTGACGGGAAATCGGATAGAATGCGGGAGCGTAGCATATCTATATCACTCTCATGGCACACGAAACAGCATTCCTGGGTGCAAGCACGGTTTTCGGCAAGTATTGGACGAAACGCCGTTATTTTGACTACCTGATTGACAAGGAGAACTTTAAGCTGACCTTTGGTCGCTCCTTCCGCATGATGGTGTATCTGGATAATGCCGTGGCTAACGGCCCCGCCAAGACCCGCGCTGATGTGGAGGGAGATACCCGTGCCACGAATTACCTGATTAACCATCTGGCCGATATCAAGCCGGAGCTTACGGTGTTTGTGACCACCTGCGATATGCTTCCTGAAACAGCGGATGAAAATACCCCTGCGCTGGAGCAGAGTGATGACCTCTATGTGCAGAACCGCATTAACCTCTACCGCGAGCTGAACCGCCAGTATGGCCGTGTGCTCAATGTGCACCTGCCGGAGATAGCCACGCCCACGCCTGATTTCAACCCTCTGCTGGCAACACTCCTCTCCCCGGATGCTTCTGAAGAACCTCTTCCCTTTGCCCCGCAGGAGAACCACCAGCTCTATCTGCCCCAGCGAATCCTGGGTGATGTGGACCGCTGCATCCCGCTGGGTATTCCTGCCATAATTCCGGCCATGCCGCCGCTGACAACCAGCGAGCTGGTGAATCTGCTCAATCCTGGTCTTGCCAAACGACTGCGAGCCCCGGAGGTGGGTGACCCCATCGGCTCGAACCGCACCTCCATCCATTCCTTCCAGTGGCTCGACCCGAAGGATGGCTACCTCGTAACCAAGGAAGACCAGATGGAGCTGATGAAGTTTTATTTTGCACCAGGTATGGTGTAAAAGCCGGAGACTGGCTATGGCTGGCTCAGTAGTGAAACAGACAGGTGGTGAATTTCTCCGCTTCTTTGTAGTGGGGGTGGGAGCTACGCTGCTGCACCTGGGGGTGTACTGGCTGGTGAACTGGCTGTTCAGCCTGGGGCCTGCGAATGCGCTGGCATTGACGGCTTCGTATGCCGTTGGATATCTTGTGAGCTTTGTTGCCAACTACGTAGTTTCGCTGCGCTGGACGTTCAAGACGCAGGGAAGCATGCGTAAGGGGCTTGGTTTTGCCTTTGCCCATGCGGTGAATGCCGGCATGCACCTGCTGCTGCTTAATACCTTCCGCGTTCTTGGAGCAGGCGATGCACTGAGCCTGTTGCTTATCTGGCTTACTCCGTGGCTGGTGGAATGCCTGCCTGTGCTGGGGCGCCCTGAATCGCTGCTTCCCTTGCCCGTGTACCTGATTGTTGTGCCGGTGAATTTTTTCATGGTCCGTTTCTTCCTCAAGAAGGATTAGGGCAGGGAGAGTCGTTTCATGCTGCCTTTGCCCTGGATAAAGCTGCTCTTTCAAGAGAAAAAGCTTGACTACGAGCAACTCCTCTGCTAATCTCCGCGCGTTATGGCAAAAGTTCCCGTTATTCAGCTCCGCAAAGGTCACGCCGTGAACTACAACGGCGATATCTGCGTTGTGCGTGAGAGCCAGCTCAAGACTCCCCCCCGCATGGCCTCCTATGTGCAGATGACCATCCGCAGCATCGCTTCCGGTAAGGATTATAATCTGCGCCTCACCTCCAACGATTTCCTTGAGGGTGTGATGCTCAGCCGCGAGGAGATGGAATTCTCCTACGTGGACGGCATGGGCTACCACTTCCTCAACACCGAGACCTACGAGGATGTCTGCGTGGGCGAGGATATTGTGGAACCCGTTAAGGATTACCTCATCGAGGGTGGTGTGTATGTGCTCCTCTTCACCGATGAAATCGTATGCTCCATCGAGCTTCCCGCCGCCATCACCATGGAAGTGGCCGAGGCTCCCGAGGGCGTGAAGGGCAACTCCGCCAACAACGTGTACAAGAGTGCCACCATGACCACGGGTCTCGTGGTGCAGGTGCCCCTGTTCATCACCGCAGGCCAGCGTATCTCCGTGAAGACGGAAGATGGTACCTACCTTGGCCGCGTGAACAACTGATTTTTGTAGACAAATGCTTTTTCTGCCGCCGTGGAAGCAATTCCACGGCGGTTTTTTATTGCAGGGCGGCGCTGCTTGTGGTAGACTGAAACCACTAAAACAGTTTTTTACTATTATGATCAGCCATATCGTCCGCGGTAAGAAGGTGTTCGAAGATGAAATCGAAGCGCTCAAGGTTCTTTGTGATGAGCTCGATAACTCTTTCGACGAAGCAGTAGAAGCTATGCGTAAGGCCATCAACTCCGGCCACAAGATTGTTATTGTGGGTGTGGGTAAGAGCGGGCTCATTGGTGATAAGATTGCTGCTACTCTCACCTCTACCGGCGCTCCTTCCGTGGTGCTGGATACCATGAACGCCCTGCATGGAGACCTCGGTATCGTGCAGGATGGTGATGCCTGCATCGCCATGTCCTACTCCGGTGAGACGGCCGAGCTGCTCACCCTCATGCCGTTCCTGAAACGCTTTGATATGCCCATCATCAGCATGACCGGCAAGCCTGGTTCTACCCTTGCCCAGCTTTCTGATGTGGTGCTCAACACCCATGTGGAGCGCGAGGCTGACCCGCTGAACCTGGCACCCACTTCCTCTTCCACCGCCATGCTGGTTATGGGCGATGCCCTGGCTATGGCTCTGCTTGAGGCTCAGAATTTTACCAAGGAAGACTTTGCCCGCAGCCACCCCGGTGGCTCCCTGGGGCGTGCGCTGCTCACCCGCATCAGCGACATCATGCGTACAGAGTTCGCCAAGCTGCCGGAATCTTCCTCTATCATGGACTGCATCATCGCCATGTCCACCGCCCGTGTGGGTGCCTGTATCCTGGTGCACGAGGATGGCTCCCTGGCTGGTGTGTTCACGCATGGTGACTTTGCCCGCGCCTACCAGAAGGATCCCTCCTGCGGTACTCAGCCGGTGCGCGATATCATGACCAAGAACCCTGTCTATGTGGAGGCCGACAAGCTTGCCATCGTTGCTGTGAAGACTCTGCAGGATCGCCGAATCGACGACCTCGTGGTGCTCGACGAAGCCAGCAAGCCGGTTGGTCTTATCGACACACAGGACCTTGTACGCCTCAAACTTATCTGATTTAAGGCTCTTTATGCAGAAAATTTAGCCTTAATCACACTTTAGGCTTGATTTCTTTGCAAAAAAGGTGCATCATCGGCCACCGCATTTGCGAAAGCAAGAGATCTTACATTAAAAAAAGTTATGAGAAAGTACGAAGCACTGATCGTTCTGAACATGAAGGGTTCTGCTACCCTCGATGAGCTGACCGCCGCCATGACGGAGAAGCTTGAGGCTGCAGGCGCTAAGGTGACCGGCACCACAAATGTGGGTCGTCGTGAATTCGCTTATGAGTCTAACCACCTGACGCACGGTCAGTACATGCTGTTCCAGTTCGACGCCGAGCCCTCCGTGATCCGCATCGCCCGCGAGGCTCTCGCCATCGACGAGCGCGTACACTACCAGTACTACCGCGCCAAGTAAATCGCTTCACCGCGGTTGAAACGCGATACACCTTTTTTTCAAAAACCTGCTGCATTTACGCAGCAGGTTTTTCTGCAATCCGGCAGCGCGTACTTGCGTCCTAACGATAGCATAACTGCCAATCACGTCCTTATGTCTTGGAGCCCGTAAGGGCGCTATAATCGTAGCGATGGGGTGGAGACGCGATAGCGGCGGAACCCCTCGTAAACGCCCCAAAAGGCACTTTGAGCCCGTAGTACGGGCGGCATAAAGCATAGCATCAATACATAGCATCGCTTTATGCCGCCCTACCGGGCTCTGGCTGTTTATTAACTTATAGCGAGGGGCTTGCGCCCCTCGCTACGAATATGCCGTCCTACGGAATCAGAATTTCGCACGCCTGAGGCGTGCATGCTGTTCGACGAATCGCTGTTGTGCAAAATCTTTGAGATACATGTGGTTACGCGCCCTTGATAAGATGAATGGAGCTTGACAGTGATGCTCCGTTTGGATTAGTATGGGGGTAATGAAAAATACATCTATATTCCAGCTGGTATTGCTTCTGTTGCTCTGTGCGGTAGTGACCGCTCCCTGCGGAGCTGCGGTGTCGGCTGCTGATACGGGAAGCCCGGATAATGCGCGTGTGGCTGAGGTGCTGGAAAACTACAGAAAGGCTCTGGAAAAGCAGCACGAGCTGAGTGAGAAGATAAAGAAACAGGAGGAAATAGCGAAGCGGATCGAGTCGCAAAAGAATCAGCTTCAGGAAGAAATAAAGCGCCTGAACGCTGAGATGCAGAAGCTTGAAGCGGAAAATCAGCAGTCTCAGGAGATTCAGGAAAATGCCGCGATGTATGAAGCAACACAAAATAGAGAGCGCATGCTGGATGCAGAATTGAGGGCTTTGAAAGACGATCGATGTCAATTGGAGGCAGAGCGTAATTCTGTGCTGAGACCAGCGTTAGATGCTTTGTACAAACATCGGAATCATCCAGATGCACATGCAATATTAGAGGAGGACTGGTATGCCGAAGTGGCTTATAACGGATTGCATGATATGGTGGATTTATCGGAAGAGGAAAAAGCAGAAAAACGGAAGGAACTGAGGGCGATTGGTAGACTTGTTTATCGTCAGATATACCTCAATGGCGTCCCTCCGGCGGTTGATTTATTGAAGGATACGACTATCAGCCTTCACATCAAGAAGATAAAAACGGTTGAGCAGCGTCAGGATGGCTCCAAATATGCGCGCATGCGCGTTGCCTCACTGTCAGATCATTCGAATCTGGTTATATATGAGAATGAGGTCAACGGCAGAAGGGCATTATCCGCCAGGTGGTTCCCACAAGGGCAGAAAATTGTATCGTTCTTTCTGTATACGAAAAAATACAAGGGCGTTGATTCGGAGTTTTTTGCAGGTGAGCCTTACAGCACGCCTGAGGAATGCATGTGCGCTCTGACTATGATGGGAATAAGTTTTCCCAGAGGAGCGCACGTTTCGTATGATGCTGCTAGCAAGACCATAACTATGTGTCATGTGGATACCGGACATGCTGCGTTGAAAAGAGCCCTTGAGGCATTTGACCATCGCTTTATGCGGTCGGATGACGGCGAGGTGTTCTCGCCAGTGCAGAAAAAGAAGAAAAGTACGCGGAAGAAGAAGTCAAAGCGCAAGAAAGCCCGTTGAGTGCGGGATATGCCATTCAGGCGGGCAGGGAGGCAAGCAACTCGGCTCTGCCGGCGGGCAGGTGCTGGAAATGCCGCAGCAGCGCATTGTGGGGCGCTTCTGCCGGGCTGTAGAGGCCGTGCAGGGTGGCCAGGCGTTTCTCAAAATGCAGGAGAATGGCACGGCGGGGTTCATTGGCGGCCACATAATCCAGCGCGCCGGAAATCAGCTTGTGCCATTCGGCATCGGCGCTGCCGGTTTCCACCGTGGCCAGCAGGAGGCGGGCCATGTAGCTGGCCAGGCGCAGGCGCACCAGCTGGCTGCGGAGCGGCAGGCGCGGGCTGAGCAGGTTGACCGAGCTGAGCGAGTGCAAATCGCCCTGCGTGGCGGGGCGGTAGAGTAGCTCGCATTCGTGGAACAAATCCACCTGGCCGCTCAGCTCGCTGCCGGGTTTGCGGGCCATGCGGGCGGCGGTGCGTACAATGCCATGCTCTGCGGTACACCAGGTGATGATGAGACCATGCTCACCCAGGGCCTGCTGGCGCAGAATGGTGCCCGTGTCTTTTTCCATCAGGGGGTCTGGGTGGTGGCGGCAGTTTCGAGCAGCCCGGAAATCTCCAGCGCTCGCTGATAGGGAATACAGGCCCGGTTGTTGGCGAAGATGCGTTCCACCACATTCAGGTTGTGTATGGCCTCGCTGCGGTTGCCGGATGCCAGGTCCATGGAGGCCTTGGCGTAGTAGTACAGCGGGGTGTCTGCCATGGGGGAGACGGATGAGGCAATGGCCTTCACCTTGTCGAGCTGCCCCAGTTTCAGGTAGCAGAGCAGCGCCCGGTAGTCAAGCACGTAGAGCAATTCGTCGTCGCTGTGCTGCAGGTAGAGGGTGTCACGCAGCGGAATGATGAGCTTCAGGCTCTCCTCGTACCGCCCGCAGGCCAGGTGTACGTTGGCCAGGTTCATGATGGTAACCGGGTCGTGCGGCATCACCTGGAGTACGCGCTGCAGTTCCTGCTCAGCCTCCTTAAAATACTTCTGTTCCAGCAGGCAGCTGGCGCGCAGATTCCATACATTCGGGTTGCCCCGTACAATGATTTCGCATTCAGCCAGTTGGGCAATGCACTCTATCCACTGGCTCTGGTGGTATGCCTGCTTTGCGTTGTTGAAATGGGCAACGTATGTATCGCGCTTTTCCGGCTCAAGGTTTGAGAAATCAATAAGCCATCCGGGTATCTCCTCCACGCTTTGTTTGGCTGAAGTTTGCCGGGCCGCGGCCTGTGCCTGGCAGAGCGGGGCTGCCATCAGCAAGCCCGCCAGAAGCAGGATACTGGTGTAGGCGGTATTCATGAGAGCCCCAGACGTTTCAGAATGGTGCCGGCCATAGCTTCCGGCGTGAGCCCGTACTTACTGCGGAGCTGGTCTTCGCGCCCATGCTCAATGAACTGGTTCGGCCAGCCGAGACGCAACACAGGAGTGGTACAGCCCTGTTCGTTGAGCAGTTCCATCACGGCAGAGCCAAAACCGCCGGCAATCACGTGGTCTTCCAGCGTGACGATAAGGCGGGTTTCTGCGGCCTGCTGCATGATGCAGTCTGCATCCAGCGGGCAGATGAAGCGGGCGTTCACATGGGCGCAGGAAACACCCTTCTCCTGCAGGAATTCGCGCAGCCTGGCGGCATAGCCGTTCATGTTGCCCAGAGCAAGCAGGGTGATATCATTACCGGTGGAAATTACCTCAGCCTTGCCTATAGGAAGCGGTGTGAGCTCTTCCGGCATACCGACACCCTCGCCATTGCCCCGGGGGTAGCGGATGATGCTGGGGCTGTTTTCGATGCTGTTCATGGTGGCAAGCATGTGCCCCAGTTCAGCCTCATCCTTCGGCTGCATCATCACCAGGTCAGGAATGCTGCGCATCATGGCAATGTCGAACAAGCCGTGGTGGGTCGGGCCGTCATCCGGCGAAAGACCGGCGCGGTCCATACAGAAGCGTACTGGCAGCTTCTGGAGGGCGGCATCGTGCTGAATCATATCCACACAGCGCTGCATGAACGTGGAATAGATGGCCAGGTACGGCTTGAGCCCCTGCGTTGCCTGGCCGCAGGCAAAGAGGGCTGCGTGTTCCTCTGCAATGCCTACGTCGTAGTAGCGCCGCGGGAACTGCTCGCGGAAGATATCCAGGCGTGTGCCAGTGGGCATGGCGGCGGTGATGGCCGTGATGTCCGGGTCTTTTGCCGCCAGGCGGGTCAGGTGCGTGCCGAAGGCTTCTGAATAGCTGATTACCTTGCCCTTGCGGGTGCTGCCGTCTTCCACATTATACTGGCCGATACCGTGGAACTTGGTCGGGTTGGCAGAGGCAGGTTCGTAACCGCGGCCTTTCTGGGTAATGACATGGATGATGACCGGCCCGTCATTTCTGGAGGCAATGCGGAGGATTTTCTCCAATCTCTGCGTATCGTGTCCATCCACCGGTCCGTAGTAGCTCAGCCCCAGCTCCTGGAAGAAGCTCAGCGGGGTGATGATGCCGTGTGCGGCACGCACCAGCTTGGAAACCTGCTTGCGGGCGCTTTCGCCGGCAATTTTTTCAATGATAGCCTTGGTATTGCGGCGCAGCCAGGCATAGGTATCTGTCTCCTGGAGCGAGGCGAAATAGGCCGAAAGCGCACCCACATTGCGGTCGATGCTCCATTCGTTGTCATTCAGGATGAGAATGAACTTACGTGTCGTGGAAGCAATGCTGTTGAGCCCCTCCAGGGTGGTTCCGCAGGTAAAGGCACCATCTCCCACAATGGAGATGACATGGTAATCATCCCGTGCCAGATCACGTGCAGCCGCCATGCCCAGCCCGGCCGAAAGCGCCGTGCCGGCATGCCCGGCACCGTAGGCATCGTGCGCCGATTCGCTGCGCTTGCAGAAGCCGGAGATGCCGCCGTGCTGGCGCAGGGTATGGAAATCCGCAGCGCGGCCAGTCAGCAGCTTGTGAATGTAGCACTGGTGGGAAACATCAAACAGGAACTTATCTCGCGGTGTATCAAATACGCGGTGCAGGGCAATGCTCAGCTCCACCATGCCCAGGTTGGGGGCCAGGTGGCCACCCGTCTGCGCCAGGGTATGAATGAGTGTGCTGCGAATCTCAGCCGCAAGCATATCGAGCTTGTCGGCAGGCAGATTTTTCACATCCTGGGGCGAGCGTATGCCCGCCAGCAGTGGCGGCAGCTCAGATAAGGGAGAATTCGGCATGGTCATCTTGCTGGTGTGGGGCAGAAGCAGGGGCTTCGGCCTGCTCGAGATTGCGGATTTTCAGCTCTGCTTCAGCCAGCAGTTTCTCGCTGCTGCGGATGAGGGTGAGCCCCTCTGCCGCCAGGGCAATCATGTCCTCCAGCCCGGTTTCAGGGTCATTGACACGGGCTACAATTTCTTCCAGGCGTGCGGTTGCCTCTTCGAAATTGGGAGCCTTGCTTTTAGTGCGTGTTGCCATGGTGCAGCAGGAGAATCGGGGTTATTTATTGAATTCGCTCACATCCTCGCGGCTGTAATAAATCATTTCAGCACCCAGGATGAAATTGCGGTGGCGGTACATGCCCTGGCTTGATACCAGGCTTGCCAGCGGACGCGCGGTGGATTTCGGGTTGGCGTTGGTGCTGAACAGTTCGGCAAAGGCCATGTTGTGCTTCGGAGTCAGCAGGAGCAGCTTGCCTTCCAGAGCCAGGGGGGCAAAGTCACCCGCCTTGCGGATAACCCCGGCAATACCGCTGCCCGTCATGGTGTGCGAAGTGGGAGTAATGAGGAACCCTTGCACCTTCTGGCCCTGTTCATTGAAAATCGTTTCCAGGTTGCGGGTGTAGTCGCGCAGGCTGCGGGGCATCCAGAGTGCCTTGCGGTCGGCATACCAGGCCACGGCCCAGGGCTGGTCTGTGACAATGATTTCCTCTGCCTTGCTCATATCATGCAGCTTTCCATTCATTGCCGCCGGATAGTAGGGCGGGAAGTGCGGGATACCGCGGGCGCTGGTCCAGATGCCGATGTAGAGTTGCTTGGGCAGCTGGAAGAGGAACATGCCGGAGGAAATGATGAGCATGCCCAGCACCGTGAGCGCACGGATGGCGTTGAAGGATTCACCCAGTTGCATGCGGGAGAGGCAGATGAACACCATGGCAGTACCGAAGGCGGCAAAGCAGGGGGTGAACAGTATGGCCAGCTGGCTTTCGCTGATAGCCTTGGCCTCACCGAAAAGGGCCATGCCCATGCAGGCACAGAGCCACATGGCCAGTACCGCCCACTTGATACCCTGGATGGAGGGCTTCTTGAAGCGGTTGAAAAGCGCCAGCAGGAAGAAAGGTACGGTGAAAATGGCGCCCATGTTCACATACATGTTGTTGAACTGGCTGAACGTGTAGCCCAGCAGGCGCAGGAAGAAGTTGGAGGAATTAAAGGCAATGGAGGTAGGGCTGGCCGTGCGCATGAGCGTCTCTGCACCATCGCTGCCGAACCCATTGAAAATACCATAAATGAATTTGCGTTCCACCCCTCCGGTCGGGGTAAGGTACAGGGCAGCAGGCAGAGCCACCAGCATGAGCATCACACCCACACCAATGGCGGCATACATGCCATTCGGGCGGAAATAGAAACCGCAGAAAATCAGCAGGCCTGCAAAACACCAGATGCACATGTAGCAGGTAAGGCACAGGACCGACATGAAGATAAAGCAGAGCCCGAGCCAGAGCAGCACATTCCTGGTCTTGTCCAGCTGGTAGGCTTGTATGGCTGATATCAGGCAGTGCAGGGCAGCCAGAACCAGGCACAGCATGAAAGGCTGCGGCAGCCCGCTGATGGCATATTGCAGCATCAGTTCACTAATGCCCATGAAAGCTACTGTGGTAATGGCCACCACCTCATCAAACATGCGCGCAACAAGCGAGTAGGCAAGCACCATGGCCAGCAGGAAAAAGATGGTGCTGACGCTGGAAATAACGCGGTCGCCTTCATAGATGTTGGATTTTTCTGTATCCATGCGCTTGGCTGCAAAATCATCATAGCCGGTCATCTTGATAGCCGCTGCCAGGATATATGGGTAAACCGGGGCATGATTCGCCTCGGCAAAGTGGTCAAAGTCCAGTGTCTCTTCCTTGGGGGATTTTTTTGCTTTCTGGGAAAAATCCCACACGTCAATCGGGCGGATGAATTTGGTCGTGAACCCCTCACCCCGGGCAATCTGGCGAGCCACCTGCGCCATGTCCATGGCGGTCTCATTATCGAGCCCCCGGTAGGTAAGGCAGAGCTGCAGCATGCAGAGGCTGAAAATCAGGAGCCCCAGCAGCCAGCGCAGACTGAGAATGGCATTGTTTTGCGAAAAGTCGGACATGGTCGGCGTGCGAGTGTAATGGTGTATGAATCAGAGGAATGGTTGAAAGGCTTGCGGCGCATCAGCCATCTTGCGTTGCAGCGTGCGGCGGTTGATACCCAGCAGCTCTGCTGCAGCAGAGCGGTTGCCGCCTGTCCGTTGCAACGCCAGCAGAATGGCCCGGCGTTCGAGGTATTCTAAATTAAGAGAGGGCAGGGTTTCAAGCTCAAAATCCATGCTGCCACGCTTAGTCGTTTCCGGGGTGGTTTCCCCCGGGGTACCGGTGAGGTATTCCGGCAGGTCCTCCACCTGCAGCTCCGGGCCGCTGCCCATCACCACCGCGTGCTCCACCGCCGTGCGGAGCTGGCGTACATTCCCCGGCCATTCATAGCCGCGCAACAGCTCCAGGGCAGGGCGGCTCAGCGGTCTGGGGTCCCGGTTGTTCATCAGGCTCAGCTCACGGGCAAAGGCATTTGCCATGAGCACAATATCCCCCCGGCGGTCGCGCAGCGGGGGCAGGTGCAGGGAAATCACATTCAGGCGCTGGTACAAATCCAGGCGGAATGTGCCCTCCTTCACCATAGCTTCCAGATTCCGGTTTGTGGCAGCAATCACCCGCACATTGACCGGAACCGGCGCATTGCTGCCCACGCGCTCAATACTGCGCTCTGCCAGCACGCGTAGCAGCTTGACCTGGGTAGGAATATCAATTTCACCAATTTCATCGAGGAACAGGGTGCCGCCGTCGGCCTCCTCAAAGCGGCCGATGCGGCGCTGCATGGCTCCGGTGAAAGCACCTTTCTCGTGGCCGAATAATTCACTTTCCATCAACTGCGGCGAGAGCGCCGCGCAGTTCACCGCCACAAACTTTCTGCTGCTGCGGGAGGAAAGCGAATGCAGCGCCCGGGCCACCAGTTCCTTACCCGTGCCGCTTTCGCCTTCAATCAGCACCGTGGCCTGTGTCGGTGCCACCCGGCGGATGCGGTTGAAGATGTCCTGCATCTGCGGGCTGTCACCCAGCATGCGGTCAAGCCCCCCGGTGGGTTCCAGCCGCGTCGTCAGCTCCCGGTTCTCAGACTCCAGCTGCCGGGTATGGGTAGCGCGGCGCAGCAGCAGCTCCACCTCATCCAGATTCAGCGGCTTGGTCAGGAAATAATAAGCCCCGTGGCGCCTGGCCTCAGCTGCCACATCCGCACTGCCGTAGGCCGTCATCATGATGCAGAGCGGCGGCTGCGGCAGCCCCACTGCAAAATCAATGATATCCATGCCGCTTTCCCCACCCAGGCGTAAATCCGTGAGCAGGATATCAACCGGCTCGCTCTCCAGAATAGCGCGAGCCGCCTTGCCATTTGCCGCCGCGAACACCTCATAATCCTCCTCCAGCGCGGCGCTCAGCACCATGCGCGTGGATTTTTCGTCATCAACAATGAGGAGTACCGGTTTCATGAGCGTACAGCAGGAACAGGGAAATCTTAAATCAGCCAGAGACCCTCCGTCTCATCAAACCCGAACATGATATTGAACGCATGCACGCCCTGGCCGCCTGCGCCCTTGATCACATTATCCTCAGCGCTCATCAGCACCAGGCGGTTCGTGCGGGCATCAATCGCCCAACCCACATCCACGAAATTCGTGCGGGTCACATTCTTGGTGTCGGCAGGTTTATTTGCCCCCTGCAGACGCACAAAGGGAGCCTTGGCATAGGCCGCCTCCATACAGGCAGAAACCGCCTCCAGTGTCGTGCCGGGTTTCAGCCTGGCAACCGTAGTGGTCAGAATACCCGTATTCACCGGCATCAGGTGCGGGGTAAAGGTAATCGTCACCTTTGTGCCGGCAGCGGCAGAAAGCTCCTGCTCAATCTCAGAAAGGTGGCGGTGGCGCGGCACACCATAGGCGCGCATACTCTCATTGCACTCGCAG
>JAEIGA010001084.1_pt1 | contig 41340 bp, 53 predicted proteins | sample 9270691 | NCBI WGS metagenome assembly JAEIGA01 (sample SAMN17057246, study PRJNA624740) | gut metagenome | biome: biome; isolation source: fecal sample | host: Bos grunniens | place: China: Xizang | collected 2019 | reverse complement strand
GCCTATGGCAAAATTGTCCGACGCACGAAAAAAAGAAGTATGGTGCGGGTGAAGAGACTTGAACTCTTATGGGTTGCCCCATGGCGCCTAAATCCAGTGCGTCTACCAATTTGACCGCTGCACTTCGTTCGCGTCCCGCTTTGCAGTCGCCTATGGCAAAATTGTCCGACGCACGAAAAAAGAAGTATGGTGCGGGTAAAGAGACTTGAACTCTTATGGGTTGCCCCGCTGGAACCTAAATCCAGTGCGTCTACCAATTTCGCCATACCCGCGGCAGATTAATAAAGTGGATAATTGCGTGGATAATTATCCGTACGGCTTAAATCAGATTTTACACCGCAACCCGCAATTGCCAATGTTGTAATAATTAAAAAAAACACTGATAACTTTTTCATACCGCAAATTATAGTCGTATATACGCCCCCTGTCAAATTAAATAAAGCGGGCGCCTATTCACAAAATGCTGTTTTATCTGTTCGTGCAATTCAAGAATTGATGAATCAAAAATTTATTACAGTTTGGGAAAGATGTTAAAGAATTTTTTGGATGTCCATTATAACTTCTTTGACATATAGATTGCGGCTTCGTCGTCGTTTTTCAAGTCGGCATACGGGTCAAGGTTTTTTCTATTCCACCATAAACCTGTTCCGTCTGGAATAAAACCTCGCTTGATGTACAATCTTTGTGCGGCGCCATAATCACGATTTATGCCAACGCCCAAATAAACCGTATCTGAATATCTACGTGCTATATCTTCTGCCACTTGCATTAAAGCATTACCGATACCGCGTCTTCTGTATTTTGCCAGCACCCCAAAATCAACCAATTCAGGCAATCCTTTGCCACCAAAAGAGCCACCCATTGAATTTGGATACACATTGAAATACCCAGCGACATTACCCTTGTATTCCGCAACCAATGATACGCATTTTCCGTCGGCAACATCTTTTAATCGGCGTGTATATTTTTCAACTTTTTGGTCTGTCCAGCCTTGCAAATGTTCTTCATGGGTAATTATCTCTGGGTCTGTTTCGACCATATCTCTGATAACTATATCATTCACATTGTAATAAATCATTTTTGTGCCTCTATTATAGAATTTGTGCAAATTATATATCAATATACAAAAATTATCAATAAGAACACCTGAAAGAAAGTTCGTAAATTGGTGAAACGGGCTATATTTTCATCACTCAACTTACGAACTCACAGAACTATTGGAAAACAAAGAAAAAATCACCCAAACGGGTGATTTTGTTATTTTGGCAGCCCCAACCGGATTGTAAATTCCCATATTCGCTTTCGCTCTATGGGCCATTTCCCTCGGCATACATGCCTGTGGGGCATTCCTGACGGTTTGACGGCGCAACACTTGTCAAACCTACTCATTGTCACTACGTAAGACTCGAACTTCGTTTGCGCTCGTTCTCGTCAACTGGCGTTTCGAACCTGCGGTTCTCATCTCGGTAGGAACAGGCAAAATTAAAACCGACCACAAAGGTCGGTTGTAATTTTGGCAGCCCCAACCGGATTCGAACCGGTGTTCTCGCCTTGAAAGGGCGGTGTCCTAGGCCTCTAGACGATGGGGCCAAAACTGCCTGTTCTTATTGAACGCTGGCAAATTATAACTGGACTTTGACCCGTTGTCAAGAGATTAAAGCGATTTTATTCGGCTTTTGTTTCGTCTGCCACTGTTTCTGGTTGTGTTTCAACCTGGGTAAAGACAATTTCTTTGCCGTTTTCGCCGATTAATGTCAATTTGCCGTCCGCAAATTCATATGTTTCGACTGTTGGCATAAACTGGAAGTATTCGGTTTCGGTTTCCATCGCGTCCGGTGTGCCCATCATCATAGTTGATGCAAAACCTTCAAATTTAATGTTGTTGCCGTCCGCAGTGTATCCGCCATTATAGCGGTTTACAACGCTGCCATATACGCGTGGTTCTGTTGCGTCAAATATTAATGTAATATCTGCGCCTGGTTGGGCAGAAATAAAACTGGCGCCCTTTAATGATTCGGGGTTTTGGCTGTTGTCGCCGCATGCGGTCAATGCCAATGCGCAAATGCCAGCTGCAATCAATTTAAATTTCATATTTTTCTCCTTGCCTTGGGTTGATATGTGTATCATTATAAACCAAATTCAAAGATAATAAACAAGAAAAAAACCATAAATGTTTTTTAATAAAAAGTTGACATTTAAAATATTTGTGCTATATTTTTCTTGCAAAAAACAATATAAAGGCAAAAAAATGAGCGAAAAAAACACAAGTTTTGAAAATCAGCAGGCTATGAAGCAATTGAAGTCTGAACTTAGAAAATTGCAGATTAAAAAGGTGGCCGCCTTTTTGCCACTGTGTTTTACAGCGGCCAGTACGGCTGGTTTTACAGCTGCTGCAAATTTTTATCCCGAAAAAGAAGATGATTATTATACATATGCGGCATATTGTACGGCTGCAATGATTGTATCTATTTTTCCTGCAATTGTCAGTTGCTTTTTTACGGAACAAATCAAAGATACAAAATCTAATATCAATGAATTGAAATTGCGTATGTCGCAAAAAACAAAATAAAAATGCCCCGTCGGGGCATTTTTTATATTAATTTTCCCATCGCAACGGCTGTGTCGCACATGCGGTTTGAAAAACCCCATTCATTGTCGTACCATGCGGTCACATGAACTAATTTATCGCCCAGAACCTTGGTCTGGCCGGCGTCAAATACAGAACTGTGCGCATCGTGTGTAAAGTCAATTGATACCAATGGTAAATCGTTGTATCCAAATGTTGCAGACTGTGCTGCGCGCATTGCGTCATTAATTGCATCGACAGTTGCGGCTTTTTCCAAATTAACAACTAATTCCACCACAGAAACATCAGGTGTTGGTACGCGAATTGCCATACCGTCCAGTTTACCTGCCAATTCTGGTAATACCAGTCCGATTGCCTTGGCGGCGCCGGTGCTGGTTGGAATCATAGACAGGTTTGCGGCGCGTGCACGACGAAAATCTTTGTGGTTTTTATCCAGCAATTGCTGGTCGCCTGTATACGCGTGTACAGTTGTCATCCATCCAGATATAATACCGAATTTATCGTTCAAAACTTGGGCCACAGGTGCCAAGCAGTTTGTTGTGCAAGACGCGTTAGATACAATCAAATCGTTGGCGGTTAATGTGTCTTGGTTAACGCCGTATACGATTGTTTTGTCTGCACCGGCGGATGGGGCAGATACCAATACGCGTTTCGCGCCTGCGTCCAGATGAACGCGCGCCTTGTCCGCAGCGGTAAATATACCAGTGCATTCCATAACAACATCAATGTTCATTTCGCCCCAAGGCAGATTTTCAGGATTGCGTTCAGACAAGCATTTTATTCTTTGGTTGCCCGCGATTATATAATCGCCGTCCAGTTTGATATCCATTGGCAAATTGCCGTGTACAGAATCGTACTTTAATAAATAAGCATTTTGTTCGGCAGGAGCCAAATCATTTACAGCAACGAATTCAATGTCGTCACGGCCAGATTCCAGTGCCGCGCGCAATACCAAGCGACCAATACGACCAAATCCGTTAATTGCAACTCTTAATTTAGACATAATGTTTTCCTTTCGTTTTAATAATAATTGGACAGGTCAATAATAGCACTATGCGGTATAAAAGTTCAATATTTTATTTACAATTGGCAAATGCAGGCTATAATCAAAATTAAATGATTGAAAAAGCATATATCATCACAGGGCCAACCGCATCGGGCAAATCTGATTTTGCTCATCGTTTGGCACGGAAAATCGGCGGTGTTGTTATAAATTGCGACAGTGTGCAGATATATCGTGATATTGAAAATATATCAGCCAGCCCATATGCAGGACGCGAATTAACAGATTGTATTGATGGTGTTCCGTACAGGCTGTTTTCGATATTGCCGCTGGACAGACAAATAAGTGTTTCTGATTATTTAACATTGGCACAGAACGAATATAATGCAGCAATACGCGCCGGCAAGATTCCTGTTTTTGTTGGTGGTACTGGATATTATATAAATGCGCTGGTTAATGGTATTTCACCAATGCCGGATGTTGATGATGCGTCACGCGCGCGTGCGCGCGAATTGGTTGCTTCTGATATAGAAGCGGCGCGAAAATTGTTGCCATCTGATTTCAAGGCAACTGACCCACAACGCGTTGCGCGTGCGCTGGAAGTGTTTTTTGCAACAAATCGTCATTTGGTAGAGTTTCAAAATCTGCCGCGTGTTGGTGCGGTTGTGCCAAATGCAACACGCATATTGATTCTGCCGGACGTAGAATTGTTGCGCGAACGCATCGCGCGCCGAATTCCCCAGATGTTATCAGGTGGTGCCATGGCTGAGGCTGAAAAAATAATTGCGTCAAACTGGGATGAATCTCGTGCAATTGGTGCGGCGCAACTGTGTGCATATTTGCGTAGAGAAAAATCGCATGACGAATGTGTGATGGACTGGATAAATAAAACTAATCAGTACGCCAAGCGGCAACGCACATGGTTTCGTACACAGTTTCAACCGCATATAACAATAAACCGCACCGGTGACGATGCGGATATTGATTCTGTTATATAAGACATTATTATTTTTTTCTGTAAAACGACAGATCGCGCTGTGTTTCGTTAAACAAGTTGTTAACTTGCTTGTATGTGGCGTTTACCATTATTCTGGCGCGTTTGCGTTTTCCTGTCTCTTTGTTTTGTGTGTCTTGTAATTGTTCTGTTGCCGATGCGGTTTCTGTTTTTGCCTGTCGAGTTCTTAACGTGTAATTTGCATTTGAGATTTTTTCAACCAATATCTTGGTGGCCTGCTTTCTGCATTTGTATTCAGGGCTTTTTGCAAAGTATTTTGACAAGAAATCGGCAATGTCGTCGATAAGTTTAGCCATAAAACTTGGGTTATTAGAATTAGAACGACTGCTAATCATCAGGTTTACAAAAGTGACGGTTTGTGCCAGTATTTTTTGGGCGGTTTGTTCGGAATAAGGAACTTTTTCGCGCCATTTGGAATGTAGGTCTTCTGCGCTTAAATAACGAAAACCATAATTTTTAATCATGTAATCGTTGATAAACTGCGTAAAATTGTGAAATTCGGCAACTGATGCGCGGAATTTTTTTGTTTTTGTCATAATCTATCCCCTGGTTGTTTGTTGATATCAGGTATATTATAGCACAAAAAGACCGTTTGTCAAGACCTAGGGTGTTTTTTCTCTAATTTTTTATATTCTTGGCTTATTATTTTGTCTATGCCCGTTTTCGGCAGTTTTTTTGAAAAACGCGTGCAATTTACAATTTCTGTTTCCAGTTTTCCCCAGCCCGAATATTCCCAATCAATTAAGCCGATAATTTTCATGCTTTTTTTATCCAGAATCAAGTTATTGCAGATGTCGTTGTGATTCCAGCCATCACCATCGTCTGTTTTTAAATCCTGAATTTCTGTTGGGTCAGAATTATGCATAGTGTATATAAAATCAGCTAATTGTTTTCCCCAGCGAATATGGTGCTTTTTCATAGTTTTCAAAGAAAAGCGATTTAAATTTATGCCCGGAATAAAATTGTATTTATAAAAAGTGTATCCGTCTGATTCCAATATTTCAATTTTTGGAATTTTAAAAGGCACAATTTTTGCAAAAGCGTCAGTTATTCTTTTTTCGCGCATAATTTTTTCAATTGGCGTATTTGAATCAAAGAACTTTCTTATTTTGCAAACATATTTTTTGTTGATTATAAAACCGATGTTCCAGCCGCCTTTGATTACGCGTATGTGTTTAAATTCGTGCGCAGGAATTATTTTGCGCAATGCATTAAATTTTTTGCGATAATCGTACAGTTGTTCGTGTCTGATTTTTTTTCGCATTTTGCGACTGGGAATCAGAGCCACCAAATAATCACAAATTTCAAAAAAAGTTCGCCACATTTTAATTTTTACCTTTTATGTTTGCACAGAATAAATGGTATTGAATTTTTGAAAAAAAACAAGTACTTTAATAACTATGTTTAAAGCAGGTACTGTTGTAAAAGTCTTGGTCGCAAATATTCCAAATGCCGGTTATGATTATCGGCTGACTGTGCCGGCTGATATTGGGGCTTTTGTGTGTGTAAATGTGATGAACAGGCCGCATATCGGTGTGATTTGGGGACTGGGTGACAGCAGCTTGCCCCCGGAAAAAATAAAAAATATATCGCAATTATATCCGAATACATTAAGCATCACAGATCTGCAATGGATTCAAAAAATGTCCCAGTGGACATTGATGCCGATGGGCATGGTCTTGCGACTGATTGTAAATGTTGCCGATGCGTTTTTGCCGCCGAAACTGGAACAATTATATTCTTTTAATGTTGAGTCTGGGGTGCGTATGACCCAGAATCGTCAGGCGGTTGCCGATGCGTTTGCGTCAAATGATAATGATGCTATGACAGCAAATGATATACAAAACATTGCGCGTGTCAGTTCGGGGGTTGTGCGTTCCATGATAAAAAATGGCACATTAGTTGCGGCAGGCGTCCAGCCAAAAAATGTGTCATTTGAAAATTTAAAATACAGCGATTGTCAAAATATAAAATTGAATGCGGAACAGGCGGCCGCCGCACAAACTATTGGTGCTGCAATTGAAGCGGGTGGTTTTTCTGTACATTTGTTGGATGGGATCACAGGCAGCGGAAAAACCCAGGTTTATTTTGATTCTGCGTGGCGCGCGTACAGTGCGGGAAAATCGGTTTTGTTAATGATGCCTGAAATTGCGCTGACGGCCCAGTTTATGTCACGGTTTCAGTCGCGTTTCGGCGCGCCGCCCATTGTATGGCACAGCAATTTGACAGCTGCGCGTCGTCGTGAAATTTGGCGTGGTGTACTGGATGGAAAAATAAAAATGGTAGTTGGTACACGCAGCGCATTATTTTTGCCGTGGCAGGATTTAGGATTAATTGTTATTGATGAAGAGCATGATGGGTCTTATAAACAAGAAGATATGGGAAACTATCACGCGCGTGATATGGCTGTTTTGCGTGCGTCTATATCTGGTATCCCTGTTGTGTTGGCCAGCGCAACGCCGGCTGCAGAAACATTGGAAAATGTTTCTTTGGGGCGGTATAAACAATTAAAGTTAACATCGCGATTTGGTGGCGCACAATTACCGGATATTTCAACCATAGATTTGCGCGAAAATAGACCTGATGTATATTTGGCTGATGGTGCAGAACAAACAGGTTTTTTATCCCGACCATTGTGTGATGCAATTTTGGATGCGTTGGCACAACACCAGCAAATAATGCTGTTTATAAACAGACGTGGTTTTGCGCCGATTACTCAGTGTAAAAAGTGTGGCTGGACATCTGTTTGCCCAGATTGCAGTGTTGGGATGACTTATCACAAAAGAATTGGCAAAATGCTGTGTCATATGTGTGGGCGAACCCAGATTGTGCCAAAGGTTTGTTCAGATTGCGGTTCTGATGTTTCTATGCGTGGGATTGGGTTGGAAAAGATAGAACAGGAAGTAAATGTTCGTTTTCCAAATGCGCGTACAGCATTGGTTTCCAGTGATGTCATAACATCGCGCCAATCGCTGGAACGTCTGGTGCATGGAATAGAGCAGGGCGATATAGATATCATAATCGGTACACAAATTTTGGCCAAGGGTCACCATTTCCCAAATTTGACGTTGGTTGGCGTTGTTGATGCAGATATGGGGCTGTTTGGTACTGATTTTCGTGCAGCAGAACATACTTTTCAGCAATTGTTCCAGGTGGCGGGTCGTGCGGGTCGCGGTGCGCATCCTGGGCGCGTGTTGTTGCAAACATATCAGCCGTCGCATCCTGTTTTAACCGCGATATGTGATGGAAATCGTGATGCTTTTATGGCAGAAGATATGGCTGGCCGCCGCGCCGCACAAATGCCGCCATACGGACAGTTGATTGCGGTTATAGCAGAAGGTCAGCGTGAATCAGTATTGCAACAATATTGTTCTGCATTGGCGGCTGCTGCGCCTGTGTTAAATAACGGCGCGCGTATTATGGGGCCCATTAATGCCCAGATTTATCAGGTGCGCAATTGGTATCGTATGCGTTTTTTGGTTGCAGGGCCACGTAACGCGGCGTTGCAACCAGTTGTCACACATTGGTTGTCGCGTGTAAAACAGCCGGCAAATATTCGTGTCAAGATTGATGTAAATCCAATTAATTTCATGTAAATGTCCGTTTAAACAAAAAAAACACCGCCGTCGCCGGCGGTATTTCCGAGTGTCCCGAAAGGAAGGAAAGGAGAAAAAGAAATTGGACACTCTAAACTTGTGTTGGGGTCCAGAGTCCAGAGGAGAGAGAATGTAGGAGGGAGTCTGAACCTCTGGTCCCCACAGATGTTTTCATCTGGTCGTCGGGTTTTGCCCCTCTGACGAATCGTAATGTAATACACAAAAACGGTTTTGTCAAGTGTTTTGTCAAAAAATTTTTTTGTGTAATTTTATCTGGTGGTAAAAATAAACTCCTAGGAAATGGTACTTGTTGTATAACTTATTGATTTTGGAATAAAATCTGGTGTGTGTTGGATGGGTGATTTTTGTCCGCCAATATATGAAAAAAAAGACAAGGGAGAGAGAAAAATGACGCATGACGATGTATGGCGTGCCATAGAACACTTTGCAACAGAACATGGTATGTCTTGTTCTGGTTTGGCAAAGTGCAGTGGGTTGGATCCTACAACTTTCAATAAAAGCAAACGCTGGTCCAAAGAAGGTCAACCACGATGGCCGTCTACGAACAGTATTTCAAAAATTTTGGCATCAACTGGTGCAAGAATACAGGACTTTACAAAGTTTATAGATTCGGCACCTGATGTCGGTCGGGAATAGAATCCCGGTGCTTTTAAACCCCTGTAAAGCCACAATAAAACAAATTGTTGTGGCTTTTTTGTTGGACAAATTGATTCCTATTCGTTAACCTGTAAAATATGTTATCGGGTATTCGCATTTATACTGCTGATTCTGTATGGCGACAAATACTGGGTGATTTGGGCGCAACTGTTTTAAGCGCACCGTCGGTGGCAGATGTAAATTTTGATGAATTGGGAATTGCGGATGCGTTGACTCCTATTGAATTAAAATCTTTGATATTAAAAGCGTCGGACAATACGCATATAATTGCGGATGTCCTTGGGGAAAAAGTTGTTTTGCCGCGTTTGCAATCACAAATAATTGCATGTTTATATAAATCTGGCGGGATGACGGCTCTCGATTTAAAGCAGGCGTTGGGTTATGCGCCCGATGTTTCAACGCATACTGTTGATACCGCTATATATCAGTTGCGTCGTACATACGGTCACGATCTAATTCAAAATAACAATGGGGTGTACACAATTGGCAAATTATAAACTGATTTCTTTTGACAAAATCCCAAGCACCCAAGACTATGCGCATGAGCTGATAAATGCAGGGCGTGCAACAGATAAAACAGCAGTCTTGGCTGCTGCACAATCTGCGGGGCGTGGCCGCTATCGCAGAAATTGGGTTTCGCACCACGGTAATTTGTATGTCAGTTTTATTTTTGATTCGCCTGAGCGTGATTCGCGCTTGGCGTATGCGATTGCTGTTGCTGTATCAGAAACAATTGCTTCTTTTGGTGTGCGTCCAACAATCAAGTGGCCTAATGATATATTGGTCGATAATAAAAAGATTGCAGGTATTTTAATTGAATATACTGGCCGTTTTGTTGTTGTGGGAATTGGAATAAATGTAAATTCAAATCCGACAGTTGACAGATACAAAACCACAAAACTGGATAATTATTCTGAAATTCCAATGAACGAATTGTTAAGCAGGTTAATGCGTAATGTTGACCGTTGGCGCAAAGCGGATTTTCGCGCGGTGCGCGCGCGCTGGACTGAACTGGCGGCGTGTTTAAACAAGCCTGTTAAATATCAGGGTGAAATTGCAGAATTGATTGGTATTAATGAAAATGGCGCATTAGTTTTGCGTCGTGATTCGCGATATTTGTTGGTTTATGGCGACGAAGTAAGTGTATAAAAGTCCCAAAAATCCAGTGGTTTGAAAATAAGTGCTTGACTTTTTAGTCAAAATATGATAACATGTAATACATAAACAGCACAAATTCTATCCACACACAAGTGTGGTTTTTTTATGCCCTATGCATTTTGCATGGGGCTTTTTTTAATAAAGGCGAAAATATGCAACTGACATTGATAAAAAACACAGATCTGGATACGACATTGGCGTATCAGGTTGCACGAACTGTATATTCTCAAACCCGCGCATCGTCATTAAGCGCAGTCGAAGCGATGACTTCCATGATAAAAAACATATCTGATAAAACAGGCAGGAGTATATCAGACATCATCAAGGACAACACATTGTTCGAACTGACAGACACTGCATATGTCAAAGCAAATAATCGCGCATTTCAAATGTGTGTGCGTGTGGCTGCACGTATGTTAAGTGGGGGATTGCCCGACAGTGTATTTGGCGCGACCAGATTTCATTTCGCAGACAGTATGCCTGATTGGGCTGTTGCACGCGGCTATATCGCAGATGTTGATGGGCTGCTGTTTTACCTATAACAGGATTTGATATGAAAAGAGTAATCAAAGGTGGATACCTGTCTGGGTATCGCACATACATAATTTCTGCAACAGGCATCTTATCTGCATTGGCAGCATATTTAGTTGGTGATACAGATGTGTTTGCAATGTTGCAAGCGGTTTTTACACTTGGCGGAATTTATTTTCTTCGTAAATCAAATGAAACAAAAAAGGAAAAGTAATGGATAACATACCAGAAAAATTTTTAAATCAAGATGGCACATTAAATTCTGATTCTTTAATCAAGTCTTATACAGAACTAGAAAAAAAGATTGGAACAATGATAACAGTGCCAACTGAAAATTCAGACGAAGAAACAAAGCGAAAATTTAATCGTGCAATTGGTGTTCCAGAAAATTCATCTGAATATCCTGTAAACGAATTGTATGACGATGAAAATTTACGCGAAAAATTTTTTGAAATTGGTTTAACTAAAACACAAGTTGAAAAAATTTATGATATTGCAAATGAATTTTTATCACCAATGATATCAGATTTATTTTCTGTTCAAAATGAAACATGTGCAATAAATGAATTGAAAAATTTTTTTGGCGGCACGGAAAAAATGAACGAAGCATTGCGTGCAATTGATGCGTTTGGAAAACGATTTTTGCCACACGATGCATTTGATGTGCTATGCTCTACAGCCCAGGGAATACAAGGCGTATACAAGATGATGCAATCGATGGAACCAGATGTTAAAACAGATAAAAATGAAACACAAAATTTATCTGATGCAGATTTGCGTCGTATGATGCGTGACCCAAAATATTGGCGCGATGGTGATGCAGAATACATCAGAAAAATAGAAAATGGTTTTAAAAAATTATATTCGTAAAAAAATTTTTGCACTTTCTTCTTTACTAATAAATATCTTTAATATAAAATATAAATTAAGAACAAAAAAATTTGTTCTATCTTCAAACAATGTAAAGGAGAGAAGAATGGCATTCTTGTTTAAGAAAAAAGCAGCAGCAAAACCAGCTGCGAAACCAGCTGCAAAACCAGCTGCAAAGAAAGCAGCAGCAAAACCAGCAGCAAAGAAAGTAGCTGCAAAAAAACCAACTGCAAAACCAGCTGTAAAAAAAGTAGCTGCAAAAAAACCAGCAGTAAAAAAAGTAGCTGCAAAAAAACCAGCTGCAAAAAAAGTAGCTGCAAAACCAGCTGCAAAAAAAGTAGCTGCAAAACCAGCAGCAAAAAAAGTAGCTGTTAAAAAACCAGTTGCAAAAAAAGCAGTTGCAAAAAAGCCATGTGCAAAAAAGCCATGTGCAAAAAAAGCATGCGCAAAGAAAAAATAATAAAATCCCTGTGATTATAGGGCTTTTTATGTCTTAACAGTCTGTGATTTTTTCACAGACTGTTTTTTTAAAAGCATCAACCAGATATTGTGCACAGTCTGGTTGATATTTTTTTATGGACAATCTGCATTTGTTGCAGACCCAAATTACTTTTTGGTTTCTGGCGCATTTTTGCATAACCAAAACGCAAAAAATTGTGTGTGATAAATTTCGCACAGTCGTTCAATGTTTAACAAAAGGATTTTAAATTATGTCTATTTCCATAGATAATGTTTTCGTAAAACAATTCGAAGCAGATGTTCATTTGGCATATCAGCAAATGGGCACAAAACTGCGTTCAACAGTTCGCAGTAAATCAGGTGTTATTGGCGCGTCGACAACATTTCAAAAAGTTGGTCGTGGCATAGCCAGCACAAAATCGCGTCATGGGATTGTTCCTGTGATGAATTTGAATCACGAACCAGTTGAATGTTTGTTGCAAGATTATTATGCAGGCGACTGGATTGATTCTTTGGATGAATTAAAAACTAATATTGATGAACGTCGTGTTGTTGCGTCTGCTGGTGCGTATGCATTAGGTCGCAAAACAGACGAATTGATTGTTTCTGCAATGAATACAGCAACAGCAACCGTTGGCGATTATTCAACAGGTTTGACCAAAGATTTGATTTTGTCTGCGGTTGAAGTTCTGAATACAAACGATGTTCCAGATGATGGACGTAGATTCGCAGTCGTTGGGGTTCACCAGTGGAATGAACTGTTATCAATGGATGAATTTGTATCCGCTGACTATGTTGGCGATGCAACCCCATTAGTAAATGGTTTCGAAGCTCGCAAATGGTTGGGTATTACATGGGTTCTGTACAATGGTTTGCCAGTTAGCGCAGAAAACCGCGATTGCTTTATTTATCATGCATCCAGCATTGGTCACGCATGCGGTCAAGAAGTTAAAACAGATATTTCTTGGCATGGTGAACGTGCTGCACACTTTGTCAGCAACAGCATGTCTCAGGGCGCAGTCTTGATTGATGCAGAAGGCATTGTTCGCGTTAAATGTTCTGATGCAGCATCTGCCTAAGATAAAAACACAATATTAAATTCAACTTAAATAAAAAAGGAAACATTATGGCATTTCAGAATAAAAATTTGTCTGTTATTGCGTATGCAAACGGATTTACATTGTGGCATTACAGCGCAGATGAAACATTGGCAACAATTGCGGCTAATGGGTACTTTAATAATGTAAAAACATTGATGAATATTGGCGATGTTATCATTATTAATGCGTCTGACAATACTGCGATCAAAAAAATTAATGTCACAGAATTAAATGTGACAACGGTTGCGTTGGCATAATATATTTTTAAATCAATATTTCACAGACCGGCAATTATGCCGGTCTATTTTTAAACAAAAGGACAGATTATGCTTACAAAAATAGATTTGTGTTCAATGGCATTATTAAAACTGGGAGAAGCGCCTATCCAGTCATTTGCCGATGACGCGGCCACAGCAAAATTGGCACGCACATTGTATGATTCTGTTATTAACGCGTTGCTGGCAATGCATCCATGGCGTTTCGCAACAGCACAGATAGAATTAGTTAAAAATACTGATGGTGATTTTGTTATTCCATCAGATGTTTTACGCATTTTTAAGTCAGATGGAAAAATAGTCGGAAATAAAATTTTATCAGATAAAAATAAAATTTCTGTTTGGGCAATTGTAAAAACAGATTCTGATAATTTCCCTGCATATTTTGTTTCCATGGCGGCAACTCGTTTAGCAATGGAGTTTTGTATTCCCCTGTCTGGTAATCAAAACATATTCCGTATGCTGGTCGCACTGTACGAAACAGAATTGCAAACGGCAAAATTTCTGGACAGCACGACAGACATGTCAAACAACATATCAAACTTTTCGTTAATTGATTCACGTTTTTAATCCAAAGGGTATACAGATGAGTGATTTTATAAAAACACAAACATCATTTGCAGACGGTGAAATTTTACCAGAATTTTATGCAAATGATAATATAAATGGCTTGTCGCGTTTGGTTAATATGGATGTGATGTCTGGCGGCGGTTTATCGCGGCGCAACGGGTTGCGGTATGTTGATTCTTTAAAGGGGGCAGCGCGTTTGATGCCATTTTCTGTTGCAGAAAATGAAGAATATGTTATTGCGCTGACAAATTATCGTTTATATATATATCAAAATGGTGTAAAAATCCAAGATATAATAACTGCGTGGCCGTATGAAGCTATAGATAAAATTCAATGTGCCAATCGCTTTGGTACCATGATATTTGTGCATCCTGATTATAAACCGTATGTTATAAAAAAAGAAAACGGCATATTTAAAATTTCAGATTTTGCGTTTTTTGTAAATGGCGCAGATTTGACCAAAAAAGAACCGTTTGTAAAATTTGACGATGCGCTTGGCGTGACGATAAGTCTGGGGCCCAGTGACCGTGGTGCAAATTATGCAACATTTACAACCAATAAAAATTTCTGGGACGCAGCACATGTTAACAGCCGGTTGCAATTACTAAATCTGCAATGGCAGATAGTAGAATATATCAGTCCTACGCAAATTATTGCCTATGCGAATGCGGTGTTTCAGCGACCTGATGAACCTGTTGCCGATTGGTATGAATCTGCATTTGGTAATTATCGTGGTTGGCCGTGCAGTATTGCTTTTCACCAAGACCGATTAGTCTTTGGTGGTACGCGCAGTTGGCCTGGTGGTGTTTGGATGTCGCGCGTTGGCCAGCATACAAATTTTGATGCGGGTTCTGGATTAGATGACGAAGCAATCTTTGTTTCGTTGCTGTCCAAAGAGCGTCAACAAATTCATACAATTGTCAGCGGCGATACATTACAAATATTAACAAATTCAGGCGAATGGACAATTGCCAATGCGCCATTAACACCATCTGCGATGGAAATAAAGCAGCATACAGCCGTTGGTTCTTATATGGCAAAGTATTTGCCAGCGCAAAAGATAGAGGGTGCTACGGTCTTTGTTTCCGGCGATGGACGCGATGTTCGTGAATTATGTCTGGATGAAATAGGCGAACATTATAACGCGAACGATTTGTGTGCGTTATCAAAGCATTTGATAACCCAGCCCACAGATATGGCGTATAATAAAATTTTGCGCCGATTATATGTTGTGTTGGCAGACGGTAAAATGGCTGTTTTAAATCATAATTCTGCGTCTGGGGTATCTGCGTGGGGAACATATGAAACAGATGGCGAGTTTTTATCTGTGGCGGTCAGTGATGAAAAAACTTATGTTGTTGTTCATCGCGGTGATAAATACTTTTTAGAATGCTTTGATGCGGCTTCAATGAAAGATTGCGACGACTATGGATTTTCTTTTTGTGCATCTGGTATACCGTTACGCGCATCAGGACACAATCTGCGCAGATTAAAAGTACGCAAGATATTTGCTCGTGTTTTAAACACTAAATCGATATCAATAAACCAAAATTACATAAAATTACCAAACGAAATATTCTCCAACAACAACCCCGGTTTTACAGGTGATGTATCTGTTAACCTGTTGGGCAGCATTTATAATACAGCCACCCCAACTTGGACAATACATAGCGCAGACGCATTGCCCGCAACTGTTTTATCGGTGTCGATTTCTGGGACTTATTCAGTTTAAATAAAAAAAAGGATAAAAAATGGGACAACTTGTATCAGATGTCACAGACATCTTAGACTATAAAGACGCAAAAAAATCTGCCAAGTCACAGCGTAAAGAAATATTAGCGCAAATGGCAACAGATGAAGCAGAAAAAACAAACCTGGTTAAAAAAGTCTTGGCATCTCAACGCGCAAAGTATGGCGCCGCCGGTGTGTCTGGGAATAATATAACCACAGACGCAGTATTAAAGCGTTTGCAATCAGAAACTGCTGAGCCATATGATACCAAGCGTCAAAGTAATTTATCAAAGTTGAAAAAAACCAAGGCCGCGAAACCAAATTTGTTGAAAACATTATTGGGCAAATTTGATGAATTGGTCGGTTAAGAAAAATTATGCTGACGGAATTTTATAAATTTTTAGATGAATGGAATCGGATTTTAGGTTTTAAAACACCGGCACATCATCGGGAAATTATGCGATTCTTGGTTGATGCGTGGGGGGCGCCCCCGCATCGTGGATTACTGATGGCGTTTCGTCACTCTGGCAAATCAACGGTACTGGGAATTTTTGCTGCGTGCGTTTTATATTTGCGCCCCGAGACCAGAATTTTGATATTGTCTGCAGAAAGTGTATTAGCATCGCGTATGGTGTCGCACATCAAACATATATTGGAAAATCATCCCTTTTGCGCAGATATGATACCAGAAAACAAAAAAGAATGGGCCTCAGGGCGTATAACAATTAAACGCCCAATTGGGATACGCGAACCGTCTGTTATATGTCAGGGTGTGTATGGAAACATAACAGGTATGCGTGCCGATTTAATAATATGCGACGATGTCGAAGTGCCAAATACAGCAAACACCGCACAAAAAAGGGAAAACCTGCGCGAAAGGTTGCGCGAATTGGACTTTATTTTATCGCCGTCTGGCACGATGATTTATATCGGTACGCCGCATGCGTATGACACGATATACCGCGTCAGTTCATAGTGCTGATAAATGTGCGCAGTTTGGCCAGTAAATCATTGCCCGGTGCGCCAAACATAGGCAAGTATGTTTCATACTCTGGCATATCTGCCTGTACACTTGCGCGCGCGCGTTCAGTCAATGGGGTTGAAATAATTTCATTTGCGCTGCGCCATAATCTGTATGCGTTATAAGTCTGTTTAATCACAGCCCATTTTTCAGACATCTCTTTGTGCTGTTTGATTACTGTTTGAATAGAAGCAACCCATTCTTCGCCAAAATGTTTGACAATATCATTTGCCAAGAATTCTTCCAATCCCTGTTCGTTTGGAACAAAGTCGTTTATTGCGCGTTCTAATTGGGTCCACTGTGTTGCGGTCAAATTAACAGATGGGATTTGTTCGTCTGTCATCATACCAGCGTATGGCAACAGTTCGCGGTCAATGGTGTCCATTTGGGTTTTGCCATCGCGCAGATTTTGGATATGTCTGACCAACAATTTTCCTGTTGGTAAATCGTTTAATTCTTGGATAACGGTATCATTTGCCTCTGCGATGAACACTTGGTTAACAGTTGCCCAGCCACCAATGATAACATGCGCCTGGCGATACAGGTTCAACAGTTTTTGTGCTGTCGCGCGTGTTTTTGCTTGCATAATAAGTCCCCCCCCTGTGATAATCGTTTGCGTTATTCAACAACAATCATAACGATTTTGTGCATTGTTTTGCCGGATACCTTTTCTTCTGGTGATACAATATGACCGTACTGATTGCCTTTGTTGTCCTGACGAACGCTGACGATTTGTGCGGATACAGTTGTGTCGCCATCCAATTTGTTAAAGTCGTCGTCCAAGCAAACCGCCAAATCACCAACCTGGGCAGGTGTCAAAGCGTCTGCGAACAGGTATGATTTTTCGGGTACAAATCCACCCAACCTTTTGGTGTTTGGCACAACCGCGTAAATGCCTTTGCGCCCTTCCAAATCCATTGGCGCAACAATCATCGTTTCGTCAGATTTTTTAAATGCGATTGATTTTCCAGAAGGTAGACCAAAAACAGGCACCAATTTTTTGCGTGCGCTGTCGTACAATTTTGCGCCATAAACACTGCCATGCATATCAATACCGGACATTGGGTTGCCAGGCACCAGAACTGATTTAACGCGTTCTTTTACTTTGTCGATATGTTTTGTCAGTTCGCCAGATTTATACAATGTTGCGATTTGTTTAAACATTTCTTCGACACCCATTGCAAAAGATTTTGCCAAAGGTTCGATTTCGTTTTTATAAATTTCGCGTTGTCCGACCTCGATTTTGTGGTACACAGACAATGTCATTCCGGCATCTTTGGCGGCCTGGGCGATTGTTTTGCCTTTGCCCTGACGGATTTTGCGCAGCCCACTGCCGAATACTTTTAATCCATTGTCTTCATTATCTGAAACGCGGCGTTGAATTTCGCTTTGCCATTGATTGGCAACATCGTCAGATTCTTTGATAAATATATCTGACAATTTACAGCCCAGAATATTGCAGATGTTCAACAGTTGTTTTTGGTTCAGACGACGAACGCCCTTTTCAATTTTAGATACCGCAGACAAAGACAATCCTGTACGACGTGCAAGTTCAGTCATCTTCATACCAGCGGCCAAACGAATATTGCGGATGTTATTTGGAAAGATAATTTCTTCTTGGGCCATAGCAAAACTCCTGTTAAATACATTTCTTGACAAAATATTAGTCAATTTTTAGAAGTTGTGCAAGCAAAAATAATATTACAGCGGAATATCGTCTGGAATATCATCAGGATTAATCGCGGTTGGCATAGAATCAGGATTTGGTGCAAAAGTCGCCGCAGCCGTCACTGTTGGGGCAGGTTGGGCGAATTCGTTTTCACCACGCGCCTGGAATTCATCCAGATTGTCGAACAAACTGTAATCGCCAAAGAATGCGGTGCGGACAGTTTCAGGGCGGCCATGACGGTTTTTGCCGATAATAATATCTGCTTTGCCGCGTGCGCGTTCTAAACGCTTTTGCCATGTTTCAACCATGGTGTTATTTGTTGTGTTCGACAGCCTTTCAGATGGGTCGCGATTTTGCAGATAATATTCTTCACGGTATGTGAACATAACAATGTCGGCGTCCTGTTCAATAGACCCAGATTCGCGCAAGTCCGCCAACTGTGGGCGTTTGTCGTCGCGTGCTTCTACGCTGCGTGACAGCTGGGACAGGGCAATCACAGGTACATCTAATTCCTTGGCCAACATTTTCAGACCACGCGTAATTTCAGAAATTTCCTGAACGCGATTATCGCTGCGTTTGCCGCCCGGGGATGTCATCAGCTGTAAATAGTCAATAACAATCAACGCAATTCCACCGTGTTTGCGTGCCAGTCGGCGTGCGCGGGTTCGCATCATTGGTACAGACATACCAGGTGTATCATCGATGAACAAAGGAACCTTGGCAATCGCAGATGAATATTGTGACATTTTCAAAAAGTCTTCATCAGTCAATGTTCCTTCACGCATTGCGGACGCAGGAATCTTTGATTGTGATGACAGCACGCGTGCCGCCAACTGGGATGCAGACATTTCCAAACTGAAAAATACAACTGCGCCTTTATAATTTTTATTAGCGCGTCCGTATGCGATTGCGTTCGCGGCATTAAACGCGATGTTCATTGCCAGTGTGGTTTTTCCCATCGCAGGACGACCCGCGATAATAATCAAGTCAGAATGGTGCAAACCGCTGATTGATTTGTCCAATGCGTTCAGTCCTGTTGTCAGACCTGATAATTGCCCGTCTGCTTTGTATGCGATTTCAGCTTCGCTCAATGCGGCCTGCAATGCGGTTTCAATTGATGAGACTTCGCGTTCTGATGCACCGGCAGTCGCCATATCGAACAGTTTTTGTTCGGCCAATTCAATTTGGCGTGCCACAGGATTGTCTAAATCTTCTATAAAAGCCTTGTCTGTAATATCCTGGCCCAGCGCAATCAAATCGCGGCGCAGCGCATGTTCGTAAACGATTCGACCATATTGTTCAACATTAACAACTGTTGCGCCCGCGCCCGACAATTGGGTCAAATAGTCAACCCCACCAACGGATTCCAGAACGCCTTGCTGGTCCAGATAGTTTTTGGCAGTAATAATATCAAATGGTATGCCGGCCGCAAATTGCCGTTCGGCCAGTTTAAAAATCTCTTGATGGGCAGGATGCGAAAAGTGATCCGCCCGCAGGAATTCGGACACGCGCTCTAACGCACGATTGTTCATTAAAACCGCAGCCAATACGGCCTGTTCAGCTTCCAGATTGGTTGGTAATGTCTTAGGAGTAAAGTCCATGTCAAATTCCTTCTTTGGTTCAATAGTATATGAAAAAAATGCTTTTTCAACGCCTTTTTTATCAGGATATAAAATATTAAAGATTCCGATTGTTGATAGCGCGGGAAATCCGGCGTGGCCAGAAATGTTCCCGATTGAAAAAGTCGAACAAATGCGGGAAATTGTCGGCCCCAGACACTTTTCTGCGCAAATGATGTTGGAATTTGTTGCGCCTGAAAAAGCCCGCTTGGACCCAGGGGCGTTGCATTTTTATGATGCGGAATTTGAAGCGCGCAGTGCAAAGATTGGCGATAACCAGATAACGGGTGTTGTTTTATATTGGGACCCGTCCACAGGTCGCAGTAAACGCGACGGCAGTGCGTGTGTATTACTGTTTCGTGATGATAAAACGCGGCGTGTTTTTATTCACGATGTTTTGTACCTGACTGCGCCAGACGAAGAACAGTTCCCGTTGTCGCACCAATGTACAACATTGCTGGATTTTATGATGGCGCGTGATATGCGACGCATAACAATTGAAACCAATGGCATAGGCGGTGGTTTGCCAGAAATTATGCGCGATTGTGCATCGCGGCATGGCGTAAATATATGCGTCCAACGTGTTTCTAATAACCGTGCAAAATCAGACAGAATATTGGACGCGATTGAACCGTTGCTAAGTACTGGTCGCTTATACGCCCACACGCGTGTCCAGAAAACGCCATTGATAAGTGAAATGCTGGGTTGGTCACCGATTGCATATTCTGGGCACGATGACGGTCTGGATGCAGTTGCAGGCGCAATAGCCCAACCACCAATACCAGTACGCCCATTGGGTTCCGCAATAAAAACATTTTCCGCCAACACAAATTTCAAGATTTAAAACAAACAAAAAAAAGGAAAACAAATGCAAAATAATTTACAACAAATGTATAAACGTGCACTTGATTTACGCAGCCCTTGGGTGTCGCGTTGGGACAGTGCGCGCAAATACACAATGCCAAACGCAGACGATGATATGGCATTATTGTTCGATGCAACCGCCGCAGATGCAGCAGATAATCTGGCGGCTTCGATATATACATTGTTAACGCCCCCAGAATCCCTGTGGTTGCAGTTAGTGCCTGAAAGCATTGATTCGCCGGATGCGCAATTTGCCACCGAAATCTTGCGCGCGCATTTAAACGATTCTAATTTTTACACGACAATTCATCAGTGCTATATTGATTTAGTCGTTTTGGGTACTGCGTGTTTATTTATGGGACAAAATCCAATTGGCGCATCATCAGCGTTTAATTTTACAGCAATTCCAATGTCAGATATTGCTATTTTGCCAAACGCAGTTTTTCACACGACATCGATGACTGCACGCGAAGTTATGGAAAAGTATCCGACTTGGACACCACCATCAAACCTGCGCGAAACGATTAAACAGAACCCAGACACACCATTAAAGCTGGTTCAAAGTCTGGTTGGAACAGATTTTACAGCATGGTTGGATGTCGGCGGCGATATAGAAAACAACATTGTATCCACAGGCACATTTGAAACCAATCCGTATATTATCTTTCGTTGGTCTTTGAACAGTGGCGAATTGTATGGTCGTGGACCTGTGCTGCGCGCGTTGCCAGATATTAAAACTGCGAACAAGGTTGTAGAGCTGGTTTTGAAAAATGCGACAATTGCAGTTTCAGGTATTTGGCAGGCTGACGATGACGGTGTTATTAATTTGAATAATATAAACCTGACGCCCGGCGCAATTATACCAAAAGCGGTTGGCTCATCTGGTTTGACGCCATTAAAATGTGGGGCTGATTTTGATGTGTCGCAGTTGGTATTAAAAGATTTGCGCGAACGAATTCGTCATGCGCTATTGGCAGACAGACTGGGGTTGTTATCAGACAAAGAAATGACCGCCACAGAAATAGTTGCACGTAATTCTGATATGATTCGAATTTTGGGTGCAACATATGGTCGTCTGTTGCACGAATTTATCAGGCCGCTATGTGACCGTGGATTACAGATATTGTCTGCGCGCGGATTAATTGAACCAATCAAACTAAACAGTAATGCAGAACTAAAATACATTGCGCCAATTGCGCAAATGAGTGCGCTGGAAACCGTATTGGGGGGTGAATTATGACGGACCTAGAATTATCATACGCCAGAACATTTTCAACACCACATGGTGTGCGCGTTTTAGAGCATTTGCGAAAAATCACCATAGAACGCGTTTTATCTGTTCATGCAACAGACGCAGAGTTGCGCGCATTGGAATCCCAACGTTTTTTAGTTCATCAAATTGAAACACTGATATCACGGGGCAGGGGGGAAGACAAATGAAAAAATCAAGTTCGTCCGCAATGGCTATCGTTGATTTTTTGCGCGACAGTTGGTTTTTAATTGTTTTTGTTGTCGGCTTAATTTATTGGGTCGCGCGCCAAGATTATTCTGTCTTGGAACTAGAACGCGTGGACAACCGCATAACATCACTGGAAAACAGAACGACTATTTTGGAAACGGGAATTGCACGTATTCAAATAAAAATCGACGACATCAAAGAAGATTTAAACCTAATCAAAGGTGCGGTTATTAAATAAAAATCCCCTAAACGGGGGATTTATTATCTGGATCGACCAAAAAAATTTGATATCTTTTTTGTTTGTGCTTTTAGAATATCAAACAGACCCATGTCGCCAAAATACGGTAAGTTTTGTATTTCATTTTTTGTCAGCTTAATCAAATCGGATACAGCAATTTTATCAAAGTATGGCACCAGATATTTCAATGTGCCGGCCGGAATGGAAAAAGCCTTTTCAATTGCGTTGCAAATGCTTCTTAATTTTACAGAAGTGATGCCCAAATCACGGTGTAAATTCATATTGTTGGAAATTCCCGATATCCCAGAATTGATTTTTAATATGTCGTAAATTTTTCTGTCGGGCATCGTTGCTTCCTTTATCCTTATACGCATCAGGAATTTTATCATATTTTTCAATTGTTGCGCAACAATAAAAAATCCCCCATTTGGGGGATTTTTTATTAACAACCACCTGTCACATTGCCGATGATTTTTGAAATAGAAATATCTTTGTGCAGCAAGAAATCGTATTCGCAGTTGCCAGATTTATAAGAACCTGTGCATGCAGCCAATGTTAATACAGCAAATAATGCCAGCATAATTTTTTTCATGTTTTCTCCTTTTGTGTTAAGCACGGGTTCATTATATAGGAATTTTTGCAAAAATTCAAGATTTATATCGCGTTTTTCCCCCAGTGGATTTTTCGCCCACAAACAAATATTACATCAAATCGGGCGTCGCCATCCCATTGTTTCTGCGCCAAATATGTTTCGGCTGCGCGACGCAGTCGTTTCGCCTGATATGGTGTTATGGCGTCCCATGCGTTTTGTACAGTTGGACGATTTTTTACTTCGACAAAGATAATTGTGTTTTTGTGTTGTGCAATAATATCAATTTCTGCACGATTGGTATTGCGACCTGTAATGTATCTGGATTTTAATATTTTGCACCCGTGCACCCGCAAATACATCCGCGCAATAAATTCAGCAAACAACCCCTTGGAATAGGATGTATCAGAACGCATATGGTTTTGCCTTAAAGTTTTCGCGGGCTTGCTGGATATTTTTTGACTGGTCTGATGCATACCTGCCATTGTCTACCAGGTCCAATTTGCCATAATACGCAGTCATCATAGGGTCGTATGAATTTGTGCTGGAAATCCATTTATCTGTTCCGGAATTTGGGGCGCCATATTTGTCCAACACGCTTTGCCAAAAAGCCAATATTTTATTTTCACGCTGTTTTTCGAATTTTTCAGCCAGTCCTTCTTGTTCGTTTACATCATTTGTATAAATTACGCGCCATACACGATTGTCGGTTGCGTTGCTGGTGAAATAAACAATAATTTTTTCACCCGTATTTTCGCGCAACAAATGCAGTTCTGACGCGTACAGCAATCCACGATTGCGCGCCAAACTGTTTATACATTTTTCCATATCGTTTGTTGCAACAATTCCACGTGCACGACATTCGTAATCTAAATTTGCTTTCCAGTCATTGTGCAGCGTATAAATAATGCTGTCTTTTTTCCGTGGCGTGTACAACCCATGATTTTTAAAGAACAATGTTTGCACATCTTCGAATTGCATCCCCAGCATTATGCCTGCAATATCAAATGCAGCAACACTGGCCACATCGGCATCGCCATTTAGTTCTACAAATTCAGTCGTGATATCTGCATCACTGCTGTCAGTTATTGCGATTTCTTCAAAATCCATCAGTGCTTCATCTTCTGCAATCGCTGGCACTGCAGCCAGTATTACAGAAATCAAAACAAAAAAATATCCAAATTTTTTCAACATCCCATATCCATTTTATTGGTTGTATGTACTGATATTGCGTACACGAAATTTAAATACCGATGCAGGGTCTTGACCGCTTTCTAATATTGTTTCAGCGGATATTTTTTCCCTGGCATTGGTCGTAATTGTCAATCTGATATCTGGTTCGTACTGTATGTTCATGTAAATAGTGTCGCGGACAGTTGTTGGCTTTTCAACGAAATTATTGGGAGAGTTCCATGTTGTTAAAGAATAGGACACAATCCAATAATCGTTTGCGTTTGGATCTTTTTCGATTGATTCAATTGCAACCAATCGCAGCATTTTTTGTTCAGCCATTTCTTGGATTTGAGGGGCAATATTTTGAACCCAATGTTCAAATACAGCCTTGCCGGATGTCAGGTATAACGAAGAGTTAGCGTTTGGTTTCAGTCTTGCTTCTACATTCGATAAATCTGGTATCACATAAAAATATTCTGTCACATATCGGCTTATTAACATATTTAACAGCGCGTTTTTGCCCAGGTCTTTGGGCGATGCAGGCACGCCCGGACGTTCCAACGGGGTGTTTGATGGTTGAAAGAAATATGTTTCAACATCAATTTTTTTTCCTGTATTAAAAATAACACCGGTCACCAACAATGATGCCAACATAATTGGTATCAGCAACAGGCCAAATAAAAATACAGTTGTCTTTTTCATTTGCTTATCTTATACGCGTTAAAATCTTCTATGTAATACCCCAGTGTCTGTGGATATGATTCCATATTTCTGCCAATGCTGGCGTATGCCAAGATATTTACAGGTACATTAGACATAATGGATGTTAGTGTAAATTTAATCTGCCATACACCGCCATTTTCAGATAATCCGCTAATAGGCAGCATTTGTATGCTGGACATATCGACCGTCCAACTGTCGCCCATTTCCAGCCACACCAAATATTCAGGGATAACTGTTTTCATAAATTCTTCATATTCTGTGTCGCCTGTGATGCAATACAGCGCGCACGCATCAACACGGTTCGTCGCAATTGCGTTATTGTCGCTTATTACAATTTGTTCTGGGTTGCAATCTTGTTTTCGTTCACAATTTTGCCATATTGCAGCCCCAGGCAGATAAAAGCGGCGTTTTATATATTTCCCCAACACCGATTCCTGTAATGTTCTGGTTGCTGACATTTCTTTGATGCCGTTATGATTATGTCCAACAACAGACCATTGACCTGTAATATCATTGATAGATATTAAAAATGGATGATTGTGTACCGACCGTTGTACCAATAATACCGCCGCACATGCAAAAACAATCAGTAAAAACACAGTCATTATTGCAACACAAACAGCGCGCGAAACCGCGATTGGTTTGCCCGCTGGGTATGTTGAAATATTAAAATCGTCTGGGTATTTACGCAAAATCCCCCCTTATATATCTGCTGTAATTACGCCTGATATACCATGATGCATGCGCATGGGCTTAATTTCAGTTCATTGTTGTCATAACCAACCCCAACTGGTTCACGGTCATAAACCTGACCACAGCCAGCCAGACACAACGCAACAAAAAAACCCAAAATAAATTTTTTCATTTGTCGCTCCTTCCTTTTATTTGATTATAAGAAAAATTTATATCAACCGTCAAGACTAAAACTGTGTTTCAAATGACAGTAAAAATCTTTGTTCGCGGTCATAATCTGTCATCTTTAACGGCCAGCCCCAGCTGAAATTCATTGGCCCCATCGGTGTATTCCAGTAAATACCCACACCCACAGAAGTTCTGATTGTATCATCGATATAGTTTGGTTGTGAATATTCGGTTGGTGGATATGGGTATACATATTCATCACGTGGTGGTTTCCCCAATACACCATAGTCCGCAAACACAAAACCTTTTATCTGATATTCATCAGGGATAAAGATTGGGAAATTCAACTGTGTTGAACCATTGATTTTCCATAAACCGCCCAATGCATAGGTTTTATAAAACCAGTTTCGAGAACCAACGCCCGCAACATCAAAACCGCGCAAACTTTCACCGCCCAAGAAATAACGGTAAACGCGTGAAATATAATCGCCACCCAATGGTTGCAGATAACCAAAGTTCAAAGATGAGCGTAGTTGCCATTTATCGCCCCAGAAATTTACCATACCGATAATATCGCCACTGTATCGCATATAACTTTCTGAGCCGCCAAACCCGGTATATGATATCCCCAGATTTGCAACAACCCCAGTATGTGTGTTTTGGGCAAAGTTAGTGTCCAGATTATGATATCTGAAACCAGTTCCCAATGTATACAGGTTGGCATTTTTCCAACCGCCTGGTGTTTGCAAGTCATAGTTTTGGTCAAACGCGGCAGACAATCTGACATTTTGTGTCCAGTGGTCTGTCAGTCGCCATCCCATGCGTCCTGCGATTGTCAGCGAGTCACGGTCATAACCAAATCCGCCCAAAGACGCATAGTCATACATGGTGTATGACACATCAAAACCAGCGGACAATTGACGCCCAAATAAATATGGTTCTGTAAAGCTGAACAACGCCTGCTTTTGATATTCTGCGATTGACCCGCGCAGTTGTACAACCTGACCGCGTCCCATAAAGTTGTTTTCGGTAATTCCCGCGTCAATCATAAATCCGTTGATATTAGACCACCCAAAACCGCCCGATAATTCGCCAGTTGGTTGTTCTTCGACCTTGATATCCAGATTCATCATATTTGATTCAGCAACGCGTGTTGGTACCATTTGAACATCTTTGAAATATCTGGTGCGCATTAATTTTTGGCGACCTTCTTCGATTGTTTGCAATGAAAATGGATCGCCCGAACGCATAGGAATCAGCTGTTCAATTACAGAATCAAAAGTGCGAACATTACCCAGAATATTGATAGTATTCAAATAAATACGATTTGTTTTTTGAATTTTGAACACCAAATCGATTGTTTTATCTGCGTCATTTTTTGTCGGCACAGGTTCAACATTGATAAACGCATAGCCATATTCTGCCACTGCGCTGCGCAATGCGGACATTGTCCGTTCAACCAAGTCAACATTATATACATCGCCGCTGTCCATTTCGATTGCTTCCATCAACACATCTGTTGGAACATCTTCAAATGGATTGTCGACTGTTAATTTGCCGAAATCAAAACGTTGACCTTCATCAACATTGAACACCACAGAATAGTATTCGCGATCTGGGGTAAAAGTACCTTTGATATCTTTTACTGCAAAATCGACATAGCCGTTTTTTAAATAGAACTGACGCAACATTTGACCGTCGTATTGAACACGGTCTTCGTCAAAAGTATCAAATTGTGCCAGCAATCGCCACCACGCGTGTTCGCGTGATAATATTTCACCACGCAGTGTGCTGTCGCTGAATTTTTTATTACCTTCAAATTTTATATCTTGGATCCAAGTTGGGTGACCTTCGGTAATTTCATATACGACATTGACGCGATTGTCGTCCAGTTCGATTTTTTGCGGTTCGATTTTCGTGCCAAAAAATCCTTTGCGTTGATATACAGTTAACAATCTTTGCACATCTGCACCAATCACAGATTCATCATAAGAAGCACGTGCAACAGTTTTAATTTCTTTTTTCAAATCATCGGTTGAAACTTCGTCATTACCTTCGACGGTCACCATATTTATGGTTGGCGCTTCGGTCACATTGATTTTTAATGTGTTCCCAGACATATTTACGCTGATGCGTGAAAAGTATCCGCTTTGTTCCAGTTTCTTCGCAATTTCATTACTGCGCGCTTCACCGACATTTTCACCGACTTTGACATCAGCCAATATACGAACAGATTCTGCATCCATTCGCTGATTTCCATTAACATCAATGCGTGAAACTGTTGCGCCATTGGCCGCACCAACAAACGACAACGAAGAAGCGGCAAAAATTTTTAATAAATCTGATTTCATTTTTGTTTTTGTCTTTTTATGTTTTCTATTTCGTACTTAAAATCTAATTTTTTTCTATATTCCTGTACCAAGTTGTCAATATTTGAATTTTCATCAACGATAATTACAATATCGTTTATTATGGCCAAGACTGATTGGCCTTGGGCGAACACGATACGTTTTGCACTTTCAAATGCTGTTTTTGCCAAGTGACCAGAAACAAAATCGACGGTTTTCATTTTTTCCCCTTAATTCAATCCAAACACGCGTGCCAAATCATTCCACATGGTCAGCACGAATAACCCCAATATCAGCAGCCAGCCAACCATAATCGCAATTTCCATCCCGCGTCCTTGCAGTTTTCTGCGCGTGATGGCTTCGATAATCAGGATTAACAAGTACCCACCATCCAACACAGGCAGTGGCAATAAATTTAACACGCCCAAATTAACAGACAACAATGCAATCAGACTTAACAATGTAAAGAACCCCGCGGCCATTGCAGCGCCTGAATATTGTGCGATTGTGATGAAAGAACCCAACTGTTTAGATGACCGTTCGCCAGTTATAATTTGTTTCAACACAATCAACAGTGTTTTTGATTCATAGTATGTTTTGCGCGCCCCACTGTACATTGCGCGGAACAAACCCTGACGCTGGGGGTCGGCGCGTTTGCTGCCGTCTGCAATCATTCCCCATGTTTCAGCAGGTGCCAATTTAATATTAACCAGTTTTTCACCGCGTATCACCAAAACATCTGCATCACGACCCGATGCTAATTCTTTGGCCAAAACAACTTCGCCCCAGTTTGAAATTTTTTCATCATCAATTCTGACGATTGTGTCGCCGGCACGAACACCTGCGTTAAAAGCGACAGATTCCTGGATTACCTGACCAATGACTGGCAATTGTGAATTTCCGACCAAACGCGGCTGAAACATAAACAGCGAAGTATATATTAGCCATGCCAAAATAAAGTTCATAAATACGCCTGCGCCAATAATAATAAACTGTTTCCACGCAGGGGCGGACAAATAATGCCCTTTCTTTTTTTCTGGTGATAATTCTTGAAATTTTTTACGGTTAAACATATCTTCTTGACCGTAAATAGAAACATATCCGCCCAACGGCAAACATGCGATTTTCCATACCGTTCCGCGTTTGTCATGCCATTTGATTATAGCTGGGCCAAAGCCGATTGAAAACGCGTTAACACGAACCCCCGCCCAGCGTGCGGCCAAAAAATGCCCCAGTTCATGAACAAAAACCACAATCCCCAGAACAATCAACAGTGCAACAATTGTCAATAAAATATGCATATTTTCCCTTCCTTGTCATAAACAGATTTTTAAATTACATCATAACCAACCATACAATTGGCAAGGCATAAATCCAACCATCAAATCTGTCTAAAATTCCACCATGTCCTGGCAATATCGTTCCAAAGTCCTTGATGCCCAGTTTTCTTTTTATCCAACTGGCAGTCAAATCGCCGTATTGTGACATTAAAGAAACGCTGATACCAATCCACATTAACTGTGGCATAAAAGTATCTGTGCCCAACAGGCCATACAGAACCCCAGCCGCAGTTCCGCATAAAATTCCTGCGATTTGTCCGGCCCATGTTTTTTGTGCGGACAGCCGTTCCCACATTTTATCGCCGCCAATCAATCGGCCAAAGAACCATGCACCAATATCAGCCGCACAAATAACCATCAGCAATAACAACATAATCCAAGGGCGTGTTCCAACAACAAATGCAGCCGGCACCATCAAACACAACAGCAAGAAAAATCCAATGAATGAACCGCCATTGTTGCGCAGTACAGCGCGGTCAGCCTTGCGCAGGCAAATTATATATTCGACAATCATTGCCAATGCAATCAAAATACCAAAATATTTCACGGCAGGAACACCCCAGTATTGCAACAACGCAATAATGCCCAATGCCCCAGCCATTGCGATTCCCACGATAATTCTTTGCTTTGTGTTTGACATACTTTCCCTTCCTTTGCGTATATTGTTATTTTTTCTTTCCGGAATAGTTGGCCTTTTTTTCGCCCCCAAATCTGCGATTCCTTTTTGCGAATTCGTCCAATGTATATTGCCACAGCTTTTCATTTTTTACCAAATCCGGCCAATGTTCTGGTATAAACAACAGTTCTGCGTACGCTAATTTCCACAACAAGAAATTAGATATGCGATGTTCATTACTGGTTCGTACCATCAAATCTACGGGCAACAAATCGCCTGTGTCCATAAATGTTTCAAATGTTTCGCGTGTGACAGGTTCGCCATTTTCAATCGCAGCATTAACTGCGCGAATAATTTCGTCTTGGCCACCGTGGTTTAATGCGAACGCGACGGTCCCGCCAGTGTTTTCAGCAGATTCACGTTCCAGTTTGTCGCACATATCTGCCAATTTTTTTGGCAGACGTTCGCGTGACCCAATCACGCGATATCGCAAATTTTTTTCCAACGCGTTCTTTAAATTTTTCTTCATTTCTGTATAGAACAATTCCATCAAGAAATCTATTTCTTCCTTGGAACGGTTCCAGTTTTCAGTTGAAAAAATATAAAAAGTTATTGTTGAAACGCCGCGTTTCATGTACCAATCAACCAAATTTTCAAAATTGGCAATGCCGGCCTGGTGTCCCAACAAAGGAGGCAAGCCTTTTTTTTCAGCCCATCTACGATTTCCATCGCAAATGAAAGCGATGTGCTGTGGAACTTTTGTGTTTGCGACAGCTTGTTTCTTTTTAAAGAATTTGAACATTTTGTATCTCTGTGTTTAAGTGATTAAACAGACATTATATCGGCTTCTTTTTCTTTGGCCATTGCGTCAACTTCTGTTCCGCGTTTATCGAAAACTTTTTGCAAATCATCTTCGTATTTACGTTGATCGTCTTCTGAAATTTCTTTGTCAGTGACAGCGCGTTTAATTTTGCTCATTGCGTCTTGACGGATATTGCGCATAGAAATCTTTGCTTCTTCGGCATATTTGCCTGCGACTTTTGTCAGTTCACGACGGCGTTCTTCGGTAAGTGGTGGCATATTTAAACGGATAACGCCGCCCGCTGTCATTGGGTTTAATCCCAAACCAGAATCACGAATAGCCTTTTCGACTGCTGGTGCGTTTGTAATATCCCATACGGTCACAGACAAAGTTTGGTTGTCTGGTGTTGAAACTGTTGCGACTTGATTAATAGGCATTTCTGAGCCATAAACAGGCACGCGGACAGCGTCCAACAGGTGAACAGATGCGCGTCCGGTACGCAAACCTGCGTATTCGCCCTTTAAAACTTCCAGTGTTTGTGCTGTTTTTTGTTCGACTTCTGACTTTAATAATTGATAATCCATATATATCTCCTTATGGTATGTAAAAAAGATTAGCAAATTGCTTGCAGACTTGGCAAGTGAAAATATAATATGATTTTACTTGTTTTTTTTTTTTTTTTTGGTATGCTCTCTGCAAGAGGATAAGATAAAAGGGTAGGTTATGTCAGAAAGCAAGTTCACAATAGCGAATGCGTTGAAAATAATGTTAGAGAATAACTGGTATATGGGGTTGAGAAATCGTGATAGCAGTTGGTCAAATGTTTTTTTTGCATTAGAAAATGAAAATGATCCAGATTGCAAAAAATATTTGGAGTTCTTTCGTGCGGGGCATGACGAAAAATCAGCTGGTATGCCAAAAGATCAGTATGATTTGATTGCTTATCTCGTTTCAGATGACGTAGATAATAGTCTGTTTGGAGCTTGCGCGATGTATGCAAGGGCGGCCGACATAATAAGACAAGAGCGAAGAAGTGAAGCTGAAAATTATACAGTAAAACGTTTTGCAAGAATTTTAACGGAAATTGGTGATGACAAATTAATATATGATATCGCAAAAAGAGATTTTGGTGAAGAACCAGGTTTTGATGAAATTATTGTGAGAAATCCTAATGCGCGGCCAGAAGATTTTATAAAATATGTAGAAAAACATAAAGATGTCGCCATAGAAGATTTCTTAGGCAATGCAGAGAAAAGGTTTGATTCTATTTTAAATCAAGAGCTGAAAGAAGGCAATCCAGACTACAATACTATTACGCACGAAAAAAACGGAATAAGTAGTATGATTGAACATGTCAAAGACCTTGATAAACGCCAAAAGCTTCAAAACGCATTTAATGAAAATTATACAGAAGAAAGACTTACTGGCCTATCTCTCAAAGGTTTGTCTATTGAGCAAAGTATGTTGGCTACAGTGGTTGAAAAGGAGTCTGAATTAGTAGAATTAAAAAAACAGATTGAGTTGATGCAACGTAAGATAGATTATCTAGAAAGTCGCAATCAAGAATTAAACGAAGAAAAAGTAAAACAAGAAGAGCAACATCAGCAGAAACAGCAACAGTGGAGTGATAAAGTCGAACAGATGCAAAGCGCCACAAAATGGCTGGAAGAAAAAATAACTACAATGAAGCAAGAGGTTGAAAATACAAATATTTTAGGGCTTAACAAGTTAAAGGATAGTTTTCGGAACAAATAATAAGTTTGTTAAAGTTCCCTTTGTTTGGGGGATTTATTACACCATAAGCTTTTTTATCTGTAAATTGATTTGACTTTTTATTATTATGCATATAAAATATGTCGGCACATGGGGTTGTAGCTCAGTTGGTAGAGCACTTGCATGGCATGCAAGGGGTCGTCAGTTCGAGTCTGATCAGCTCCACCAAAATTCTGGTCATAATGACCCACAGTATGGCGGATATAGCTCAGTTGGTTAGAGCGTTGGTTTGTGGTACCAAATGTCGCCGGTTCGAGTCCGGTTATCCGCCCCATTAATAAATCCCGCAAATGCGGGATTTTTAATTTTGGGCGGTTCGGACGAGGACCGAAGGTTCGAACCGTCAGTTGGTGAAAACAAGCGTATGCGCCGTTTGAACCTTACGCAGAGAAAGGGGCCCATCGTGGCGACGCGCCACAGATGGGAATTTACAGTCCGGTTATCCGCCCCATAAATTTTCACCGCCGCGTCAGCAAGGGCTGAAAATTTAATGTCTCGCCGTCGCCCATCGGGCACAGGCGGACCAGTCAAATTCTAGCGTCCCGTTAGGGGTGTTTTTTATTGAAAAAATTTGCGTTTTATGATATAATACACTCATTCAGCGGACGACATTTAGTCGTCTTTTTTATTGCCCGCACATGCGGGTGTTTTTTATTTGAACAAAAGGATTGTCATCAACCAGACACGCGTGCTGGCGAAAGTACGGGCAATCCTAATCCGTATCCAAATCAAAAACTGTTAGATGCGATTAAAAAGTTCAGAAAATTACAAAAAATCAAAGAGCGCGGTGGTGTAAAACCCGGCCACTGGACAGAAGTAAAAATAAACCAAGAATTAGAAAAAAAGAAACAAGAGAGCGTATCAGAAGATACACCAACCTTTGAGACCCCAGTAAATACAAAACCGGGGCAATATGCGGTATTTGATGGCAATAAATTTACGCTTTATGAAAACGACAAACTGATTATGTCATGGGATGCAGTGTCGGGCAAAGATGGATACAGAAGCCCCGAATTCCAAAACCTGAAAGACACAGGCCCAATCCCAGAAGGTACCTATGTTGCAAGACAGAGTGAGTTGCAACGTATGTCGCCCACAGATAAAGCAATAGGTCTATCAAGGATATTAGGAAAGAAATATGGTGGCAAATGGCCAGGTTCGTCTTATTCATGGGGAGAATCACGTGTATGGTTGGAGCCATCAAAAGAAACCAACACATACGGTCGTGATGATTTTTCAATTCATGGTGGTTGGAATTTGGGTTCGGCCGGCTGTATTGATATGACAGGGCAAATAAATGCTTTTACATCTTGGCTAGAAAGTACTGGAAAAGACCTGATTATACATGTAAAATACTAGTAAAAAGGGTTATGTATGCAAAAATGGAAACGGGTCGCAATTATTATAAACTGTATAAATGTGTTTTTGTTATTCGCAGGCCTTTACGATTACTATGACTTTTTTATCAAAGAATGTCGTGATGCGTTCCCGTTTCATTATTGTCCATGGGGCGGTGAATCTATGGGCTGGGCATGGCGTAGTGCAGATGTATATTTAACAAATCTGGTATCTTCTTGTGCCACGCTGTTGTTTTTTATTCCAGTATCATTGTATTTTTTGTATAAGAAAAACTATAAAGTGTCTTTCTGGATCGCGTTAAGCCCGACCATAATATCTTGGACTGATTCTTTGCTTGGCGCATTGTTATATCATTATGCAAAATTTTAGTCTGGCAAAAGAAACCAATACATATGGTCGAAGTGGTTTTAGCGCACATGGTGGGGCGGAACCTGGCTCGGCGGGATGTATTGATTTAACACATCATATTGATGAATTTACACAATGGTTTGAAAAGAATGGACATGATTTAATTATCAATGTAAAATACCATTGATGAAAACAGCTAAATCAATTTTATGTATTTGGGGACAGGTATTGCTATTATGTTTATCTTTTATAGCAATACTGGTTCCAATCTCTGAATTACGATATGTTTTTACTATGGCTCCATACCCATATATACTAGATGGCGAATGTTGTAAATATATCGAATTTATGGGGGGGAAAATACGCACAATTTATTATGTTGTCTTGTTGTTAATATATTTGCTTATACAGTTATCGTGTTTGTTTGTTGGGATATATAAGGGAGCAAGGCATAAATATATTCAATCTTGTATTTTACTTTCTATACCAGTTGTTATGGAAATTGTGCTAAATTTACTCTCTTATTTAATACAAAGATAAGACACTTATCTTGTGCATATGGATAAAACCATCAAAAGAAACCAACACATATGGAAGAATTAGATTGTCATCAACCAGACACGCGTGCTGGCGAAAGTGCAGGCAATCCCAATCCGTATCCAAATCAAAAACTGTTTGATGCGATTGAAAAGTTCAGAAAATTACAAAAAATCAAAGAGCGCGGTGGTGTAAAACCCGGCCACTGGACAGAAGTAAAAATAAACCAAGAATTAGAAAAAAAGAAACAAACCGAGAAAAAAGATATGGAAAATATTGATGTAAACGAGGTAATTGATATGGAATTTGAACAAGCATACAATAAATTACAAGAACCCGAAGGGGACTATACAGACGGTAAAGACCAAGTTGATGATGAACCGACCAACATGGGAATTAAACAAAGCACGCTGGACAGATACGCTAGCAAGCACCCAGAGAAAAACATGCCAAGCGATGTAAAATATTTAAAAGCTGCACAGGCCAAAGAAATTTATAAAAACGAATATTGGGACAATACAAGAATCCCAGAAATCAAAAACGACAGAATACGTGATGCAGTTTTTGATATGAATGTGATGGGAGGTGCCGGGAAGACAGTTCAACGTGCACTAAATTCTTTCTTGGACGCAAACTTGGTTGTTGATGGCGCAATAGGCAGCAAAACAATTAAATCTATAAATGCGATTCCTGATAGCCAAGTCGCTAAATTTATGGACGTACTAAAATCTGAAAGAATAGATTACTTAAAAGGCACAAAAAACTGGGTAACTGCAAAAAACGGTTGGTTGAAAAGAGTAAATAAATACTAATTACTGTCTAATCCATATCCCTTCAAGTGTTGCTTGCATACCACAGAAGGCACTAAATGAGTCTGCATTACTGTATTGCAGACTCATTTTATCCCTTGATTCCATTTGAAACAATATACCAACAGGAATAAAATATTCCGTATCTGTTTCTCTATCATATTGATATTTTTTACCTTTGTGTTCTGCGTTAATACCTGTTATTTCAATCTTGCCTTCGGCTTCACAAATATGTAAATCGTACCAAGAATCCAATTTAAAATCACATGTTGTATCATCACAGTTAAAAATTTCCATTACCCCACCAAAAAAGGTATCTTGATTATTCAAAATCCATTTGTCAGCCCAAATTTGTGTGGTCGTTTCACAAAGCGCCCAGCGATGAAACAAAGCACAAGAACATAAAATGTATATAAAAAAACGCGCGTTTCTAGTCATCTATATGTATTATATTGCTATGCTTAACAGGTGTCAATTATGAAAAACAAATCGTACAAATGCGGTTGATATTGATTTCTTATATCTTCTTTGCCATACTGCATTGTATGAAAAGACTTGTCTTATTTTGTGTGCTTTTGACAGGCTGTGTTCCCACAGACAGCAAATTCTGCGAGTTCTGTGGCAAATGGTCTTTTGAACGATTTGAATATGCAGGTCGCATAACCGCTGATTGTGAAGGTATAGCGCAGCGTTATTATGAAAATACTTCCGTTGAAATCAATAGTTCAAATATCGTCATTGGTGGTTATGATAATGACGAAAAAGCCCAAGAAATTTTGGTAAAAAAAGATACAGACACAACAGAAAAATTTTATGTTGCAAATCCTGATTTGATATACATCCATTCAGATGGATGTAAGTTTTATTTTCAGCGAGATTAGCGATTATTGATTTATTTGAATCAGTTGTTCCAGGTATTGTTTGGCGGCATCAAATTTTGATGTCGCCGCATTTATCCCGATGATTGAACCGCACTGTGGATAACATGAATCTGGGCGCTGAATATATGATGTTGCATCTGCAGCACTGTCTATATATTGAATAAAATTATTCCACATGCTTTCATGGTTTTGTTTATATTTTGATGTTATTATTTCTGAAACAATTGTCTTATAGCATTCCGTATGTGTATCTATTCCTTGTACAATTTCTATGGTCGTATTGGCGCGCTTGCTGGCATTTTCGTATTCTGTATCACAACTTTGCATCATAAACCTGTAATCAGGGGCTGCGAAAACAGTATGTGATAGTATTATAAACATAGAAAACACAAGAAATAATTTTTTCATACTTAAAATCTTATTTAGATTTATATTGTCTGTCAATGACATTATACACAGGTCACGTTGAATCAATCAGGAACGTTACACAACTTACTGGTATGATTTTTCTATTTCTGCCAACAACCCGTTCAGCAAAAGATCTAAATCAATCGCTGTTTATTACTATAAAAAAACGCCCCGTTTGGGGCGGTGTTTATTTTTGGCGGGCAAAACTGTAATCCATCAACAAGTGGTTTGGATTATATTTCCCGTTCATAATTGCCAAAGTATCTTCAACGATAACCAATTCTTCATTTGTTGGAATCATAAAGATTTTAACAGGGCTGTCTGGTGTGCTGATTTCTGTTTCATCTGCGCCCAGGCGTGCCAATGTTTTTTTGTTCTTTTCTTTGTCCAATTTGATGCCCAATTCTTCCAGGCCAGTACAGAACAATTCACGCAGGTATTCGTCGTTTTCACCAACGCCCGCAGTAAATACCAATGCATCAACATGCCCCAGTTCAGCCATAAATGCGCCGATACATTTTTTTACATTGTGTACTTCGATATCAATCGCCAAGCGGCAAGAATCGTTTGTGTCTTTGTTTTCTTCTACATCACGACGGTCGGCATAGCATTCTGTAATACCCTTTAACCCAGAATTTTTACTTAAATGGGTTTGCATTTGTGCCGGTGTTAATTTCAATTGTTCCATTACATACAGAACAACACCTGGGTCCAAGTCGCCTGGGCGTGTGCCCATTGTCAAACCTGCCAAAGGGGTCATCCCCAAAGATGTATCAACAGAAATACCGTTGCGAATTGCGGTTGCAGATGCGCCTGAACCAATGTGCGCTGTAATCAAATTACATTTGTCTGCTGGTTTGCCCAACATTTTTGCAGCGCGTTTTGAAACATACAGATGGCTTGTCCCGTGGAAACCATAGCGGCGCACCCCCAGTTCTGCGTACCATGCGCGTGGCACCGCATAGCGATATGAATAATCAGGCATTGTCTGATGAAACGCAGTGTCAAATACCGCAACTTGTTTAGCGTTTGGCAACAATTGTTGTGCTGTCATAATTCCACGCAGTGCAGGTGGGTTGTGCAGTGGTGCTAATGGTGATAATTTATCAATAGTCTTAATAACATCGTCTGTAATTTCAACAGAAGATGCAAATTTGTCGCCGCCCATAACAACACGATGACCAACGCCTTTGATTTCGTTCAGGTCAATAGATGCTTCGCGCAACATTGTCAAAACATTATTCAACGCCTCGTCATGATTTTTCATTGGTACGACTTTTTTCTGCTTTGTGCCATCAGGATATTTTTGTGTCAAAAAAGAATCTTCTAACCCGATTTTTTCAACATTGCCACCAACGATGGCGCTTTTTGAATCTGCGTCAAAAACCTGATATTTCAAGGATGACGAACCACAATTTAATGCAAGTATGTACATATGAAATCCTTTTCTTTATGCCCGCAGTCTAGCAAAGTGTTGATTGTTTTTCAAGCGGTAAATCCTGATGATAAAACGCGTGCAGGGCATTAAAAAACTGTTGAATATTGCGGCAAATTTCACTAGATTTACAGTATATGAAAAAAGAACTGTTTGATTTTTTAAATACTGATTTACAGTTTATCAAGGGCGTCGGGCCGGTTTTGGCCGCGCGTTTCGAAGATTTGCTGGGTGGGCGGCGTGTTCTGGATTTTTTATTACATCGTCCTTCTTATGTTCGTGCGCGCGGTGTTACGGAAAATGTTCGTGATGCGAATTTTGGCGCGACTGTGACGATTCCTTTGTTAGTTAAGTCGCACAAAAACGGCGGTGTTTTTCGTGGGCGTCGTCGTCCGACCCAGGTTGTTTGTAACGATAAAATGGGCAACACGGTTATATTACAGTTCTTTAATGTGAATTATTTGGATTATTGGCTGAAAAAGTTGCCAATTGGCGACTGGCGTATGATTTCTGGTAAACTGGAATCAAATACCACGCGTCCGACAATTAATCATCCTGATTTTATCGAAGAAATGCAAAATGCGTCCAAGATTCCATCGGTTCAGGCTATTTACCCTGCGGGCGAAGGTTTAACCAAAAAAATCTTTGCAAATGTTCGTAATCAAATATTTGCGTTATTGCCAGATAAATTGCGTGGCGAAACAGATGCGCGTGTGCCGGAATTTTTTGATGCCCTGCAACGCATCCATTTTCCAACATCTGACGATGATTTATTACCAAATGCGACATATATAGCGAAACTGGCATATTGTGAATTATTGGCGCATCAATCGGCAATTGTCATCAGTCGTCTGCGCCGCAGCGATGTGCGATATCAACGCGCCATCCGTCCCCAGAAATATAATTATATGGACAGGTTCTGGTCGTTGATACCGTTTGAAATGACAGGCGCGCAAATGCGTACATGCGATGAAATCTTTGAAGATATGCGCAAATCTGTTCCGATGATGCGTCTGGTTCAGGGTGATGTAGGCAGCGGCAAAACCATTGTTGCAACAGCTGCGGCGGTCAAGATGGCAGAATCGGGCGCACAAACAGCATTGTTGGCGCCGACTGATACATTGGCACAGCAGCATTATGCAAAACTAAAACCATTATGCGATAAAATGGGAATAGTATGCGACATATTGACTGGTCGTGACAAGGGCGCACCGCGTCGTGAAAAATTAATATCGTTAAAATCTGGCCGAACCAAGATTGTTGTTGGTACGCATGCGCTGTTTTCAGGCGATGTAGAATATAAAGATTTGGGACTGGTGATAATTGACGAACAGCACAGGTTTGGTGTTGCCCAACGCGAAGCGTTGCGTGCCAAAGGCACAAATCCAGATTTGTTGGCACTGTCTGCGACACCAATTCCGCGTACATTGTCTATGACGATATATGGTGATATGGATGTATCGATTATTAACGAAAAGCCCGCTGGGCGTAAGCCTATCAAGACGACCAAATTGCCAATCTCGCGAATAAATGAATTGGTCGCGCGTCTGCAAATGCAAATTGATGCCGGTGCCAAGGTTTTCTGGGTTTGTCCATTGGTTGACGACGAAGATGGCGAAAATGTCGCCGGTGCGGCGCAACAGCGGTATGATATGCTGCGAAAATATTTCCCGACTGCTGGTTTGGTTCATGGGCAAATGGATAAAAAATCGCGCGATGAAATTATGGCAAAATTTGCCGATGATAATTCAGATATGAAATTGTTGGTTGCGACAACCGTTATCGAAGTCGGAATTGATGTTCCGCGCGCCTCTATCATAGTTATTGAAAACGCAGAACGGTTTGGTTTGGCGGCTTTGCACCAGTTGCGCGGGCGTGTCGGGCGCGGCAATGCGCAATCGTATTGCTTGTTGCTGTTTGGGTTTAATCTAAGTGATGACGGAATAAAGCGTTTAGATGTGTTGTGTGAAACAGACGATGGCTTTGTTATCGCAGAACAAGATTTAATGATGCGTGGGGTTGGCGAATTGTTGGGTACGCGGCAAAGCGGTTGGATGCATTATCACTTTGTTGATTATCGCGAACACAGGGATTTATTCAAATTGGCATCACGTGCGGCGCGTGATAATGATATGGACAGTTGGACAGACGATTTAATCTTTATCTTTAACCGTGGGGTGGTGCAGGGTGCGTAAAATATTGTCTGTGATTTTTTCGTTGTTTATTTGTGCGCCATTGTATGCGGCGTCGCTTATTCATGACACGGAAACAGAAAAGATTTTAACAGAATTAATTCAACCGTTGGCAGATGCAGCCAAAATCCCTGACGGTCGGTTAAAGATACATATTGTTGATGACGACGATTTTAATGCATTTGTTTCTGGTGGCGAAGATGTCTATGTTTATACAGGTTTATTGCGCCAGATTAAAACCCCAGATGCATTTCAGGCAGTTGTTGCGCACGAAATGGGACATATGTTGGGCGGTCATACTGCGCAAATGGCGGACAGAATGAGTGCGGAAATAAAACGCACAATGTTAATTCAGGCGCTGGGTGTGGGTTTAATGGTCGCAGGTGGTAATCCTGCGCTTGGGGCAGGGGTTCTGGCGGGGGCAGGTGGCGTTGCCCAGCAATCTATGTTGGCGTTCACGCGTGACGAAGAACGCATCGCGGACAATATGGGTGTTGATTTAATGGTGCGTGCGAATCAAAATCCAAACGGTTTTATAACTGTGTTTGAGCAAATGCGTGATATGACAGGTGCGTTGGAATCTAAAATAAATCCAAATCGTATAAATCATCCATTAACGGGCGAACGGTTATCTAATGTCAAAATGCGAATTCAAGAAATTGCGCCTGATTACAAATCAGATAAAAAAACATCAGATGCGCGT
>JAEIGA010001083.1_pt1 | contig 41350 bp, 48 predicted proteins | sample 9270691 | NCBI WGS metagenome assembly JAEIGA01 (sample SAMN17057246, study PRJNA624740) | gut metagenome | biome: biome; isolation source: fecal sample | host: Bos grunniens | place: China: Xizang | collected 2019 | reverse complement strand
TTCTTTGGCATCGCCAACTGATTTAGCTTTACGCAAATCACTAACTTCGGTTTCCAAAGCCTCTTTCTGTCTAATCATTTCTTTTAAGCTTTCGATTACCTCTTCGTCCCCGATATCTTCGGCTGACTGCTCAGTAGCTTCAGTCTCATCAGAATTTTCAACAGAAATTTCTTCATCTTCAGGTTGAGCTTCTATATTTGAATCTGTACCGGCTGAATTTTCTTCAGCTTCTTCACAGTTAACACCTACTACTAAAATATTGTCTTCTTCATCAACAAAAGTTTCAAGTTTATCAATATTGTACTCTTTACCATCTATTTCAATGGGCTCAAATTGTACTTCTGTATCATCGTCGTATTCCTGTAGCTGCTCGATGGCATCAGCCACAGTATTTACTGTGACTTCTTCAGAGCTATCTACATCTACAATAACCTCTTCAGGCGCTTCAGATACTTCCTCAGAAGGCTCTTCAGGAACCTCTTCAATAGCTTCAACTTCTTCAGTATCTTCGATCTCGTCAGTCTCAACATCTGTAGGTTCTTCATCTTCAGTTAAAACCTCAGGATTTTCCTCAGGATCCCATGGAATCTCGTCAACAGATAATCTCTTTTCAACAAGCTCTTCCTTAACTTCCTCAGAAGCCTCAATGTCAATATCTAAGTTTTCAAGGGTTTCTTTCATAATTGCTTTATCCTCTTCACTGGCCTTATTTATAGACTCAGTAAGAGCCTTTTTAAGATTTACTGCATTTTTATCTAAAGATTCACACATTACGCCTCTAGCTCTTTTTACAGCCGGGATTGCAACGCAATCAAACGTTTCGAGATAGAAGGTATCAGGATCAACATCATTATTTGGCATTACATCACCAGAACCTCTAGAAGATACGCCCGGAACGAATCCATAATCACAGAGTGTTTTCAGAATCCTACCGTTTGGTGTATCTAAGATATCAACGCAGGCGCAAAGGTCACCGTTAATAATCTTAGGCATTTCAGGGATACAAGCACAGACTTTAGACATATCTGTCTCTTCTCTATCCTGAGGGTGGCCAAGCTCTAGGAATAAACACTTGTTAGCAATCTTCTCATGGAAGAGCTCATCGTTTAATGCTTTTTCCCAAAGCTCTCTATTATAACGTCTGCCATTACGAGTACTCTCGTTGCAGGTTGCAATAGGACCATACCATCTACCTAAAATATGACGGCTAGCTTTTTCTTCTTCTGTAAGAGGCTGCATTTTTAATGCCTCTAGTATTTCAGTACTTTTAGTCATTTTTATTTTTATCTAGCCTCCTTTTCGTAGAAGTTTTTTAATCTAAATAATTTAGCTAATAATTTATTAACTTATTAAAAAATTATTCTTCAATCATAGACTCGCCATTACCAGAGGTAGGCTCTTCATCTTCTACAGGAGTAACACTGTTTACTTCAGGTTTTGTGACGGGAGCTACAGGGTCTTCGTTTACAACGTCAGGCTCATTACCAGCTTCATCTTCAACAAATACAATATCAAACTCTTCGAAGCAGTAATCGCCTTCTGCAGGGATACCAGTAGTGCTACCATAAAGCTGGCCAGCCTTCTCATAAACAAGCTTGTACTCACCCGCGGCAATTTTTACGATTTCTTCAGCGTCAGTAAAAACGCCGGTTTTAGAAGCAGAGAAAACGTGCTCACCGTCGGCAGCCTTATCATAGATTACTCTATAACCATTCTTTAGTTCCATTATAAATATTCTCCTTATTTAATGTATAATTAATTTCTATATACTAATAATTACTATTTAGGCTTCAACCTCAGTAGTTAGCGCCATTAAAGTAGCCTTAGAAGCATCAATGATAACTGTTAGATCATTTATGCCATCATTATTCCAGTCAATGTAATATGTAAATACTCTGTCGTCTTCGGTGGGCTTCCAGTACATATTAGTAAAGTTGGTACCATCAAGAATCTTTGCCATTACTCTGGTCTTTCCATCTGGGCGTGTAATTATTACATTAGCAGGGTCAATTCCCTCGGGTGCCGTAATTTTAAAGCCCACATGATGATAGGTGTTACCGTTTGGATTAGTTGCAGGCTCAATTGTACCAGTAGCCTTAAGGGTAACTACGTCATTCTCTACGAAAAGTTTTCCATGGGAATCACCGTTTGTGGTGATAGCCTCAGTATAAGCAGGGTACTTTGGTTCAGTAGGTGCTTGAGTCGGGTTATTCACATTACCGCTAGCTTCAATAGCCTTTTTAAAAGCAGTAAACTCCTCATCCTCAGCAGAAGGAATGCCGGTAGTGCTATAGAAGAGCTGGCCGTCTTTCTCATAGATAAGCTTATATTCGCCTTCAACAAGTCTTCCAAGTTCCTCAGCATCGGCAAAAAGGCCGGTTTTGGAAGCAGAAAAAACGTGTTCACCGTTAGAGGCCTTTTCATAGATTACTTTATAACCATTTTGTAAATTCATACAGTATCTCCATAGTGTTAAATTTTGATTTAATTTTAGACTGTCTGTCTAATCAAATAATTTAGCTAATTATTTTTAAACAGTTAAAGTTTACAAAGCGTCTAAATATAAAATAAAAAATTAAACTGTAACTCGCTAAAATTACAGTTTAATTTAAAGTATATTTTAAGTTTTATGCTAAAGCTTCTCTACGCCCGCTGATATGCTCAAGTACTAATAAATCTGTTTTTATTAACTTAAGAAGCGCTAAACATTGATCCATGAGCCCGGTAGCATAATAATTATTAAGCACCCTTGTAATTTCTTCAGCTCTAACTTCGCGCTGGAAGATCTCTTTACTTGCCGGAAGCTTTTTACTATACAAAGTAACTTGTACAAGTAAACACGCAAGAGTAGTAATAACTTCTTCTGGGTCAGAGACCTCTTTTACAATATTATGATATAAAGGTGACTTTTTATCATTATGCTTTTTTCTAAGCATTTCATAGAAATTAGCAACCTCAATACCTCTATTATCTAAAATAAATTTTAAAACGTCTAACGGAATTTCTTTTGAGGTAACAAGTTTTTTCATTGGCTGATTAATATTTAAGCCACGGTCCTCAAGAGCTACTAATACAGATAAGCAATCATTTTTTGTAATCATATTTTATTTTTACCTTTCAAAATTAACTATCAATTATTTTCTGAAAAATCTTTTTCTGAGTCTAATTCAGCAGGAGAAGGAAGGTCATCTTCCGTTAAAATCATTGACACATCAGCATTTAATATTTCCTGATCTTCTGTTAAGAGCTCGCTACCGCCATTTGTATTGAACGACTCGAGGTCGGCGAGTGTCCCGAGGTCTATATCTTCTGTATCATCAGGCTCACTTGTGGGCTCTTCTGATACCTCTGCATCAACGCTTTCTTCACCCTCAGCTCCTTCTAGTGCAGCCTCTTCCTCAGCCTTCTTTGCAGCTTCTTCTATAGCTTTGATTTCAGCATCAATTTCTGCGTTAATCTCATCGCCGTAATTAAGAGATGCAATAAGAGCTTTTAGAATACGTAGGCGGCGAGGTTTATCTTCAACATCAGTAAATAGACTCTGTAAGCTACTAATAGCATTAATCTTATTAGTAAGCTCGTTTCTATAGTCAACTTCTTCCTGAGTTACCGGAGCCTTCATTTTAAGTGTAAAGTTATTTAAATAACTTTTTAAACCTCTATTTAAAAGGAAGAGGTTAATCGCGTCTGTAAGCATTTGAATTAGAGCATTTTGCACTCTTTTAACACTTTTAGCAAATTCACTAGATAGAATAGCAAGCGAAGTGCCTCCGTTGAACCCTGCAGCATCATCAGTCCAACCATAGTACTGTTTGGGAACCCCATAGGCAGAGTAAAACTTATTATTCCAATAATCAAGGTCAGCGAGATTCTTTACGTCTACATCGCCACCAACAGCTTCTACGGTAATATTACCTTTACCCTCATGGGTGGCAAAATAAATATTATTTTCTATTGGTCCTGGATTATTATACTCTTGCATAGAGCTACCGACTTTGAGTGCTGTCTTTTGCTCCATCATTTCTTTTACTCTATGTAAGGTCTGCTTTACTTGCTCTTTTGGCATATCGCCAACTTCAACGCCAACCTTACGTACGATACTAGAGCGGGTAATTCTATTTAGGAGTGCAGCGTTTTCAAGCAGCGATCTTTCTCTCCAAACTTTATAATTATCGTATAAAAGAGATTTACCTCTTCTAACTTTATATACCTGGCTCTTAGTGCCTTCTTTATTTGTAAATAGTTCAACAGTTTCAGGGTATCTAGTAAAATTATCTTCCAGGCAGCCGTGTACAAAATCATCTGCTTGCCAAACATTTACATCGGTAGATTTCATTTTAAAATTATATGTACCTGTCATAGATTGACTACCAAATAAAGATGTAGTAGCATCAAGACCATTATCTTCGTTGGGTGTCTCTATGTAGCCATAAGTTTTACCAAACTTACCTAACTCAAACATTGTACCCGGGTCATCAACCTCTTCAACATAAAAACTGTAGGGGTCATGGTCAGAGTGCATATGTAGCTTAACGGCTTCGTCTAGTTTTTCTTCACCCGCATAGTCTTCGGTTAGACGGCTTCGAGTCGAGTTTACCATGTCTACATTATCGGCCTTGAAGACATCGTCTGCATAGTCTGATTCTCTAAATAATCTTAAATATACATCGCCGTATTTACAAATACTATATGCCCAACCGTACATGTTTTTATCCGCATTCATAACATTGAGCATATAATTAACAAACCTGCTTACGTTTGGATCAGCAGACTCACACCAAATAACATGACCGTTGTCGGCAGGCTCACACGCATTTTCGGCATAAGTCTTTAAAATAGCTGATACAGCTGAATCCTGCGCCATAGTATCAATAAGTTGATATATCTGGTCACGAGAATTAGAGATACTTGTAAAATTTTCTAGTTTAGCAATATCGAGCTGACTACTAAGCCCGGCTTCTATAATATTATCAACTAATGTTTTTTTAACATCTATGTCAAGAGTAGTGGTATTGTCAAGGGTCACGGGCTGCGTTTGACTTCCTACTAATGAGCTAGAAGCTTGCTCTGGTTTAATAAACTTATTTTCATCTGCCATAATCTATGGTCTCCTTATAAAATTATTATACCTGACATAATATCTTGGTACATTTCATATTCTTGTTTTTTCTGATAATCTACTGCCTCATTGGCTAACGCCATTTCAGCATATATTTTAGTAAGCTCTTCTTGGAATTCTGTTATCATTTGATGCTTTTTGTATTCGTCAGAAGTTTCTACATTTATATCTAAAGAAGTCTCAAGATTTTCGCCATAATCATAGGAATACTCTTCAGCAAATTGGCTAGCCGTATAGAGTGAGCCACAAAGTGCATCGGCTTGGTCTTTTGATCCTGATTTCGGGTGATCCACGTGACCATCAGAAAGTCTTTCAAGATTTGCGATTTCTTCTGTGAGTAAATCACACCTACGGTATAGTTTTAGGTGTCGCTCATAGATAGTTGTTTTAAAGAAAGCATAAGGCTTACATACTCTAGCAGGCCTTCCATTTTCAGTGCCAATAGTATCAACTCGGTCTACCGAAAGTATTTGTGTTTTAAAGCCATCAGCAGTAAGTGACTGTGCCATATTAGCTGACTGGTAAGTATCCATGCTTACACATTTTATAGCAAAGCCTCTATCGCGAAGCCACCGGATAAAGTTCCTAGTTTTTTCAAAACTTACTTGATAACCTTTAGGTGCCTTAACTGATACAGAAAAGGCTGCTTTAAAGTCTAGCTCTCTTCCTGTATTTTCCTCACCTACCACACCTGGACGCTTACCTGTAATCCAGGTACCTGCGATACCGGTTTTGTCTCCAGAGAGCGACATATCTAGATGAATAAATAACGGTCTAGCTAGATCTCTCGGGTTAATTTGAGATATATCAAAGAAATTAGAATATTGTACTATATCGTCTGGTGCATTACCGACTTCAATAACATCTTTAGTAAATGGATTTTTATATTCATCTGTTTTTATTTGATTAAGTCTAATACCTGAGATATATTTAGTAGTGCTTGAAGTGGAAATGCCAGCATTATCTGTTAATGCCATATCAATGTTATCTTCAAAAGCTTCTCTATAGATAGGAGGCACTTTTAGCATAAAGTAACCTTTTTCTCTATAAGCACTTACTTCTTCTTCTGTAACATTTACAGGCAATAATTCATGTGCTAAGAACTTATTACCCACTGCCACATAGAAGCTTCCGGGGTCATCGGGTGAACCTTTATCATTTCTAACTACCCACTGGGGCTCGTCTATTATAAGCGTTGTTTTACTTTCATTTTGGCGCTTCATCTCTATATAAGATTCCATAAAACTTTGTTCGGAATCTTTAGAAGAAGCTATAATATTTACTGTAGGCAGGTAGGTTCCTTTACCAAATCTTGAGACCATTCTCGCGTCAATCTGGGAAATCATTTTTCGTAATTTGGCTTTCTGCTTTTCTACATTGCTGCCTAAACCAAAGTTAACTTCATCTGAAAAATTTGAAAATAGTGCACGACCAACTACATGACGGTTACTTGAGCCGAAAACAAGCTCAATACCTTTAGGCGGTTGCCACTGAGGATTAGTCCTACTAGCATTCATATTACCACGTTCCATAAACCAATCAGAACTTTGAAGTAACTGTTGCTGTTTGTCCCAGCCAACTCCTTGTGCTGCCTCTAATGTTACATTTAACATTGAAAAAGTAATCTTGTCTATTGGCTGCATTCCGTAGTAGGTATATGGATCTTTTAAGCACATCATCCTATATAATAAATATAGCTGAATAAGAACCGCCACAAACGATTTACCAAGACCGATACTACCACTTAAAATAATTGTATTATACCTAGTAGTTAGGTTGTCTGGAAAGATCTCTTGAAGTTTTTCTAGCCAATATGGGAATACTGTACATTTTCTTTCGCCGGTATACTCATCTACTATGTAAAGTCCTCGCCCAAGATATCTTTCATCAGAGATGAATGTCATGATATCTACAGGAATCTCTTCAAAATCTGAATACTTCAAATCTTCAAGGATCCCAGACTGTCCTTCTTGTGAGTATTCTTTTAATATTTCTAGAGCTAGGGCTCTCTCTTCTGGAGATAGGCTGTCAAGTATTTTTAAATCTATTTCGTTTGACATCATCAATTCGAAAATCTCCTATATATTTCTATACTATATATTATACGATATTATTTTTTATCTTCTTTTTCTTCAGAAGGCTCGTTATCTTCTTCAGAAGCTTCCTCAGGCTCTTCCTCAGCTTGTTTTTTCTTATCACCAGGGCCTGTATTAGTAACAGGATTTTTATTAGAGCCTTTTTTAAATTTGCCACGATTTTTCGCCCAGTCGTTAACCACATCGATAAGGTCTTTGCCGGACTCGAGATCTTCATTATCTTCAACAATTCCATTTTGATCAGCTTCATCAGCAGGTACACCGTAGAGTTTTGGAAATACTAGCTTTAGAAAAGCTTCAGGTTTTTTCTCTGAAAGATAATGGCAGTAGTTATTTATTACCGAAGCTACTTTCATCATCCAGCTTCCGTTGGCCAACACACATAAAACATGTTTACAGCCTCTACCCTTATCATCATTTGGGTTAGCTATTCCTTTGCCAGGGCCAGGATCTTTTGAGGTATCATCAACAGAGGCTCCGGCAACTATCATATGATGGGCAAATCTATACTTAAAATCAGGACAAGTACACTTTACATAAACATCAGAAGTATTAAAAACTTTTGTAAGTGCTTGGATAATTGTTCGGAATTCAAATTTATTTTGATTATTTTTAATATTTTTCTGAAGTTCGGCTACAACGCCCTCAAGCTTAATAGTAACAGTATATTCGTCTGTTTCCCCCACTATTGGAATTTTAACTTGAAGAATATCACTTTTCCAGAGGTCATTCATGTTAATTTCGTTGTAGGATTTTACAGCGTTAGCTACTTTGGAGTACTTCTTGCGTTCCATTCTCGTCGCACCGCGAGAAGTATCCTTATATCTTCCAACATTTCTAGACTGAGCTATAAGTTGATTTCTTGTAGCTTCATCCAGCTTATATAATTCCATTAAGCACTGCTCCTGCAGAGTTTGCCTTTTCATATAGCTCTTGGTCCTTTCAATTTTATTTACGTATAATTTAGCAAATGCTTTTTAGATTTAATAAAAATAAAAGGCCTAATAGTAAGCCTTTTATAATTTTAATTTATTTAATGCTTAATAAGCTGGCCCAAGTAGCCTCACCACAGCGGCCATCTACAGTAAGCCCTTTATCTTTCTGGTATGTTTTTAATGCATTATAAGTGCTATTACCAAAGTCACCGTCAGCCCCAGCCTTACCGCATGAGTAGCCATACCCAATAAGTAAAGTTTGTAGAGCTTTAGCCGTATCACTTTTCGTGTCTAATGATAATACTGGTAATTCAACTTTTATAGTTTTACTAGCATTAAAATATTTTGCAATAACCTCAGCTTCAGTCTTAGCGAGTTTATCTAAATTTGAATCTACCATTAACCATTTAGTAGCCTTCGTATTTGTATGAAAGCTGTGCTCTAGTATTATTCCAGGCACCCCGACAGATACGGCGCCATTAATAACACTATAATAATCCCAATTACCTTTTTCAGACTTTCTAGACTCCGCCCTGCCGCTCTGTTTAGTACCCATTACTTGCTCAACACATTTAGCTAATTGCTCACCAAGTTTATCAGCACTTCCATTAATTGGTACAAAAGCTACTGGGTAGTCTACTGATTCCTTTGTTGCCGCATTAGAGTGAATAGATAGAAATAAATCACAGCCTTTTGCTGCTTTACCTCTCGCAGTTAACTTCATATCATTTTTCTGTTTTGTACGAGTCGTGATTACCTCAATACCTTGCTCTTCTAAGTATTTCTTTAACTTTAAGTGTAGCTTCCAAGCCATATCAGACTCATAATATTTTGGAACAGCCGGGCTTTGATTATATTTATCATAGTGCCCAGCATCAAGACAGATTTTTATTTTTGCCATATATCATCTCTCCTTATTACTAATTATTGGTATAGTTATTTATAAAAGAAAATATCTGACCCTATTTTTTATAAGATCAGATATTTTTGTTATTTAATTTTAATTAGGCCAGTTTACTTTACCTCTAATATTATAATATTTAGCAGGCATTTGCTCTGGGGCCATTATCATTTTACTGAAATCGAGCTTACCGCTTTCAGAGCTATAGACTTCTTCAACGAAATCAAGAGCCTTAAGAGCCCTTACTGCTCTGTCTATATCGGAAGCCTTTAAATTATAAATGAAAAACATTCCATTATCTTGAACAATCGGCTGAGTGCCTGCTGCTTGAGCAATTTGAATTTCAACATTTCGTCTAGCTTTAGCACCTAGTTGCTCTTCAAGAGAAAGTCTTTTAGACACAAGCTCATTACGATAATCTTTTAATTGGTCTAAATAGCCTTTATTACGGAGCTCTTTAAAAGTAAGATTTTCAATAGAGTATTCGCCTTTAGCAATACCCTTTTTACGAAGCTTCTCATAAATATCTTCGAGCATCTTAACAACCTTTTTCTCATCGTCAAGTTTATCGGCTTTAATGTCATCAATAAGTTCCTTACACTTTGTTTCCCACTTATCTACGAGCTCGTCAAGAGCTTCTTTATCGTATTCAGGAATGTCTTCAGCTACAGGCTTCTTAACCCATTTGTTTTTCTTAACTGAATAAACGCCGTTACTTACGCGTGGGCTATCCTCTATTTCAACGAAAAGCTCAAGGGGTATATCGTATAAGGCTATGTCCAATTGTTTGTTAAATAAGCTTCTATAAGCGCTGTAGAGAGCCTCTCCAAGCTCTTCAGGGTAATTAACAGCTTTAGTATTTGCAATAATATGAAGGTCTATATCACTATCTTTTGTGTAGTTATAGCTAGCGTTGGAGCCAATGAATAAAATATCGTCAACCTTTATTTTAACGTCCTGCTCTTTAAGATCCGCCAAAAATTCATCGACAATTTCTAGCATCTTATCACGTACTTTATCTTTTAATAGTTCATCTTTAGTAAATAATTTACTATTTAAGGAATCATGCTTTTCAATAGCCTCTGTTAGCTCAATGTTAGCTTTGAGCTGCTCAACCACTTGATCGCCGGAAAGAGTATCATAGCTCTCTGCCACAGCTTTTGCGATAGCGTTAGCATTTTCAGGAATTTGCCAAGTAGTTTTAGCTATATACTGCAGTTCAGTAGTAGTGTATTCCCAGTTTTTTAGAGTACGCTTAAGCTGGTCAATTAACTCCTGCCAACCAATAGCAACAGCGATTATAAAGGTTTTTAACGCAACAGCGTTTTTAGGCTGAGGGGGAGTTTTACTCTTTCTTTGTACTTTATTATAAGAGGCTACTGACTTATCATATTTAGCCTTACTACAATTATAAGCAATACCCCAAGGAGTTTGGTTAAAATTCGCTTTATTCCACTCATCTCTTTTAGGAGTTTTTTGAGCTGCTTCATAGTTAATTTTAGCACTTAAAATTTTTGCCACATCTTCTGCAGATGGCATGATTTCAGTATCTAGTACTCGAGGTGCCGCCATATTAATCCTCCTCTGCTTGAGCCATTGGAGCCACAAAATGTAAATGGCAGCTTGAGCAACATAAGCCTCTGTTAGCACTCATATAAGGCTCGGGGTTTTTTCCGTTGCCATCGATAGCTTCACCACAAATGCAACAATCTTCATGTTTAGCTTCTGTTAGACTTTCACCATATACATTAATATCATCAAAGTCGAGGTCAAAAGCATTATCAGGGTTTAGTGTAAAAATAAATACATTTGAGCCATTAGTATTCCAATCATCAAGTACATCAATTCCTGCTTCTACTAAGCAATGCATGAGATCTTCTGCAGCAGCTTCGGTATCATAAGCATTATGATTTAGTGTAACAATAATTTTATCACCCGTAGGAGTAAAGTCAGCACTAATTACATCATAATCGCAGTTATCAAACACGCCGTCTAAAATTTCATTAAAGGCACCATCTAAGACTTCGCCATCTAGCATTTCCTGACTTTCTTCTAGCTCGGTAGCATCTGTCATACGGTCTTCATACTCAGACTTGAATTCCTTAGAGTCGCTATTAACCCTAGCAAACTTTTTGCGGTCTTCTTCTTTCTTGATAGATAAGTCATAATCCATTATTTTCACTTTATTTTTATCATAGAGAATGCCATCATCATAGTAATAGATAATATCACTATTCATTAGCTTAGCCACATCTTTATCATCACCGAGATTATTTAAAGTATAAACAGAGCAGTTTTGGTTACCAAGCTCAATTAAAGCCTTGAGAATTTCGGCCTTATTGCTGCAAAATATATTTTGTGGTCTGATATAATATCTACGCACATATCTCTTAGCCTCAGTAATAAGCTCTTCACCCAAGTTAGCTCCTTCACCTGCATCAGAATCACCTATATCAACCGTTCCCATAGCGGTATTAAATCTGTCTATATTTAGACCGATATCTCCCGTGGTGTAAGTAATTGAGCTATAAGGAGCTTTCTTAAGCTTACGTCTACGTTTAGGCTTTCTAGCTTCCTCAATGGGCTCCTCGTCAAATTCTTCTAAAAAAAGTTTATCTTTTATCATTAGGTAAAAATCTCCTTATGAAATTTATTTACAAAGAAGTGACGGCTACAGCAAGCGGTGAAAGGCAAAGTCCGCTTTGGTTGCCGCAACCGTCGTATAATTTAGCAGAAATAAAAAGCCTCGTAAATAAATACGAAGCTTTTCTTTATTAATTATTATATAAGTCGTCGTCTGTTAAAGGCTCACCTACAGGCTCATCAAAGTCTACGAAGTACTCAAAGAGCTCGCCATCGGCTTCATCTTCTAACTCCATTAGTATATCAGTATTAGGTACTTTCATCTCTAGAGGCTCTTCAGGAACTATTGTAAGCTTTTCAGGCACAATAATTTCTGGCTCTACCGCTTTAACTGGCTCAACAACCTTAGTCGGTGTAACAATTTCTATAGACTCATTTTCAAGATTTTCTAAACAACCTGTAAATACATAATAACTTGTAAGAAGGTCTTTTAGTAGCTTTACTGCTTTGGCAGCAACATCAGAATCAATTTCAATACAGTCTATTTGATTCTGAATACTCTCACTATCTTCCCAGCTTTTTGTGATAAGACCATTTATAAAATTTTTATCTACTTTAATTTTATTTTTAAGCACAATACTCATTTATTAAACATCTCCTCTATTAAATGAGAATTGCTGTACTCCACCACGACCTTTAAGATCTCTTGGAAGCCTCGGGGCGTTTTTACCATCTCTCCAGAGATACCAGACATAGCCAGGAACAGTGTATTTTAGCGCAGTAGGACCTTCCCACCAACTTTCCATGTCAGCATCAGTCATAATAATAACATTAGTAGCTTGAGTTGCAATAACATTTTTAACAATATCATTCCAAGCCATTGTACCGCCTTCATCAAGAGCAGATTGCATATCATTAAACACGTGGTTTGAGAAATAGTAGATATTAATTTTAATTTGGCCTTTTTCTTCCATATCTACTAGAGTACTAACAGCTTTCTTACCGACTTCTATATCTGCCGGCCCCCAAGATCCAGAGCAGTCGAAATAGAAATCAATAATGGGAATCTTTCTATCAGGTAGCTCATTTTTACGCTGGCCCTGCTTTAATACGCCAGTACCACTATAACGTCTATTAATAGCAGACCAAGTATCATCTTGTACTTCATTAGTTTGTACTTGTAACGCAATAGCACGATATAGGCTATTTAAGAATTCTTGGAAGCCCTTAAAGGAACTTCTAGCGGGTTTTCTATACACAGCTGATTCTTTTTCTCTAGCCTTAACTGCCTGAGTTTCTGCTCTGATTGCCGCGATATCTTCATCAGAGAGCGCTTGCTGTGTTTCTCTACTTCCAAGGTCGGCCTTAATTTCTTGTGCCTTAAGCTCACGTTCTTCATCAGAAGTAAAAGTAAGGTCGTTATCTCCGACTGCGCTTATAGCATCAAAAACACGATTTACTAGTATATTAAATTCTTCGTCAGATATATCTGTCAAGCTCTTTGTTTTTGCTTCAGTTAAGCTCTCGAGAGCTTCGATAGCCTTTTCAAGTTCTCTAATTAATGATTGAGAAACATTTTTTGTTTTGGCCTTGTCTAATGCTGTTTTAGCTGCAGCCAGGGCGCGTTCTCTTTTTATTCTTCGTGCCTCACGCTTAGACTGTATTTCTTGATCATCATAAGAATTCTTTAGCTCATCATCGAGAAAATCGTCTTCGTCGAACTCAAACTCATCATCTTCCCTAGATTCATCTTCAGACTCCTCATCATCTTCATCAGAATTGTTTTCGTCTTCAGACTCATTGTCAAAATCATCAGCGTTGGAGTCCTCGTCTTCTTGATCATCATAAGAATTCTTTAGCTCATCATCAGACTCATCTGAATCAGCGCCGGAGTCGAAATCATCCCCTTCCTCAGTATCATCAGAAGCTTCACCATCATTTATAGTGTTAGAAGAGCTATCTAATTCGGCATCACCCTCTTCATCTGTTACTTCGTTATCATCAACCGCCTCATCAGAATCTTCTGTGTTATCAGCCTCATCTTTACTATCGGCACTCCCCTCTGAGCTACCATCAGCATTAGAAGAATCGCCATCAGATGAGCTATCTTCAGCGTCGTCACCAGAAGTATCATTACCCGAGCTATTTCCGTCGTTGTCAATATCATCCTCAGACTCGTTATGTTTAATTTGACTTAGTATATCTTCTTCATCTTCGATTTCAATACCAACATCACTATTAGGCTGATTAAACTTTTGAGAAGGCTGAAGTAAGTCTGGGTCAATTTCAACATCAATTTCTTTTTCTGTCGGAGCGCTAGCCCCGCTCATATTTGGAGGCGGTGTACGTGAATCAAGAATTGCTTGGATAGCTTCAATAGCCCCTCGCTTAGCTTCAGGGTTTGTTAAATCTATTCCAAGTGAATTTAAAATCTCATTAATATCCATTTAGTTTTACCTTTCAATTTTGCTATTAAGCATTATTTATCGCTGCTAAAACCTGATTCAGAGTATCATCATCGAACTGCTTTTTATCTAATGTTTGTACAACTTTATTCCAAGCATCTTTATACTCTTGTGAAGTAGTTTTTCTCTTTATATTAAACTTAAGCGGGTCGTAATTAATATTACCGCCTAAATTCTTTAAAACTTCATTAGCTAGTACTTTATCTTCTGGAGTATATAAAGTTATAACTATTTCACCCATCTTCGGGTCTATAATATCAAATGTTTCCTGAGGACCAGTGCCTGCGATAGCTTTTACAATATCAAGAAGCTGCTGTTTTTCGGCATCAGTATTATAATTTTTAAACGCCTCATAAATAGTTGTTATCAATTTTTTATAAATATCGGCATATCTATTAAATATTTTAGATTTTATAAATACATCAATTGGCGCTCTAATGCCAGAAGGCTTCATAACATTATTATAGGACGAAATAATTTTAGCACCTTCGAACTTTATCTGGTCTACTTCTCCCCAAGAGTAACCACTCTTTGTTGGATGCCAGTCAGGGTCACTACGAATAGCACTATTGATGGCAATAAGCTCATTTGAGAGCTCATTGTACATAGCCTCAAGTGGCATGTTTGCCCAATTTTTTCTATGCTCTTCTGTAATAAGGCCGCTAATTACTCGACCATTTAGTGTCATTGCTTTGACAATCTTTTTGTCGGCATCTGTATATCGCTTATTAGAAATTTCAAAGTCTTCTATAATATTTAAAATATGATGTAAACTTGCACTATAACTGATATGTTCATATGCTTCGTCTGGGTTATTTTTGTGCAATCTCTTAAAAACGTGCATAAGACGAATTTGGTGCATCATAAGATTATGTGCGAGCTCATGGCGAAGCAAAACATCAAGCTGATTAAAGATAGCTTCACTTGTACCTAAAAAACCATCGCTAATAAATACAGTTGCTTCATCAAAAGAAATAGCCGCTGTAAAGTCAGGGTGCTTTTTAGAGTCTATAATATTAAAATCAAATTTCCAAAATCGTTCTGCATACTTCCTATGACCTTTATTTATTAAAAGCTGACAGAGAGCCTTTTTAACCTTGCGCTCTCTGTCAGTCATAAAGTGTCTAGTTATATCAGAAGATTCTAGTAATGCTCTATTTATTTGCATAAGTCAAATCTCCTTTAGCTCGTGATTAGAGCGAGAAATCAAAAGCCTTTATACGATTAAGTGCATCTGCAGCACTAACTCTTGCAGCTTTGCCCGCGTTAGATGCTGTGCTAGTAAATAAATCATCATCTACTTCTTCACCCTCGGTGCCAAAAACACTGTCAAAGTCGTCAGAGTCCATGTTAGCTTCTCCGCTATTAGCTTCCCCGGTAGATGCTTCAGATGAGTTAGCTCCACCAGCGCCAGGTATAACAACTTCAGGCTCAACCCAGCTATCAAGAATATTATGAATCATTTCCTTATCCTTATCAAGGAACTTTGAATACTTATCTACCCAATTTAGGAACTTCTCTTTGTTATAGCCATGAGACATAAGAGCATCTGTAATAGCACGCTGGTTAAGCATCTTAGCTTTATCGTTAAATAGATCAAGCAAATCATCTCTGGAGTCAAACTCAAATAGAGGGTCACCTAAGAGGGCCTCAGCTAGATTTAAGATTTTATTATAACGAATATAGAAGAAGTTATAATTTTCATCTTCAGGCTTAAGTGCATCGATTAGCTTCTTAAGGTGGAATCTGATATACTTGATTGCGTCAGGCACCTTAGAATCCCAATCCATCGTGTCTACAAAACGTGACATTTCAGCATCATTAAGATCCATAGCGCCGGGGTCAGTAGGAACTGAGGGGTTAATACATGCAACAGTAAATAAAAGGTTATCAAAGTGTCTAAAGCCATCAGGACCGTCGCCATCAACAACGTGCTCATTAATTAAGGAAAGTAGCACTGCACGAAGCTTAGGAGCTGCACGGTTAAACTCATCAAGGAAGAGCACAGACTTTTCTTTATCTAGTGCATCTAGTGACTTAGAGAAAGAGCGGGTAACTCTGTGTACAGGATTTCCGTCAGCATCTTGTTCAACGGTATCAACAGGGAAGCCGTTAAGAATTGCACCCAAGTCATCATTTTTAGCATTAAGATAGAAAAGATTTACACCTCTATCTTTCGCCCACTGCTTAGTGATACCTGTTTTACCAGAGCCCGGAAGGCCAGTAACGAGTAAGTCAACACCATCGGAAGTACCGGCAGCGTGTGCAGCCATAGCATTGGCTAAGCAGTCGTCAAGCTTATCAGTAAGTTCGCTTGCTACATCAAGAGGAGCCCAAGCAGCTGCATCAAGACCTTTTGCATGTGTGCTAATTTCTTTTGCAACTGTATCAGCCTTAGCATCAGAGTAAACTTCTTTTCCGCCAGAAGCTTCTTCGGCTGCATCTTGAACAGCGTCGGCAATTTCGCTAATAGACGCGTCTAAGATATCATCGATTGCAATATCTTCATCAGAGGACTCTTCAGCTGCCTCAACAATCTTCTTATCAACTTCAATCTGCTCTTGAAGCTGCATATTTTTCTTTATCTTCATTTTAAGTTATCCTCCAATTAATCTCTTCTCATCCAAGTATGAAGTTCTTCAAGCTCTTCTTTGGAACATTCCTCAGTAGCTTTTTCCCAACCGTTATCAGTATCTTCCGTTAAAGTCTCGTTTAGAGTCTTAGCACTTATGGCACAAACACCGAACTCCGTGCCAGCTAAGAAATAACCGTTAGAGTCTGCAGTACGCTTAACTACTCTCGGGTTACTAATATTAGCAGGAATTCTATTTGCTGCAATTATCTTATTCAAGAAAGCTTGAGCATCGTTCTCATCGTCAAAATAACATGTGCAATCAGTATAACCATTACCACTGCTAAAGAAGACCTTATTAGTATTTCCTGTTGCGCCCGAAGCACTTAAAGGTTTAATAAATACATTAGGAATATTTTTAGACTGGGGGTTATCTCCAATAATTCTAAAGATATATGTTCCTGCAGCCATAACCTTCTGCCCAGGAGTACCGGGGCCACCATTAAGATCCTGAAGATCTCTTACATTACCAGACTGAGCCCCTGAAGACTTATAGCCATTTTGAGGCGCTGTTGCCGTAGTACCACCTGTAGTACCTGTAGTGGTATTCGAAGTGCTTCTACTAGCTCTTGCTCTTGCGGGCTTATCTTGAATTGCAGAAATGTACCTACCATACTTATAAACAGCTTCACCGAGCATTGTTTTCTTAAATTCTTCTACCTCATAGGGTGTTTTAAGGGTATCATCCCAGTAAAGCTCAAGCAGCTCAGCAGCATAAACAATAGCTTTAGCAAAGCCTTCAGCTTTAAAACGTGGCTCATTTCTACGAGCCGGCGCATAGCTATACATAGTTTGAAGCGCACTATCAATATTTGTAAAGTCTCTATTTATTAATTCATCACAAATAACCTTAGCTGCATCTAAATACTGAGGATAATTAAAATTATAAGGTAAGTCCTCGTTAGGCTTCTGTGTTTGTACGCCGCCTGCTATTAATATATAACGCATTTGTCTTTTAGCTTTTGCTTCAGACTCCGGCGTTGTAAAAATCTTAGGCATTAAGTTAATCTCCTTTATTTTTATTTTTCAATCAATTAATTTAGCAAATTAAAACAATTTTTCTATTTAATTTAGCTCATTATGTTATGCTTTCAGTATAGCGACAATGTGGGAAGCTTGGGCACGCTTTAAATAGTTTTCCAAATCTGCTTCTTTTAACAACCAACACTTTGCCACACTGTGGGCAAAGAGATTCCTCAATATCATCAGCTAGACCTGTTTCCTGGTTTGCTTCAATAGTTTCGGTTAAATCTCTATAAAAGTTACTCATGTAATCAAGCCAATTAAGCTCACCTGAAGCTATTTTGTCTAGCTGTTCTTCCATAGCTTTAGTATAATTTAAATTAATTAATTTTGGAAATGCTCGCTTGCAGTACGCAGCTAGTTGAAGTCCTCGATCAGTTGGTACAATTTGTTTTTCTTCTAAGTTTGCATAGCCTCTAGTTGGGCTTAAGATAGTTTCTACTATTGTCGAAAATGTACTGGGGCGACCTACGTTAAGTCGCTGAAGTTCTTTTACCAGTGAAGCTTCTGTGAAGCGTGAAGGCGGTGTTGTTGTTCGAGCAACTTCTTCAAGCTTTGTATCTTCCAATACTTCACCCACTTTAAAGGCTTCTTTAAGAACCTCATCTGTATCATCTCTATATGAGTAAATCGCTCTAAAACCTGGCTCTACTAATACTTTTTCTGATAGCACAAATTTGTGATCATTATTATTAATAGTATTAGTTGTTTCTGAGTATACTGCATTCGGCATCACTGACGCAATCGTACGCTGCCATATTAAGGTATATACCTTTACTGCCAAGTTATTTGTTTCTTTTTGTTCAAAGATTTCGGGTGTTAAGGTAGGATCAGTAACACGTAAGCACTCATGGCCGTTTTGAGTAATGACTCCGGTAGCTTTTTTCGCTCTTAGACCTTTATAATTTCCATAAGTAGCTTCTACATAAGTCTTAAGTTCTTCTAAAAACTCCGGTGACATATCGGTATCATCTGTACGCATATATGAAATTTTACCTGCTTCATAAAGTTTTTGAGCAATACTCATTGCATCTTTTACTTTTAGCCCAAGCCTTGAAGAAGCTTCCTGCTGAAATGTAGCCGTACAAAAAGGCGGCTTTGGGCTTTCATTTCTTTTTGTCTGAGAAACATCTTCTATAATATAATCACCTTGCTGGCAATTATATTTTATAGTTTTTACTTCAGAAGCATTTTTTATCTTATCATATTTTTCATTTTTATAGCCAATATACTTAGCTTTAAAATCTTTACCATTTTTAGTGAAATTCAAATATAGGTTAAAATACTTTTCAGGTATAAAATCTAATATTTCATTTTCTCTGTCTGCCACCAGCATAAGGCCAACAGACTGGCAACGGCCAACAGACTTTGCTCCGATATGTTTTTTAGCTTCTGGGCTTAGCGAGTAGCCAATAAGTTTATCTGTACATTGCCTTGCTTTTTCCGCGTATACTAAAGTATCTTCGAATTCAATAGGGTGCTCGATGGCATATAAAACAGCTTTGGGCGTAATTTCATGCATTACCATTCGAGTTGCTTTACTTCTAGGTATTTTTGCGTATTCAAGCAGGCTCCAAGAAATATATGATCCAGCTCTGTCAGGGTCTGACGCCAGAAAAATTTTCTCTGCCCATTTTGCTTGTGTTTTAATTTCTTCAACAACTTTGTATTTATCTTCAGCAATTTTTAGATTCATTCTAAAGTTGTCATCTGGGTATATACCAGAGTTAAATGCTTTTCTATTGCCATCACCCAAAGTTAATATATGGCCGACAGAAGCAATAACTCTAGTATTAGTATAACCAGCATCTTTGAGTATTTTAGTAATTACTTTTGCCTTATGCGGGCTCTCGACAATTACTAGTATTTTATCAGTTTTGTTCATCGCTACTTTCGTCCTTATTTAATACTTGAGACTCAAGAAGCTGTCTAATTAAAGCTGAGATGCTTAGCGAGCGTTTAAAAGCTTCCACTCTTAATGCTTCTCTGAGCTCATCAGATATTTCAAGGCTTATCATTTTTTTAGCCATAATAGCCTCCGTTATTTCTTACTAACTTTTTGTACAAAGTTTTTAAATTCTGCTTTCTGCTGTACCGCCTCTGCCTTACTGGCTCGCATAATAGCTTTATTTGCAGCCTTTCTTGCTTTAGCTCGTTTAGCAGTTTCTTCCTCGGGCTCTATAACAGCATTGCGGCCGTTAATAACACCTTCAGTAAATTTCAGTTGGTTAAAGTACTTCTTAGCTTCCTCATCGGCAGAAATTGTTTCGTTTAAGGAAGCCAATCTAGTGGGCAAAAATGTGTCTTTATAAAAAGGAATAATCTCAGCTAGATCAGACTCCTCAATTTTACCATCTTCTTCAATATCAGAAACGAGGCCAAGCTCACTAGGAAGCACTCCATCAAGAATCTGTGCCTGTTGATCAAACATACTTGCCGCAATGCCAATGAGTTTATTATCTTCGTATTTAAACTCATCATTGTAATAAACTACTGTAATTTCTTCTGGCCTACCTATTACAATTTCTTTACCAGGTATAGAGGCACACGTTTCAATAACAATATTAAGACCCCTCTTCTTAGTAATAATAGGGTTAATAAATGTTTTAATCTGATCATTAAAACGTAGACAGAAAATACGTTTATTGATACCAATTTGAGGCGCAGATAGTGCTATAAGTTCTGGATTCGCTTCCATAACCTCTTTAATCTTTTTGATGATTTCTTCGCCTTCCTCGGTCTTAGCTCCCCGCTCGGTTAGAAAAGTAAGGGGCTCAGAAGGAATAGACAACATATCAACATCATAAATAATTGATTCCATTTTTAGATCTCACTTTCTATTATATATTAAATTTAGCTAATAGTAAATTAATAATTTATTAAATTAATAATTTAATAATTTTTTGAAAGGCGAGCTTTTTACTGCTCGCCTGCCTTTCTAAGTGCTTTTAGAGCTGCTTTAAAATGAATAAGTGCATCGGAATTTTCTTCTTTAACGGAATCAATATCTGCACCAAGAGCCTTAAGCTCTTCTAAGATTACCTTATGTTGCTTTACATAGCTTGCTTTCTTAGATCCTCTATTAGGCATATCTAAAAGATACATGATATAAACTAGTCTATGATAATTTGTTTCAAGACTATTTACATTATCAAGAGCTTCCTGCATTTGCTCTTGCGTTATGTGGCCTTCTTTAAGCGCCTCTTCAAAGTCTGCTAAGTTTTGTTTTTCTTCAAGATACTGCGCGAGCATATTAAAGAAATACTGCTGTACATCTTTCTTTGCCATAATTTCTCCTTAAGCATTTTCAAAATGTTGCTGCACGGCAGGAAATGCTTGCCATGCTTCGTATTCGGTTATTTCTTCTATCGAGTTGATTTCTTTTCTAAAATCATTTATAAATTTATCGATTTCTTTACAGATACTCGGCTCTCTGTAGTCAAGCTTTTTATATGTAACCGTAAAATCATTTATTAGTACCTCAATATCAGGGCATACTGGGCCAAACTTAATAATAGATGTTTTGCCCATAACTGTTTTTAAGATAATATAATAATCATCAAATTTTACATTTGTACACTTTAAAGCCGTATTGCCGATATCAACTACATCAATCGAATCTGTAAAAGTTCTTTGTGCTGAATACTCAAATACCATTAGACATCTCCAATCTTAAGATAGTATTCATCTTTCTGAAAGTCGGCAATCAAAAATAGTAGATACTTATCATTATCTTCTTCAAGCTCAAAGTAATTTGTAATTTTTACTGTTGCATCATTGGTGTTTGTACCAAAAGTTGGGTATTCGGTATCAATAGCATTTTTACTAAGCTTCGTATATACTCTAGCATACTCATCACTATTTTCTATTGGTATAATATAAAATTTATTTTCATATCTACCAGTATTTTCAATTTCAAGCCGTGCTAAAATATTTTTTATATCATTTTTAACCATTGTCTTCCTCTTCTTTTACAACAAAATCAGCTTCAATTAAATCAGACTCAACGGGGGCAGGCGGTACTTTATTGATACTATCTAGTATACCAAGTACAGCATTTTTAACTCTCTCACGTGAATCCCTATTAAGATTATTTCCAACGTTAACTTCTGTCTGATTTATTTGAATTAGCTGTGGAATCTCTTCTACTACCTCAACTCGTTTTTGATTTTTCTCCATTAAATCTTGAACAACTTTCATGCCATCGAGCATTTCTTTATTTGAGATTTCATCAGGCCTCTGAGATATGCGCTGATAAAATTGGTCTGTAAGCATATCTTGTACATCACTTAGCTTACTAATACGTACTAATTGCTTCTTACGTTGAATATCATTAAACTGTTGCTCGATAGCCTGCATCTTTTGTCGGTCTCGTTCAAAAGTAAGCTCTCCAATCAGCCTCCGTGATTCAGTGCTTAAATTAGCTTTAGCCTCTTCGAGAGATATCCCAGAAATTGGTGCCAAAGACGTCTCTTCAGAATTTTGAATATCTTTGGTTTCTTCTATCATTTAAAATACCTCTTCACACATAGCTAATAACTTATTAGTAAACGTCTGCTCTAATACAAGCTCAAGAGGGTCAATCGGGGAATCATTAGCTTTCTTAATTGCTCCTTTTAGCTCTTTTCCTGGAATAAACTTACACTGCATATCTACTAGATTTACGCTCAGATAACCGATACCAATGCCAACGGTTGTTTGGGTCTCACCTTTTATTTTAGCTTCGCTAATCGCACTTCCAATGCATAGGCACATTTTAGCTATCAGCTCATTTGATACCTTAGAGGGTAATCTTAGTAGATTATTTACATCTGTTATAATGTTTGTCTGCACTGCCATAAATTCACCTTTCTGTTATTTGTCTATTTGTTTTAAAATTTTTATCGGATCTTTGCCATTTAGATTCCAAACACTTTTTAAAATGTCATTAAAATAAGCCTCATAAGACTTATCTAGCTTATACTGTATACAGTGAGCCATGATTTCGATTGGCTCGTATTTATTAGTGAAAATATCTCTAATAAATGAAACACGTGTTTCAAATGTACGTTGACTTCTATCAAATTTTGGCATAATTATCTCTGAAGTTGGCTCCTATCGATATTGTACTGTTTCATAATTGGTAATAGCTGTACATATAGATCAGTTACTCGATCCATTTCTTTCTTAGTTAACTTACCAAGCTTATTCTGAGCTGAAACAAAGGTATCACCATCAAGGTTAATATACTGATACATTAATAGCGCATTAGTTACTACTGCCAAGTCTGATTCTGTCGGGAATTTAACTGTACGCCCTGCAAAGTAGGTAAGTAGCCGTGTCATATTTGCCCCATCAAGCAAGTAGCAAAGCTCACTAGTTACCGCGTACTCTGGAACCTCTTGTACCTTAAAAAGCACAAAGAGCATAAGTGAGTAAATATCTGATAAGTGCAGATTATTTATGTCTTTTTTAGTGCTGCTCCTCATAATAACTTTCCTCCCAGTTTGCTTGTAAAATAGCTTCTAGTGTATCATCTGATTGGCTAGCTTCTTTATAGCAATCCATAATTTCAAGCTTTAGCGCTGTAAAAAATTCTTTAACTAAAATCTTAACATAACTAGACATATTTTTTGGTAAATGCCATAAAATTATACTTTGCTGTTCAGTTACAACTAGCTTCTTTTTTGTATTTAAAATATTAATACTACTCAGTAAAACAGACATCTTTAAATTTTTATATTCGGGTGTCAAAGGCCCGAAAGGCGATTTTTCAAGAAGTTCATTAAGTAGTCTGCTTTGTTGACTTAATGTTTCTTGTAAATATACCTTAAGCTGTGCTGAAGATTCCGTTGAATTTCTGGCTTCATTTTTCAGTTGCTCTTTATACGCAAAAGCATCAAACTTTTTAGAAACAAATTCTTCTTCAATAATTTCTTTAAAAGTTTCTCGTTGATACTCGATCTTCATCGGATATAACAAAGCCTTAGTGTAGTTTAGACACGACTTAATCGGTCTAATTTGTTTACCTTTAATAACTTTGCCCTGGTTTAGATAGTTCTTACGTAGGGCTAAAAATAATCGAGTTGCAGCGTAAAAGGAATAACCGTCATAGTCCTCAAATTTTTTAAACATGCACTTTTTAATTGCTAGCGCTTTAACTAGTAGCCATAGATAATTATAAACAGTTTCCTCGATATCAGGGTACGCTCCAGGCTCAGCTATTTTAGATACATTCTCATCAATATACATGCACATCGATGTAAATTTCATGCCCGCCGGCTTTTTATAAATCATTTAATACTTATCTCCTTAATATTTTTATTGATAATCTAAAAGCTCACTTATACCGTGAGTATTTTTTATAATGGTTATTTTATGATCGATCGGCAGTTCTAAAGTTTCATCATGATGAGAAATAATAAATACAGACTCAACCGTCTGTAGTGTGCTCTCAAGAAGGTCCATTACTGCTTTACAGCTCTTTTTATCGAGAAAGTCTGTTATCTCATCAAGTACTAAAATATTAGCGTTTAAATCAAGATACGTTATTAGCATATCTCGAATTGCTAGCTGTAAAATCAAGTCTACTCTCTGCTTCTCGCCGCCAGAGAGCAAATCAAACAGCTTACCACAATAAGTAATATCGAGTGCATTTCCGTTAAGGCTCAAAGAAAGCTCATTAGTACCAAAAACAATCATACAATACTCTTTTGATTTCTTATCGAGATAATTAATAATATTTGTGAGTAGGTAGCCTCTGAAATCGCGCTTTACCAAAGTATCCATTTTCTTAACTATGGCAAGATGCTCAAGTAGCTCGTTTTTGGCGCTGGTTGTGATATTAATTATATTTATAATTGAAGCAACTTCTTGCTCATATACTCTAATATCACTTTCTAATTTACTAGTATATTGAGCCCAGTGTTGTTGGTCATATAACTGTTTATTAATCTGTGTCTGTATATTTTCAAGCTGATATTTAAGTTGATTTTCTTGATCCCGTTTTGCTCTAAGCAGAGCCCTTGCCTTTGTAGTATTTTTATTAGCAACATCAAGTTTTTGCTTATGTCTATCATCGATTTCAATTAAATACTGCTGATGAATAGTATTGACTTTACTAAAGTTTTCTGTGTTAGCTTTAAGCTGTTCATCAAGCTGCTGTACTTCTAATTCCTGTTGTGTAGTACTCGGCTTCTGAATATTAGGTAGCTTCTGACCACAAGTTGGGCAGGTATCTGTAATTGCCCTCAGCTTCTTAATTTCATCGAGTAAGGTCTTCCTCTTAAGGGTTAGAGTATTTTTCTCAACAGAAAGCTCACCGCATTTCTTATTATACATCTCAAGCTCTTCGGCATTTTCAGCTGCCTTGGCTTCAGTAAGACGTACAAGTTCATTAGACATTGCCTGAAGTTGTGACTCAAGAGAATCGCCCTCTATTTTCAATGTGTCTAACTGACTAGCTAGTGCAAATTGATCTACTCTCAGCTGATTTAAGATGGTACTAAAATCAGGCATAGCTCTTTCAGAAAGCTCTTTTCTAAGCCCAGCCAGTTTATTATTACTAATATTAAACTGTGTATTATTTGCAATTAAGCTATCTTCATATTCTCTAATTTTTGTTGAAAGCTCCGTCTGTCTACTAGTGATTCGATTCTTTAGATCTTCAATCATGAAATCAGACTTAGTGAGTTTTTCAAGCAGCTCTTTACGGCCACTGGGGCTAAATGAAGAAAATCGAGTTACATTTCCTTGGCCCATAATAATAGTAGAGGTTATAAGATCTTTTGTAACTTCAGGTAAAACTTCTGTTAATTTTTTCTCAGACTCTCTAATTCCTTTACCACTGATATCAACATCATTTTTGACAATTTTCATATCGGCTTTCGGCGTGAGAACTCTAGTAATTATGTAGTGATCTTTATTATAGTTAAATTCAAGTTCTACCCAACAATCATTTTCTTCCACATTAATATTTTTTAAGCCGGCCTTAATACCTCCCACTGTTTCACCAGTGAGCGCATAACAAATGGCGCTAAAAATTTGGCTCTTGCCGCTACCGTTAGAAGCTGCGCCGTCTTTTATATAATTGTTTTGCCCTAATACCAGACAAAACCCTTTGTTTTGAAGATCTAATTCTGCGTGGGAATAGCTTCCAAAATTATGTACTGTTATCTTTTTAAACTGAATCATTTAGCTCCAACCATTCCTCCATATTTTGCTTAACTAGCTCCCAAAAATTATTCCAATGAAAAACCTTTTGATCAGTATTTGCATATGCTTCATACTCAGCTACGGCGGCAGTAATCATTGTGAGCTTGGTATTTGTATTATAAATTTTCTCTAAATCGTCTTCTGTTGATAAAATCATCGAATCTCTCAAATATCTTAAGTGTTCTATAAAAATATCTAAGCCGGCAGTTTTTGATTGAATAAGAGATTTATTTAAGGCATTAAAACTCTTTTTATAAGCTTTATTTAATTGTCTAATTTGCTGTTTTTCCATATTATATTATACGATATTTTAAATAAATAAGTTTTTTATAAAAAGCTTATTTACAGACCTCGGCAATCTCCTCTTCTAAAATTGTAGTATTTTCAATAGTTGCTTTACAGTACTCAATAAAGCGTGCTAGGTGATCTACTGAAAGATCAATTTCTTCGGTTGCTGCGGAGTCTTCTGTGTACTTTTTAGTAATAATAAGCCTCGACTCTACAATATTACTAAGGGTACTAATTTTCTGTTTAACTACGTCTACTAAAGATTGTTCACACTTAATAGAAAGTACGGCATTATTCTTAAGTTTATCTAAGCAGAAAATATCACTCTCACAATCAATTTGAATTTTATAAAAGTTATAAGCATACGGGTTTTCGATGTGAGTTACAGATAAATCTTTAGTGTCTAAAATAATAATATTATGTGAGTATCTGAGTGAGTCTTCTGAGAAGTTCTGCCCCGTAATATTTCCAATATTATAAATTTTATCTGTAATTCGTTGCCCATTGTGAATGTGTGCATTAATATATAAATCACAATTAGCTTCAATATCAGACACCTCAAAGCCTGCTGCAGAAATAACTGGGCCATAGCTTATGCCTTTTATATCATTGTGAGATAAAATAACTCGTCGACATGTACGAGCTGGAAAATACTCAGCAAGAGGCCTTCGCTCACTTTCAACAACGTAAGGTAAGAAGCAAATCTCAGTACTTTCTTCCGGAGTATCTATGAATAGTGTAGCGGGCTCAGAAATAATATAACGATTGTTGGCTTCCAGTACTTTTGTTGAGTTAAAAGTAAGATCTTGTGAGCTAGCTTCATGATTTCCAACTATTAGATATGTAGGCAAGTCTGCAAAAGGAAGTTCCTTTGCTGCAGTAATTTCTACATCACTGAGCTGGCTGCTATCAAATAAATCGCCGAGGCCGATAACCATTTCACAATTATTTTTTAAAGCCTGCTCCTTGATCCAACCAAAAGTCTGTATTTGATTTTCTAGACGTACCGGGTATTTAGTTCCAAATTTGTTAATAATTGATGATCGCTTACAAAAATGAGCGTCACCCACAAGTAAAATTTTCATTCAATCTTTCCTTTACAAACTATTTTACTATACTTTATATTATACGATAAAAAAGAACCTGATTTATTTTCATAATCAGGTTCTTTTTATTTTTATTAGACAGTTGACTGATTAAATTTTGCTAAGAGTTGTGTCAAATAACTCACTGAATCACATCGTGCCATACTTCCAATACGGTGCTTTTCTTCATCAGTTAGTATATTTGGATTCTGTAAATTCTCCTGACGAATCGTTAGCAACATAGTTTTTTTGAGCTCATAGGAATTTCTTTTTGCTAGCATGTAGCGCTCATGTAAAATAGGATCTTGCTTTACCTTTTCTTGATGCTTTCTAGTCCTCGCTGCGCACTCTGCTTTATGTGCCATATAATATTTATGCTCGCTTGCCTTTCGCATTTCCGGGTGCTGTTTACGATATTCGGCAGTCTTTTGTATAGTTTTTTCCTTATTTCTTAGGTAGTAGTCACGGTCTCTAGCTTGTTTAAGTGCCTGCTTAATAGCAAGTTCTTCTTCAGTTGCATATCTAATATTACCCTCCCCACCGGCGGATATATTATACCCAAAATTAGGGTCACGAGATTTGTACTTAGCAATCAACTCTTTTTCTTTTTGCTTAGCTTCTGCTTTACTTAAACCTTCAAAAAGTATGATGTGTTCAAAAGCTTCCCAGCCATATTTTAGTATCGCTCTGGCAATAAGCGGCTGTATGTATTCACCATTTTCTTTTTTACGTAAATAACCATTGCCGTTTTTACCCCAGCGATCTTTTGGGCTTCTACTAGTGATGCCAATGTAAACTTTGTTTGTAATCATATTTACGTGTTTGTAGACACAAAACAATCTTTGCATAATAAAAATGCTCCTATCCTGGCGCTCAGCGGGCCGGCCAGCACCAAGACAAGAGCACCTAAATTATATTCGGTGTTTTATATACACCTATATAATTTAGCAGATATTTTTATACTAATTTAGCACAGATATGTTGCGGCAGTATCTGCCATTCTTGTTAGCGCAACTAACGGATAGGTTCGCATTACATCATGAATATCTGGCGGAAAATTCCCAGTCGAATGTATAATAGCTAAAGACTGTTCATCAGTCAGCGATATAAAATTTTTAATCTGGAAGTAGGAACTTAACGCAAAGTCGCCAAATACAGCTCTAGCATTAGCCTCACGTGTTTTATAAGCAGGTACAGTAGACCATTGGCCGGTAGTTTCATCTTTTACATTTTTCATATAAGCTTCATACATAGTGGCCTTATAAACATCTTTAAGCAATGCTATCTTAATAACATCTTCTTCAGTATATCTGCCAGGGTAATAAGCATTACATAAAACCCCCAGTTCATGGGCTACTATTAAAGCATGCTCACAAAGGCCACCGGGGTAAGCTCCCATATATTGAGTAGATGCCGGCTTATTAAAATAATCGATCTCATCGAAAAATTTATTCAGCTCAGTAAGATCTATATTAAGCTTAGAAAGAAGCTCCATAAATCTAATTTCATTGTTGTTTTTCTGCTCAATTGTTAACATATCAATTTCCTCCAAAATCTATTAAAATAGCCTCTATTAAAGAATTTACCATTTTCTTCGTACACTTTTGTGCGCAACAGTTTCCAATTGCAAAACATTTCGGTACTAATGTAGACTCAAGCTTATTATCAACTTCGAGATAACCAGCCTCATTAGCTTTAATTAAGCCTGCTCGTACTGGAACACATGATGTATCGGGGCTAGCTTCAGTTTTAACAAAAATAGCTGCACAAAGTACTGTTGAGTAATTATCAAGCTCAACTTTAATTAGAGCTTCGTCATAATTAGATACCCTATTAATATGAGTGTTAGGCAATACTACGATATTTGCTGTCTGCTTTAAAAGTAATTTTCTATTTACTGCTTCTGAAAGCTTGCCAGAAAACTCCTCAAGGCAAACATAAACATATTTATACCTCTTTGCAACATCAAAAACTAAAGCAACATCAGCTTCATTTCGTACTAATACAATCGCTGGAAGCTGCTTAGCTTCCTTATGAATATCTACGACAGTATTAAAAACATTTGGTATCTTTTTATTATTAACGATAAGCGGCGTGTACTTTTGGCCCACAGCGAAAACAAGATGAGTTGCATAAAGTCTGCTACCGTTTTTTAGATAACAGCCGAAAAGTCTATTTTTATAATCAGTAAATGTAACCTCATCTTTAATATACTCAACGTTTAAAAAATCCGGTGTTGTAGCAGTTTTAAAGTCTCTGCTAATAAAAGCAATCTTTATGTTAAGATTTGCAGCGGCAATATTTTTCACTACCTGATTGCCTTCTTTACTGTCGCCTATGATAATTAAATCATATTGATAATTCATTTATAAACTCCTTATAACTTTATATTATATTATACAATAAAAAGAGCCTATTTTTATAGGCTCTTAAATAGTTTTTAAGTTAATATTAGACTGTCGAAGCTGGCTGATAATAAACTGTCGATCAACACCAATATTTGCAATACCTTCCCATTTGCATAGAGTATCTCGTACACTATCACCAGATTTTTGCCAGGTGCTAAAGTACGGACAAACTGCATCAGGCTTAGTATTTATAAGAGCAGGATTTGTCAACGGGTTATACTCACACCAATGACAGAGCGCAGAAACAGTAGGTTTAAAGTTTTCGTCATGAATTCCTTTAAATAATTTATCAAGCTCTGGCCTACCTTCTCCCACTAAGTCTTCTGACTGAGCTGCTTGTGTTATATTACAGAGAGGTAGGTCATATTCACATCTGATTTGGCTATAAGGGACTCCCCAAAGTTTTTCTGCCGCCATAGAGTAGACTGCAAACTGAAGAGGTGCCTTAAGCTCACTATTTTGGGCAGGCACTGCCCAAGTCTTAATATCTTGAATTATAATATCATTTGTTTCTATGTTTATAAAAGCACGGTCAATTGATCCGTTAAAAGAATGTACGCCGTCATAGTCGTAGTCAAACTTTTGCTCAATTCCAATAATACGAAGTTCTGGGTGTTGCTTCATATAATTCTCAAGTCGGTAGATCGCAGAGTCTAGATAGAGGTACATTTTTTCTCTATAAGTTCTGCCAGACTTGTCCTCTGCAAAAAATTCAGTAGGATACTTCAAAGCAAGCTTTCTACTCTCGATAATAAACTTATTTTTTAGCACTACGTAATTAATAGGCTGTTCTGCTTGAATAGCTTTAGCGATATCTTCTTCTATAGAATGTACGAGGCTACCAAAATCGGTTGCGATATTTGCACTAAACAAGAAGTTTTTATCAAGGTACTTGAGTTTAAATTTAAATTTACATTGACCGTAGCAACTTATTTTAGAATAAGAATACCTATCAAGGCGCCTAGGCTCTTCTATTTTATTTAATTCTTCGGCCATAGTGCCTCCTTAGTTAGAAATTTTATAGCTGAGATTATTTATAAGGTAGTTCAACATGTCCCTCTTATCAAGTTCGAGCTGAGAAGTTTTTAATAAAAGATCAAAATTAGATAAAAACTTAATCTTACTTTTAGTAGCCTCCACATTAAGGCTACGGTATTTATTTTTGATAAAAGTGTATTGTCCTTTAGAAACGCCACATTCATCCGCGGTAAGTCTAGGATTTCTTGCAATCAAAATAATGTTTTTAAGGCTCGATAATGTCCTATTCGCAAGCACTACGGGCTCATGGATCTCGTGTCCATTGTGTTTTAAGAAGTCAAATAAAACTGCCTGATCGCCTGTAACAAGAGCATTAACAATATCAAAAAGATCAGCTTTATAAAGGTCAGACTGTGGGTCAAACCTAATTGCAGAAAAAACTTCCTTCTGTTCAGACTTACCAAAAAGTGCTACCTTGCTAAGCTCGTTAAGAACACGGTTAATATCACAATCTGTAGCATTTACAAGCCACTTAATATCCTCATCGTCTATAGTAGGACAGATAGTCTTTGCATAATCACAAAGTTGCCAGTCAGTAAGCTTAGGAAACTTGATAACGTATTTCTCTACATTCTTTGCAATATCTTTTGAGACCTGGTCGCAGACAACAATAGTATTTTCAAACTGAGTATAGTCTTCAGAACGTTCGTCAAAAGTCTCTGTATAAAGAACATTCAGTGCTTCGGTAGGTGTTGCAAGAAGCATAATAGAAGACTGAAGAGGTTCATATACACTATTGATTTTAGTTATACCACCGACAGAAAGCTCTCCGAGGGCCTTGACATACTGATGCACAAGAAAAGGACAATCCTTACTGACAAAAATCATAAAATCAGAAGGCACTATATTATTTGTAATGAAATTTTTAAGATCAATTAAAGTCACCGTGCAAGGCCTCCCATAAAGTAGTTATATAGTTTATCATAAGGACTTCTTTTATAAGTCTCTGCTGAGTTGCATACTGCTTAAACTTATTAGTAATTTGGAAAACAATAAAGCTTTGTGGATTTGCATTGTTTTTGCAGTCTTCGAGAGCAAGGTACTCAACTGCATCCAAAAATAGGTTAAAGTCTATTTTATTATACAAATCCTTATAATTAATTTTAGTTGCAATCACAAGAGCATTTGCATACTCGGCTCTACCGATATTCATTACAGTCTTTCCAGCAAGGTCCATAATGTCATTAAAGCCTGTTTCTGTCAGGTTGAGAAGCTTGCCAGGTGTCTGGAAAATCTTAAAAGCCTGTTCATTAACAGAAGTATTAGTAATCTGTTCAATCTGCTCTTTTGTATAAGGCTCAAAGTTATACTTAATACATCTATTAAGAATCGTAGGCAAAACACCAGCTTCAGAAGTTGCTACTAAGATAACATAAACAGACTTCGAAGGCTCCTCAATAAACTTAAGAAACTGATTTTGCTGCTTTTCGGTAAATTCATTAAGGTTAATTACATAGAGAGCATTGATAGTGCTGTAAAGATAATCATCAAGGTCGGAAGCAGAAACATTTTCATTAATTTCTACATAGTCAAGTTTAAAGGACTCCGCTACGTACTTTGCTACAAGGTGCTTACCACAGCCAGTCGGCCCGAGAAACATTAAAGTTTTGGGTAAAAACTGGGTTGAATAGTAGGTAGCAATACGAGCTACTAACTTTTCCTGACCAATAATATTAATCATATTTATGCCTCCTTATTTTCTTCTACATACCTGCAATAAATAGGCTTCAATAATAGCCTTAACAGAAGTATCATACTTGATAGTATTCTTAACTTCAAGAAGCTTAGTAGCAAGGTAGTTAAACCAATCAAGAGCTCCTTCAAAAGAAGTTGTAGCCACAACACTTGTCATAGCATCAGCAGAATTCTCGAGATAAGCAGGAATATTAGTTACCGCGATATTCTTAAACAAAACATACTTAGTAAGCTCAAGAGTAAAGCTGAGATATTCGTTAACAAACTGCTTAAGGTCCTTACCTTCCTGAGCGAGTGTCTCAATAGCTACAAGCGTAAACTGCTCATTACCACCAATAAGACAGTTAGTGAGCTTAAGCATTCTCTCAAAAGGTGCCTCACCAAGAACTGCCTTGGTATTTTCAAGACAAAGGTCATTAGAAAGGTCTGCACACTGGTCAAGCATAGTAAGGGCTTCTCTCATACAACCGTCACAGAGCTTACTGATAAGCTCGCAAGTATCTTCATAATTAACAAAGCCTTCCTGCTGGCATACCCAAATAAGACGGTCTCTGATTTCCTGGCTATCTATTTTTGCAACATTAAAACGCTGCATTCTGTTCTGGATAGTTACAGGAATCTTGTTAGGCTCAGTAGTACAGAAGATATAGATAGTATAAGCAGGAGCATCTTCGAGGCTCTTAAGGAAAGCCTGCCAGCCTGCAGAAGTAATAGAGTGACACTCGTCAATGATATAAATCTTGTAGGTACCTGTCAGACTTCTCTGATTTGCCGACTCGATAATGGCTCTAACCTGGTCTACACCGCCATTAGAAGCAGCATCAAGCTCCTCAGGCTCGCCTACTCCACCATTGATAGCTTTTGCAAAGCATCTAGCAAGAGTAGTCTTACCACAACCGGAAGGGCCTGCAAAGAGATAAGCATTCTTAAAACTCTGTTTCTCAAGTACCTTATTTAGAATTCTAGTAATTACATTTTGTCCACAAACTTCATCAAAAGTCTGCGGACGGTATTTTACGGCTAAACTTTTCATTGTATCATTTCCTTTTTTAGATATTTTTATATACTATATAATACAATAAAAGACGGACCCTTTTAAGGTCCGTCTTAATAAATTTTATTAGTTTTAGTCAAAGTCAACAAAAATGTCATTTTCTATAAGAGAATTACCACGAGATACTGTACGTCTATAAGATTCATTTAAATCTTTTTTATCAGAATCAGTCGAAGACGTCCACATGTTTTCATATAAGCTAAATTCTTCATCAAAAGCCATTGCTATTTGCCCTTTTAGCTGCTTATTATTAGCAGTTTTTGGCTTACTTGAACTATTAGTCTTACCCAGTTCTTTTTCTAGTGTAATAGCATGATGTGCCAATTCATTTAAAATTGCTTGAATGGCTTTCGGTTCATTTTTAAATAAAACTTTACCACAAGTGCCACCTTCTGGAGTCTCATCGTGTACAACCGCTTCAAGCTGGTTAAAAAATTCTCTTGTGATTTGTACTATAGCAGCGCCTTTGTTTATATGGCTATTCGGCAAACTTAAATCTGCTTTGTTAACACTCTCTTTATCAGCATTAAATATTAAAAAGCACTTGCTATCTTCTGATAAAATATTAGCTACAATATCGATTAAATAGGAATTACCACAAATAGCACAGCCTGCGTTTTGGTCTAATTCAATGTCTTTCTTACAATTATCGCAATAATATTTCATAATAATATTCCTTTACTAATCAAATTTTATTTACTACTTAATTTAGCAAATACTTACAAAGTAGAAATTTGAGTTAGCTGAGCGCTATCAAGCCAGCCTGACCACATTACGTTAATATCCTGTCTGGTTTCAAAGTCAAAGCCGATACTATCCACGTAGATCATGGTGCCGAGAACTTTAGAAATATAGATTTTAAGATACTGTGTTTTTGGGCAGCTTCCGTTATTCCAGTTAACTGCAAGTACCGAGTCAGGAACATTAACAATACTAATAGGAAGTTTAACTAAATAGCACCTATTAAGCTCATAAGTGGGCTTAGAATATTTTTTAATATAAAAAGTATTTGTATTTGGGTCAAAATTATTTAGATCCGCAAACTGGCACTTTTCAAGCTGTTCTTTTATAATAGGTCTTATCATTCTTCTTCGTCACTTTCAGCTTTTGGATTTAGTACTACACCGTTCAGTGAGACTGGCATACAGATATCTGGATAAATATTATCAAGTGCATTAATAAATTTTGCAACATCTAGTTCATAAACTGTTTTACCATTACAAATACAAGGCTGTGCAAGGCTTGTTGCAAGAGTTACAATAATTCTATAATCTTTAGTATCCATATTAATCCTCCCAAAACAAATTAGGCTTTTCTGACCAGATGTAATCAGCCGGCATTTCGTCATTTTTGTTGAAAGTATGGTTAAATACAAAATCGTCGATTTCTTCTTCAGTAAGATTCTCAGGAACTTCAAGCTTTTGTACAAACGCATAATAAATTGTTTTTGTCTTATCTGTTTTCATATTGTCTCCTCAAGTTCATCTAATTTATCTTTTAAGAACTGGAACAAGTATTCATCAATGATATAATGATTTTCTTCGCCTGGACCAAAGTTGAATACTACCGCTTGATGAGGTGTTCCAGTAAGCAGACATTCTTGACGATTTTTCTCAAACCATTCTTTTTTAATAGAAATAGACTCAGAGGTAGATGTCTTAGTCTTGCACTCTAGAAGAAAACCATTCTTGCCTGAAACTATAACATCGCCCTTATCGAAAGCAGTAGCACCAGAGTTTTTCTGGACCTTTCCACCGACTGCTTTCGATACAGCTGTTTCCTGTTTCTTTGAATATGCACGAGTAGGAAGGGGCTTAGCCCCTTCCTTATTTCGTTTAGCTGTTCCTATAACCATTAAGCATCCTCAAGGAGAATCTTTCTCTTTGCGAGGTCTTCTTCGGGTCTCTCGATAGCGTCTTCTTCGGCCTCGATTGCCTTAAGAGCTTCCTTATCGAGGACAGACTTATCATTAGACGCAGAAATAAATTCCTTAATCATTGCAAGATACTTTTCTCTAAAGGAAGTGTGTGTATGAAGGTACTCAATAAGATAAGCTTTCTTACCCTGGAGAGTTTCGCCAGTCTCAGAGTCTGTAATAACCTCACCAGTAGAAAGATTTACAAGGGCGTAAGTTACATTATTAATTCTCTTAATAAAATCAAACTGGAGAGCTACGTCAATAAGGTCATTTACAGTATCTGCCCCATTAAGGTATGAATAAGTAATAAAACCACCACCTCTGTTGCATGCACAAGTCTTGTTCTTGGTGATCTTAAACTTAAGTCTGAAGCCGTCTGCTCCCTCACCATCGTCACCCTTGATTTCGTCTCCGTCCTTCATAAATACTCTCTTACCGAAACGAACCTTAACCGAGGCATAGTAACGAGGCGCATCTCCGCCGGGCTCCTTATAAATAGCCGCACCTGTGAAAGTAGTACCAGCTACACGAACCTGGTTAATCATAATCATGATATTACCGTTACGAGCAAGCTTATCACACATAGTAGGGCAGAACTTGTGAAGGCCCTTAGCCATATTTCCACGCATACCCATGTCTTTAGTAAACTCGTTTTCCATAATAGACTGAGGAACAAGCGCAGGGATAGAGTCGAGAACAATAAGACCAATATCTTCAGTATCCTCAAGCTCAAGAATCATCTCAAGAATCTGCTCACCTGACATTCCTTCTGGACTGATATAATATAGATGAGTAAGGTCAATTCCATTCATAATTGCCTGGAATCTAATATCGAGAGAGTGCTCTACGTCAACGTATACACAAATCTTATCAGGGTTCTCGCGCTGATAAGCTGCAATAGCTGCACAAGCAGCAGTGGTCTTACCAGAGTGCTCAAGTCCAGCGAAAACCATAAGTCTTCCATAAGGAATGCCTCCGTAAAGAGGATAGTCCATACCCATTAAACCTGAGGAAAGTCTCTGATAAACAGGCACTACATCAGACTTAATAACAAGGTTATTATTACTATATTCCTTGTTTAGCTTTTTGGCAAAGTCTGCCATTGTAAGTTTCTTTTCTGTATCTTTAGCCATTTTATATACCTTTCTTTATTCTGCCAAGGCAGTATTAGTGAGTTTAAGCTCCTGCATTCTACTCATAAGAATAGTCTTTAGAGAGTCAATCATGCGCTGAATTTGGTCAACCTTAGTCTTAACCAAACTTGCTACGAGGTCATAAAGACATTGAGCAACAATATTTTCAGAAATAGCGAGAGTAGTATTAGAATCCTTTACTCCAGCTGTTCCTTCCTGAAGCACATAAGAAGAAGCATAAGCCTCTTTCTTGATCGCTTCTGCACAGACTGCTTTGATACCTGATCTATCCCTAAGCTCACTCAAAGAATAAACCGCAAGCTGAAGTCTCAAGATAGAGTCTCTGAGCATTTCAATAGACATTGACTCAATATTATACTGAATATTTTCAACTATTCTATTGGGTTCCTCAAACGGTCCTGCAAGCATACTATCTGCAATTTCTTTAATCTGACCATAAGTCATTTCAACTGCTTCAAGAGCTTTATTTAAATCTTTAGCCATTTAAAACCTCCACCAAATAATTATAATCCGTTTCCATAAAAGCTCTAAGCTTTGTTGACGGTATATTTATAATACGATATTTTTTCTTATAATTGTCATCTAACATACGGAGGCCGATAGACTTCTCACCGTCAAGAACCATTTTTTCCATTTCCTCAATAGACACCCAAATAACAATATCTTTCTCATAGAACCAGACTACAACGCCAGGGAAGGTCTTATGTTTACCTTTATAGTCTAGTAATCTTTCGTACTGCGGTATAGCAGAAAAAGGTATACTAGCTTTAGCATGAGCTTTACACTCTACCATTAAAACACAATTACCTGGATAACATAAGAAGTCACACGGGTTAGAAGAACCTCCACCTGCATAACCGCTTTGCTGGTCTGGCAGGCGGTAGATTAGGGTATCAGGAAAACATCTTATATAATCTTTTTTAAAACGGTCTTCAAACTTTTTTCCGATATCTTGTGTTGCCATTATGCCTTAGTCCTCGTCTCAGCAATAACATTACTGATATTAGCTCGGCAGACAATAATAGACTTATGGTTTCCACAGTTCATAGTAATATGCTCGTTCTTGCAAGAGTCAAGAACTGCCTTAAGGTCAATAAGATTTACACCCATGGAATAACCACCGGGAGTAGTACTTCCATTCTCGATAGTAATAACTTCCTTATTATCGCCAGTAAGATCAGAAATAGTAAGCTCAGTGTTAGTAAACTCTACTGCCGCGGGAACAAACGAGAGGTCTGCCCTCGCGCTGCTGTTCTTGTAGAACATAAGAAGTCTTCCAATAGCTGCCGAAAGATCAGTAGCAGAAAGTACAAGGTTGTGATCATAAACTTCCTTAGCAAGTGCCTTCATTGCATCACAAGGTGCCTTAACCTTCTGAATCCAGGTCTCATCACTAAGAAGTCTGGTTGCAACATAAACGTCCTCAGTCTGGAAGATTACAATAGGCTGAAGAGAATTATCAGCATTAACAAGGTGTCCATAAGAAAGCCAAGCGTCAGAACTAAAGAGCTTGAAGAGCTTTACAACCTTGTCAGTGAGAAGGAGCTTGATAGGCTTCTCAAGAGTGAAGGCATTGATACAAGCACCGGTAGTGAAAGTAAAGCAGCCAGTCTCATCGATGTAGTAATATCTCTGAAGCTCATTTACTTCTACCTTCTTAGCCTTCTGAACTTCCCGGCTATTTACGTTGAGGATACTCATAAGAATATCATTAGAAATAGCCATATTAACGGTTACCTGCTCAGGGTCAAGCTTAATAATAGGCAACTTCATAAGCTGGTCATTTTCATAAATCATAGCGAGCTTATAAGAACTCTTGCCTGCCTTTACAACAACGAAGTTATCCTTAATCTCAAGAGTAAACTCTTCTGTGTTGATACCTGAAATAAGGTTCAAGAAGAGATTAGCGTCTACTACTGCTCTAAACTCAGTAGGGGTCTCAAGCTCGAATTTTATTGCACAATACCATTCACGATTAGTAACTCTAAGATAGAGTGCAGTATCCTTTGCAGCAAGCTCAAGATTGGCTGCAGCCTTATCTACTCCGACAGCCAAAAGAATTTTATTAGCTGCTTCCTGGAAATTCTTTGTCTTTAAAATCATTTTAGTTTCTCCTTATTTTATTTTTACATACTATATAATACAATAAAAGGCAGACTATTTTTATAATCTGCCTTTTATTTTAAGTACAAAAAGTGTCTTTACCGAAAATAACTTTATCGGCTAGCATCTTACAATAACAAATTGGAATTACTGCAGGCAGGCGCTTACTTGTTAAAGCCTCTAAACCTTCATCATTATATATATGATATATTCCATTAGTTTTTTTAAGCCAATATACATGTTTATTTTCATAGCTATTAATTAAATAACATAGTACATATTCGGCGCCATGAAATACGGTATAATCTACAGAGCCTTTTTTGGCATAAAACTTCATGCTGTTTATATCTTTATATACTTTTGCTTCAATATCAACACCGTCTGTCGATTGAAAGTCCGTGCCTTTTTCATAAGAACCGCCAACCACCCAAACAGCGCTGCTTTTCCTAATTAAACTACTGCATCTTTTTACGATCTTTTCCCACAGCATAGAATTAAAAATCATTTGAAGCCTAACATTAAGCTTCTTTGCAGAGCTATCTTCCTCCTGGTATCCGTGACTGCTATTAATAACACTTTCTGTTAAAGTTGTAGCCACTTTAATCTCTACCGGGTTTACTATGTCTGCTCTGCAGTTATTAGCTACATAATAATCAGTCAGCTGATCAAAGTCTATACCATTTGCTAAAAATCCAGGTGTTGCCAAAACTTAAATATTTCTCCTTCGTATATTAAAATTCAAGGTCAATGCCTTCGGTTATAGTTTTATAGATTGCTTCAGCAGGAAGCTCAGGATGCTTTTCATAGAGCTTTGCAAAAGCTGCTTCTCTATCAAGACCCTTGTCAGTCAGCTTCTTAAACTCAGACTGAACTGCAACAGCATACTCACCAGTATACCATCTGGACTCTACTGCAGGGTCACACTTCATAGGAACATCGATATAAGGAGCAGCAGCGTCAATCATAATTCTAGGAAGAATTTCAGAAGCCTGGTCAGCATACAAGGCAGGGCACTCAAGCATAACTTCATCGTGAATAGTCATAACAAGCTTTGCATCAAGGTCCTTAAGTTCCTGGCTATTATGAATTTGAATCATCGCAAGCTTAGTCAAAGAAGCTGCGGAACCCTGAATTCTTGCATTAAGGCACTGTCTCTCAGCCTGAGCAATTCTACCAGTATTAGCAGAAAGAAGAATACCTTCTTTTGCAGCTTCCTTAGCAAGCTGTTCAAATTCTTTGTTGCCCTTGGAAGCTTTTGCTCTGTTAACCCAAGAAGTAAGCTTATCATCTACAAGAGGTCTACTCTCACAACCAAGAATAGGATTAAAAGTTTTAGCAATCAAAGCTTCAGGATCCATATATTCAGCTTCATAAGGATTAAGGAAGTAGTCAGTAAGATGTCTACGTCTACCTGCCCAGTCTTCTACATAACCATGCTCTCTAAGGAACTGCTTAGAGCTATTAATAAGCTCTTCTACTTTAGGAAAGCTCTTAAAGAAGTTATCAAAGATTTCCTGAGCTTCCTGGTTTGTCTTGTTAATACGTTTTGCCAACGTGCTTGGCCCCATTCCATAAGTAAGTGCCAAGTTTCGTCACAAAAGTACCATCTTCGCAACCGAACGTCTTTCCTTACCTTCTTTGTTAAGAAGCTTAGGCGGGGACTTTACTTCAATTGTTTTAATAGTACTCATGCTGGCATCACCTCCTTTAAAATATCTTTAATTTATTAGTCTTTAAAATAAATAGTAGTTATTTCGTTAGCAGTTTCGATTGTAGAAATTTCAAAAGCACCTTCTTGAGCTACTACTTTAGTTCCTGATAAGAGCTCACAGGCTGGTATATCACCATTTTCCGTAGGCACTAAATAATAATAAGGCACTTCCAATTTATCCGTTGTCTGCTTTGTATAAGTTTTATCGGCGCCTGCAACAGTCTTCTTACCGTCAAGTTCGATCACTGTACCTTCTTTATAAAATTCTGTATTATCCCAATAATCATTATTATAAATGTTTGAAGCGATAACGCAGTATAAATCCTTACCTTCAAGGTAAGCCTGTCTCATTGCTGGGTCTCCACTAAGGAATGTTGTTATACGGGGTTCTTGTGCTGACTTTCGCTAAGAATAGTCCGAACCGACAAGTTTATACAATGTTCTGGTTTTAATGGACTTACTCATTTAGCATCACTCTCCTTTCGTTTATGCTAAGTTAATTAGCATACCACTGTATATTTGAAATTACTTTATATTTTTTGTGTGTTTTATTTCCGTAGATAATTTCTTCACCACGGATAGATGCTTCAATCTTTCTTTGATAAGTAGCAGTTGAATAGACCTCTCCAAAAGGCTTAAAAGTATCAAACCACCATTTGCCACCATCTTTGATAGATTTGAAGTCAAAACGTTCTCCTGTATCTAATATACAGTAGCAACTGATATTTCTTGATGCCATATTTTCAGGATGATCATAAAAACCAAGACCTTGAGCTGCTCTTTCAGCTTTACGTTTAGCTCTTGATTCTTTTATCTTTTGCTTATGCTCATCTGAAAATCCTTCTTCAAGGCGCTTTTTAGAAAGCGTTTTAGAAATTTTATTTCTAACTTCCTCAGTTCTCATAATAAAATCATGTTTTGCTTTTACTATCTCAGAATCCATTGGATT
>JAEIGA010001082.1_pt1 | contig 41360 bp, 35 predicted proteins | sample 9270691 | NCBI WGS metagenome assembly JAEIGA01 (sample SAMN17057246, study PRJNA624740) | gut metagenome | biome: biome; isolation source: fecal sample | host: Bos grunniens | place: China: Xizang | collected 2019 | reverse complement strand
CAGACCCATAAAAATAAAAAATAAAACTATTAACCAAAAAATTGTTGCTAACTCCATAGGGAAAGTCCTTTGCGTAATGTGTGTTAATGATTTTTAGAGTGTTCCGTATTTTGTTTAATTCACTTTTTCGGCTTGCTTGCGAAAGCGTTGGAGGGCAATGGCTTCGGCTTTGCTTTCGGTTGAAGCAACGCACGCGCTACAGCGTCAAAGGGCGCGTTGATGGGTTTAATGAGTTTTTCAGGGCGTGCCATAGACGAGTTCCTTGTAAGAGATGTGGCGACCAATGCCACCCATAAGAACGGATTGCATACGCGCGATGGGAGATTGTTCGCGCATATTATAACGCACAACAAACTCCTCCACGTAACGGCTTAAGTGTTTTTTGCTCCATTGGTGATAAACGCCAATGACTCCGCGCTTCAAGATAGACCAAAAGCCTTCAATACCATTGGTGTGCACTTCGCCACGGGTGTATTCTTTCAACTTGTGATTGACGCGGTGGTGATTGTAGCCCGTAAGACCATCATAGCCACTAAACTGGTCTGTATAAACCGTTGCGCCTTCATTGACGTTATCATGAATAAGACCTGAAAGCGTGTTGTGACTCACGGAAGCGACAACGTTTGCCTTGACCTTACCTTCACGGGAGCGTACTCCAACGACAGGCGTTTTGCCAACAGCACCACGCCCAGCGTTTTGCTTTTTGTTGTTGTGCTTGTTCTTCTCAATACCGCCTACGTAAGTTTCGTCTACTTCAACGATACCCGAAAACTTATCCAGTTGCTCCTGCCACGCTTCGCGGATACGGTGAGCAAGAAACCAAGCCGTCTTTTGAGTGCATTCCAAATACTCTGCCAACTGGATAGAAGAGATGCCCTTTTTCGCATTTGTCAAAATATAGATAGCAAGCAACCACTTCTGTAATGGCAACTTGCTATCTTCCAAAATCGTACCAACACGCACGGAGAAATGCTTACGGCACTCCTTGCAACGATACGGCATAGCATGCTTACACTTTGAAACGTGAATGCTTCCACAATGTGGACACCGCACCCCGTCACTCCAGCGCAATTTTTCAAAGTACTCAACCGCAGCATCCTCATTAGGATAACGCTTGAAAAACGCCAACAGACTAAACTTATCACTTTTCATGGCGCACATTATACTAAAACCACGTTGGCTAATCAAGTATTTTTATTATGCGCTTTAACTTTTGGCTAATTTGGTATATAATTCCCTAATATTTCTTCTCCCCACTCACACTGGAAGTGTAGCAAAGGGAATGGGAGTCGTCAAGGGGGCGAAGAACTGTGAGCGAAGTTTTAGAGGCTTGTGAGCGAGAATTTGGGAGAAAAGAGGCGAAAGTAGCGCCTGAAAAAGGGCGACTTTCCGAAGGAATTTCGCCCTTCTTGCTCCCCCAATTTCGCCCTTTTTCAGATTCAGTTTCGCCCTTATTGCTCACGAGGGGTTGCCCTACCTCTCCGAAAACGGGCCATTTGTTGATAACTTTTCTCCTCCTCCTGCCCTAATTTTTCGCAAGGAAGCCGCTGTAGCGGAGTTGATTTCACCCTCTTTTTGTTTTATCTATTTAGTTTTAAAAGACTTATGCAGTTTTAACAAAGCCCAGCAAAATCCCCTAAAAACCGCCCCCTCGCCAAGTATTTTTCAAAAACCTGCGTTAAAAACACCGCATTGTTGATAAGGTGTTGATAACTCAAAAATATTTTTCAAAGCACAAAAAATCGATAAAATTTTGGGGAAAGTGACCAACCTGCGTTGAGATTAATTATCTCAAAAAGGGGCGCTTCGCACCAGCTTCCTAACGCCTTCGGCGTATCTTTGCAGTTTTTCGCTAACCTATATGCGCCCGAGCACGTAGTACTGGGATATGCGGGGCGCGGAGGTGTGTTGTTGAGGGGTGGTGGGGGATTATTGGATGTTTTACTTTATCTACATGTATTTAAAAATTTCACGCCAATCCAATTGGACTGGCGTGAATAAAGTGTTGAAGCTTTTTTGTGGGTTTTATCGTGAAGGGGTGTAGCCGTTTATTTCAACGTAATACACTGACCATCATAAGCAGGGGTGATTTGTGAGGGTAATTGTGCCGCCAATTCTGCATGTAAAAGGTCGTGTGAAAGATGGGTGAAAAAGGTTTTTTGAGCAGCAATTTGTTCGGCATAGGTCAACGATTGCGTCAGTGTGAGGTGTGTCGGGTGCTCACGCTTCCGCAACATATTGAGGATTAATACGTCGACACCTGTCATCAAAGCTAAGGTAGCCTCTGGAATTTCATGTACATCTGGCACATAGGCGAGCGAAGCGCCATTAAAATCAATGCGAATACCATTGGTTTCAGCCTTCCCGTGAACCACAGGCAATGGTATAATCCGCGCACCTAATGCTTCAAATGGAGCCCTTACTGGGCAAAATTCAATCAACGGCCGATAGAGCCCCTGCCCGTTCGGCTTATTAGAAATGTAGGGAAAGATCCGCCGCATCCCATCAATGGTTTCGGGCCCCGAATAACAGTGAATAACTTGGTTATCCTGAAGGGTGTTAAAGCGACGCACATCATCAAAGCCGAAGATGTGGTCTGCGTGTAGATGGGTAATAAAAACGGCATCCACGCGTGGCACTTGCCAGCGTAAACACTGCGCCCTTAAATCTGGCCCGGTGTCTATTAAGAGTGCTCGATCGCCTAAGGTGACATAGAGTGATGACCGCAGACGTTTGTCGCGGGGATCGGAACTTTTACACACGGGACACGTGCAACCAATCAGTGGCACCCCAACAGACGTGCCCGTTCCCAAAAATTGCGCCGTAAAGGTGTCTGCCATCTGCCCGACCTTCAATTAAGCTTGCGGAGGAAGTTGCTTCTCCCAATCGGCAAATCCTGCGCGCGTTCCAATCCAGCGCAAGCCAACCACATTGTCTCCGCGCTTCAATACCGACTTCCAAACACGCGCATCTGAGCCATCATCAATGCGTTCTTCAATGACATCCGTTGCACGCACGTCGCCCAATGTGTGAAATTCCACATCGTCCACCTTCATGAAGAGGGGCAAGCGTGGATCTTTCCACGCCACGCCAGGATTTCCTGCCAATTCAGACAAGAGATTATTCGCCGCCAAGGCACCCATCTTCATGGCGCGCATGACCGCACAAACGGGGCGCTGTTTGGTCGGACGGGCTAAATCACCCGCCGCATACACGCCGGCAGCCAAGGAGAGGTCAGGATTGGTCCGCACACCTTCTTCCGCCAAAAGGCCTGCATTCGTTGCAAGGGTTGCATTCGGTCGCGCCCCTGCCGAACACAGTACTATCTCTGCAGGCACCGAAGTGCCATCCGTAAGCTGTACCACCGCTTCGTCAATCTCTGCCACACTCGCGCCAATCTTCAGAGCGATTCCCTTGGCCTCAAGCGCAGCACGCAAAACAGCTTCCGCGTTGTTGCCCAAAACACCCCCAAGTAACGCAGGAGCGAGTTCGATCACCGTCACCTGTAATCCTGCCGACGCCGCACGTAAGGCCGCTTCCAATCCAAGAACGCCACCGCCAATAATCGTTAGCGTTGCGCCAGGCTTTGAGAGCGCCTGCAACTTTGCAGCATCTTCCATGCTCCACAAGGTTTTCACGCGTCCTGCACCTACGCCATTGAATTTCGGCAGAAACGGACGTGCCCCCTGCGCCAAAACAATGCCGTCATAAGCCTGCCCATTGACCATTTTCGCAGAGACATCCAGTTGGGTCACTGCCTCGTGCTTCAACGTTATTCCTGCCTGCTCATACGCCGTGGCAGGTTTGATGGCGATTGCCGTAGCGGCGGTCTGCCCAAAAGCAACCGCAATTAGACGCGGACGAAAATAGGGTGCGACCGCCTCATCACTAAAAAGGGTTACAGAAGCGCCCGCTTTTGCCAACGTAAATGCCGCTTCCACTCCCGCATGACCTGCACCAATCACTGCCACATTAGCCATTACGTTCTCTCCTTAACCGCCGTGCGAGACGACAATCAATCCACTGTTTTTCCGTTACAATGTAATCCATCGTTAAATCATGAGCCGCTTGAGGAAGTGGTTCACGTTGCACCTGAAAATCATAGGCCAAAGCGACCCGTAACGTTCCGGCGCGCAATTTCGGCAACAAGCGATCATACACGCCACCGCCATAACCGATTCGGCCACCGCAAACATCAAAAACCAAACCCGGAATTAGCGCCACATCAATCATTGCAGGGTCCGCTTGGCGTGGATCTGCGGGTTCAGGAATTCGCATATGCCCAGAAATCAACGGATCATTTGGCGTGAATGCCGCCCATGCGTATTCCTTTGCCTCTGGCAGATAATACGGCACACAAACGGAAGCACCTGCAGAGAAAAGCGCATGATGAATCCGATCCGTTGGGAATTCAGAGCCGATGCTCATGTAAGTAGCAAACCCTCTAAAACGACTGAACAGATTCATCAAACGCGGATTAAACAGTGCATTCGCCCCTATATGGGCGGCTTCACGCACTTCATCGTGCGTTAATGCATCGCGGCGAGCCCTCATTTCGGCTCGAAGACGTTGCTTTTCGGCGACTATATCCATTAAAAAAAGACTCATTTCGCGCGTAAGGCGCCATTACTTCTAATAATCCACTTGGAGGTTGTTAATGCCGCCAAGCCCATTGGACCACGCGCATGCAGTTTTTGTGTAGAGATTCCCACCTCTGCGCCAAGGCCAAATTCGCCACCGTCTGTGAAGGATGTGGGGGTGTTAACATACACACAAGCAGCATCCACTTCACGGCAAAACCGCTTTGCGACCACCTCATCACGTGTCAAAATCGCCTCACTGTGCCCAGAACCATAGGCATCAATATGATCTAATGCGTCGTCCAAAGAATCAACAATGCGTAGCGAGAGATTCATCGACAACCATTCCGTGCCCCAATCTTCAGGTGCCTCATGCACGCCGACACCTTGTTCTCGACAAGGCCCCAACAAGGCATCCACTTGATTGGCGAGCGCACGATGCACTAACAAGCAGTCTAATGCATTACAAACCGAAACGCGGCGTATCTTCGCATTCGCAATAATCTGCGCCGCTTGCGCTACATCCGCATCCGCATGCACATAGATGTGGCAAACCCCTGCGCCTGTTTCAATCACGGGCACACGCGCCTTTTCGCGCACCGCACGAATCAACCGTGCACTTCCGCGAGGAATGAGCGCATCAATTAATCCTTCGGCCGTCATCAATGCTTCAGCCGCTTCATGCGTGGGAGGCAACAATGTAACCGCCGCTTCTGGCAGCCCCTGCTCTACCAATACCGCACGCATCAAGGCGACCAACACGCGATTCGTGCGATCCGCCTCACGGCCACCCTTCAATACAACTGCATTTCCTGTACGCAAACAGAGCGTTGCCACATCCACCGTGACATTTGGACGCGCCTCATAAATGCACCCTATCGCCCCTAATGGCACCCGAATTCGGCTCACCTCAATGCCACTCGGCATCACACGATGTTCCAAGTCCTCTTCCAACACCTCGGGTAAACGCGTCACCGCCTCCACGGCATCCGCCAAAGCGTTCACACGACTCGGGGTCAGAAGCAAACGATCTTTCCGCGGATCATCGTCCGACAAAAGCGCCACATCTGCCGCGTTTTCGGAAAGAATCAAAGCCGCATTAGCGCGAAGTGTTGCAACGATTTTAAGCAACGTATTATTGCGTGTAGCGAGATCACACGTCACTAAATGCCGTGCCGCCTTGCGGGCGGCACGGAGTTGATTGGAAAGCATTTCTAAATCTGTTTGCATAGAGTTGACTTAGTCTCGATGAAAAACTTCACCCTCAATGACCTTCCACGGAAGACCATATTGATTCAAGGCTTCCATGAAGGGATCTGGGTCAAACTGTTCCATGTTAAAGACGCCCTTTCCGCGCCATTTACCAGTCAGCATCATCTTCGCACCAATCATCGCAGGCACACCCGTGGTGTAGCTAATCGCTTGCGACTTAACCTCCTTATAGCACGCTTGGTGGTCACAGATGTTGTAGATGTAGACCGTCTTCGGCTTGCCCTCAAAGTCCAAACCACGCACTTGGCAACCGATGCATGTCTTACCCTTAGTCACAGGGCCAAGCGTTGCAGGATCGGGCAGGAGCGCCTTAAGGAACTGAATCGGCACAATTTCCTGACCATTGTACATCACAGGATCAATGCGCGTCATGCCGACATTCTTCAAAACTTCCAAATGCTTGAGGTAGTTGTCAGAGAAACTCATCCAAAAGCGTGCCCGTTCCAAGCCGGGAATATGCGTCATCAAGGATTCAAGTTCTTCGTGATACATCAAATATGTATTCAATGTACCAAGGCCTTCAGGCATCTCAAAGGGTTGCTTCACAGAGAGCGGATCGGTCTCAACGAAGCCCTTACCCTTCTCCCAATAGCGCCCCTTTGCAGAGACTTCACGAATATTAATTTCAGGATTAAAGTTCGTCGCAAAGGGATGACCATTATTGCCCGCATTGCAGTCAATGATATCAATCTGACGAATCTGCGGGATATAATGCTTCTGGATATAGGTGCAGAAGACAGAGCTGACGCCTGGATCAAAGCCCGAGCCCAACAGTGCCATTAAGCCCGCCTCCTTGAAACGGTCATGATAGGCCCACTGCCACTTGTATTCAAACTTTGCCGTATCCAAAGGTTCGTAGTTTGCCGTATCCAAATAGTCGCATCCTGCAGCAAGACACGCATCCATAATGTGCAAGTCTTGATACGGCAATGCGATGTTCATGACCAAATCAGGGCGAAAATCCTGAATCAAACGTGTTAACGCGGGCACATCATCTGCATCCACTTGCGCCGTCTCCACGGGACGAGACAACTCCGCAGCGAGTGCATCCACGCGCGATTTCGTACGAGACGCCAAGAGAATGTCGGTAAACACCTCAGGTACTTGCGTCAACTTATGAGCCACCACACCACCGACGCCGCCGGCACCAATCATCAGAACGCGCATTTTCCGTATTCCTTTCTTCTGGCAAAACTACTGTGATTGATTGACTTGTCGCATTATAGCAAAGCAAGCCTTCAGTCAAAGCGCTTTTTTAGAAGTTTTAATTTATTAAAACAAGGATGCACATTAAAACGAAGAGGCACAAAGGTGTGCTATGGGGTCGCCACAGGAGTTGGACGATCTCCGTACAGCTCACGCCATAGCATCAGCATCAGCTCCTCCGCGTCCAGACTACTCACCTCTTGCCAATTGGGCAAGACGCCTTCAGTGCGTAAATACCACTGAGCATAATCCTCTGCAGATTGAGAATACTTGAAAATTTGCGCGTACTTCGCTCGCTTTAACGCAGTTTCAATTAATGCTAACCGCGCTCTCCTCTCGGGATTCCCTTCACCTTGCGCAATCTCTTGACGCAACGTCATCCCCAACAAAGCAAAGAAGCGTCTTTCATCCTCCTCAAAGATGCGCTCGTTCACTTGATATGCCTTCTCAATTTCTGCTCGCAATTTTTCCACCTCTACCTCTGGCGTAAAGGTTTCATTCAAATCGGTCATCAATTCAAGGACGGAGACCCAATAAGCATCTGCTATCGGCTCTGTCAATGACGCATTCAGCATCCACCCAACACACTGCGTTGCAGAATCTAACATCGGTGCCTTGACTGCGTCCAAAGGCATCCCTACGTTCGGCACATAGACCCAGTCCACCCCACCTTCGGGTTGCTTGGGCGAAACAAGCACGAGGCGATCCTTTGGCAAATCCCACGGGAAGCCGATTGGCAAAACGCCATCCTCCGTGAAAATCACCCACTTCGTTTCGGTGAAAGCGGTGTGCATCCCCTGCCAAATTGCCATTGCCATCTCTGCTGTAGCTGGCGGCTGGGTTGTAAAGAAGATTGCCTTCTTCCCAATACGAAAGTTTGCATCAGCGTATGTCTTTTGCAACGCCATGTAGTAGTGTTTTGCCAGCTCATCAAACGAAAGGTCGCATTGGACGCCGGCAGGCAATCCTGTAAAAGCGGGAAACATTAATTGATGGCCCCACTTCCACGAATAATCAATCTTCGCGATGCGTCGGACACGTTGCTCTGGCGTTACAGGAAGAAAGGCGGCATTCGGCACCTCGGCTCCGTTCATCCAACGATCCATCCAGATTGGGTGTGGGATTGTTCTAGGTTCAACAGGCTGTTTTATTTCCTTAAAGAAGGCTTCCCAAACCGTATCGATGCCAAGATAAAACGGAATATAGACACCCTCATCGCGATGCGGGAAATTAACGACAACTTTTTTCAATGCGTCATAACTGAAAAGAGACGTCGCTACTGCCATTTGCGGACTCATTGCCACCATCATCTCGCGCGCCATTTGTTCTGCTTGCGCTTCGGGTGAAAGTTGTCTCAGGCTCTTCACATACTCATGTGCGGGTTGGTCATTAATGAGAAGTTCCTCCGCCAAGGCCTGCCCACGCCACAAGCGTACGACCAAGATTGCCCGGTCGGTCTTACGAATCAAACGTTCGTAAGACCCCGCATAGCGTTCATCGCAATAGTAACGCAAATAGTTGCGTTTCACCCCGACAAACTCTTCTAGCAGCGGTTCACGTTCTGAATTTGCATAATCTAAACTCACATACTTTCCTGCGAAGAGATCGCGCGGGTCATAAATCTTCACCTTCAATTCGTAACGCTTGCCGCAGGTCAAAATTAAGTGGCGCTTTAAGAGGAGCCACCCAGGTACCACGACTTGCCCCACACAAATTGCAATCGCAAGCCCCGAAGCCAGGCGTTTGAGCCACACCTTCATCGGATCAGAAAACGAAACGTGTGGCAGATAACTCGGCTCTGCCAAAGAGGGAAATCGCTGAATCAAACGTTGCGAAAAGCGCGTAAAGCAGAGATTAACCACCAAAAAGAGCACACCACTAATGACAAATACCACGCCGATGAGCATCAGTTCTGCATCATATTGAGCCATCAAGCAAAAACAGAATGCCAAGAGGAAGAGCATGGAGAAGTTGGCAACGAACCGTGAGCCGCGTAAAAGCCCCAATACCAACAATGCCGTACTCACCGCAATGATACCGATATTCCCCAACATCCCAAAGGGACTTAACAACCAAACCGTTGGGACGATAAAGAATAATGCACATTCCAAGCGAATCACCTTCGGGAGGAAAATCACCATCGGCACCAGCATCACCCCTGCCATGATCATCTGCTCCGTTGAAGTTGGACTGAAGGAGGCCATTAGGGCAAATGTACCCAAGGTTAGCGTTGACACTAATGTCAGTGGACGATTCCACATGGGACGCCCTTCGTCCAACCAAATCCCGATGAAAAACTGCGCAGTAAAAAAGAGTCCCATCGTGAGCACTTCACACTCAAGCGTCGTCCATTGAGTCATCATCTCTATCACTAAGAATCCGACAATGCACACATAGGCATTCACCCAAAACGCAATAAGATAACGCAAGACGAGCGCCGTCGCAGTTTGACGATACCACACCTCACGCATCCGCGGCAAAAGCAATGCGCCACACAAAAGGAGCGCCATTAAAATCACCGCTTCAGGCACCCCTCCAGAACTTGCAAGGCTATCCATCGAAAATGCTAAAACAAACCCCATTTGCGTCAGCAATGCAAAGGTCGAACGAAGTTGAATCGTCACAGCCGCAAGCAAGACCGACATCGTTACACAAAACATAAACCCATCTGAAGGTAATTGCAGTACGCGCGCTAAAAGCGCCACCGCGCAGAGCACACTCCCCGCCCAAGTCGCCCCTAACACCTCCTCAATCTCAATTGCAGGCCTCTGACGTTTACGATACCAATGCCACCCCACAAGTGACACCGCCAAAGGTGCTAACGCCAAGATTACCTGAACCACAAATGGTACAGACACCCAATTCGCTGCCAAAATGGAAATAATACCACCGAGAATCAATAAGGTCCCAGCCGTGCCCAACCACATGAGCCCTTTTAAGCGCTTTTCATCACTCATTGTTGTGCCCTTTCCTAAATCATTCAAACAAATGCATCAATTCGGCACTAAATGCCTAACATAGACAGTTTAGCAAAAACACCCACAGTCAAACACCCCGTCCCTAAACAAAACAATCATCCATCAAGATACAATAAAAAAGGGCCGTTCTCACGGCCCTTCTGACAATTCCACACGGGAAAACATTAGTCAACGATCTTGACGCTGTTCATGGAGCCCATGTCGTTCTGCACCCAATCAGGGCACTCGCCGTCTGCACACCACACGCCGTCAATGACGAACTTGTATTCATACTTGCCCTTAGGAAGATTGAGGCAGCAAGTGTATTCGCCGGTCCCCTTCTTGTCTTCCATCTGCTTTGCGGTAGGATCCCAGTTGTTGAAGCAACCAGCGAGGAACACCTTGCTACCGATTTCCGCACGGACGCGGAAGGTAACGCGGGTCTTCTTTTCGGTCTTTTCAGCCTTAGCAGCACACTTCTTAGCGGGCTTGGCTTCGCAAGCGCATTCAAAGAGATCTGCAGTTTCGGGAACGGCAGGCTTAGCAGCCTTGGCCACCGTGGTGGACTTCGCCGCAGTGGCCTTCTTCGCGGGAGCGGTCTTCGCCTTCGCGGTGGTTGTCTTGGTGGTCTTCTTAGTAGCCATTTCTTATTACTCCTTAAGTTGTTCTTCTTCCAATTAAGAAAGAAAACACACGCGTATTATAACTATTCCGTATTAAATGTCAAGCGGTTATTTTCATGAATTCATTGAAAAGTCAACGAAAATTGATTCAAACGAAGCCGTCCCTGCCATCGTGTAACGAACTCAATCCGCGCCACGCAAGAAACCGCCTTCCCCTAACCCATGTTTAGGTTCAAAAAGGAGCCCCTTGTCTCTATAGATTAAACGCATTGAAGTCCCCGATGGAGATGACGAAAGCAGCTCTACGCCTAGGCCATTCAATAAGGATTAATGCGATACCATCAATGTTTTGATGAGCGCCGTTGCAAAGGGTGTGGGCGCTACGAATAATCCCGTTTGACGCAATTTTCGTGTAGAGAGATGACAATCGTAAGGGCGCGGCAGAGGCGTTGGCCGATGGTCAGGAAGACACTGCGAGGCATCACATCCCACAAGCGGTGCCATTGTCATCCCCATCGTAAACTTGGTCATCGCTTCTTCACCAGAATAGTGATAAATCCCTTGAAAACGCACCCCTACATGAGGGAGCAACCGCAGAATTTGTTGCGCGATGTCACACGTAAATGTAGGATAGCGAATGGCAATATCATCCATCATCACCGATCCGCCCTTTGCCTTCAAGAGATTGGCCGCAAGCACGGTAACTGCAGAGTTTGACCAATCTTGAATTGGCCCAAAGAGAATCGGCACGCGCAGAATAAGAACATTGGAAAGCGCTTCAATTAGGGTCTCTGCCTCTGCTTTCTGGCGTCCGTATGCATTTAATGGACGTCGTGGAGCCTCTTCATTGTAAGGCGCATTCGCACCATTAAAGACGTAGTCTGTAGAGATGTGTACTAAGGAGCGCCCGAAAGCTGCAAGGCGTTTAGGAAGAAGGACATTGAGCGCAATGACCGCCTCGTCCTCAGATTCACAACGATCCGGACGACGCTGGGCGGCACAATTCACAATGTGTGTCGGATTGTAGTGCGCCAACATGGCAGAGAGTGCATCTGCATCCGTCAAATCCACCTCGGCATGTGTCGGCGCAACGACCTGAACACCTGCTTGACGAAGCGCCTCCACCACTTGCGAGCCCAGCGCACCCGAGCCACCAGTCACTAAGACATTCATCCCCTTAATCCCTTCTTAAAGTCCCCACTGCGAGACCGCTCCAAAAAGTGCCTTTGTATTGGCCCGAGTTTGCTCCGCAAAGGTTTCAAGTGTGACCCCGCGCAATGCCGCAAGGAAGGCCGCCGTTTCGCGAACATAAGCGGGCCGATTACGACGTCCACGCAAGGGGACTGGTGCCAAATAAGGCGAATCGGTTTCAACTAAAATGCGATCCTCTGGGACAAATTTTGCCGTTTCACGCAGCATGTCTGCGTTGCGGAAAGTGACAATGCCTGAAAATGAGATGTAATATCCCAAATCTAACAACCGACGCGCAAACGCGACATCTCCCGTAAAAGAGTGAATCACGCCTGTCTTAGGAAGCGCAGCCTCCCGAAGCGCTGACTCGGTGACGGCATCCGCTTCGCGTGTATGGATAATCACAGGTAACTGTTGTTCACGTGCAAATTCAGCCTGTACTGCGAAACGAGTACGTTGGTCGGATTCAATTTCAGGTGAATAGCCCCGATGAAAATCAAAGCCAAGTTCGCCCACCGCAATCATGCCTGGCAATGCTTCTAACACAGGTGCTACACCAACGCATGACCAATCGTATCCACAAGCAAATGGCGCACCCGAGGTAGCTGCCGTATGATTATTAGTCGCATTCCCACCAACGGCGAGTACACCTACCTGCACTTCTGCCGCTTCGCGAAGCAACTCTTTTGCGTGATCCTCTGGATCAAAATGACAGTGTGTATCAACGAGTAGCGGAAGCATTCTTTTCTTCCCAAAAACGTGCAGAACGGATTTCTGAAGCGGCGAAGGTGCGATAGACTCCTGGACGTAATTCTAACGCAATTGAGCCATCGGGATCGCGACGCACCAAGACACCTCTATAAACGGAGACGTCGGTGCGAATTTCAAAGTTCGGACTGAAATTCAAGCGCAGTTTAATGACTTCATTTCCGTAAGTTTTAACAGTAATCTTACGTTGCACATCCGCATACCCATCTGCACGGAAGAGAAGCGTATGTTCACCCACCGGAAGGGTTAAGGTTGTAACCGCAGAGGTAAAAGAGTCTTTGGTTTCAGGCGCAGTCGTTACCATTGGCTTGCCATCCACAAAGACCTGCACCGTTCCAGGCTGCGTCTGCACCTTCACTTCACCGCGTAGGGTCTCTAATGCGCACACCAACGAAGTTGTTTCACCCGCCTTGAGTGTCACACGACGCACCTGTGCTTCATAGTTCGGCATCTCCACGCGTACCGCATACGCACCTTCTGCCAAATCATTCACCGTCAAAGGCGTTTGGCCGCGTTGAAGACCATTAATGTAAACCGTAGCGCCTTTTGGATTACTTTTAATTGTCAACGCCGAGGGCAGACGACGAAGGGTATGTTCAAGGGTTGTTTGTTCGCCAGCCTTCAAGTCAACCGTTTCTTCGTATGTGTGATACCCCGGCAACCGAAGCACCACCGCATGTGCGCCTTCGCGCAAACGCGAAAACGTCCCCGGCGTCACGCCACGCGGAACGCCATTGATCTGAATCGCCGCACCTGCAGGGTCCGATTCCACCACCAAGGTAGCAGAGTCTGCCACTAACTCCGCATCCACCACCTGGGGGCGGCCATGTTCTAAATTCAAGCGCAAAACATGATCATCAAAGCCATCTGCACGAAAGAGAATGCGATACGCCTTCTGCTCAGTGAAGAAGTGATGGAAGGGGGTTGTCCCAAGTTCCTGGCCATCACACAAGACCTTGGCCGGCTCGGTACTCCGAAAGAGCACAGGTGTTGACTCTCGCTTGAGTTCAAACGCCTCATGTTTACGTTCGCCTGGCATCGGCCAAAGCGTACGATATTCTGTCTTATAGCCAGGCGCAGAAAGTTGTAACAAGGCTGGCACATTAGGGGGCAGCGTCAACTGAAATGACGTCCCTTCAGAATGGGCCTTGTGATTCACCGTCAATGCCGCAGCGGGTTCAACCGTCACGCGAATCGACGCATTCACCACCTCCTGTGCAGTGAGCATCGCAGGCATCAATGCACACAGAAGAATCCAAATTTTAGAAAAAGAGCTCTTCATCTTCATGACTTACCGCACGCCTTTCTTGCCTCGACGCTGTTCAACGGTCAACAATTTTTCAGAAGCCTGACGATTTCGCACATCATCACGATCTGGAATCATCCGAAGAATCTTCTGAAGTTGCTGAACGGCCACGTCATACCGTTGCGTATTCATCGCCTGCTCCACTTGGAAGAGTGCTTCTTCATAACGGGTTGCTAAAAGCGTCTCTGCCTCTCTCAAGCCTGCACTCAATTCTGTCACCGTTGCGGGCTTTGGATTCAACGTTTCAAGCGCAGAAAGCCCCTGCTTATAGGCGACAATTGCCGACCAGAGTTTTTCATCACCTAAGTCGCGTTGTTCCCAATAACGACGAGCCACTTCCAACTGTTCTGCGCCCAAAGTTTCCAATTCTGCGACAGAGTACTGAGCGGCCCACACATTTAATTCGTTCTTGGCAAAGAATTCCAGGCGTTCACAAAGGTCATTAAATGCCGCATGGGTAACATTTTCAGCCACCCGCGTCCAAACCTCTGTCCCACGCACAAGGGTCAACGTACGACGTTCAAACGTCACCCCATCAGCACTCCGCTCGGGGAAAAGCTCACCAATTTCATCCAATTCTGCTTCAAGGATAATCTTCGTCAGTAGTTTTTTCGCCTCTTCAGGTAATTCCACCCGCTTGGTAAAGCTCCGGTCTGCATCCCCCAAATCATTCACATCCAGCATCAAAACGTTGGACGTCACATCGTACGTTAATACGTAGCGGAACAAATGGCGCGCATCTACAGAGAAGCGCTCGTAGGCGAACTCAACTTGTTTTGTATTGGCGGGCAACTGACGCACTTGACGCGGCTTTTGTGCCTCAGTCTCCCCAAGCATCAAAAAGGCCACCGCGCCTAAGAGCAATACCAACAGTGCGATTAAGGGGAACATCAACTTTTTAAAACGATCTGCCCCCTCCTTTGCCTCTGTGGCCTTATCCGCTTCCTGTTCAAACAAGATCGGTTGCGCCGACGTAGCTTCAGGTTCTTGAGCCGAAGTAGAAGACTCGCCAAACAAAGCCACCTTCTCCTCCGTCGTTTCTGCAGGGGGCGAGGGCGGTTGGGGTGAGGGCGCGGTTGGAGCCTGGACTTCGGTCGGGCAAATCACTCGGAAGACCCACGCACCAATGGCTAAGATATCCCCCGTGACCAATGGTGCGGGCTGATCTTTAACCGCCACACCATTTAAGAGAGTGCCATTGGAGGAGTCTAAATCCTCCACATAGGGTTGTGGCGCGAAATAGATACGGCAGTGTTGGCGCGAGAGTGCGTCATCTTCAAGACAAATATCCGCCACACGCGAGCGACCAAGGGTTGCGCCGTGCGCAGGAACCGTAAAGGTCTTACCTGCCTCTTTCCCGGCCACAACGAGAAGTTGTAAATTGCTGTTCATGTTCTACGTCACTCTTCTTTATGAAACTTCAATGAGTCTCTCTATCAAATCATCCATGAGCGATGGGGCACGTTGCACAAACAATCCGATGATTGTGGCAAAAGTCAGAATAAATCTGCAGTAATCCTTGTTGCCGTAAACCATCTTTAGGCAAGCCGCGCTCGCTTCCTGTTAATCGCATCCAAGTCTCACGCATCGGCATGGAAAGATCTTCACCAGGCAAAGCATGCAACTGTCGCTCTGTGAGTTCGCCCCGCGCCAATCGATACGGCACAAAGAGATTAATCGTCACCACAATTGCCCGCTTCATCCCCACGAGGGAGGTGCGCGAACCGACGTCTTCCTTTAGAAAATCCGCCGCCTCTACAATCGCTTCGGGCAACTCCGCCAACGGAAAATCGAGCAATTTTGGTAAATGATGAAGAATTCCTAATGCCCCCGCCAATCTCCTAAACGGATGATTTTGCGGGCGAGTTCCTCTTAAATCCCATACATAGGGCTCCAGAGGCGGCTTTACGCCACTCGTCCACCATAAATCCCAAAGTTCACGACGTTCTTCTTTTAAGAGCCCCGCCGAACGAGAAAGAATCGCAAAGCGACTCTTTGTTGAAAAGGGTTCTAACAAAGAAAGCGGATACTCCTTTGCAAGGCGCCGAAAGGGTTCTGCATTTCTGCTATACCCCATCGTTGCCATCAATCCCTCATAGAAGGCTTGCGTAGCATTCTCTGCGTGAAGACTTTCAATAAAACGATTCGTTTTCGCCATCAAACGATAATAACCCGCAGAAACTAAGAGGCGATCTAATTCCAAAGGGGCTTGCTTAAAATGTGCCAAACAGGGATGCTCCACCCCAAGCGCATCCTTTGGGCGAGCAAAATACGTGGCATCAAAGGTCCTCAACTCAGGGAAGATGCGCTCTAATGCCAAACTCGGCACATGACACGAAAGGGTTTTTGCGGGCGGCGTGGCGGACCACGTTACATGCAGCACCAGATTACCATACGCAGGGTCTTTTGCATGGCCATGTGCATCCCAATCGGCAGGCCGAATGTGCAATTCCACATCTCCACGCCGAAGTTCGCCGCCAATGACAAGAATCGCATCTTTAAAATCGGGGCCATCCGCATGATTCCAGCGTCCTGGCTCAACGACTTCAAGCGTGGTACCATCGACCAATTGGAGCGGCCGCCCCTCAAAGGTCTGATGTTGCCACAAATACTGCAGCGCATACTCGTCCCCAAGCAAAGCGCCCTCGTCTGCCACTTGAAGCGCCTCCGAAACGGGGGCTCTCAAATGTGCATATCCATCCGAGGACTCTTTTAACTGCTCAAGAAGCGTCATACCATGGAGCACAATTAGAAGAATCGGCGTCTAGCGAAGAAGAAGATGGTCACGATAATCAGTACAAATGCGATTCCGAGAATCATGCAGAAGCCGAGTGCGCCCCACTTTTCCGCATTTGCAAATGGTAACCAGGTATTCATCCCGAAAATCGAAGCGATTAACATCGGCACCGTCAACACGATGGTCATTGACGTAAGGAACTTCATCACGTTGTTTAAGTTATTGCTGATGATGGAGGCAAATGCATCCAACGTTCCCGTCAAAATGTTGCTATGAATACTTGCCATTTCCAATGCTTGCTGATATTCAATGCGCACATCTTCAAGCACGTCAAGATCATCTTCATCAATCTCAAGTTGACGCGTTGTGCGAATACGGCTCAACAAAATATCATCAGCCTTCAACGATGTCGTGAAATACACCAGCGACTTTTCGATATTCAAGAGGCGCATGAGGCCTTCATTAGAAATTGACTCGTGCAATTCCTGTTCAACCATGTCCGCTCGCTGACGAATATCGCGCAGATAACGCAAGTATAAGATTGCCGCATGCCACAGCAAGTGGAACGTAAAGCGGAACTTCTGTTCTGGCGGACAAACGCGACGAATCTGATCCAAGAAGGAGGCCGCAATCGGCGTCGAACGATTACACACCGTAATCACCGCATTGGAGGTGTGAACCACACCCAAAGGCAGCGTATTAAACGGATGCAGATTTTCATCTGGCTCATGGTATGGGATATGTACAACGATAAGAACCGTCCCATCATCATCCACATCCATACGAGGACGTTCGTCTCGGTCGAGCGGATCTGAGAGGAATTCACGCGAAACACCGGTAAGCGTCTGCACGCGAAGAATTTCTTCCGTGGAAGGATCCGCCAGATTGATCCAACAAGGACCATCAGGCGTCACCACTTCACGCAAGCTACCGTTTACCCACTGATAAATGGAAAGCATCTTACGATCTCCCTTCTTCCTTCTCCCCGTAACGCTTCATCAAGAAACGTTCGTAATTCTTCGGCTTCCGCTTGCTAATAAACGTGTATCCCTTTAACATCCAAAGTCGACGCAACTTCAAATGCGCGAGGAAGAGTTTAGCGCGACTTTCAGGGAAGGCTCCTGGCACCTCTCGCATTGTGCCATCTAAATCAACGTGATTGTGAAAATAATGCTTATAAACAGACGAGAGGTCCGCAAGCAACAACAATTTCCGGAACCACTTCGGATACCATTTTCTCAAATACACACCAGACTGAAAATCAATCAAGGCAGGCTGCTCACCAGGAAGCACCAACACATTTTTAGCATTGCGTGTATCCAAATGTGTCACATTGCGACGGTGCATCGCACACACCAACCGCTCTAACTTTCGATAGTAAAAACCCGACAAAGGCGGCTTTCTTTCAGAAGCAGGTCGGCGACCGCGAATAACGTCCAGATTCCGTTGGTTGTAATCGCCCAAAGTAATCCCTTCCAAGAAATCCATCCCGAAGGCGTAGGCGTCGGCACGAAACACATTTTGGGGTACGCCTGGCAATCCCTCCAAACACTTCATGAGCCGATACTCATGTCCCACCATCCATCTGCCCCATGTCCAACGAATCCACCACGGGCTCTTTCGAAAATCCTTAATCACTACTTTTTTCTCAGGCGTTTCAAGCAAATAGACGCGTGCATTCCCTGCACGCCCTTTGCTCAGCATACGTACGCCTGGGGCTTCCCAATCGTTTCGCGTTATAGGATTTGCCATCGCAATAAATCCTTTCTTGTGACTAAGGTTCAAATATCAAAACACCATCGTTGCACATTATACCACATTTACCCAATCCCTATATCTATTAAAGTATAAAAAATGAAGACGTAAAATTCACCTCAATCGTGTTAGATGACATCGCAAAAGAGTGCCCGAATTCAACCCTGTTTCGGAGGCACTTTTCCCTCTCAGTTTTTCAAGCCAAACACTCCAACCAACACATACAACATCTCTCACCAAATCTCTTCTCTCTACACACACTAAAAGTGTAGCAAAACGGAGACAAGTAGTCAACTCTACCGACCCAGGTGAGCGAAAATTTCGCGATAAGTAGGCGAAATTTCCGCTTGAAAATCGGCGACTTTGCTCACCCAATTTCGCTGACTTTGCTCAGGAATTTCGCTGATATTGCTCGCCAATTTCGCTGATATTGACCCGAAATTTCTTTAGCTTTCCCCCAAAAAGCTACTACTTGTTGATAACTTTTCTATCACTCTGGACCCAAAATTTCGCAAGGAAGCCGCTGTAGCGGAGTTAATTTTGCCCTATTTTTGACTTATCTCTTTATTTTCCAAAGAGTTATGACTTTTTAGCAAAGGTGAGAAAAAGTGGCAAAAATGGGCTAATCCGCCGACAAATTTTAAAAAAACTGCGTCGAAAAACCTGCATTGTTGATAACTTGTTGATAACTCAAAAAAGTTTTCAACAGGCGAAAAATCGCTAAAAAAGTTCAAAAAGTGACACACCTGCGCAGAGGATTTTTGAAGAAAAAAGAAAATAAAAAGCTGTCAAAAAAAATAAGGTCACACGATGCTTTGAATAGAGATTCATCATGTGACCGATGATGGATTACTGCTGGATGCGATAATGTCCCGTTAACGGATAGGTGAAGAGCTCATCCTCTTCCTGCGTGCCGCACCCAATATTGTGGAGCACAAGAGGTGTCCCATTGGCAGATTTCCGATCGCTCACAATCATGATGTGCGGCAAACTCCCACCAACGGTTACCGTAACAAGGTCGCCAGGGAGGTAATCTTTCGCCACCTTTCTCAGAGCGAGGCGCCAACCTCTGCGTTTAAAGTAACATTGCAGATTGGGTACACGACGATGGTCAATATTTTTGTCGGGTCGTTTTAACCCCCAATATTGTGGATATTTGGAAAAATTCGCCTTCATATCCTCATGGACCAACCGTTGTAAGTCCATGGAACGCGCATCTCGAAGTGCGCGAATCACGACATCTGTACAGACGCCCGTCGTGCGCGTGAAATCGCCATTGGGATAGTCTAATTTACGATAACTCCCATCGTATTCCACCGTCACACCAATTTGGTTGCGTGCTGCGGTGACAATATCAACTGCAGACGTTTTTGCAAAGAGAGGAAGAAGGAGAACGATATTGAGAAAAAGAAATGCTTTTTTCATCATACTTAAAACCTCGGCAATCGCCTACTCTATGATTGGACCCATCCACCTATTGTACCACCAAATGCATCTGATTCCAACGCTTTGTCCACTATTAAATCTAATCTCCAGCACTTTGTCTGCTTTTAAATCGAAATTTCAGAACTTTATCTGCTTTTTTGAAAGATGAGAACTTGCCTTCTTTACACACGCTTTCCAGTCAGTTTCCCCTGCGTTTCGTATTGGGATGACACTCCCCATCAACCCCTCATTGACGAATCACGCTGATAGCGATGGTTTAAAAGACTTCGCCACGCCTCCCCTCCTCCTTTTTACGTTGCTTAAATCTTCCTAAAGAGCCCCCTTCTTCACCCGCATGGTGAAGCATGCAACACGAAGATTTCGCACAAAGGTGGGCGCATGTGTGCGCGTGCATTATGGTATAATGTAGGCATGAATATTGAAGAACAAGCTATACGTTACTTATTTCAGAGTGAACCAGAAACCGTTTTCTGCGTTCCTGCGATTATCAAAACCTTGGGGTTACGCGGTAAAGCCGCCAAGCGCCTGCCATCGTTGTTGCGTGAGATGGTGCGGAGTGGCGAATTAATCGAAAAGCGTCGAGGGTATTATCGTGCTGGTGTGGGTGTTGGGTCATTAACGGGTACGTTGCGTTTGACGCGCAGTGGTGCTGGCGTGGTGACTGATGACACGACTGGGCAGCAAGTCTTTGTGGAGAGTCACGATGTGGGCCGCGCAATTCATGGCGACCGTGTCACCGTTTCTTACCGCAAGGGTGGCCGAACGGATCCTGTTGGGATTATTCGTTCAATTGATGAGTCTGCGGTACGTGATGTGGTGGGTACAATCCGTCAAATTGGCGAAAAGACCTATGTCTCGCCCTTAAATCCTGTGTATCACAATGATTTTCTCCTCGCAGAGCCTGGTAATGCCAAGCCTGGCGACCGTGTCGTAGTGCGCGTCCAACGTGGCGATCGGCGCGATGACCAATTGGTGGCAACGCTTTTAGAAGTGATTGGGCCAGAAGATAAGCCCTCTTTGGATACGTTAGCCATCGTCCGCCAGTATGAATTGCCTGAAGCATTCCCTGCAGAGGTGGTTGCCGAGGCGGAACAAGTTGCCGCACGTTTGAGCGACCCGGGGCCGCGTGAAGATTTGCGCGACCGCTTTATCCTGACCATCGACCCCGCTTCTGCGCGCGACTTTGACGATGCGATTAGTTTGGAACAAGATGCAGAGGGCAATCGCGTCCTTGGCGTTCATATCGCAGATGTCAGCCACTTTGTGCAGAAGGATAGCCTCCTTGATCGCGAAGCCTATCGTCGTAATCGCAGTGTCTATTTGATTGACAAAGTGGTGCCGATGCTTCCGGAGCAACTCTCCAATAGCGTCTGCTCCTTGATGCCCGGCGAGGATCGCCTCACCTTCTCGGTTTTCATCACCTATGATGCCAATGCGAAGGTCTTAAAGAGCCGTTTCGCCAAAACGATCATTCGCTCTTCCCAACGCTTAGCCTATGAGGAAGCGATTGCCCTCTTGGAAGATCGCCCCGTGACGCCTGCATGTGGGCCGCTTGACCCACGCACTACGCCGATGTTGAAGGCGACACTTGAGCTCACCCGCCAACTGAAGAAGTTGCGCGAGCGCAATGCGGCACTTGAGATGGCCTCTCAGGAGGTGGACATCATTTTGGATAGTGAAGGTCGCATGACAGGCATTCATGCAGCCTCCAATGACGAATCGCATCAGTTGATTGAGTGTTGCATGGTGGCGGCGAATGAGGCTGTAGCCAAGGCATTAATCACAAATCAGATTCCTATCTTAAATCGTTTCCATGAGTCGCCTGATGAGGAAAAGATTGCCAAGGTGGAATTGGAACTGCGCAAGCTTGGCATTCGCCCACGTAATCTGCGCGAACCAAAGGAATTGGCCGCGCTCTTGAAGAACACGGCTGATCATCCGCTCAAGTACCACATCCACGCATTGGTGTTGCGTGCGATGCGTCGTGCGCTCTACTCGGCGAAGCAACATGGCCACTTCGGTTTGGCGTTAACGTACTACGCACACTTCACCTCGCCAATCCGTCGTTATCCTGACCTCGTATTGCATCGTCAATTGGCGGGTTATCTCTGCGATGGCGTTTCTGGTGGACGCGTGGGGCAAGCATGGTTGGACCGCGCCGCAGCCTATGCGACCGAACGTGAAATGGTGGCCGACGAAGCCGAACGCGCCCTCACGGAAATTAAGAAGTATCGCTTCTTACAGCAGCAACTCGACGACCGCAAACCCGTCACCTACGATGCCGTCGTTGTCTCAGTTAAGAACTACGGCTTCTTCGTGGACGTCATTGACTTGCAAGTCTCTGGCATGGTGCACATTTCTGGCATCTCCAAGCAATTTGTCAATTTCAATCCCACCACCGAAACCTTAAACGCAGGTAAATTGGAAATCAAGGCTGGCATGCAGCTTCAGGTCTTCATCGCCAAGGTTGACTTCCCCGCGCGTCGTTTGGACTTTGCCTATGTGCAAGGGTCCGCAAAGGATGTTTGGAATGGTGGTCGCCACGCAGAAGAGACGCGTAAAGCGGCCATCGCAAAGACGCGCGGTCGCAAGAGCGCACGTGGTAAAGGCCCGGGACGTTTTCGCAACAACGCCACCACCCCCACTACGCCAAAACCCTTCGGTAAGAGAAAGCGCGACAAATGAGACGCGCCTCCTACCACAACCACACCTGCTTCAGTGACGGAGCAGATGCGCCAGAGGTCTTTTTGACCCATGCCGAAGCGGCAGGATTAAGCGTATTAGGCTTTTCTGACCACTACTACAAAGCCTCGCCGGATGCCACCGAAGCACCCGAGTGGGCGCTCCAACTTGATGCCGTAGATCGTTACTTTGAGACGATTTATGAACTCAAAGCACGTAGCACTCAGATTGAAATCAAGGCTGGCCTTGAATTTGACTGGTTGGATGGCTCTGCGACATGGTTAACGCCCTTAGCACAAGATGCACGATTGGACTACACAATCGGTTCCGTTCACTTCGTTGGGCAAGATAGCATTGACCTTACACGTTACTATTGGGAACGTCTAACAGTTGATGAAATCAATGCCGTGGTGCGCCGCTATTGGCAAACCCTTCGCGATATGGCAGCAAGCGACCTCTTTGATATCGCAGGTCATCTCGACCTCTACAAGAAGTTCGGCTTCTATCCCACCGCCGACATGAGCGATGTCATCACCGAGGCGTTAGACGCAATTCATGATGCAGATATGGCGATTGAGCTCAACACCGCGGGATGGCGAAAGGATTGTAAAGCCTGCTATCCGACCGATGACCTGCTCATCGCTTGTCGCAAACGCAATATCCCAATTGTGGTCTCCTCTGATGCCCACCAAGCGCATCTTGTGGCAGCAGACTTCAATCGTGCCTATGACATTCTTTTCCGTGTGGGCTATACCGAGCTTGCACACTTTACCCAACGCGAGCGGACGCTTGCCCCCCTCGCCCGTTAACCTCTTTTTGTTCTCAATCTCAAGGTTTTCCTATGCTTGACTCCCTTTTTACCTCCCCCTACTTCCTCTGGCCGGTCTCGATTATTCTCGCGATCTTCCTCTTTAGTTTAGCCGTTTTCATCCACGAATTCGGCCACTTCATTGCAGCTCGCTTATTAGGACTGAAGGCTGACGTCTTCTCTATTGGCTTTGGGCCCGCATTGTGGAAACGCACTGTAGGCGAGACGGAACTACGCATCTCAATGATTCCCTTCGGCGGTTATGTCTCCCTTCCGCAGCTTGACCCTGAAGGCATGAAGCAAATCCAGGGTGACCATGGTGAAACCCTCCCGCCGGCCGCCCCATGGAAACGCATTATTGTTGCCGTCGCAGGTCCGCTCGGCAATATCGTGCTTGCACTCTTCTGTGCGACGATGATTGCGTGGTTTGCACCAGAAGATGCCACGGGCGGCTCCACTGAAGTGGGCTATGTCGCCAAGGACACTGCGGGCTGGAAGTCAGGTTTACGTCGCGGTGACACCATTTTGGCTGTCAACGAAGAACCCGTCAGTTCTTGGAGCGGATTCTTAACCGAATGCTTCCTCTCTGGTGGCACCAATGATGTTGTGCGAATTACCTACCAACGCGGTGAGACGATTACCACCACTGACGCCGTCCTGGACACTCAGATTTCCGAAACAGAATCCATCTATGGCGTGGGCGGTTTGCAACCAGGACCTTTAGCGATGGGGTTTGCAGACGTTATCGAAAACTCCCCCGCCGCACGTGCAGGTCTCAAAAGTGGTGACATTGTCAACACCGTAAACGGTTTCACCTTTGAAACCCTTGAACAACTCACCGACCCTTGGGATCCTGCTGCGCCTATCACCATGGAAATCCTGCGTGGTAACGAAACTTTTACGGTCACTGTGCAACCCGAAGTGATGCCTGACGTTGACTCCAAGCCGCGCATTGGCGTTTCATTAGCCCTCTTTGGAAAGGGACGTTTCCAGTGGATGACGGAGCGTGGCATCTATGCACAGTTGGAATCTGACATCATGGGTGTGGTGCGCGTATTACGTGCATTAACCACCCCAAAAACCGAAGGTGAACGCGGTCGCGCAGCAAAAGGTTTGGGCGGCCCACTCATGATTTTCGGGCTCTTCATTCGCGTCATTCAAACAGGACTCTGGGCAAGCCTTGGCTTTTTGCGTCTCATCTGCATGAACCTTGCATTGCTCAATCTCTTGCCGATTCCTGTTTTGGATGGTGGCCACACCCTTTTCGCGCTTTACGCCATCATTCGTCGTAAAGAACCGAGCGAACTGGTTGTGAAATGGGCAACTGGCGCCTTCGGCATCCTCCTCATCTGCATGATGATTTGGTTCCTCTTCTCTGACGTTCGTCGCTTCGTCCTTCAACTCTTCTAATTAGGAGTGCTCTATGAAACGCACTGAAACACGTCAGATTCACATTGGGAACGTGGCCATCGGTGGTGGCGCCCCAATCTCGGTTCAGACGATGGCAAATGTGCCCACGACTGATATCCCAGCCGTGCTCAACCAGATTTCGCGCGCCGCAGAATTAGGGTGCGACCTCTTTCGCGTGGCAGTACCCGACCAAGCCGCCGCCGAAGCACTCAAAACGCTCTGCGCCAAAAGCCCCCTCCCCCTCATTGCGGATATCCATTTTGATTATCGTTTAGCCATTGCGGCAGTAGAAGCGGGCATCTCGGCACTGCGCATTAACCCTGGCAATATCGGCAGCGCTGACCGCGTTAAGGCAGTCGTTGAGGCCGTTCGCCCCCGTCAGATTCCCATTCGCATCGGTGTTAATGGCGGCTCTTTGGAACGCGAACTGCTCGAAAAATATGGTTCGGCCACCCCTGAAGCATTGGTAGAAAGCGCACTTAAACACGTGGCGCTCTTGGAGGCATTAGACTATCGCGAGATTAAAATCTCCGTAAAAGCCTCCGACATCCCACGCACCGTGGTTGCTTATCGCCTCCTCTCCGAACGCGTCCCCTATCCTTTGCATCTCGGATTAACCGAAGCGGGTACCGTGCGTCGTGGCACCATCACCAGTGCGATTGCCCTCTCACGCCTTTTAGAGGACGGCATCGGTGACACCCTTCGCGTCTCTTTGACTGCACCAATTGACGAAGAAGTGCGCGTAGGCGTTGAACTCTTGCGTGCTTGTGGCTTACGTGCACCTGGCGCATGGGTGACAAGTTGCCCCACGTGTGGCCGCACCAAGGTCGATGTTCAGGCCGCCGCAGAGCATATTTCGGACGTATTAGAACAATTTTATCGCCAAAATCCCACTGCAAAACGTTTGCACATCGCCGTAATGGGATGCGTTGTCAATGGTCCTGGCGAAGCACGTGAGGCTGACCTTGCCCTTTGTGGCGGCACAGGCTCCTTCGCGCTTTATCGAAAAGACGAACATCTCGCCACGCTTCCTGCGACTGAAGCCGTTGAAACCCTCCTGCGTTTGCTCGCTGAAGAAGCGCAAAAGTAAGCTCTTTTTATGGAAAATCAACCCCCTTTGAATCAAAAAGTCCTCGTTGTTGTCCCCACCTACAACGAAAAAGAAAATATTGAGGCCTTCGTCGCCGCAGTCAAGACCAACCTTCCTGGCGCCCATCTTCTAATCGTGGATGATAATTCACCCGACGGCACAGGGGTGATTGCTGATCAACTTGCCGCAACGGACTCCACCATTCATGTCTTGCATCGCACCCAAAAAGAGGGGTTGGGCAAGGCCTATGTGGAGGGTTTTCAGTGGGCACTTCGCCACGATTACGACTTTATCATTCAGACAGACGCAGACTTCTCGCATGACCCGAAGGATTTACCGCGCCTGCTTGAAGCGGCTCAAACCGATGATTTAATCATTGGCTCGCGCTATAAGGGCGGGTGTCGCGTATTGAATTGGCCGCTCCCACGTTTGATGTTGAGTTACGGCGCAGGGATTTATGTGCGCTTACTGACACGACTCCCCGTAATGGATCCCACCGGCGGCTTTAAATGTTTCCGTCGCAACGTCCTTGCCTCAATTGAACTTGATCGTATCGCTGCCGAAGGGTATGGTTTCCAAATTGAAGTCACCCACTCGGCTTGGCGCAAGGGCTTTTCGATTAAAGAAATTCCCATCGTCTTTGCTGATCGTGTAGCTGGCACCTCAAAGATGTCCTTGGCCATTGCCAAGGAGGCAATTTTCTTGGTGCTTCGCCTCGCCTTTCGCCGAAAGTAATCGCCCGAGGCTGAACCCGTTCGACCCATTTTATTAAAGGAGTGCATCTGTTATGTTTACCATTGCCGTTCAAATCTCCGCCATCTTTGCAATGATTGGCATCGGCACCTTCGCCGCCAAACGTAAATGGTTCTCGGAAGACTTTTCGACCCAACTCTCCTTACTGTTGATTCGCGTCTTCTATCCCTCACTCCTCTTCTCAGCCATTCTACGAAAGTATACCCTCTCCGCACTCGCAGAAGCATGGATTTTGCCCGTGGGCGCCGCAGGCATCATCTTCATTGGGTGGACTGCAGGGTGGATTGCTAAGCGCACCTTACTTCGTCATGCTAAGGCGCCTACCCGTCGTGCCTTCCACTTCTCCTGCACGATGAACAACTACTCCTTCCTGCCAATCATGATTATCGCAGGGACACCTTTAGGCGAGACAGGCGTGGCAATGGTCGCATTAACCACCATTGCCTCCGACACCTTAATGTGGACGCTTGGCTTCAAGACCTTTACGGGCCAAAAGCTCAACTTCAAGACCTTACCATCCATGCTCCTCCGTCCGCCGGTTGCCGCCTTATTGCTCGCAGTACTCTGTTTAATCATCTTCCACTGCTTCGGGATTACCCCAGATGACCTCTTCGCCTGTCATCCGACCAAGGTTGCCCTCAATACGCTTTATACCTATCTCGGAGGAGCAACCATTCCAACCTGCGCCCTCGTCTGCGGCATGCGCTTGGCCCAACTCAAACCCGCAGGACTCTTCTGCTACCCGCAAGTCCTCACCACCCTCCTTCGCATGATTGTCATCCCCGCCATTACGCTCACCCTCCTCATGCTCTTGCCATTGACCGAAGCGCAACGGCTCGTCTTCGGCATCATCGCATTGATGCCTGGTGTGATGGCGAGCGTCTCAATGGCGGAAGTCTATGGCGGTGACATTCCCTTCGTCTCCGCAATGGTCCTAAATACCCATGCAGTCTGCATTGTCACGGTCCCGATTGGACTTTGGCTCCTGGGTGTCTGCTAAATCCTCCCTACGAAACCGCACCGCTGCCATTGCAATATCAAGCACGGCGAACTGACAACACCTCTTCGCATCCTACCGCACACATCAATCCCTCCAAGCGCGGCAAACGAAGACTATCCGTCGCATTCTACCGCACACCTTAACCCCGCCAAGTGGGGTGCATAGACCTTTCAATTCTTCTCCTTCTCCTTTTTTATTTCCCGCTTCTTCACCATATTTTGTTATCATATACATTATTTATGGAAAGGGTTTTATCATGAATACAATGTATGATCCCGATACACTCGCACGCTCTCATGCTTCCGACTTTGCAAAGGGCTTAAATCGCATCTATAACTTCACCTATGGGTGGATGGCCGTGGGGCTTGCACTCTCTGGTGTGGTGGCCTACTTTGTGGCACAAGCCATTGAAGCAGGTTCCTTTGCACCCTCGCGTGGTCTCTTCATGGCCTGTGGTATCGTTGAAATTCTCCTCGTACTCGGTCTTTCGGCGATGATTCACAAGCTTTCCTTGCCTGTGGCGGCATTAATCTTTGCTGCCTATTCGGCACTGAATGGCGTGACGCTCTCGATTATTTTCCTCATCTACGAACTCTCCACCATTCAATCTGTCTTCTTTGTAAGTGCAGGTACCTTTGCGGGCGTCGCCCTCATTGGTTCGCTGACTAAGACGAACTTGAATACGGTCGGGCGCATCTGCATTATGGCTTTGTGGGGGATTATCTTGGCCTCCTTCGTCAATATTTTCATGAAATCCGCAGGTCTTAATGCCGTTTTGACCTATATCGGCGTGGCGGTCTTTATTGGGTTGACCGCTTGGGACGCCCAAAAGGTGCGTATCCTTGCAGAAGAACAACACCGCATGGACGGCCAGACGGTGCGCCGTCTTGGGTTGCTCTGCGCCCTTGAGCTCTACCTTGACTTTATCAACCTCTTCCTCTATATCTTGCGCCTTTTCGGCGGAAAGGGGCGCGATTAATGTTTCGTTCAACACTTACACTCGCTCTTGTCACATTGATTTCCAGTGCCGTTTGCGCCGCTAAGGTGGGCGTGCAACTCTACGATATGTATCGCACTGAAGCGGTCTATTTGATGACTTCAGAAGAAGTGCGCACCTTGAAGGCCGACCTCTCTGAGGAGAAGCGCGTCTTCAATAAGGCCTTCGCAAATGTCAAAAAGCAATGGACCAAAGATCAAACCGCAGCCCTGAAGGCTGGCAACAAGGATTATCCAAAATTTCCCACCAAGACCTTCATGTGGGTGCGCACGGCGAAATTCAAAACCTTCTCCACCGATGATGCCGCCAATGAGTGGTATGGCAAGCAGAAGGGACGCTTGAATGGCGAAATGGCGGCAAAAGCAAAGGCGGCAATGGATGCAATTAAGGCCGCCAAGGCTGGCGCTACGGCAGGTTACAAAGATCGTGACGACAAGAAAAAGCGTCGCCATGCAGAAAAGGCTGAAATGGCGGATGCCGCCAAGGAAAAGATTGGTGAATTGGTGGAAATCGAGATGGCTGCGTTGCTCAAGTACAATCGTCCCGTGCCCAAACACTTCATCTATGACCCCGTGGCTGGCGCAGATAAGAATGTACAGAAGGATATGGATAAGCAGGATGAAGCCTTGAAGCAATATGAAAAGCGTAAGGCCGCCGCAGAAGCCGCAGAGGCAAATGGCGAAACTGCAACCCCTGCCCAATAACACGTCGCTTCACGCCACCCACTTTCATCCAATTGATTGATTTACTCATCCCTTAAAACTCCCCAACGGACCTTATGAATCCAGAACTTATTCCTATTCTTGACTGGCAGATTTCCAAGCCGAATGCAACCGTTGAAACCTTTTTGAGCCGCCCCGCTTTCGATGAAAAAGCGGAAGCTGCCGCCTCAAAATGCCTTGCAGATATTCGCACCCGTGGCTTAGATGCAGTCCTTGAAGCTTGTAAGACCTTTGACAATGCCGAAGTCACCCCAGAAAATATGTTGGTCACCGAGGCTGAACTCGATGCCGCTGAAGCGGCTTGCGACGAAACGGTCAAGCGTGCCATTGCCCAGGCCGCCGAACGCATTGACACCTTTGCGCGTGCGGGGTTGCGTCCAGACTGGACGATTCCCACACCGTGTGGTGGCTCTTTGGGCGAACGTTTCCACCCAATGGATCGCGTGGGTGTCTATATTCCTGGCGGCACTGCTCCGCTCGCCTCAACCTCTTTGATGACCGTTGTCCTCGCAAAGGCAGCAGGTGTTAAGGAGATTGTGGCTTGCACCCCGTGCCGTAATGGCTTAGAGGTCTCCGCTCCGCTGTTGTACGCATTGCGCGTGGCGGGTGCAACAGAAATTTATCGTATCGGTGGCATCCAGTCCATTGGCTTGATGGCCTACGGCGCTGGCATCAAACCCGTTGAACTTATCGCTGGTCCTGGCAATGCCTATGTGACCGCAGCGAAGCGCCAGGTCTACGGCACCGTCGCCATTGACCAAGTGGCAGGTCCCTCGGAAATCTGCGTCCTTGCAGACAAGGCCGCCAAGGCAAAGTGGGTTGCTGCCGACCTTCTCTCTCAAGCTGAACACGGCAGTGGCCTCGAAAAGAGCCTGCTCGTCACCGACAGCCGCGACTTCGCAGAAGCCGTTAAGGCTGAAGTAATTGCCCAAACCGCCGTTCGTAATCGTAAGGCGATTATCGAACGTATGGTTGAAAATGGTGGCATGCTCTTCGCCGTGGTGCCCAATTTGGCAACCGATGGCACCACGTTGTGCAACCGTTTTGCTGCGGAACACCTTGAACTCCAGGCGGAAAATGCCGATGACCTCCTCCCCTTGATCAACTGCGCGGGCGCAGTCTTCGTTGGTTACTGGACGCCTGAGAGCGCCGGCGACTTCGTGGCGGGCCCTAGCCACGTTCTGCCCACTGGCGGCGCGGCACGTATGTTCAGCGGCTTAACGGCCGAAACCTTCCGCCGTCGTAGCTCCTTTGTTCGTTTTACGAAGGAAGATCTTGCCGAAACGCGAGAAGCAATTGAAACCTTTGGCATGTTGGAAGGCCTTGATGCCCACGCCTATGCCGCTACCGCGCGTTTTGAAGACTAACCGCTTCACCGCTGTTCAGGTGGCGAGATTCCTCCTTTGCCGCCCTGTTGCAGCCTGTCTTTCCGACAGGCTGTTTCCATAACCCCCTCATGCTCCTATCCCATAACGGTCCCCACACTTTCCCTTATGGCCCTTGATCTAACCGCACTTCGTGCAGCTCTCTCGGAGAATCGTCCAGTCGTCCTCACTGCGCCCCCCGGCACAGGTAAGACCACCACGATTCCACCGGCATTGCTTGCCGAACCATGGTTGGAAGGGAAAAAGATTATTGTCCTTGAACCGCGCCGTTTGGCGGCACGTCGCGCAGCGCAATACATTGCCGAAACGTTGCACGAATCCCCTGGCGAAACGGTGGGCTGGCAGGTACGTTTAGAACGTTGCGTGGGACCAAAGACACGCATTGAATTCCTGACTGAAGGTCTACTCGCACGTAAAATCCTTGAAGACCCCGAACTCTCCGATGTCGGTTTAATCATTTTTGACGAATTCCACGAACGTGCGCTGCCCTTAGAGGTAGCCTTTGCGCTAACGAAAGAAGTACGCGAAGGCTTGCGACCCGACTTGCGTGTGCTGATTATGTCAGCGACCCTTCAACCCGACATCCTGCCTGACGCAGTCTTCATTGAAATCCCTGCGAAGGCTTATCCCGTGGAGATTCAATGGGTTGGCCCCCTCTCGCCATTAACGGCAGTCCGCAAAGCACTCGCAGAAACTGAAGGTTCCATTTTGGTCTTCCTTCCTGGCGAGGGGGAGATTCGCGCGCTCGCAGAGGCGCTTCATGCGGAGTCGCTACCAAACACAGTCAAAATTGCACCACTTTATGCCGCATTGGACCGCCGAGAACAAGATGCCGCCGTGGCACCGCCGCGTCCTAGCGAACGCAAAATTGTCTTGGCCACCTCCATTGCAGAGAGCTCACTCACCATTGAAGGGGTGCGCGTGGTCATTGACACAGGCTTAGCACGCATCCCCCAATTCTCCTCACGCAATGGGCTAACGAAGTTAGTCACGCGCCAAATTCCTTTGGATCGCATTACCCAACGCACCGGTCGTGCGGGCCGTACCTGTCCTGGCGTCTGTTATCGCTTGTGGAACCAAGCGGAAGAGTTGACCTTCCCCAAGGTCTCCAAGCCTGAAATCTTAAGTGCTGACCTCTCACAAATCGCGTTACTCTGTGCAGAATGGGGCACCGCCGAACTCCCTTGGTTGACGCCACCACCTCCCTCTGCATGGCAAAAGGCATGGCAATTATTAATTGCTTTAGGCGCAGTTGATGCCGAACGGCGCATGACGCCATTAGGCCATCAGATGATTCGATTCCCCGTTCATCCCTCATTGGCGGCGATGATGCTTAAACTGCGCACGATTGATAAGGCTGGAGGAGCCTTGCTTGCTGCCATCTGCTCGGAGGGTGAACGCATTCCGTCATTGCGCACGCAACAAGACTTTCGCCGCGTTTTGGCCACCGTGTTGCAAGATCGTCCACGTGATATTTGGCAATTGGCGACCCGTTGGGCCGAGGGTTCTCCCGTGCCGCGCCTCTCCATTGATGAATTAGCCCCCTATCTACTCTGGGCTTTCCCGGGCCATTTGGCCAAACGGCGCAATACTGCGAGCGGACGTTATCTGCTCGCAGCGGGCTTCGGCGCCGTATTACCGTCAGACTCGCTGATGATTAATGCCGAGTGGCTCTTTGCGGTGCGAATGAGTGATGGTGATGCAGAGGCCACGATTCGGTGGTGTTTCCCCTTAACCGAGGCCGACCTTTCGCACCTAACACCCGAGACGCGTACACGAATTGAATGGGATAAATCAACCAAACGCCTCATTGCCGCAGAGGAAGTTTGTTACGGTGAAATTGTCGTTAAGTCGCGTCCCTTAAAGTCGATTCCGCCAGAGTTACACCTTGAAGCAGAGCGTTGCCGCCTCCGTCACGAAGGGCTCCCATGGACACCCGCTGCGCACGCGCTCGCCGAACGCATCGCCTTCCTTCGCAAGCACCTCCCCGAAGCGGGCTATCCCGCCCTTGAAACAGAAGACCTCATCAGTGAACTTGCCGCCGCTCCAGGTCTTTCGGTGCAGCAAGCCATCCTCAATTTGCTCTCCGCTTCTGGCCATACCCAACAAGAAATTGACCGTGAAGCCCCAACGAAATTCCGCGTCCCGAGTGGCTCAAATATGACCATTCACTATGACGCCGACCAACCCTACGTCGCGGTTAAAATCCAAGAGGTCTTCGGTCTTAAAGCCACCCCACGCCTTGCCCACGAAAAGGTACCCATTTTGTTGCACTTACTCTCCCCTGCCCAACGTCCCGTCCAGGTCACCTCCGACCTCGCCTCCTTTTGGGCAAATGGCTATGCCATCGTTCGAAAAGATTTGCGTGGACGCTATCCCAAACACTACTGGCCTGAAGACCCGACCCAAGCGGAAGCATCACGCAAGACACTAAAGCCTAAGTCCTAACCCCTCATTTACTGCTTTACACACGCTTTTATTCCCTGCACCCAAGAGGTTCATCATCATGTCCCTGCAAATCCCCGAAATCATCTCCCTCGCGAGCGCCTTTTACGGTTCCTCTGTCCTCTTTTCCGCCTTGGAATTAGATATCTTCACTGCGATTGCAGAAAGCGAAGACCCCACCGTTGAAGCATTGGCGGCCGCCCTTTCGGTGGACACACGCGGCTTGCGATTACTCTTAGATGCCGCAGTCGCAACAGGACTCCTCACGAAATCCGACCTCCGCTATGCGCTTACCCCTGCCACGCAAGCCACCCTCGTGCGAGGTGCGCCGCATGACTTGACCAAGGCAATCGCCTATAATCGTGATGTCTATCCTGCATGGGGGCGCCTTACTGAATTGGTCCGCACGGGAAAACCCGTTGAAGCGCCCAAAATTCACTTAGGAGATGACCCCGAACGCACGCGTCGATTTGCCCTCTCCATGCATGGTCGTGCCATGGGAATCGGAAAAGCCGTCGTGCCGGCACTCAACCTTCCAAAGGGGGCAAAGGTCCTTGATCTCGCGGGTGGACCTGGCACCTATGCCCTTTTGATGGCACAGAGTGACCCCGAACTCACCTGTGACACCTATGACCTGCCCGCCATTTCCGCAGTTGCAAAAGAAATCACGGCTCCATGCGCCGACCGCATTACCTGTCATGCAGGCGACTATCATACTGACCTCTATCCTGAAAACACCTACGATGTCGTCACCCTCTTCGGGTGCTTACACCAGGAATCCCCCGAAGCAATCATTGATATTTTAACCCGTGCCACACGTGCATTAAAACCTGGCGGCACCGTCTATGTACTCGACTTAATGACGGGCCCCGACCACACCACGCCGCCCTTCTCTGCACTCTTTGCCGTTAATATGGCCCTTACCACCGATAATGGGTGGGTCTTCTCCACAGCAGAATTGCAGACATGGATGACTGCTGCAGGCCTCTCCCACTTCACCTACGCCCCCATTCCGCCGCCGATGCCCCACTTCTTAGCCAAAGCAATGCGCTAATGCGCGCCCTTGCGTTAGCTAAGACCCCTTGAAGATGGTGCTACTTCTGAAACTCACAGAAAAATAATTTTTACAAAATATAGTTTTTTGTAGACTATTCAAGTGCGATTTGTTATTATTACAACATCTTAAACAAACACATTAAGGAGTGAGACCATGACCTACGTTTGCCAAGTTTGCGGCTATGTTTACGACCCTGCAGAGAATGATGGGATTCCCTTCGAGCAGTTGCCCGAAGATTGGGTGTGCCCCACCTGTGGCGTTGGCAAAGGCGATTTCGCAGCTGCTTAAGTAAAAGCCGCTTAGCACAAACAAAAACAGCCGCGCGACTGCGCGGCTGTTTGCTTTTAGTGACTTGCGGAGAGATTACTCAGCGCGAATACGATCCCAAGCCTTAATGTACAAGATGTTGTTGTCACCCAAGTCGGTCATTGTGGAACAACGTGCACGCACCTCTGCAGGGATATTGAAAGCAGGGTTATTGCGCAACTGTTCATCCACCAACTTCACAGCTTCCGTGTTCGGCGAGACATACATAATCTCATTCATATTCGCCGCAGAGACCTCCGGACGATACATGAAGTCAATGAACGCGTGGGCCAACTTCGGATTTGCACTGTTTTTGTGAATGACGAAGTTATCAAAGGTGACGGTGGCACCTTCTTCCGGAATCACAAAGCGCACCGAAGGCTTTTCCATCGATACCTGAAGCATATCACCGCTATAGGTGTGAATTAAGAAGAATTCGCCTGAAGCGAGTGCACGCTTCGCATCATCCACTTCGAACTTCGCGATGTTACCCTTCCACTTCTTCACGAGCTCAACTGCCGCATCAATCTGCGCAGGATCCACGGAGTTCACATCATAACCCAGCGTCCGCAGGGCGCAACCCATCACTTCACGTTGGTCATTCAACAAGGAAGAACGGCGATGGATATCCGCACGTTCAAACATGTGCCACGTCGGCTGAAAATCCTTCACGCGCTCGGTATCGTAACCAATACCCGAGAAACTCACGAAGTACGGCACCGAATAGGTCATTGCCGCATCCAAGGAGAGCGGTGCATAGGTGTTGTCAAAGTTCTGCTTCACGGTGGGGAGCTGCGCCAAATCAATCTCTTGCAACATACCCTGCGCGTACATCAACTTTGCCATATAAGACGACGGCACGAGGATGTCATATCCACTTGCGCCCGCCTTCAACTTCGCATACATCGCCTCATTCGAGTCAAAGACGTCCATCTGCACTTCGCAATTAAACTCTTTCTCAAACTGACGAACCACGTCTTCAGAGAGATAATCACCCCAATTATAGATGTAAAGCGTCTCTTTGGGTTCACCACAAGCAGTCAAAAAGACGAGCGGAGCAAGCAAAGCCGCCATCACGGTTGCACGGAAAAAGGTTTTCTGTTTCACTTTTTCAGACCTTTCTTATCAGTTAAGAGGCGCTGGGTAACAAATACCAGCACAAATGTCATCAAGAGGAAGATGACCGACAACGCATTGATTACAGCCGGCGTTCCACGGCGCATCGCGCTCTGAATGTAGATGGGCAATGTCGTATCGCCTGCCCCCTTCACGAAGAACGTGATGACAAAATCGTCAATAGAAAGTGTAAATGAGAAGAGCGCACCTGCAATAATACCAGGCGAAATAATCGGCAGCGTCACACGGAAGAAGGTGTACAAACCGCTCGCACCCAAGTCTTGCGCCGCCTCAATGACCGAACGGTCAAATTCTTGCAAGCGCCCCAATACCACCATGGTCACATAACTCAAGCAGAAGGTAATGTGGGCAATGACAATCGTCGTCATCCCCAGCCCCATCTCAATGCCAAAGGTGCGTCGCATCCATTCGCCAAAGGTCGAAAGCACAATCTCAAAGAGAAGGAGCAGCCCAATCCCTTGCAAAATATCTGGCACCACCAAAGGTGTGTAAACCAAAGCAGAATAGATGCCCTTCAGCTTATGCTTGCTTCGATGCAGCGCCAATGCCGCCAACGTCCCCAATAGGGTCGCAAAGAAGGTCGCAATCAACGCAATGACTAATGTATTTACGAGCGCATCCCAAATTGCATTATCCTGAAAGAGGCGTTCATACCACTTCAGCGAGAATCCAGTCCATGCACCACCATACTTACTGGCATTGAAGGAAGCCACCGCCACGACAATCAATGGTGTGTAGAGAAACACCAAAGTTAACATCGTCATAAAGAACGGGAATCGGCTCCTATGAGTATAATTACGCATCGGCCACCTCCGCATTTGCCTTGCGGCTCTTCAATTTGCGAATCCAGACCGTACCAATCAAAGGCAAGAACACCGCCATCATCAACAGTGCCGAAAGTGCACTTGCATGGGGCAGGTTACGGTCATTAAAGACACGTTGTGCAATCTTATCGCCGACCAATTCACTCGTGGGTCCACCCACCAAATCGGGAATCAAATACGCACCAAATGCAGGGATTAACACCACCATCACAGCCGTCCACACGCCCTTGGCAATCCCAGGGAAAAAGACCTTACGGAAGCCATAAAAAGAGCTTGCGCCCAAATCCTTTGCCGCATCCAAAAGCGAAAAATCAAATTTTTCCGCCACTGCATAGATGGGTAAGACTGCAAAGGGAATGTACGTATAAATCATCACCGTCAGCACGGCCCACTGATTGTAAAGCAATACCGTCGACTCATCGGCCAATCCAATCAGCACAAGCAAGTGCTTAAACACGCCATCCGAGTGCAAAAAGACGCGCCATGCGTAAATGCGAATCAGAAAGTTCGTCCAGAACGGCACGATAATCAACATCAAGAAGACGTTGCGTAATTGCGATGACATACGCGAAAGGCAGTAACTAATCGGAATCGCCACCGCAATGCACACCGCCGTTGCGACAATGCCCAACCAAAAAGTTCGCCAAATAATCAACGGATAATTTGGATTTCCCAATTCACACAATGTGCTTAACGTCCATCCTGCCCCGATACCACCTGCAGAATCCACAGGCTTAAAGGTCAAAAGAAAGACAATCAATACCGGAAGTGCGTAGAAAATCAGCAACCAAACGAACGTTGGCAAGCCGACAAAAAAGTTGGATGCTTTTTTAAACCACATGCGTCAGTACCTTCACTTAACAAGCGGATAAAGCTGAACCCTTTTAGGGCGTTGTTCCAGAAACCGTGGATGCCGTCGCACCTTCAGCGGTAGAGGCTGTTGCTACCTCATTCGCATCAGGCGGAGTGGCCGCTTCGTCTTCCGTATCGGGCAACAACAAGAGATTTTCATCTGCTTCTGCATAGCGGTCAAGCATGTAAGCATTGTCTGCTTCAAAGCGCAACCACACATCGTCGCCCCAAGTGATTCGACGTTCATCAAGCGCATAACCGTAGTGTTGCTTCACCACCGCCACGCGCCAATCGTTGACGCGCACCCAATAACGCGTATGAGCGCCCAAATAAACCACGTCCTCCACCTTGCCCTGAAGCAAGTTGGTATTCGGCTTGATATTTTCAGGCTTGTCCAAGGAAATCATGAACTTTTCAGGGCGAATGCTGATATGCACACTGCCACCCTCACGGATCTTCTTATCGTTGTAAAGACGCAACGTCGGGAAATCCTCGATTTCCAAATCGCAGTAATCCCCTTCCACACGACGCACCGTGCCAGGGAAGAAGTTTGTATCGCCGATGAAGGCCGCCACAAAACTCGTCTTCGGCGCTTCATACAACTCCGGAGGCGTGCCAATCTGCTCCACATGCCCCCCACGCAATACCGCGATATGATCGCTGATACTCATTGCTTCCTGTTGGTCATGCGTCACGAAAAGGAAGGTAATTCCCACGTCATCATGCAACGCATCCAACTCAATCAACATACGCTGACGCAATTTCAAGTCAAGCGCGGCGAGCGGTTCGTCCAAGAGCAACACCTTAGGACGGTTAATCAACGCACGAGCAATCGCCACACGCTGACGCTGACCTCCCGAAAGTTGCCCAGGCTTACGATCCTCAAAGCCTGCCAACTGCACCAAATCCAAATAACGCGGCACCGCTTCTGCGATTCGCTTCGCGTCCATCCCGGCCGTCTTCAAACCAAATGCCACATTTTCCCATACACTCATATGCGGGAACAATGCGTAGTTTTGGAAGACTGTACGCACTTCACGGCGATTCGGTGGCAAATCCGTAATATCCACGCCATCCAAAATCACACGCCCTGAATCAGGTCGCTCAAAACCACCGCAAATACGTAGCAAAGTCGTCTTGCCACATCCACTCGGGCCCAGCAAGGAGAAGACCTCTCCCGCTCCAATCGAAAGTGTCACATTATCCAAAACGGTATTATCGCCATACCGCTTAGTGATATTCTCAAAACGCAGGATTTCCATCGTCCGGAACTCGCTCCTGTTAGAAATGAAAACGCACCCGTAATAAAGAGACCATCTCCCTATTACAAAGCACAAATCATAACATAATTAGCCCTCTAAAAACGAATAAAATCGCATCTCCATAAATAAAAATATAAATAAAAATTTACCCCACCCTTTTTTCACCCATTTTTTCAACCCTAAAACACCCTCAAAACCCCGTTAAATAGGCACTTTTAACAAACTCCATCTTCCACCCAAGTGTTACCTTTTATTTTTCAAAAAATTACACATGCTCATGCCAACCGCAACCGATTCATTTAGAATCCCTCTATTTGAGCCCCTCGCGCTACAAATTTTCTCGTTAAGTAACTCCCCTCCACCCCACACATGGACTATGCCCACGAGCGCACCACGCTCCCCAGAAGGAAACCACCCTCACCCCACGCGCTGCTTGTCACCATGCACCCCTAGCCTCTCCTTATCCCATGCGCAGCATGTGTCAGTCGGAAGCAGAGGGCGTAGAGAAGATGCAGAAGACGGCATCCTTGTCCCATGTGCAGCATGTATCAGTCGGAGTACCACACATCGCAGAAAGACACGTATCCCACCCACACACTACTTGTGTCAGCGAACACACCACACACCACAGAAGGAAACCACCCGCCACTCCACGCGCTGCTTGTCACCATGCCCCCCTAGCCTCCCCTTATCCCATGCGCAGCATGTGTCAGTAGGAGCGCGTGCGCTCCGCCCGTTCATCGGCTTTAGCCGTGGCAAGACTTTTCAAAAAATAATTACAGTCCCTTCTCCCCACGCACACTAAAAGTGTAGCAAAGTCTTTCACGATTGTCAAATCATCATTTAAGAAACAATTAAAATGTCACAAAAATAGTTCAAGAATTACCCTTCAAAAGAGGCGAAACTGCGGCTCAATTTCGCCTCTTTTGGGCACCCAATTTCGCCTCTTTTGAGATCCTATTTCGCCCTTATTGACCCGAAATTTCTGAAGCTCGCCCCCAAAAACAGAGAAATTGTTGATAACTTTTCTGCTCCTCCTACCCCAAAATTTCACAAGGAAGCGATTGTAGCGAAGTTGATTTCCCCTTATTTTTAAACTATCTCTTTCTTGATAAAGAAGTTATGCGTTTTTAGCAAAGGCAAGAAAATGCGGCTAAAATCCGCCGCCACGCCGATTTTTTTCAGAAAACTGCGTCGAAACACTTGCATTGTTGATAACTTGTTGATAACTCAAAAAAGTTTTCAACAGGCGAAAAATCGTTAAAATTTTCGAAAAAATGAACTTTTCGCGCAGGCGATTTTGGAGCAAAAAAACAATTTAGCGACAAACACTTCACAAGGAAAAATCCCCCACGAATTTGCACAAACCAGCAAGCCGATAGAGAGACAATCCTCACAGAAGAAGATACCCCACGACATTAAAGAAACTGTAAGCGCATAGACAAAGAGAAGTCATTTCACACCCTCACAGAGGCACGCAGTGCACTCAAATAACGCCTATCAATAGCATACTAATTTTCCAGAAGCGCTGTCTCACGAAGGTACACTGCGCACGCAAATAAAGCGTACATTATTAAGTATTGAAGGGAATTAAGAGAGGAATTCCCCTCCGTTTTAGCTCTCCTGCCCCTGTCTATTCGCATTTTACCCAATAAATTTTCAATTTATCACCGATTTATTTAGTCTGACGTATTGACTTCTACCCCTTGAAAATGGGATAATAGTAATGTTTTAGACTTTAATTGTGCCAACACGATTTAGCCGAAAGGAAACTGTATATGGCCAAGACCGAAAAGAAGACCGTCCGTTTCGTCGATACGACGTTACGCGATGCCCACCAGTCTTTGTGGGCGACACGTATGCGCACCAAGGATATCCTTGGCATTCTGGAAGCCGTGGATGACGCTGGTTTCTACGCGATTGAATGTTGGGGCGGTGCGACGTTCGACGTCTGCATGCGCTTCCTCCGTGAAGATCCGTGGGAACGCCTGCGCCAGATTAAGGCGGTTTGCAAGAAGACTCCGCTCCAGATGTTGTTGCGTGGTCAGAACTGCTTGGGTTACAAGCACTACCCGGATGACGTGTTGGATCGTTGCGTGGCAAAGATGTGCGAAAACGGCATGGACATCTTCCGTTGCTTCGACGCACTCAATGACGTGCGCAACCTCGAAGCTGCTATCAAGGCAGTGAAGAAGTACGGTGGTCACGCTCAGGGTACGATTTGCTACACCTTCTCTCCCGTGCACACCGTGGCCAACTATGTGAAGTTCGCCAAGGAACAGGTGCAGCTCGGCATTGACTCGCTCGCCATTAAGGATATGGCTGGCATCTTGACGCCCTCTGCAGCCCGCGAACTCGTGACCGGCCTCAAGAAGGCGCTCCCCGACCTCCCCATCGAAGTGCACTCGCACATGACCTCTGGCATGGCCCCTGCAATGTACATGGCCGCAGTGGAAGCAGGCGCTGGCGCAATTGACTGCGCTGTTGCAACGCTCTCTGGCTTCTCCTCCCAGCCTGCACACGGCACGATGCACGCTATCTTCGAAGGTCTCGGTTATGAAACCGGCATCAAGACCGACCGCATCACCGAAATTGACAACTACTTCAAGGCCCTCAAGCCCGAACGTGCGCTCCAGGCAAATGCTGATGCAGAAGCCGTGGACGTGCAGGTGCTTCTCCACCACATCCCCGGCGGCATGATCTCCAACACCCGTAGCCAGTTGGCTCAGCAGGACGCTTTGGATCGCTTGCCCGAAGTGTTGTAAGAACTTCCTCGCGTGCGTAAGGAT
>JAEIGA010001081.1_pt1 | contig 41382 bp, 34 predicted proteins | sample 9270691 | NCBI WGS metagenome assembly JAEIGA01 (sample SAMN17057246, study PRJNA624740) | gut metagenome | biome: biome; isolation source: fecal sample | host: Bos grunniens | place: China: Xizang | collected 2019 | reverse complement strand
GTATGCCTAATGATGAAATACAATTTCTAACAGAATCATTTATATTAACCTCAATAAAACAAGGAGAATATGGCTAATTATAGTTTCAAAAGCATGCTAAAAAAATATGTTTCAGCCAGCATGTTGCTTATTGTAGCAGCCGTACTTGCGATAGTGTGCGCAAACAGCGGTGCAAAAGAGTGGTATTTTGGCCTATGGCAGAATGTCGTAAGTGTATCTATAGGCGATTTCAACCTGTTCAGCCACAATGGACACGACATGACACTCAGTCAGGTAATCAACGACTTCCTGATGGCCCTGTTCTTCCTTTCTGTCGGACTTGAAATCAAGCGCGAGCTCTTGGTGGGCGAGTTGTCGTCAGCCAAGAAGGCCATGCTGCCTATCATTGGAGCATGCGGCGGTATGCTGGTCCCTGTACTTGTTTTCTGGTTATTGTGCCCCGACAATGCAGACATGCAGCGAGGCTTGGCAATACCTATGGCTACTGACATAGCCTTCTCGTTGGGTGTATTATCTGTATTCAGTAGCAGAGTACCTACAGGTCTCAAGGTATTCCTTGCAGCATTGGCTGTAGCCGATGACCTTGGAGGTATCATCGTCATTGCACTCTTCTACAGTTCCGATTTGCACACATCATTCCTTATACTCTCGGCTATATGTGTAGCAATAATGGTAATCGCAAACCGTATGAAGGTACACAACAAGTTCTTCTACCTGTTGACCGGACTTGTGCTGTGGTATGCAATGCTAAACTCAGGCATCCATGCAACCATCGCCGGTGTAATCACAGCATTCTGTGTACCTGCAACACTGCAGCAAGGCAGCGGTTTCTACCTCAACCGCATAAGAGAGAACCTTAAGGAGTTCCCCATTGTCGATGCAAGCAGAAACGGCACTGTCATATTGTCTCACGATGACATCAACAAGCTCAAGAGCATGGAGTCGGCTGCCGACAAGCTCATCAGCCCGCTACAGGACCTCGAGGACAACCTGCATTCACTGATCGGATATTTTGTAATTCCCATCTTTGCATTTGCAAATATCGGAATAGACATGTCTACAATGGGACTCGACTGTCTTACATCGGGAGTAGGACTCTCTGTCATGTGCGGTCTTGTCATCGGTAAGCTTGCCGGAGTTCTCCTGTTCGCATGGATTGCAGTGAAGTGCGGTATTGTATCACTCCCAACAGGTACAAACTGGAAGGCATTCACCGGAGTATGTGCTCTGTGTGGTATCGGACTCACCGTTTCGATATTTATCGCCGACCTATCATATGCAGGCTTGCCAATGGGCAACGTACTGCTCGACCAAGCCAAGCTTGGTATTCTGAGCGGCTCGTTCATCTCGGCAATAATCGGTTGCATTATGCTACATATATGGTTGCCTAAGAAAGCTTAAACATTCAAATAAAAATAGCGGTCAGGGCATAGTTCTTTTACGGACTATGCCCTGACTTGTTTATATACACAAGTGGCAGAACAGGCATTAAAAAAGCTGAAAACCGCCTTTGGAGGCAGCATAGGGCTATTTAACCGCCCCACTCCAACAACAAACTTATTTTCAATGCAATACATGAACAGCGCCTGTTGAAAACTTTATGAAAAAATATCATTGAAACCTTGTGGGGAATTGTGGGGAATTGTGTAATTTTGAAACGAATATATTATTTTGGAATAGAAGTATGCGATTCACGGGTAACATAGAGGCAAAAACTGACAATAAGGGGCGTGTATTCCTGCCCGCTTATTTCCGTCGTATACTTCAGAGCGAGGGGTGCGACAGGCTCTTTCTGCGCAAAGACCCGTATCAGCAATGCCTTGTGCTCTACCCCGACGCCACATGGAATAAACTTGTAGACGAGCTACGCGGAAGACTCAACCGATGGAATGCTAAAGACCAGATGCTATTCCGCATGTTTGTCACCGATGCCGAGGAGTTGACAATAGACAGCAACGGAAGAATACTGCTCCCCAAGAGATACCGCGACATGACAGGCATAACACAGGAGGTGCGTTTCCTCGGCATGGACGATACCATAGAGATTTGGTCTAACGACAAGCTGGAACAGTCATTTATGGGCATCGAGGACTTTGGCAGCGAACTCGAAAAGGTAATGCAAAGAGAGAAAGGAGAAGAACATGGAGAATAACACAGTAGTATACCACACCCCTGTAATGCTCAAGGAGAGTGTCGACGGAATGGAGATTGAGAGCGGTGACATTTGTGTCGATGTTACATTCGGAGGAGGAGGTCACTCACGCGAGATAATGACCCGCTTAGGCAAAAAGGGACATCTTTACAGCTTCGATCAGGACGAGGATGCCGAGAAAAATGCTCCCGACGACAAGCGTTTCACTTTCGTACGCGGAAACTTCAAGTATCTCTATAATTTCATGCGCTATCACGAAGTTGAACAGATTGACACCCTGCTTGCCGACTTGGGAGTTTCGGGACACCACTTCGATGACGAGACACGAGGATTCTCATTCCGGTTCGATTCGGAATTAGACATGCGCATGAACAAGCGTGGAGGAAAGACCGCAGCAGAACTACTCAACGAGGCGAGCGAAGAGGACCTGACGCGCATCTTCAAGTTATACGGTGAGCTGTCGTGCAGCAAGAGACTTGCATCGTGCATCATCAAGCGTCGCGAAGAGAAACCTTTTCGCCGGGTAAACGACCTGATAGAAGTCGCAAAGCCTTTCTGCCCCCCACAACGCGAAAAGAAGGAGATGGCAAAGGTATTCCAAGCACTGCGCATTGAGATAAACCAAGAGATTGAAAGCCTTAAGGAGATGCTCAACCAAGCAAAAGACCTGTTGAAACCCGGTGGAAGACTTGTTGTCATAACATACCACTCCATTGAAGACAGAATCGTAAAGAACTTCATGAAGAGTGGAAACATTGACGGAATAATAGAGAAAGACTTTTTCGGACGCTCTACCTCGCCCTTCGATGTGAAGAAAGTGATACTTCCGACCGACGAAGAGATGGAGAGGAATCCGCGTTCGCGCAGTGCGAAATTACGAATAGCAATAAAAAGAGATGACGGGCAGTAATAAAAAGACAACAAAGAAGAAGGGCAAGATAATAAGCACCCTGCTTGGAGGAAAACTCTTCAAGAGCGATATTTTCGTAAAGAACATATGGCTCATGCTGCTGATTGTGCTATATGCCTTCATCTATGTAAGTAACAGGTACTCATACAGGCACGAGCAGAAGATGATAAAAGAGCTTAGAGCCGAGAGACAGGACATGAGATACCAGCTGCTGACAAGGCAGAGCGAATTCTCGGAAAAGAGCCGCCAATCGAACATTGAGAACTATATAAACAAGCACGAAAGCCAATTGAAGACCGCCACAAACCCGCCTTACACAATAGAATAAGAAAAACAAAGAGAAATGTTCACATACAAGAAGAACATAATACGCCGATTCAAAACATTGTTAATCTTCGGATTTTCACTGTGGGCACTGATTATTGTCGTCAAAGCTATCATCATCATTACGCTCGAACGACAATACTGGCTCGACGTATCAAAGAACGCCATTGTCTACAACAGGACAATAGAGCCCCGAAGAGGCGATATTCTCAGCGACAACGGCGAGCTTCTTGTGAGCAACATGATAAAATATAGGCTTTACCTCAACTTCGACAACCTCAACGACTACAACTACGGCGACAAGAAGAAGAAAGAGTTGAGAGAAAAAAAGGACAGCATCTGGAAAAGCGGTATCGACAGCCTCTGCTCAGGACTTGCCAATATATTCCCGCAATGGACCAAAGCCGACTTCATGAAACACCTCAGCACAGGAGTAAACCTGAAAAGAGGCGACAAGAGTCGTTACGGAAGAAAGAAATACCCCCTGTACCCCAACCACCAACTATACGTTACATATACACAGTACCTTGAAGCAAGTAAGCTGCCGATTCTTCGCGAGAAGAAGATACACTCGGGTTTCTTCGTCGAGGAGTATATGTACCGCAAGAAATTCTTCGGTTCGTTGGCCTACAGCACTTTGGGCGACCACAAGGTACTCTCAAAGGGCAATGCCAAAAAGCCTGCAACTGTTGACAAGCACGGACTCGACGAGAAATTCGACTCGATATTACGTGGCCGTCCCGGCATAATGCACACCGAAAAGGAGAAAGAAATAGTAGATGTACCCGTAATCCACGGCATGGATGTACAGACAACCATAAATGTCGAGATGCAGGATATCTGCGAGAAGGCTTTGCGTGACGGACTCACAGAGTTCGGCTCAAAAGCAGGCTGGGTAATACTTATGGAGGTGGAAAGCGGAGATATTAAAGCTATCGTAAACCTATCGCAGGTTGAGGATGGGAATTATGTAGAAACATATGAAGCAAGCAAGAACAACGAAACACCCAACCACGCAATAGCCGACCTTAGAGAGCCCGGCTCTATATTCAAGCCGATAGCCCTATCTATCGCATTAGACGACAAGAAGATAGGTGAACACGATTCGGTGAGGACACACAACGGCACCCTCTTCATGCACGGCCGATACATAAGCGATGCCGTTAAACCCAAGCGCAAATGGCAAACAGTGACCGAGGTAATACAGAACTCTTCGAATGTAGGAATGGCGCTTATAATAGACAGCGCATACCGCGACAACCCCGAGCGTTTCACCGACAGACTTGTGGAGTTAGGTATGAAGACAAACTATAATCTGCTTGAATGTGAGCGCACACCGACTTTCCGCACCCCCAAGAGCCGCCTATGGTCGAAACCAGACCTTCAGGCGATGTCGCGCGGATATGCAACATCGCAAACGGCACTCAACATGATTACATTCTACAATGGTATAGCAAACAAGGGTGTCAGGATGGCACCACGTTTGGTCAAGGCCATCATGAAGGATGGAGAAGTTGTCGAAAAATACGACCCTGTAGTTCTTGACGACGAGATGCTGTCACAAAGCACCGTTGCAGCCATTACAAGGATGTTGAAGGCCGTAGTGAACGAAAAAAGGGCGACCGGTGCCAGAGCAAAATCGCACAAGGTGTCCATTGCAGGAAAAACAGGAACAGCACTTAACAATAAGGGTAACCTGCTCAGTTTCTGCGGATTCTTCCCTGTCGATAAGCCCGAATATACCTGCATAGTACAGAATATCAACAACAATGGAGGTGGTGGAAGCACATCGGCAGTAATATTCAAGGAGATAGCCGAGCAGATAATGGCCAAGAGCGAAAGACAGCCGCTTGAAAACGCAAAAGATACAATAAACACCTTTGCACCCATCATCAAGCGCGGCAACATGACCGCGGTTGACTACATTCTCGACAAGATGGACATTGATGTCGACAACAGCAACATAAGCAGCGACAGCGACGACCCCACATGGGGTGCAGCAAAGAGCGACAGCACAGGACAGATAACATACGAGGTAAGGGAACTGAATACGGGAATTGTACCCAATGTTATTGGAATGGGAGCAAAAGATGCAATATATCTGATGCAGCGTGCCGGACTCAAGGTTACCATAAGCGGATATGGTAAAGTAACATCACAGAGCCTTACAGCCGGACACAAAGCAACAAAAGGAACACATGTAAGATTAACCTTAAAGCCATAAGCAGATGAAACTGAACAGACTTATAAAGGATATACAATATACGCAAATGGTAATACCCAAGGATGAGGTTGAGATTTGCGGAATAAGCATTGACTCACGCAATGTAAAGGAGGGATACGCATTCATTGCAATGCGTGGCACTCAGACAGACGGACATGCCTACATTGATGCAGCCGAAGCGAACGGAGCTGTTGCAATAATATGCGAGACAATGCCCCAGAAACTGAATCCGTCCATTCAATATGTAAAGGTGGCCGACGCAGGAGCAATCGTAGGCCAACTGGCAACCACATTCTATGGCAATCCCACCGAGAAACTGAAACTGGTTGGTGTCACCGGAACAAACGGCAAGACAACGATTGCCACACTTCTCTACAAGCTATTCAGAGGCATGGGACATAAATGCGGACTCATATCTACTGTCTGCAATTATATTGATGACAAGGCTTACCCCTCGACACACACCACTCCCGACGCCATTACACTCAACAGCCTGTTGGGTGAGATGGTAGAACAAGGATGCGAATACGCGTTCATGGAGGTGAGTTCACACGCCTTGGCACAGGGACGTGTGGGCGGCCTTAAGTTTGCCGGAGGCATCTTTACGAACCTCACCCGCGACCATATAGATTTCCATGAGACAATGGAGAACTACTTGAAGGCGAAGAAAAGTTTCTTCGACATGCTTCCGCGCGATGCCTTTGCAATAACGAACCTCGACGACAAGAACGGCCCGGTGATGTTGCAGAACACACGCGCTGACATAAAGAAATACTCTACACGAACACTTTGCGACTACAAGGGACGCATCATAGAGACACACCTTGACGGCATGGTACTCGAATTCAACAACATTGAGTTCACAACATTGCTGACAGGACGTTTCAACGTAAGCAATCTGCTTGCTATATTCGCTGCTGCGACCGAGCTCGGAAAAGACCCGCAGGAGGTTCTGACTCTGTTAAGCACACTTACCCCCGTCTCGGGACGTTTCGAGACCATTCACTCAAAAGATGGAGTTTCGGCCATAGTGGACTATGCACACACGCCCGATGCTATAAAGAATGTTCTTGGAACAGTAAATGAGGTGCTGCATGGCAAAGGCAACATAATAACCGTTGTTGGTGCAGGCGGTAACCGCGACAAGGGCAAGCGTCCTTTAATGGCACAAGAGGCTGTCAAGATGAGCAACAGAGTTATCATCACATCGGACAACCCACGTTTCGAGGACCCTCAGGACATCATTAATGATATGTTGGCAGGCCTGACACCCGAACAGCTCAAAAAGGTACTTGCCATCAGCGACAGAAAAGAGGCGATAAAGACAGCATGCGCATTGGCACAAAAAGGCGATGTTGTGGTGGTAGCCGGCAAAGGACACGAGAATTATCAAGAGATTAAGGGTGTTAAGCACCACTTCGATGATAAAGAGGTAATATACGAGATATTCAATTCATAAAAAAGGAAACAGATGCTATACGAACTGTTCAAAATACTTCAGGAGTACAATTTCCCGGGAGCAAGACTCCTTGGATACACCTCATTCAGAGCATTGTCGGCAATAGTGCTTGCACTGCTCATATCTACCATATTCGGAGAGTATTTCATCCGTTTCTTCCGCCGTCACCAGATATCGGAAACCCTGCGCGACCTTGACAGCAACAACCTGAAACAGGGAGTTCCCACAATGGGCGGTATCATTATTATAATATCTATACTTGTTCCCTGCCTGCTGCTTGGCAAATTGAACAATATATATATGGTCCTGTTGCTCATAACCACTATATGGCTGGGCATAATAGGATTCATTGACGACTATATAAAAACATTCAAAAAGAACAAGGAGGGTATCCCCGGCAAGGTAAAGGTGATAGCACAGGTTGCTTTGGGTCTTATTATCGGACTCACGCTGTACCTTAGTCCACAGGCAGTCATGCGCGAGAACATATCTGTAGAGGTGGGACATAACCAGATAGAGGTACAACACCGCAGCACACCCGAGAAGTTGAACAAGACAACTATCCCATTTATAAAAAACCACAATTTCGACTACAACCAGCTATTCTCGTTCTGTGGTGAATACGCAAATGCGGCCGGATGGATTTTCTTTGTCATTGTTACAATCTTCATTGTCACAGCAGTTTCAAACGGTGCCAACCTGAACGATGGAATGGATGGAATGCTGGCAGGCAATGCAGCCATTATGGGAGTGACGTTAGCCGTATTAGCTTATGTGTCGAGCCACGTCGGATGGGCCGAGTATCTGAACATAATGTTCCTTCCCGGCAGCGAGGAGGTTGTTATATTTACATTTGCCTTCATTGGAGCACTCATCGGATTCCTATGGTACAATTCACACCCGGCACAGGTGTTCATGGGAGACACCGGCAGCCTCACCATTGGCGGTATAATTGCAGTTATAGCCATTCTATTGCACAAAGAGATACTTCTGGTGCTGCTGTGCGGAATATTCGTTGCCGAGAACATGTCAGTTATTCTGCAGACTGCATACTTCAAGAAAGGAAAACGAAAAGGAGTCAAACAGCGCTTGTTCCGATGCGCACCCCTGCATCATCACTACACCATAAGTGATAGCAAGCTCGACCCTCAATGCAAATATGTGTTCAAGGGCCCCGCACGCCCCATGCACGAATCAAAAGTCACTGTCCGTTTTTGGATTGTAACCATAATAATGGCAGCAATAACTCTTATGACCTTGAAGATAAGATAAGATGGAGAAACGTATCGTTATATTAGGAGGAGGAGAAAGCGGTGCAGGTGCCGCTATATTGGCAAACAAGCTCGGATTCGACGTCTTCGTGTCGGATTACGGCACTATACCTGCCAAATACAAGCAGATGCTTGACGAGCATAATATTGCTTGGGAGGAGAAGAGACACACCGAGGAACTTATCCTCAATGCACAAGAGATAATCAAAAGCCCCGGAATACCTAACGAAGCCCCCATAATAGTAAAGATAAAGGAGGCTGGAATTCCCATAATATCGGAGATAGAGTTCGCAGGCCGGTATACAAAGGCCAAGATGATATGTATCACCGGTAGCAATGGAAAGACTACAACCACCTCGCTCATATATCACATATTCCAGCAGGCCGGTCTCAATGTAGGCTTGGCGGGAAATATCGGCAGCAGCCTTGCACTGCAGGTTGCCGAGGGCGACAAGGACTATTATGTGGTTGAGCTAAGCAGTTTCCAGCTCGACAACATGTACGAGTTCCGAGCAAATGTGGCGGTGCTTATGAACATAACACCTGACCACCTCGACCGATACGAACACAGCATGCAGAAATATGTAGATGCAAAGTTCCGCATAATACAGAATCAGCAGCCCGAGGATGCCTTTGTCTTCTGGAACGACGACCCCATTATAAAGAGCGAATTGCCAAAATACACCCATGGCAAGCTCTACCCCTTTGCCGAGAACAAAGAGAAGGGGCTGGTAGCCTATACCGAAGAGCATCGCATATACTTCACCGAGCCTACACCGTTCAACATGGAGCAGGAGGAGCTGTCACTCACAGGAAAGCACAACCTCTACAATTCCATGGCAGCAGGTATATCGGCCAATGTTGCCGGAATACACAAAGAGACCATACGCGAGGCCTTGAGGAGTTTTCAAGGCGTAGAGCATCGGCTCGAGAGGGTGGCACGCATTGATGGCGTAGAGTATATAAACGACTCAAAAGCTACAAATGTAAACAGTTGCTGGTATGCACTACAGAGCATGAAGAGCAAAACGGTACTTATACTTGGTGGCAAGGACAAGGGCAACGACTACAACGAAATAGCCGACCTTGTGCGCCAGAAATGCAGCGCACTCATATTCATGGGAGCAGACAACAGTAAACTGCATGCCTTTTTCGACAGTTTCGGACTTCCTATAACAGATGTAAAATCGGCAAGCGAATGTGTAAAAGAGGCTCACCGCATAGCAAAAGAGGGCGAGACCGTATTGCTGAGCCCATGCTGCGCAAGCTTCGACCTTTTCAGCAGCTACGAGGACAGAGGCCGACAATTCAAAGAAGAGGTACTTAAATTAACAAGATAACAGAGACTATGAGCAAAGGAATTACAGCAAGACTATTTAAAGGTGACCGTATAATATGGTGCATCTTCTTTATCTTGTGCATACTGTCGCTCATAGAGGTATTCAGTGCGAGCAGCCGACAGACATACGACAAGAGCTACTGGGTACCTATCACACGCCATGCCATGTTTGTAATAAGCGGAGTATTCATCGCATGGTTTATTCACACGATAAGGATGGAGTGGATAAAATTGTCGTCGAAATGGATATACCTTACCGGAATAGCAATGCTCATATACGCGCTGTTCGGTGGTGGTGCCGAGACAAACAGCAGTCTGCGATGGATTGTAATATTCGGTCAGAAGTTCCAGCATTTTGAGGTTGTGAAACTTGGAATTGTAATGTTCATAGCCCTGATTCTGGACAAGGCGCAAAAGAGCGAAGGGACAAGACTCAGCTGGGACGAAGCCATAGGACTCATAAGCAATAGGATAAGAGGTGACGGCAGACGTGGAGATTACACGATGCTCCTTATCCTGTGCAGCATACTGTTGCCCTGTGCCTTTATCATCACCGAGAACCTGTCGACCGTAATCATTATAGTTGTGGTTGCATTCATTATGATGTTTGTAGGCAGGGTAAACGGTAAGCAGTTGCTTGGAATTGTAGGATTAGGAGCTGCAGTAGCAGTACTAGGCATTGTCACACTGATGCAAGTACCCGACAGTTTCAAGGAGCATGGCAGCGTCGGCAGCAAAGTCATAACTTGGAAAAACAGATTCAAGGATGTGGCAGATGCCGACTCACCCCAACGCCCCGAGGATGTAAAGATAAAGGGCAACGAGCAATATGTCTATTCGAAAATAGCGATTGCCGAAGGCGGTGTAATGGGACGCGGACCGGGCAACTCGGTGCGCCGCGATTTCATCCCCCATGCCTACAACGACTATATCTTTGCCGTAATTCTTGAAGAGCTTGGAGTGCTCGGTGGTATATTCACCATAATATTATACCTTACACTGCTCTACCGTTGCGGCATAATAGCCAAGGAGAGCGAAGACCCCTACATGGCATTCCTCTCTATCGGTATTGGCGTTCTTATTGTATTCCAAGCATTCCTGCACATGACAATATCGGTAAGTTCATTTGTTACAGGACAGCCTTTGCCGCTGATAAGTCAGGGAGGAACATCATTCATTATAAATTGTACATATATAGGCATTGTACTGTGTATAAGCCGATGTGTGAACAAACAGAACAGAAGACAAATAAACGAATCAGTCGAAACAGCGCAATAAAAAATCTGTTATTATGGAAAAGAATTATAGAATTATAATCAGTGGCGGAGGAACAGGAGGACATATATTCCCCGCATTGTCAATAGCAGACACCATACGCAGCAAGCATCCGAATGCCGAGATTTTGTTTGTCGGCGCCGACAACAGAATGGAGATGCAGCGTGTACCCGAGGCCGGATATAAGATAATAGGACTACCCATTGCCGGATTCGATAGAAAAAGGCTGTGGAGGAACATAAAAGTCCTTTGGCTGATACTCAAGAGCCAAAGAATGGCAAAGAAGATTATAAAGGATTTCAAGCCTCAGGTGGCAGTGGGAGTAGGCGGATATGCCAGCGGCCCCACCCTTAAGATGGCAGCCAAGATGAATATCCCCACACTCATACAGGAGCAGAATTCCTATGCCGGTGTCACGAACAAGATATTGTCGCGCAAGGCAAAGATGATATGTGTAGCATACGAGGGCATGGAGCGTTTCTTTCCGCATGAGAAGATAAAGCTCACAGGTAACCCTGTCCGCAACAGCCTGCTTGACAAACGCAACAGCCGCAGCGAGGCCATGAAAGAGATGGGACTCGATCCCGAGAAGAAATGCCTGCTCATTGTCGGCGGCAGCCTTGGAGCCAGAAGCATCAACGAGAGTATTCTTGCAAACATTGATACAATCAAAAACAACCCCGGGATACAGTTCATATGGCAGACCGGCAAGATTTATTTCAAGGAGATGCTCGAGAGAGTCGAGAAGATGGGCAAGCCACAGAACCTTATCGTAACCGACTTCGTTTCGAACATGGCAAATGCCCTCAGCGCAGCCGACCTTGTTGTATCGCGCGCCGGTGCCGGTTCAATATCGGAATTCGCATTGCTTGGCAAGGCCGTAATATTGGTACCGTCACCCAACGTATCTGAAGACCACCAGACCAAAAACGCGATGGCACTTGTAAACAAGAACGCAGCAATACACATTGCCGACGTAAAGGCAAAAGAGGAACTGCTGCCTACTGCCGTATCGGTGATAACAGACAACGACAGATTGCAGAGCCTTAGCGAAAACATACAGGGCATGGCAAAACCGAATGCAGCACAGCAGATTGCCGACGAGGTGCTGATGCTTGCCGATGCATTCATTGAGAAAGAGACACGACGTAAAAAAGAGAATTTGAAGTAATGGAATTCAACAGCATAAAATCGGTATATTTTCTTGGAGCAGGCGGGATAGGCATGAGTGCCCTTGTGCGCTATTTCATCAGCGAAGGCAAATTCGTTGCCGGATACGACCGCACACCAAGCCCCCTTACCTCGACACTTATAGCCGAGGGAGCAGAACTGCACTTTGAGGAGAATATAGATGCCATACCACCGGAATGTAAGGAGAAGGATAGCACACTTGTTGTCTACACCCCTGCAATACCCGAAGGACATAAGGAGTGGGAATATTTTCGCCAGCACGGCTTTACAATAAAGAAACGTGCCGAGGTTCTTGGCATAATAACAGGCAACAAACGTGGCGTATGCGTTGCCGGCACACACGGCAAGACCACAACATCGACAATGACAGCCCATCTGCTGCAGCAGTCGCACATAGGCTGCGCCGCATTCCTTGGAGGAATATCCAAGAACTACAAGAGCAACCTTCTGCTCACCGACAAGAGCGACCTTGTGGTAATAGAAGCCGATGAGTACGACCGTTCGTTCCTGCACCTGAAGCCATATGTAGCCACTATAACAAGTGCCGATGCCGATCACCTTGACATATATGGGAACAAAGAGAACTATCTTGAGGCATTTGCACAGTTCACCGAGCGCATAGCCCCTGACGGTTATCTTATAATACACGAGGGACTCGAGGTTGTTCCGCGTACAAAAGAGGGAGTAAGGAGATACACCTATGGACGCAACAGCGGCGATTTTCATGCCGAAAACATACGCATCGGTGGTGGCACCATAATATTCGATTATGTATCGCCATGGCAGACCATCACAGATGTAGAACTTGGTGTTCCCGTCAGCATAAACATCGAGAATGGAGTAACAGCAATGGCTATGGCCGAGATATGCGGTGCGACAAGCGATGAGCTGCGCAACAGCATGAAGAGTTTCTCGGGAGCAGAAAGACGCTTCGACTTTCATATAAAAGAGGAGAATCTTGTGCTGCTGAGCGACTATGCCCACCACCCCGACGAGATTAAGGCATGCGCCGAATCGATGCGCGCACTGTATAACGACAAGAAGATAACCGTTATCTTCCAGCCGCATTTATACAGCCGTACCTCGGACTTCTACAAGGAGTTTGCAGAGAGCCTGTCGATGTTCGACGAGGTTATACTGCTCGACATATACCCTGCACGCGAACTTCCTATCCCCGGTGTTAGCAGCCAGCTCATATACGACCTGCTGGACGAAAAGGTAGCCAAGAGAATGTGCACACGAAAGGATGTCCCTGAAATTGTAAAGGAGATAAAGGATAGAGTTGAGGTGCTGGTGACATTAGGCGCCGGAGACCTCGACAACGACGTACCACAGATAGCAAAGATCCTAAAGAACGTAACATGTTGAAAAAGATATTCTTGATAGTAGTTGCAACCCTGCTGGGCGCATATATTATATTCGCTCTTGTCATTCTTCCAATTGAGAAGAAGAGTGCTGTGTGCTCGGGCATGAACATAACCATTGAGAATAACGGAAGTAATTCATTGGGCAAAGCCGACATTGAGAAAATCCTGAAGGGCAAGAACCTTATACCCACAGGACGCAACATGAACGAAATAGACTGTTCACTGATAGAACAGTGCATATCGGAGTACTCTATAATAAAGGAGTGCCAATGCTACAAGACACACACAGGAGCTATTGGCATTGACATTGAATGCAAGGAACCAATAATGCTGGTGCAGGACCTTAACGAGGATCAATTCTGCATAGACTGCAATGGCGACATAATAGAGGGTGCACAAGGAGATATGTACATCCCTGTTGCAAGCGGAAGAATAGAGAGGAGCATGGCAAAGAAAGAGCTGAAGGATATTGCGCTATTCCTAAAGGAGAATCGATTCTGGAAGGAGCAGATTGAGCAGGTATATTTCACACAGAAAAAGGAGGTAATACTTATCCCCAGAGTAGGCAACCACACAATAGAACTCGGAAGTGCAAAGGATCTGGAGCAGAAGCTCGAAAAACTCGAGAAATTCTACGCTAAGGGCTTGAACAATATCGGCTGGAACAAATATTCCAAACTGAATATTGAGTTCGACAACAGAGTAATAGGAACAAGAAGATAACTACACCATGATAAAAAACGATTACATTGTAGCAATAGAGATAGGCTCGTCAAAGATATCGGGCAGCATAGGCATTCACACCGTTTCGGGTATAAGAATTCTGGCCTATGCAAGCGAGCCTGTTAACAATTTCATTTCCAAAGGCGTTGTGCGCAATGTCGATGAGACAGGCAACAGCCTAACAAGTCTTATTAACCGCCTTGAGGCACAATTGGAGAACGTACATATAGAAAAGGCATATGTAACATTCGGAGGAATGTCCATGCACTCTGTAAAATCGACAGTTGTAAAGGAGTTCGACAGCTACACTAAGATTACCCAAGAGATAATAGACGAAATAGCACTCGAAAACGAAAGTACATTCAAAGCACCCGAGGGTTACCTGAAGATTCAGGTGGTACCCCTTGAGTATAAATTGAATGGCGACATAAACTCAATGCCTATTGGAATACCTACATGCAGCATTGAGTGCCGGTTCCTGAACATCATTATACGCGAGCAGTACATAAAACAGCTTCAGGAGAGTTTCGGAATGGCAAAAATAGAGATTGCCGACAGTTTCAACGCGGCAAGGATTGAGGCTGAATATATACTGAACGAGGAAGAACTGGGCGCTGGTACTGCACTTGTGAATATAGGCGCTGACACTACTACAGTGAGCATCTACTCGAACAGGCTTTTAAGAAAAATAACCGTTATTCCTTTGGGCAGCGCAAACATCACCAAGGACCTGTGCAGCGAGCAGATAACACTTGCCGAGGCTGAGCAGATGAAAATATTCAAAGGCTACAACTCATCCGGCAACGACAATTCGTCTGTTCCCACAAACATCCTCAATGATGTCATCTCGGGACGTATGAGCGAGATTCTGCAGAACACAAAGAACCAGATAGAGAACTCGGGCGAGAATATCGGACGTATAGTCTTCACTGGTGGCGGTTCAAAATTAAAGAACTTGGAAGCCATCATTGAGGAGAACCTGCCCAACTACAAGACACGCATTGCAAACGACATAAAGCTAAGCTTCATACACAGCGAGGAACTTCCCATTACTACCGGCTCAATAACCCCCACACTGTTAGGATTGCTGAGCAAAGGCAACGAGAACTGCTGCGAAGAGGAGATTCTTACTCCCAAGGATACCGTAGTACCCGACAGCCTTTTTGCCGACGAGGAGAAGTTTGAAACAGAGACACCACAGCCGGTACCCGACAAAAAGGAGAGCAACTATGACAAGGGGAAGAACAATAATAGCCCTAAAAAGAAGCCGGGAGCCTATTCAAAGTTTAAGGACATATTCAGCGTATGGATTGACGGCATTACCGAGGAGGAAGAGAGTAATGCAAACAGGACTGAAGAGGAGCTATAATACAGAACGATACAAAGAGGTACAACCATGAACGAAGAACAGAAAGAGAACATATTGCCGTTTGCCATTCCCAGAGGCATACCGCGCATAATAAAGATTATAGGTGTAGGCGGTGGCGGAAGCAACGCCGTAAGGAACATGCACAAAGAGGGTGTACATAATGTATCGTTCGCCATCTGTAACACCGATATGCAGGCGCTCAATGACTCCCCGATATCTGTAAAGATACAGCTCGGTGACAAGACAACCGAGGGTTTGGGAGCCGGAAACGACCCCGAGGTGGCACGTGCCGCAGCACTCGAGAGCAGGGAAGAGATTGAGAAACTCTTCAACGATGGGACCAAGATGGTATTCATCACAGCCGGCATGGGTGGAGGTACCGGAACAGGAGCTGCGCCGATAGTTGCCGAAATAGCAAAGTCACAGGGCATGCTCACTGTAGGAATTGTGACAATACCGTTCCGCTTTGAGCTTGGCGGTAAGATCAAACAGGCCCTGAAAGGTGTAACAGAGATAGCGAAGCATGTGGACGCGCTGCTGGTAATAAACAACCAGCGTCTTCTGAGCATATACCCCGAGCTGACACTGAAAGAGGGATTCAAGAAAGTTGACGAGGTGCTCACCACTGCAACAAAGAGTATTGCCGAGATAATCACCGCACGCGGTACCATAAACCTCGACTTCAGGGATGTAAAGAAAGTGCTTAAGAATGGCGGTGTAGCAATAATGAGCTACGGCATTGAATCGGGTGACCAGCGTATTGCCAAAGCATTCAGGAACGCACTCCACTCGCCATTGCTCAACGACAATGACATCTACCAGTCCAAAAAGATACTCTTCAACATATACGAGAACCCGAACTCTCCTATAAAGGTAGCCGAAATGGAGGAGATTGAGGCATTCATGAAGAGATTCACCGACGAGAACATCGAGGTAATATGGGGTGTGAGCGAAGATTTCGCACTTAACGAGGGAGATGTTAAGGTTACTGTTCTTGCTACAGGATTCGGAATGAAGAACATCCCCGACCTTGAGCCTATAATCAAGAAAGAGGAAGAGGAGAAAGAGACTCTGTCACGCGAGGAGAGTGCAAAGAAGGCTGCAGAGGATGAGGAGTTGCAGAAGATGGCTGCTGCATTCTACAAACAGGACTACCGCATATATCTTTTTAACGGTAACGACATGTTCGACGAGGACTTCGTTGCAGCAATAGAGAGCTCGCCCACATACAGCCGTACTGCACAGGAACTTGAACAATTCAAGAACAGAGGCAAGATGCTGCAAACCATCAGCGAATGACAACGTTATAACTAAAGAACAAATATTCAACCCATGGAACTATTCAACACCATAAGCAACGACATTAAGGAGGCAATGAAAGCGCAAGACAAAGTAGCGCTTGCCACATTGCGTAATATAAAGAAAGTTCTTCTCGAGGCTAAAACAGCACCCGGAGCGAATGACATCGTCAGCGACGCCGATGCAATGAGAATAATACAGAAACTTGTCAAGCAGGGACGTGAGTCGGCCGAGCTATACAGCAGCCAGAACCGCAACGACCTTGCACAAGAGGAACTCATGCAGGTTGCAGTGATGGAGAAATATCTTCCAAAGCCTTTGAGCGAAGAGGAGATACGTCAAGAGATTAAGAACATCATAGCCGAGCTTGGCGTAACATCGGCGCAGGAGATGGGTAAGGTAATGGGCACAGCCACCAAACGTCTGGCAGGCAAAGCCGACGGACGTACCATTTCCACCATAGTAAAATCGCTGTTGTCTTAATCAGGAGAACAATTCGCGAAGCACATCTATCGACTTTATCTCGGGAAAATCGGGAACGTGCAAACGATAATAATTATGCAGAAGCGTAAGATACTCCCATCTTGCGTTTCTGCTTAATTGCATACTATGCATTGACGAAAGGTCCATCTGCAATAATTTCACGAACAGCATTGTATCTGCCTGCGACAGGAACTGCCCATGTAAAGGCTGTTCGTGAACTATGGCACCCGCCATCAAATCGAAATAGGAACCCTCGCATGCCTCCTCGACATTGGGCGAGATACCCAAGAAACGAGTAAGGCGCAAAAGAAAAAGAATATGAAAATTGCTATATCCCTCTTCGGCCTTATCAAGAAACTCCAACGAACAGCAGATATAGTCGAACAGGGATTCACTGTCACCCTCTTCGCGCAGCACAGCAGCAAGGAACTCGGCCAGATAGAGTGCTATTGCAGATTTAACCACATCATAGGGTAACGTGGAGTACATCAGATAGGGCTGGGCCTCAGAGAGGCGAACAAGTGATGACACCCCCTTGAATGGTGCGCTGAATGATATTACAGATAGTGGTTGGAACAGCACATTGCGCACTTTGGAGCGCTTGCTGCGCGACATCGGCACAAGGAAAGAGAGCCTTCCATGCGACTGTGTATACATGTCGGCAATCATCAGATTGTCGCTATATTTTATTGTACGAAGCACAATTCCGACAAATTTTTCAACCATAGGGAGTGTGAAATCCATTAATCAGAGAACAAAACTACAAAAAAAACATCAATTTCTTTGTCAAGTTAAAAAAAAAGATTACCTTTGCAACCGCTTAGCACTTAGAAGAGTGCTTACCACCCGCCTTAACAGGCTCAACCAAGGCCCATTCGTCTATCGGCTAGGACGCAAGATTTTCATTCTTGAAAGAGGGGTTCGATTCCCCTATGGGCTACAAGTAAAACGATAAAACATTAATAAAGAGATGGCAAACCATAAATCATCACTTAAGAGAATCCGTCAGACAGAAAAGAGAAATCTGCAAAACCGTTACTATGGCAAGAACATGCGTTCAGCAGTTCGTGGTCTTCGTGCAATAACCAACAAGGAAGAGGCTTTGGCTAAGTTCCCCGAGGTACAGAAGATGCTCGACAGAATGGCTAAGCGTGGTCTTATCCACAAGAACAAGGCTGCAAACCTCAAGTCTGGCTTGTGCGCTAAAATTGCTAAGTTAGCCTAAATTTCAAAACAAATATATTTACCTATCTGAGGCTGGATTTTCATCCAGCCTTTTGTTCTATATACCAATCAAAGCTGCAAGAACAGCCGCAGACAGGCCCCGCTGAGACCAGCCACAAACAAACAGAAACCAAGCTCCACTTATTCTAAACAAAGAGAATACAGGCAGTCAAAGAAATACCTTAAGGTATTTCTTTTTTTACACATAATAACTTGCATAATAGACCATTATTTTGTATTTTTGTCTGTTTTTAGAACGTTTGATTATAACACATTACACTATATGAGCGAAGAATTGAAAAACAGTTCATCGGCCAGCTATTCAGCCGACAGCATACAGGTACTCGAAGGTCTTGAGGCGGTGCGTAAACGCCCTGCCATGTATATCGGAGATATCAGCGAAAAGGGTCTTCACCATCTTGTTTACGAGGTAGTAGACAACTCTATCGACGAGGCTATGGCCGGCTACTGTACACACATAGACGTAACCATTAACCCCGGCAACTCAATCACAGTACAGGACAACGGACGCGGTATTCCCGTAGACCTGCACGAAAAGGAGAACAAATCGGCCCTCGAGGTTGTAATGACCGTATTACATGCCGGCGGTAAGTTCAACAAGGACTCTTACAAGGTATCAGGAGGTTTGCACGGCGTAGGTGTCTCTTGCGTAAATGCCCTTTCACGCCACATGAAAACCGAAGTATTCCGCGACGGCAAGCACTATGAGCAGAATTATGCATACGGAAAGCCGCTTGAGGATGTACACTGCATCGGCACAACTGAGCTTAGAGGTACACGCCAGACTTTCCAGCCCGATGATACAATCTTCATCGCAACAGAATATCAATACGAGATACTGGCAACACGCCTAAGAGAACTTGCATACCTTAATGCAGGCATCACAATCAGCCTCACCGACAAGCGCGAGGCCAACGAGAACGGCGAATACAAGCACGATACATTCTACTCGACCGAAGGTTTGAAGGAGTTTGTACGTTACATCGATTCATCACGCACTCCGCTCATCAACGATGTGATATACCTGAACACCGAGAAACAGGGCATCCCCATAGAGGCAGCCATAATCTACAACAACGGCTACAGCGAGAATGTACACTCATACGTCAACAATATCAATACAATAGAAGGTGGTACACACCTTGCCGGTTTCCGCCGTGCACTTACCCGTACATTGAAGAAATATGCCGATGACACAAAGGCACTCGAGAAGGCAAAGGTTGAAATCTCGGGCGAAGACTTCCGCGAGGGTCTCACAGCCATTGTATCAGTAAAAGTGGCAGAGCCCCAGTTCGAGGGACAGACAAAGACAAAACTCGGAAATAACGAGGTAACAGGCGCAGTAGACCAAGCAGTAGGAGAGGCACTCTCGTACTACTTGGAGGAGCACCCCAAAGAGGCTAAGATGGTTGTCGACAAAGTAATTCTGGCCGCCACCGCACGCATAGCAGCACGCAAGGCACGCGAGAGCGTTCAGCGCAAGAGCCCCATGAGCGGTAGCGGAATGCCCGGCAAACTTGCCGACTGCTCGGACAAAGATCCCGCAAACTGCGAGCTTTTCCTTGTCGAGGGAGACTCGGCAGGCGGTTCTGCAAAACAGGGTCGCAAAAACACATTCCAGGCAATCCTTCCTCTTCGCGGTAAGATTCTGAACGTAGAGAAGGTGATGTGGCACAAGGCATTTGAGAGCGACGAAGTAAATAACATCATACAGGCCCTTGGAGTACGTTTCGGACTCGACCCCGAGGACAGCAAGAAGGCTAATATCGAAAAACTGAGATATCACAAAATCATTATGATGGCCGATGCCGACGTCGATGGTGCACACATCGGAACACTTATAATGACACTCTTCTATCGCTACATGCCCGAGATTATCGAAGGCGGTTACCTTTACATGGCAATGCCTCCTCTTTACAAGTGCAGCAAAGGCAAGATTGAGAGATACTGTTACAACGACAACGAAAAGGATGCATTCATTCAAGAGTTCGGCGGTAACGAAAAGGATGTAAACATACAGCGTTACAAGGGTCTTGGAGAGATGAACCCCAAACAGCTTTGGGAAACCACAATGGACCCCGAGACACGTACACTCAAACAGGTGACAATACGCGACGCACAAGAAGCCGATTATGTATTCTCGATGCTGATGGGCGACGATGTAGGTCTGAGACGAGAGTTCATCGAAAACAACGCAACATACGCAAATATCGATGCATAATATAACGCGGCAAGATGATTATCTTGCCGCGTTATTTATCATATGAGCAGACTGCACGCCCAAAAGCCAGCACAAGCAGCACAGGGGCACCGACTATAGAGGAGAGTATATTCTTGTCCTCAGCAGAGATGTCATATACAACACCCTTGAGCCCTATCTCTGCTGCACGTATCAGCATGGTTTGAGCCAACATGCCAAGAGCAAACATATTATCGCCCACACAATCCCCTTTCAAAGAGATTACAATATGGGCTTTGAGAGGTACTCCTTTTATACAACCGGCCGACAGAGTATTACTATAGGACACATCGGTGTGGAATGCAAACTGTTCCCTGCACTGAGGCAAAGCCTCTATCACCGACGCAATTGTCTTGAGCTGGTCGTCACGCACTGCGAACGATGTATCTATCGAGGCAGCCGAATTCTTCTTAATCACAGACAGCACCCCATTATTATGTTTTGCAACAGAGCTTGCACCCTTAGCCTGTGCCTTATACTGCTCCAGACGTTTTTCGAGAAAATTATCGGCCATTGATTACAAGATTACTATTTGGGGAAAGAGATAAAAAAAATGCCCCGATTGATTCGGGACATTTGAGGTACCTGGCGGATTCGAACCGCCGTACACGGTTTTGCAGACCGCTGACTAAGCCACTCATCCAAGGTACCAAGCGCAACTGCTATTGCTTTGCGACTGCAAAGATATGAACACTTTTTCTTAAAAGCAAAAAAAAGAGCACACTTTTTTGAAGCAAACCAATAAAAATAGAACATAATAACCTATATTAGCAGACAAATTGTTGCCACATGATAAAAAAAGTCGCACAGTACATAAAAAAAGAGGGACTTTTAACAGAAAACGACACCGTTATTGTCGCACTGAGCGGCGGTGCCGATTCTGTTGCACTCCTTCACATTCTGCTGCATCTTGGTTATAGATGTATGGCAGTACACTGCAATTTCCATTTGCGTGGCAACGAAAGCATGCGCGACGAGGAGTTCGTACGCAGCTTGTGCAAAAGCCTTAATGTGCCGTTGGAGGTAGTCGACTTTGACACAGAGGAATATGCCAAAGAAAAAGCCATCTCAATTGAGATGGCTGCACGCGAACTAAGATACGCTTATTTCGAAGAAAAACGCAATAAAGAGAAGGCTGCAGCAATTGCCGTGGCACATCACAAAGACGACTGCGCCGAAACCATGCTACTGAACATGATTCGTGGCACAGGCATAAAAGGCCTTCATGGTATACTGCCAAAGAACGGTTATATCATTCGTCCGTTGCTGTGTTTGGAACGTAGCGAGATATTGGATTTCATGACAGAGAAGAGCTACGATTACATGACAGACAGCACAAATCTGAAACCAGACTATAAACGAAACAAGGTGCGCCTTGAGATTATCCCCCTGCTGAAAGAGCTGAACCCTTCAATAACAGATACCCTGTGTAGAACAGCAAACAACATATTGCAGGCCGAAAGAGTATACGACCGGGAAATTGGCAAGGGACTAGAGAAAGTAAAAGAGGGCAACAGAATAGACCTGTCCAAACTGTCAGAAGAGATATCACCACAGGCACTGCTGCACGAAATACTATCCCCATTGGGATTCAACAGCACGCAGGTATATAATCTGTACACTTCGGCCGAAGGTAACGGCTCATTGATAGAGAACAGCAATTGGATGGCGATAAAAGAGCGTTATGAGATAATCATACACAAAAAGGGGGGAGACGTCAGGACTGAAGAGCTGCTGCCCAAGGAGGGAAGCATCGTAGTCGACGGATATACACTACATATAGAGGAGACTGTTTTCAACGGTGAGATTCCAAAGAGCGCCGATACAGCCAGTCTGGACCTTGAGACGCTGCAGATGCCATTAAGAATACGCAACATCAAAGCAGGTGACCGATTTATACCGTTCGGAATGAGAGGCTCGAAGTTGATAAGCGACTATCTTACCGACCGCAAACGTACACTCATAGAGAAACAGAAACAGCTTGTAGTAACCGACAATAGCGGAAACATAGTGTGGCTGGTGGGCGAACGCCCTGCCGCTCCATACTGCGTAGGCAAGAAGACAAAAAAACTCCTTCGCCTCAAATGGCAAAGGAGTTGATTATTCATATATAAGTTACTTGGCTAACAATCTATTTATCTCACCTAACTTTGCCTCGGCATCGAAATGCCCCAGCTCTTTGGCTTTTGTCATACTCACTTTTGCCGATTCATAATCTTTAGCAGCCATATAACAGCGAGCTATCAGATAATGGGTGTCTGCATTGTCATTATCCATTTCAACAGCCTTAGCAAGAGCCTCAACTGCAACATCAAACAGTTTGACTCTATAACACAGACGTCCTTTCTCGATGTAGAACATTGGCAAGCCCGGTTGCAGGGCTATAGCCTTGTCAATGTCATCAATGGCCTGTTGGAACATTTTCGCGTCATATTCGGCCTGTTCGCGGTTGAAATAGAAGAGTGCATCAAGGTTCTCGCCCATCTTATCAGCATATTTGTTATAGTCGAGAACAGCCTCACGATGAAGCCCTACCCTATGCTTCATCTGCGCACGGGCATAAAGGATATCTGCGCCACCGGGTAGTTGCTCGGACATCGCAACGGCAGTATCGGCATAGCATATAGCCTCATCGAACCTTTCCATTAATTCAAGACACACAGCAGCTGAATAGTAGATTCCCGACTCTACAAGATTTGTAGCAGTAAGTTCCTTATAGCACTCGAGAGATTTTTCATACAGCCCTTTGGCATACAACAGTTCGGCATACTGCTTTATGTAGATAGGCTCACGGCTATGCGACATGGCATTTTCAATATATATAATAGCTGTATCAATACGCTCAGCCTGTTGCTCGTCCGTTGAAGCCATCCCTGCGGCCGTAGTATATACTTTCGACATATTGAAATAGACATCATCGGGCTTGCCTGTCACCTTCAGGGCCTGTTTCCACGAATTGTGCGCCTCGACAAAAGAGCCATTGACCAATGCATGATATTCGGCATACAACAGATGGCCTTCGTAGCTTTCGGGATATGCTTTCATATAGTCGGCAAGCGGAAGAATAAATTTATCCCGCTCTTCACCATGCGAATAGCTTTGCAACAGGTACAGCAACGTCAAAGCATCATTTCTATCTTGTGGCAAAGCCCGAGGTATAAATATTCTGTCATACACCGGATTTGAATAGGAAAGCGTTGTCAATAACAATTCAGCAGGCATGGTTGCCGAAAGCGCATAGCTGTTTATTGTATCACCGGGCGCAGAGGACTGCATAAGAGCGACAAGCTCGCCCCGCTCATTTACAACAGGCGCAGAGATATTTTTCTCCTGCATCTTATAAGTGAACGAGTAATAGGCGCTATTTCCAATCTTTTCTATTGACGATATATTCAACCTATCTATTGTACCGCTGCTCTTTCTGCCGTATGAGACCATATATAATGGGGTACCTTTTGCAATCTCTTCGGTTGTCAGCTGAAGAGGTTTAATCTTTTTATCCCATTCGACATTGAACTTTATACAGTCGTATAGTTCATTGGCACCAAGAACTCTTTTCACAGGGCGCACCTTGCCGTCAACATCTATCACCACAGCGCTGTCGGCATCGACAAACAGCGAATAAGACGAAAGCAACTCGCCAGCACTGCCCACAAAGGCACCTATTCCGCTGCGTAGCAGCACACCTTCCTTGTATACAAGGACCGATGCGACCGATTTTCGCGCACTGACAACACCCTTTGGCTCTTTTGCAGCAAACAGTTGGCTTGTGAAAAGAAACAGCAGTGCAGCTGCTAATAATCTTGTATACATGGACGCTTAATCTTGTGAATGTCTTTGACGGACAGCCTCGTACAACAACACTCCGGTCGCTACCGACACATTCAGTGATTCGATGTTTCCGAATTGAGGAATAGATACCCACTCATCGCACATACGCAGATGCTCTACAGGAATACCGGTATCCTCGGCTCCCATTACAATACAGACAGGAGATGTATAATCGCTCTTGGTATATTGTATCTTACCCTTCTCTGTTGCACAAACAATCTTTATACCGCTCTCTTTCAGATAACGGAGAGTTTCGGTTATATTCTTCTCGCGACATACGGGCAATGTGTGCAATGCACCTGCCGAAGTCTTTACTGCATCAGCATTTACTGTTACACTGTTGTGCGAGGGAAGTATTATTGCATCAACACCGGCACAATCGCATGTACGTGCAATAGAGCCGAAATTTCTTACATCTGTAATTCCATCGAGAAGCACAAGGAATGGGTTTTTTCCCTCTTCGTACAAGGTAGGGACAAGCGTATCAACACGCGCATACTCTACCGCTGATACAAACGCTATCACGCCTTGATGGTTTTTTCGTGTTATGCGATTGAGTTTCTCAACCGGCACACGCACCACAGGGATGGTGCTTCCCCTGAGCGCAGCAAACAGTTCGCGCGACAATTCGCTCTGAATATCGCGTTTAACCAAAATCTTGTCAATCTCTTTACCGGCATCAAGTGCCTCCAATACGGCGCGTACGCCGAATATCATCTCATTTGCATTAACCATTTTATACTGTTTTTCTATTATTCAAAAGTAATTTTGCATTGTTGAAAGCGGCCTCTGTCAACTCTTCTCCACTCATCATCTGTGCAATCTCACGCACCCGTTCATCGTCATTCAGCGCCACTATATTCGTACATGTACCCTTTTCAGTCTCCTCTTTATACACTTTGTAGTGCGACTCGCCCAATGCTGCAACCTGCGGCAGATGAGTGATGCTTATTACCTGACGGTCGGAACAGCCCATACGTTGCATCAGACGCCCCATGCGCTCGGCAAGAATTCCAGAGATTCCCGTATCTATCTCGTCGAAAATGAGCGTAGGCTGTTGCCTGTTATCGGCTATCAGAGATTTAAGGGCAAGCATCACACGCGCCATCTCACCACCCGAAGCCACCTCGGCCAAAGGCTGCAGAGGACTTATGCTGTTTGCTGAGAAGAGAAAATCAACTGCATCGCAACCCGTAGCTGTAGGCTCGGGTGTTACTGTAAACTCCACTTCGAAACGTAGCAATGGCATACCCAATGTCACAAGAATGGCGGTAATCTCCTTTTTCAGAGAGGCTGCCGAATCCTTACGGGCAGATGTCAGTTCGGCAGCTACTGCTGCAAGTTTCTTGTATGTCTGCGCTGTGCTCTTCTCGAGCTGCATAATCTCAAACTCCCCGTTATCGATGAGGTTGACCGAAGCACGCCATTTCTCGGCAAGAGCCAACAGTTCGGCCACGCTGCCTGCGGCATGTTTCTTTTGCAAGTCATATATAGCCGACAGACGCTGTGTAACCGCATCAAGACGTTCGGGTGAATAGGTAATCCTTTCAACACGTCTGAACATCTCGGAACAGCAATCCTTGAGCTCGATGTAGTTTGCTTCGAGACGCTCGGCAATCTCTTCGGCAGCCTTATAATGATGCGATATTCTGGAGAGAGTGTTTGCAGCCTCGCGCAAAGCATTCAAGATGCTTTGCTGCTCGCCACCATCAAGCAGATTGACAGCAGAATATAGTGCAGTCTGAATATCCTCGGCATGGAGCAGCTGAGCCTGCTCCTCCTCAAGCTCCTCTTGCTCTCCATCGTGCAATTCGAGACGCTCAATCTCCCCAAGCTGAAAGCGCAGATAGTCCTCATTGCGTCGTCCCTCTTCCTGCTCTCTCTTGAGGCGTTCAAGTTCTCTTTTCTGCTCTTTATAATCGTTATATAGCTCTGAATAACTCTCAAGCACTGTGCTTTTATGCGAAAGCGTATCGAGCACATTCAACTGGAAATCCTTATTTCCCAACAACAGATTCTGGTGCTGGGAGTGGATATCGATAAGTCTGTTACCCAACTCCTTGAGTTGTGCAACAGCAACCGGTGTATCGTTTACAAAAGCCCTGCTGCGACCCGACACCGACACCTCGCGACGCACAATACATTCGCACTCGTCATATTCGAGTTCATTCTCATCAAAGAAGGATTTCAGATTGTGCCCCTCGAGATTGAAGCAACCCTCTATTATGCACTTATCGGCACCTTCGCGCACCATCTTTGCATCGGAACGCTGTCCGAGCATCATTGAAATGGCACCCAGCAGGACAGATTTTCCGGTTCCTGTCTCACCGGTTATAACCGAAAAACCCGATGAGAAATCAATCTCAAGTTTCTCAATCAGAGCATAATTATATATTTGAAGTTTTTTCAGCATATTATCGGAATGAACTGTTTTGAATCTTATTCCACGAATCGGACAACGACGGATTTATCTCTGTAAGAATCTCTGTTACCGCTTTCTTCTCATCTTCACCACCCTCGTTCGAATATATGTTTACCAGCTCTTCTTGTTTATATTCGGTAAAGAGCTTTGTAATATATGCAAGCGGTCTGTTTTCGTATGCCTCTTTCAACATACCGATACACTCTGTTATCACCTTTCTGCCGCCATCTGCATTCTTGAACATCGTATCGAGTCCGAGCCTGTGATATCTGTACATAAGACGTCGCAACGGTTCCATAGCTCCGTTCATATAATCGTCAATTACAGCATAACGGTTATTGTCGCTGCTTCCTGCACGCCAACCACTGTCACCAAGATTCTGCGCATTATTTGCAATATTCTGCGCCTTGTTAAGGAAATCTGCGCCGCCAAGCTCGCCCATTGAATCCATATCCATGCCTATTATCATGTAAGAATAGAAGGCTATTACAGCTGTCAGATTATTCTCGAGATTATCTTCGTTGAACTCGAGACGGTCATAGGGCTGATAGCTGAACTTTATGCCTCTATCCTCGTATTTGAACAGCATCGAGGAATATGTTGTACCGAATACAGGACGAGTAGCCTGCACCATGAGCGTACAGGTAAAAGAGCCGTCATCCGAGTAGCTGTCGACTATAAAAGTGAAGTTGCAGGCTATACGCTCATACTCTTCATAATCATATTCTGTCCATTTGTGATTATTGATAAACTCGGTAAGCGCATCCTTAAGCACCGTAAAAGCCTCGGTGTTTGTGCCCTGTATCTTTGTAGTGTTGAGTGCTACTGTCGCATTCAGTTCCTGCGCCTGCACACTGCAAGGAAGGAGAATAAGCAACAGCATCAAAAGCATTTTTGAGAGATGCGCCACGACATCACGCGCCACATCCTTTTTGCTTTTCAGCGGGTAGCTGCTGGCACCCTCTTTATCTATTATCGTCACCTTGTTTGTATCGACAGCAAAGCCGGCGCCTTTGTCTGCAAGCGAATTAAGCACTATAAAGTCGAGATTCTTTTTCTCAAGTTTAAGACGTGCATTCTGTTCGGCATCGTTTGTCTCAAGGGCAAACCCCACCAGCAGCTGGCCGTCACGCTTCATACTTCCCAACCGGGCAGCTATGTCGGGATTGGCCTCGAGCTCGATATTCATATTCTCACTTGTACGCTTGATTTTTCTGTCACACTGCACAGCCGGGCGATAATCGGCCACCGCAGCACTCAGCACTGCAGCATCACACGACTCAAAAGCCTCAACTGCAGCATCGTGCATCTGCAGAGCCGACTCCACATCTATACGCTTTATCGAAGGGTGCGGAGTTGCCAATGAAACAGGGCCTGCTACAAGTGTCACATCGGCACCTTGCTTGGCACACTCATCGGCTATGGCAAATCCCATCTTGCCCGACGAGTAGTTGCCGATGAAACGGACAGGGTCAATCTTCTCATAAGTGGGACCTGCCGTAATCAATATCTTTTTCCCTTTCAGGGCGCTATTGCCGAAAAAAAAATCTTTGAGCATGGAGACAATATTACAGGGTTCTTCCATTCGTCCCTTACCGCTCAGATGGCTGGCAAGCTCGCCCGATGCAGGCTCTATGATATGATTGCCATAGGAACGCAGCACATCGAGATTGCGTTGTGTCGAAGGATGCGCATACATATCGAGGTCCATTGCAGGGGCAACAACCACCGGTGCCTTCATTGAAAGATATGTTGTCACCAGCAGATTGTCGGCAACGCCCGATGCCATCTTGCCTATCGTAGAGGCTGTTGCAGGGGCTATAATCATGGCATCGGCCCAGAGTCCCAAATCGACATGGCTGTTCCATGCACCACTCGACGAGCTGAAGAACTCGCTCAAGACAGGACGCCCCGAGAGTGTGGAGAGTGTAAGAGGGGTTATAAACTCTTTGGCACACTCGGTCATCACCACCTGCACCGTAGCACCCTCTTTCACCAAAAGGCGAACCAGCAAAGCCGCCTTATATGCCGCAATGCTGCCTGTTACTCCCAATACAATCTTCTTTCCTTGCATTTGCATATTGATCAGATCAAAATACTACTTTTTGAAACCACGCAGTTTTATTCGTGTGAGCACCTGCTTTGTGTTAAGGGCGAAATCGCCATTCATCATCCATGCATAATAGCCCGAATCGCGCTGAAGCACTGCATCTACACGCTCTCCTTTGTATTTACCGAAGTTGAATACCTCGTTACCCTGCTCGTCATATACCATTCGTCCTGCAAAGTCCACGTTGTTGGTAAACGAAGAGTATTGCGAGAGGAACTCCATGTCATTTTTCAACACATCGGGATAGTGGTCGAGCTGCGCCTGCAGAATCTCGTATGTGGCGCGAGTATCGGCAAGGGCGCTATGCGCATTTACAAGCTCGGCATTGCAGTAGAACTTGTATGCAGCCGACAAGGTACGCTGCTCGAGCTTATGATAAATAACCTGAACATCTATTGCACGCATACGGCTCAGGTCGATATCCACCTGTGCACGCAGGAACTCTTCGGCAAGCATAGGCAGGTCGAAACGGTTCGAGTTGAAGCCTGCGATGTCGCAACCCTTAAAGTCGTTTGCAATATCTTTGGCCACATCCTTGAAGAGGGGGCAGTCTTTTACATCTTCGTCATATATGCCATGTACTGCCGATGCCTGCTCGGGAATGTGCATACCCGGATTTATGCGCATCGTGTGCGACGATTCGTTGCCGTTGGGCATAACCTTTATGTAGCATATCTCAACTATTCTGTCTTTTGAAACATCTACACCCGTTGTCTCAAGGTCGAAAAATATAATCGGATTTTTAAGATTCAGTTTCATACCATCAAGAAGCAATCACAAGGGACACCACCGCAAAAGCGTGGTGCCCCTTGCCATATATTATTTTCAGTCTGTAATCATTACAGGGAGAAGCAACATAAGCAACTCCTGATTCTCAACCTGCTCGGCAGGCACAATAACACCGGCGCGTGAAGGATCGGCAAGTTCTATTACTACCTCTTGACCGGGGATGTTGTTAAGCATATCGATAAGCAATGATGCTCTGAAACCGATATTCATGGGAAGGCCCTCGTAGCTACATGTAATGCTCTCCTCGGCCGATGTTGAGAAGTCGGTATCCTGTGCCGAGATGACAATCTTGCCGGCCTCGATATGCAGTTTTATAAGGCTTACATGTGACGAAAAGATAGCGACACGGCGAAGTGTGCTTATAAGCGCAGCACGGTCAACGGTGAGCTTATGAGGATTGTTCTGAGGAATTACGGCATTGTAGTTGGGGTAACGACCATCAAGCAGACGGCATACAAGCTCATACTCGCCCATTGTGAATGTAGCGAAACGGCCGTCGAACTCAACCTCGACGTTCTCCTGCTCATCTTTTCCAAGAAGATTCTTAAGCAATGTAGCAGGTTTCTTAGGCAGAATGAACGCCGACTTTTCGGCATCTGTTACAGAATAGTCGCGGCAACGTGCCAACTTGTGACCGTCAGATGCCACGAAAGTCACATTCTCGGGAGTGAAGTCGAAATATATACCGCACATTACGGGACGCACCTCATCATCTGCTGCTGCAAACAGCGAGCATGAGATTCCACTCGACAAAACGCGGTTGGGCATTGAAATCTTGACTGCACCGTCGCCAAGCACAGGAGCCGAGGGATACTCATCTGCATTCTGGCCCACCATGCTGTACTTACCATTGAGGTAATAGATTGTCAACTCCAAAGTATCCTTGTTCACCTCGAAGCGCAAGGGCTGCTCCGAAACCTCCTTAAGAGCATCTATCAGAATCTTTGAAGATATCGCGAAACTGAAATCTTCGGAACTCTCAATAACCTCGAACGAGGTGTTGAGTGTATTATCGGGATCCGACGCTGTAAGAGTGAGCGTATTGCCTTTCAACTCAAAAAGGAAGCAGTCGAGTACAGGAATTGTAATCTTTGAATTTATCACTCTGCTGATTGTTTGCAAACGTGAAGAGAGCAGGGAACTTGATACTGTAAAGTTCATAATATTTAAATTTAACGTTAATCTTAAAATATTTCGCGCGCGCGATTATTTTGCGAAGATAATGCAAAGCAAGCGCAATACAAAGAAAGAAATGGATTTTATTCACTAAAATTGGGCACAAAGAGTCGCTTTTTTCAAATAAAAGAACTATTTTCGCCAAATATTCAGAAAAAAGAGACTTTAATGGAAATTACAGGAAAAATTATTGCAGTATTGCCCGAGAGAGGCGGTACCTCAAAGACAGGCAACGAGTGGAAGATGCAGGAGTATGTACTCGAAACCACACAAGAGCAATATCCCAGAAAAATGTGTTTCAACGTTTTCGGAGCCGACAAGATTGCTCAATTCAACATACAAGCAGGCGAGATAATGACTGTTTCGTTCGACATAAACGCCCGTGAGTACAACGGCAGATGGTATAACGACATCCGTGCATGGCGAGTAGAACGTGGCGAGGCAGCAGTTACACCCGCAGCTCCCGTCAACACACCCGTCAATGCGCCCAAAGTAAGCGCTCCCGATTTCAGCGCACAGAACGAGGCCGACGACCTACCGTTCTAAGAACCGGGATTTACGGATTTTATAAAACACAAGAGAGGGGCTTCCTATTGGGAAGCCCCTCTCTTGTGTAAAGTATTATTTACGAATTCATACTCATCAGAAACTCTTCGTTATCCTTTGTCTTCTCGAGGCGGTCCTTAACGAATTCCATAGCCTCAAGAGAGGTCATGTCGGCAAGATACTTCCTGAGAATCCACATGCGGTCGAGAGTTGTCTTATCGTGCAACAGATCGTCGCGGCGTGTGCTCGATGCTATGATATTCACAGCAGGGAATATACGCTTGTTACTCAATGTTCTGTCGAGCTGTAGCTCCATATTTCCGGTACCCTTGAACTCTTCGAAGATTACCTCGTCCATCTTAGAGCCGGTATCAATAAGAGCAGTCGCAATGATGGTAAGCGAACCGCCATTCTCAATATTACGGGCAGCACCGAAGAAGCGTTTAGGCTTATGCAGAGCATTGGCATCCACACCACCCGAGAGCACCTTGCCCGATGCCGGAGAGACAGTATTGTATGCACGTGCAAGACGTGTAATGGAGTCAAGAAATATTACCACATCGTGACCGCACTCGACCATTCTCTTCGCACGCTCAAGCACGATACCGGCGATTTTAACATGGCGTTCGGCAGGCTCGTCAAATGTTGACGCTATCACTTCGGCGTTCACACTGCGTGCCATATCCGTAACCTCCTCGGGACGTTCGTCAATAAGCAGCATTATCATATAGGCCTCAGGGTGGTTGGCTGCAATTGCATTGGCTATATCCTTAAGCAGCATTGTCTTACCTGTCTTAGGCTGCGCAACGATAAGACCGCGCTGACCCTTTCCAATAGGAGAGAACATATCTACCACGCGAGCCGACATGCTGTCGTAACTGCCACTGCACAGAGTGAACTTCTCCTCGGGGAACAGGGGTGTGAGGTTGTCGAAAGAGACACGGTCGCGCACAAGTTCGGGAGCAAGACCATTTATTCTGTTGACCTTTACAAGAGGGAAATACTTTTCACCCGCACTCGCAGGACGGATAAAGCCCTCTACCACATCGCCTGTCTTAAGGCCATACAGTCTTATCTGGTTCTGTGACACATACACATCGTCGGGCGAAGCCAAATAGTTGTAATCCGATGAACGCAAGAAGCCGTAATTATCGGGCATTATCTCAAGTACACCCTCTACACGCAATATATCCGAGAAATCGTATTGTACAGGCTGGGGTTGAGACTGAGCCTCGGGCTGCTCGCCATGTTCCTGACGGTTGCGTTCGAAACGCTGTCGGCGAGAGTTCTTGTCGGCTGCAGCATTGGCAGCACGCTTCTCGAACTTGTCTACAAGTTCGGCAGACGCAGCGCTGTTGTCTGCAGGCAAATCTTCAATGGGAACAAACTCCTCGGTTGCCTCTACAGCTGTCTCATTCTCCACGACCGCAACTTCGGCAACAGCAGCTGCCGTTTCGTTCTGTCCGGGCGCCTGCGACTCAGCAGCATCCTTTGCTTTAGGCTTGCGGCCACGCTTCTTTGAGACAGGTGCAGCAGCCTCTGTATTTGATTCTTCTTTTACTATTGCATCATCGGCTTGGGCAACCTCTGCGACATTCTCTTTTGCCTTAGGCTTGCGGCCACGCTTCTTGGGAGCCGGCTCGGGCTGGGCTGCAACGGGAACCGCCTGATCTACTGATGCAACCTCGGGAGTCTTTGCCTCAAGCATCTCTTCCTTTTTAGGCTCTTCTATTTTAACAGCCTTGTCTCCTGTAGCAGTATATACCTTAGTTGAAGCATCGCCACCCTGTATGCGTGTTCTACGATGATTCCTGCGGTTCATTCTATTCTCCTCCTTTACAACAGCAGGAGTTCCGCTCTGACTGCGCAACAGAGCCTGACCGTCGAGAATACGATATATAAGAGCGTCCTTCTCAAGAGACTTTACGCCCTTAATACCCAATTCATTAGCAATAGTCTGCAATTCAGCCAGTTCCTTGCTTCTTAAATGTTCGATATGATACATAGATTTAAAAAACGCAATCACACAAAAATGTATGATTTACATTAACTTGCAAATATGAAATTATGAATATTGTATTTTAATTGAAAAGCAGGCCACCTGCTACACAAAACAAGATTTTCAAGATAGCAGAAAGCCTTACCGGACTAAAATCGGGACAAAATTAACAATTAGTTTCAAATAAACATGCCAAATCGCTATTTTTTTGCACTACAGCCCACATAATAAGTATATTTGTACACTTGCACACACAATCAAACCGCCTCATTAAGCCGACTATTGTTTTTTATTACACACATATTTTTTACATTATATAATTATTTTGTACCTTGCACCGGAATTAAAAGAAAGAATACAATTATGAAAAAGACTTTCCTACTTATATCTGTAACACTTTTTTGTGCAACATTGTTTGCCACAGGAACAAAAAACAATTCAAACAGAGCCGAATCAATAAAAGCATATTTTGCAGAATCGCTCAGTGGCAACAATGCCGAATACAGACAAAAGAAGAATATAAAATTAAACAGCATAGCACAAGAGCGTGCTTTCGTGTGGAATCTGTGGAAAGAGAGTGTAAACAGTTTCAACGAAGAGAAATTAATTCCATTAGGATTGTTGAAAGAGAAGAACAGCGGCAGCTGGAGACTTCCCGAAAGCCTTGAGCCCAATGCCACAATGCCATTCTATTGGGGCGTCAACAGCGACTCGGCAGCCATCCTCGAAGAAGAGAGCAAACTGCCAATGTTCCTTTATATGCACGGTTCGGGCGACAAGAACAGAGAGTGGGAGACGGGACTCAAATTAGCCTTGGGTTACTTTTACTCACCTGCAGTATATATGGTACCGCAAATACCCAACGGATACGGTGAACTTTACCGATGGGCCATACAATCGAAGCAGTGGGCATGGGAAAAGCTATTGCGTCTTGCATTCGTCAACGACAAGATAGATGCCAACCGCATATACTTTTTCGGAATCTCGGAAGGTGGATATGGCAGCCAGCGACTGGCAGCCTTCTATGCCGATTATCTGGCAGGAGCAGGACCAATGGCCGGAGGCGAACCGCTAAAGAATGCACCAATGGAGAATGTTGCAAACATAGCCTTCTCACTGCGTACAGGAGAGCTCGACTACGGGTTCGGACGCAACATGCTCACAAACGAAGCGCTCAAGACAGCAACTGAACTAAAGAGACAACACCCGGGATATTTCAACCATTTCATCGAAATAATTCCCCAGCAGGGACACAGCATCGATTACAGGCCAACCACCCCATGGCTTGCCAAATTCGAGCGCAACCCCCACCCCCGATATTTCTATTGGGAGAATTACGACATGTATGGCCGCCACCGCGACTGTTTCTACAACATAAGAGTCAACGAGACATCTGTCGAGAACGACAAGCAACGCACATGCTACGAGTTCAGTTGCGAAGAGAACACTATCAATCTCACTGTAAAGAACGTTACATACACAGCAACACTCACACATGCAAATATCGAGTTCCTGTTTTCGAAAGAGTACAGCAGTGTAAACAAGGGAAATATCACAATTTATCTGAACGAAGAGCTTTTCGACCTCAAGAAGCCGATAACAATACTCCTTAACGGGAAAAAGATATTCAAAGGCAAGGTAAAGCCCTCACTCGACACAATGGTAGAGAGCTGCGCGCTCTACTATGACCCCGAGCGCATATTCCCGGCTGCAATTGAAGTGGATATTGCAAACCAGAAAGCCAAAGACGTCACTAAGAAATAGCATTAAAGAGTATATCAGACAATTCAAGGGAGGCAAATTAGTCTCCCTTGAATTGTGGTTGCCATTACCGAACATGAGAAGGCTGAAAATGCATTTATCAGCACTATTTCAACTAATTAACAAAATAATATTTTGTACATTCCGCACGATTCGGTAAATTTGCACAATTTTTAAATTACGCACATTATGCACATTCCTGTCAAGAAAACCGACAGCCATGACGGCTGCGTAATTTGCCACATACGTCGGTACTTGTCCGGCAATGAATACATGAGAACAAAATCACTAAATAAATGAAACAGTATCAAACAGTTAATAACATCTTCGGATGGCTTACGTTTCTTATTGCGGCAATTACATATTGCCTTACAGTAGAGCCGTCTGCAAGTTTCTGGGATTGCCCCGAGTTTATTCTGTCAGGAAACAAATTAGAAGTAGGACACCCTCCCGGTGCGCCATTCTTCATGCTGACAGCCAACGTGTTCTCATCATTCGCATCACCCGAAAAGGTAGCCCTGATGGTAAATATAATGTCGGCACTCCTGAGTGCAGCCGGCATCATGTTCCTCTTCTGGACCATCACACACCTCACGCGTAAGCTCATTGTAAGCGACAGCAAGGCAATGACAACATCACAGATGATAACCATCATCGGTTCGGGCCTTGTCGGCGCATTGGCCTACACATGGAGCGACACATATTGGTTCAGTGCTGTCGAGGGCGAGGTATACGGATATTCGTCACTCTTCACAGCTGCGGTATTCTGGCTCATTCTCAAATGGGAGGAGCAGGCCAACGAAGCACACAGCGACCGCTGGCTGATACTTATAGCCTATCTTGTGGGACTTTCCATAGGTGTACACCTTCTTAACCTGCTGTGTATACCTGCCATAGTGCTTGTTGTGTATTTCAAGAAGAATCCCCAAGCCACACCCAAGGGCTCTATAATTGCTCTTGTCGTATCCATGATACTTGTAGCAGTGGTGCTATATGGCATTGTACCCGGTGTAGTAAAGGTTGGTGGCTGGTTCGAACTGCTTTTCGTAAACACAATGGGACTACCCTTCAACAGCGGACTGATTACCTACCTTGTACTGCTCTTCGGTGCTATCGCATGGGGTATCTATGAAAGTGAAAAGGGCAAAAGTCGCCGTAACCTTGCAATATCGTTTGTAGCATCGGTGGGACTGCTCGGAATACCTTTCTATGGATACGGAGCAATGAGCGTTGTAATGGGAATTATTGTGTTGGCAGCCCTATCTTACATGCTTTTCTTTAAGAAAGGGGAGAAGTATCTGCTCAACCTCCGTGTATTGAACACATCACTCCTGTGTCTGCTGCTCATCATGATAGGATACTCATCATATGCACTTATTGTCATACGTTCATCCGCAAACACCCCTATGGACCAGAACTCACCCGAGGACATATTCACACTTGGCGAGTATTTGGGACGCGAACAGTACGGTACACGTCCGCTCTTCTACGGACAGGCCTACAGTTCTGAGGTGGAGTATGAGGTAGAGGGCAACTATCTGCGTCCTGTCATTATTGAAGGAGCGCCCAAATATGCCCCCAAAGAGAAAGCTACACCCGACGAGAAAGACTCATACGAATTGCTGGGACACAAGACCGAACTGGTGTATGCACAGAATATGCTGTTCCCCCGAATGTACAGCAAGGAGCACTCGCAGTACGGTGCCAACAAGGTTAATCTTTACGAAGACTGGGTTGGCAACATAAAAGGCAAGAAGGTAAGCTACAACCGTGGAGGCGAAATCTCTGAGGTAATAATGCCTACACAATGGGAAAATATAAAGTTCTTCATAAACTACCAACTGAACCACATGTACTGGAGATACTTCATGTGGAATTTCGTAGGACGCCAGAACGACCTGCAGAGCCACGGAGAGTTGGAAAAAGGAAATTGGATAACAGGAATCTCTTTCATTGACAACATTCTTGTAGGCAATCAGAGCAAACTGCCTTCAGTATTAAAGAACAACAAAGGACGCAATGTATTCTTTGCCCTACCGCTTATATTAGGAATTCTGGGAATATTCTGGCAATACAAGAAAGGCAAACAAGGAATACAGCAGTTCTGGATTGTATTCTTCCTCTTCTTTATGACCGGACTTGCTATTGTACTTTATCTTAACCAGACACCTTTGCAGCCACGTGAACGCGACTACGCATATGCAGGTTCGTTCTACGCATTTGCAATATGGATTGGTATGGGCGTAGCTGCCATCACCGAGCTTTTCAAAAAGAGAAGCATTGCCATAAACACAGCTGTAGCTGCAGCCTGCCTGCTGGTACCCATACAGATGGTGTCACAGACATGGGACGACCACGACCGCAGCGGACGCTACGCATGCCGCGACTTTGGCCAGAACTACCTGAACAGCATGCCCGAGGAGGGCAACCCCATCATATTCACTTGTGGCGACAACGACACTTTCCCTTTGTGGTACAGTCAGGAAGTAGAGGGTGTACGCACCGACTCGCGTGTATGTAACCTGTCATATCTGCAGACCGACTGGTACATCGACCAGATGCGCCGTCCTGCTTACGATTCTCCATCGATTCCTATCACATGGGAGCGCATAAACTATGCAGGTAACACAAACGAGGCGGTAGAGGTTATCCCCGAGTTCAAGGAGAAGATATTAGAGCTGTACCGTCAACACCCCGAGGAGAGTAAGAAACGCTGGGGAGAGAATCCCTTTGAGGTGCAGAACATCATGAAATATTGGGTATGTTCCGAAGACCCCCGTTTCCACTTCATCCCCACCGATACCGTATATATCAGGATAGATAAAGATGCAGTTGTACGCTCGGGCATGATTATCCCCGAGGAGTACAAGGAGGCTATGCCCGAATATATGAAGATATCACTCGGCGGACGCGGTCGTCTCTTCCGCGGACAAGACCTTATGCTGCTCGAGATGATTGCACAGACAAACTGGGAGCGTCCTCTCTACATGTCAATGACAGTAGGACGCAGCAACTACCTCTCGACAATAAGCGACTTCTTTGTACAGGAGGGACTCGCCTACCGAATAACACCCTTCAACTGGCGCGAACTGGGTTATAGCGGCGACTACGACAATTTCGTAGCCGACACAAAGAAATTCTATCACAATGTGATGGAGCGTTTCAGATTCGGCAATATTAAAGACAATCCCGACTATTACATCGACGAAGCCATAAACCGCATGGCACTCACTCACCGCCGCCTATTCTCGTCACTTGCGACACAGTTACTGATGGAAGGCGAAGAGGAGATGGCCCTCAATGTACTGAACCGCACCGAAGAGGAGTTACCCTCGTCACTCATTCCGCACGAATATTTCAGCGGATTGGAGATGGTACGCGCCTACATGCACTTGGGCGAGACAGAAAAGGCAAGCAACATTATAAGCCTACTTGCCGACGAGTGTATCGAGTACCTCACATGGTACAATTCACTCAACAAGAGACAATATGCCAATGCCATGAACGACATATACATGCGCACAAGAATGCTGCAGGAGATTATCAAGACCTTAGAGAGCGGAGGAGCCGAGTACGAGACTCTTGCGGCAAGATACATGAACGAGTTTGGAGCGCAGTACGAACTTATGCGCAGTAAATTATAATATAACCATATGTTCATAGAGCAAGTACCCGAGTTATTCAGGAATCTTTACCCTAAAGCATTATGGCGAATGAATCCACAGGAAAGGGCCGTCTACCTCACCTTTGACGACGGCCCCATACCTGTTATCACCCCATGGGTTGTCGAACTGCTTGGACGCTATGGCATCAAGGCGACATTCTTCATGGTTGGCGACAATGTGCATAAATTCTCACAAGAGTACATGCAGGTTGTTGAAGAGGGACACAGAGTGGGTAACCACACATTCAACCATCTGAAAGGACTGTTCACATCCACAAAGGAATATATTGAGAATGTCGACCAAGCCGATGCCTTCATTCACAGCAATCTGTTCCGTCCGCCTCACGGACTTTTGCGCACGTCGCAATACCGCGAACTGAGCAAGAGATACCAATTTGTGATGTGGGACCTTGTAACACGCGATTACAGTTTCAGACTATACGGCGAGGATGTATTGGCAAACGTAAAGCGTTATACTCGCAACGGCTCCATTATAACCTTCCACGACTCAATGCGCAGCGAAAGCAATCTGCGTTACGCACTGCCACGCGCTCTCGATTGGCTCATGGAACAGGGTTACACCTTCAAGACTTTTGAATGAAAAGCAGAAGTTCACTATCCCAATTCATAAAAGCCGAGGCATTACGCCTCGGCTTTACCGTTTGTGGAATAGCGAAAGCCGCCCCCGTAGAGCAACAGACCACAGCCTTTATCGAGGATTGGACAAAAAAGGGGCATCACGGCACAATGAGTTACCTTGAACGCAACCGCGAAAAAAGATACGACCCCACGCTGCTTGTTCCAAACTGCAAATCAATAATTTGCGTAGCCCTCAACTACTACACAGATGGCACTGACGAGAGCAAGCTGCACATATCAAGATATGCACAAGGGAACGACTACCACAAGATTGTAAAGGAGAAGCTCTTCGCTCTTATGAAAGCGATAAACAGGATAGAGCCTATTAACGGACGTGCATTCTGCGACACAGCTCCACTGCTCGAACGCTATTGGGCCACACGCGCAGGTATTGGATGGATTGGCAAGAACCACCAACTCATAATACCCAATGCCGGCACACACTTTTTCTTAGGAGAGATATTGCTGGATATCGAACTTGAATATGACACACCGACAGAGGGAGAGCGATGCGGAAACTGCGACAAATGCCTCACTGCATGCCCAACGAAGGCACTAAGTGCCAAAGGGTTCGATGCCCGTCGCTGTCTGTCGTACTTAACTATAGAATACCGCGACGAACTGTCTAAAAACATCGGTGAAATGATGGGAAATTGCTTCTACGGATGTGACAGATGCCAAGCATGCTGCCCACACAACAGATTCGCCACAGAAACAGTTGTTGAGGAGCTTAAGGCTAAAGAGGGACTGCAGAAAATGAGAAGCGAAGATTGGTACAATCTGAGCATAGAGAAGTACAACGAACTGTTTGCCGACAGCGCAGTCGAGCGTTGCGGATATGAACAGCTGAAACGCAACATCGAAGCAATAAAAAAATAGCTGCCCTTATTTATTTGCAAATCAGATTGCATACCTTATCCTGCCATTGACGCGCTTCAGAAGAATTCATCACCCCCTGATTCATAATCACAAAGGCCAAATTGTGTCCGTTGGCAGCCTTCGCATAACCGGCAAGCGTACACACGCCCTTGACAGTACCTGTCTTTGCAAAGACATTCTTATAGGCTGCTCCACTCTTCATCCTATGCTTCATTGTCCCGCTTATTCCTGCCTGAGGCAAACCTGCCATGACAATATCATGAGCCTCCCTATTCTCATTTATCCTTATAGCAGATTCAGAATGATATCTGCCGAAATATAGCTGTAGGGTGACAGGCCCGAGCCGTCGGCTACGTTGAAATCGGAAGAAAAACCGAGTTCATATTCAAAAAACGACTCTATAATCTTAGGACCCATCTCCTGACGCACAGGCCTGTAGCCATAAGTGCCTCCCAAATGATAGCACAGAGCCTCGGCACACAGATTGTCACTCTCGAGCAGAGCCTCACCGACAACCTCGGCTATAGGGCGGCTGACCGTATGCAAAAGCGTCGCCGACAACGGAGTATGGGAAAAGGAGATATTTCGCACTTCTACACCGGCAGCCTCGATACGTTCGCGCAGCACTGCAAGGAAAAAATCCTGCGAGGGATAGAGATTCATGCGTTCGCTTTTTTCGACCGAACATGAACCGGT
>JAEIGA010001080.1_pt1 | contig 41385 bp, 58 predicted proteins | sample 9270691 | NCBI WGS metagenome assembly JAEIGA01 (sample SAMN17057246, study PRJNA624740) | gut metagenome | biome: biome; isolation source: fecal sample | host: Bos grunniens | place: China: Xizang | collected 2019 | reverse complement strand
TTCTCATCGGTGTCCCAGTCGAGCTTCTTGCGCCATGAGATGCGCCAGCCGGGTATATTGGCACCGTCAGAGATGCGCGCCTTGGCGATCCTCGCGAGGTCTTCGGCGGCCTTGTCCACGCGCTTGATGGCGGTCAGCCATGCGCCTATCTGCTCATCCGTCGCGTCCTTGTTGGCTTCTGCCTGCCCCGCGGCGGTGCACGCAAGAAGAAGCGGCTCCGCTACGGCGGCAATGCATACGGATCGAGCGGGGCACCATCGGCAGTGCTCGCCGGGAGCGCGCATCGTTTCCGCATCCGCATCGTATGCCCGCATGACTGCGTCATCCAGGTCGCGGTCGGTCTTGTCAAAATCCCACCATGATGCGGCGACGGGCAGAAGGTCGGCAGTCTCCGTGCGCGGCTGTATGATGCCTACGCGGACGGCTGTCGAGACGTGCATCTGGCACGCGCACCGGGCATAGACTGACAGCTGAGGGTTCCCGACTGCCGGCACATGCTCGCCGCCGAACTTGTAGTCGGCGACGAATGCCGCATGGTCGTTCGTCCATGCGAGGAAGTCGGCGCGCCCCTTGACGCGACCGTTGAATCCGCGCACCTCGCACTCTATGCCGTAGCGCTCCACGCCGCCATGCCCGGCAAGCTCGGCAAGCACCGCGTCCGCGTATGTCTGCGCGCCGCTGAGCATGTCCTCGGTCGCGATGGCTTCCTCAGGCTCAGTGGGCACAGCGGATATGAGCTCGGCATCGGGGTATGCGAGCGACATGGCCTGGTATAGCATCCATGCGGCGAAAGCGTGCGCAAGCGTGCCTTCTTCGGCTGCCGGAGTGCTTGGGAGAGGCGGCAGCTGCTGAATGATGTAATGGGAGCCGGGGCACGCGATCCATCGCGCGGCGGCTGACGGTGACAGTGTCTTTGCCATGACTCACCCCTTGCAGATATCGAGCGCGGCGGCATAGCCGACGGCCTGAAGCAGTGCCGGGAACGTCGGAATCTTGATGCCGTTCGCGCCGCAGTATTCGCGGATGCGGCGGTTTGCATCGCTACGGCTCACGCCGAGGCGGTCAAGGTCGCCGATGGCTTTTTGCGTCAGCTCGGAGAGGATGTCGCCGGTCTGGCCCTTTCCCGCGAGCGCTTCGTCGTTCCCTTCTGGCTTTATCTCTTCTTTAACCGGCCGGCTAGGCGCTTCTTCGGCATGCACTTCGGCAGGCTGGGCTTTCGGTTCTTCCGCGGCAGCTTTCGGGGCTTCTTCCTGTTCTGGCTGTTTCTTCGCACGAGGCTTTCGTTTTTTGGGCTCTTCATCTGCAGCAGGTGTTTCGGCAGGCGCTTCGCTCGCAATGGCCGCCGAGGGCGATTCTGGCGCTGTTTCGGGCACGCCCGTTATTTCCTGCATTCCCTTCGCGTATGCGTCGAAGTCATGGCGTATGGCGTCGAGCCTCTGGAAAATTCGCTCTTGCTTCGGATCGGGCAGAGCGTCATGCCGTTGCGACGGCGCGAGCGCATCAGCGACCGCGCGGATGGCTGCGAGCAGGGTATGTGTAGCGTCCAATGTGATCTTGATCTCAAACATGTCTTTCTTCTCCCTTGTGCGCACCATTTTGCAGAGGCCAGATGGTGCGCGATAAATCAGCTGTTGATAAAGTCCTTGAATGCCTTGGCGGGGACGAATTTAACGTCATTCTTCTCCGGAATGCGGATCGTCTCGCCTGTGCGAGGATTGCGCGCATCACGCGCGGCTTTCTTCACGCGCTTGAAAGACCCGAAGCCGGGAAGCGTGATGCTGTCCCCGCTGCTGATGCACGCAAGGACGCTGTTTATGAAGCCCTCAAGAGACTTTTCAACGTCCGACTTTTTGAGGCCGGACCTTTCGGCCGTCATCGAGATGAATTCTGCTTTCGTCATTTCTCTGGCTCCTTATGTTAGAACGGCGCGACTTCGCCGAAGGCATCCGTTCCCGCGCCATGCTGGATGAGATCGGAAAATTCATCCTGCGCCGACACGGCCCCGCCGCTGCCGGTGTCGATGCGATCGCCGTCGCCGAGCACCATCACCGCGCGCAGATAGCGTCCGATGCACGGGTTGTTCTCCTTGCACACGGGGGACACGTCAACGCTGACATGCGCGCGAACTCCTTCATAGACGCGCGAATCGCCTTCGAGCACGGGCGCTCCCGTGACGTCGATGACCGGCACAGGCGACCGCGAGTTGGCCGTGAATCCGATGCACCCGGCGTAGTATTCTGGCACGGGATTGCCCTTGCCGTCGAGCCCGCCGTCGGTCTTGATGTATGCGCGGTTGAAGACCTGCGCGAGCGTCGGGTTCTCGCAGAATGCCTTGGCACCGTGCCGCTGGCGGCCGACCGCCCATGCCTCCTTGAGAGCCGCCATAAACGCCTGATAGGCCTGCGAGTCTTTCTCGATGAGGACCGTGCACAGGTATTTCTCGCCGTCCTTCGCCGAGAAAAGCATGCGCGTGTAGATGATACGGACGTTTACTAATTTTGCAACTGCCATAGGGAATGCCCTCCATTTTCGGCTATTGTTAAAAAGCGCCGCAGGTGTTGCCGTCCATGCGGCGCGGAAAAATCAGAAGTCTATCGGCATGACAAGCACAAGGTGCGCCCCGTCATCGAATACCAGCGGCCCTGCATTGTCCGGAAGCGACATGCTCGCACGCTCCGGGAAGCCTTCGAGAAGCGGAAGCAAAAAATCGGCATTGACGGCAACGCCGAAGCCGCTCAGCGCATCCACTCCGGACGGGTCATCGAGCATCGCACAGCTATGCGCTTCTCGGCCAGAGCGTTCGAGCCTGTCAAAGGGCGGCTTCATCGGGCGTATCATCTCGATGGCCGTTATCCGCAATTCCCGTTCCTTTTTCGGGCATGACATGCGGATATAGCAGGTCTTTTCGCCATCGAGCGCATCTATGCTTTCCATCGCCTCGCGTATGCGTTCGAGCAGATGCGGAACACAGATCGGCACCCGAGGCTCGCCGACCGGTATCACGCGCGAGAAGTCCGGCCATGAACGGTCGCATTTCTGTCTCGCCGTCGTGTATGCGATCATGCCGTCGGCAGAGTCAAAGCGCGTCCATTCGGTGCCCGCGTCCACGGCGAAGCGCAGCTCGCCGGCGTTACGTGACACCATATCTGCCATGTCTCTAGGCAGAAGCATGAAGCCGTCCGCGGAGCTTGAGAGCAAGCCCCTTGCGAGCATGTGGCATTCCGTCGCCTCTACGACGTTGCCGCGCAGGCAGACCCTGCCGAAGACATTGTCCAGCTCATCAGACATCGCTCGCATCGCCCATGCTATCGCTTTGCAGTCGGCTGGCTCGATGACGCGCTTGGGCGAGCTATCGAGAAGCGCGTCTATACGCGGCTCCCATGCCCGCGTCACGCCGTCGCAGGCATCGGCAAGCACGGCGTGACGGCCGTTCACTGACAGACCGAAAGCGTCATAGATGGCGCTCAGAAAGCCTGCATCCGGTCGCAGGGCTGTACGACTGCACAGAAAAGCGCCATCTCCGCAAGACTCCTCGGGCTTGACGCGAATGCGGAGATGGCGCGCCGCGGCATCGCATCCGGAGCCGCAATTACGACAGCCGCCGCTCACGCCGTCGAGAATGACCATGCCGTCGCGCAATTCAACGCGCAGAAGGCCGTCTATACCGTAATGCCGGAACTCATCGAGCGCCCGGCTCAGATCATCGCTTTTCATCACAAACTGCATGTCTTATCCCCTTCCTCAAGAGAGAACGAATAGCGCCCGCCGCCATATACTTCGTTGAGGGCCTCGACAAGCGTGCGCGCGCATCTGGGGTGCTTGCCTTTCAGCTTGAACATCCCCTTGTATTTCCCGCACAGCTGGGCGGACGTTCCGACGTTATAGCTGTTCTGCGGAGTTGACCACGGGTTGAGCCGGTACGAAATGACCAGCGTATATACTTTTTCGGATTTCATAAGCCCCTTCTCCGTTTATCCTGCGGCATCATCGCCGCTCAGCCGGACGGCGGACCGTCCATCCGTCCGACATGCGCGTTTATAGGTCAAACGTGACACGTTTGTCAAGACAAAAAATCATGATCTTCGTATTCAGAAAGCGGATGGAAGATATCAATCGTGTAATCGTGTGAATCATACTTCGGGGGCTTACCATCACGGTAGCAGAATAGGCTCCCTGTACGACGGTCCGCATCTTCATAGCATTCAAAAAGCTCGTCGCAAAGAACTTCATGCGAACACTTCTTGCGAACGAGCAAGCGAAATTTCGTATCGTGATGACTCGGAAATTCTTTTCGCAGTCTATCAATGTCTATGCTCATGTCTCACATCCCCTCATCTCGGTGAGTTCCCCCAGGAGTCGTTAAATGCCAGCGTCAGGTCGGGGGACGACTTTTCGCGCTGCAGTTGCTAGGCGCTGGCAACGGGTGTTATCTCATAGCATGACCGCCTTGTCAATGAATTTTTTCAGCGGGCTTCCTCCAGAGCCTGTTCTGCGCCTTCGTCTGGGCGAACTCATCGCCTAGGCCGGTGCACAGCTCCCTGAACCACATCTCGGCGAACGCATCGTCAAGCCCCGCATTATGCAGCTTCGTCGCGAGCGACCGCAGGCTGTGGTCGCGCTGCCCTTTCACCAGCTCATGACCTGGCTCTTTCTCATGCGCCGCCAGGTACGCTTCGAGCTTCAGCCGCTTGCCTTCATCGCTCGCAAGCATGTACTCCGCGTGCGTCAGCGTGCCGAATGCGCTCGCGTTAAGGCGCTCGTTGTTGGCCGCTATCACCTTGTCCCTGTTCGCACGTTCCTCGGTGAAGTCCGGCATGGCATCAGCGCGCTTCTCGACTTCCGCGTCAGTGGCGAGACGTATGAGCGTGCGCGTCTGGCCGCCGTCCACGGCGGCGCGGTATTTCACAAGCTGGCCGTCGGCTATCAGCGCGGCGAGCGTGCGCGCATGGTCAGGGCTCGCGAACTTGCGCTTGAGCGCGTCAAGGCGGCACGGGCCGGACGTGCGCACGGTGCCGAGGATCATGTCCGTGATGGCGTTCTGCTGGGTATCGACGGCATGGCACGCGAGCGGAGCGAGCTTCCGGCGCGTGTCAAGCACCCCGAGAAGAAGGGAGCATCCGGCGAGAAAGTCCCACTCCTCGATGCTGTCGCCCTTGCGAGCGAAGGCGCACGCGGTCGCGAACGACGATGCAAGCGTCTGATATACGGAGTTGTTCAGCTCTATCGATCGGATGTCCTTGCTGTCCCCGAGATGCGCCCCCATCTCGTCGAGCGTCCACGCGCTGACATGGCTCGGAAGCATTATCTGCCGCTCCGGACGGTCTATCTGGGACAGCATCTCTATCAGCTTGGCCGCATCCGGCGGCTCGCATGACTGCTGCGCCTCGCGCATGGCGCGCGCAATCTCATACGGATCGCACGCGGTCTGTCCGTCGAGCGGGGACGGCATCCAGAACTCCGCTATGCGGCGCGCGTCGCCTGCCGCCGCGTCTCCGGCGACAAGGCCGTCCGCCCATCGCTCCGGCGTGGACAGCTGGATGTTGGTGTAGCTCGAACGGACAGGGAACGGGGGCGCTGGACGGCTCAAGGCAGCGCTTAGGTTCGTGCGCTCGTCGAAGAGCGAGCGGCGTATCCCGTTAGACTGCGACGAATACTCACGCCCCTTGCGTGCGGCCTTGTCGTCGCCTGCCTCGTCTATGACCTCGATGATGGGCTGGGGATCGGCGCGCTCCGTCCATTGCATGTCCTGTCCCTTGCCCTCGGATGTCGCCGAGCACCGCGCGACCGTGTCGATAAGCATGGCATCCGAGGCGGTCAGTATCTCACGGACGGCGAACGCGCCGACTGCCGCGCGGAGCGCGCCGAGCGTAGTTGTTTTGTTTGCGCCAGTACGGCCAAGCACGACAGTCTGCGACTTGAAGGCATAGTATGCATGCCCGAACGGGTTCTCGCCGTAGACGCGAGCCCTTGCGACCATGCTGAGCGCGGCAAGCGCGAAAGCGTTGCGCGCATGGCAGTTATGAGGTATGCCGTCCCTTCGGCCGCCGAAGCACAGCGAAAGCTCATGAAGCTGGCTTCCCATATAGCATTCGTGGCACAGCTCCTCGAATGGCTTCCAGATGCGCGCATCGGGATTGTACGCATAGCACGGGTCATAGCTCTCGATGCGAAGACGCGCGGCATCCGAGCATGAGCCGTCTATATGCGCGCCGTCAATGTCCTTCGCGCCCACAGGCATTCGCGTGAAACGGCTGAGCTCTGCCCAGAGTATCCTTATGCGCTCCGGATCGAGCTGTATCTCCGGCGTGGTCACGACGATGCAGAACACGCCGTTCCCGCCCGCAGAACGTGCGGCAAGCAGGACGTGCGGGCACTGCGCCAGCTGTCCCTTGAGCGACTCGCTGTCGGGCACGTCGTCGAAGTCCACGGTCACGTATCCTTCGGCTTGCGCGTTCGCGTTGCTCCTTGCGCCGCTGAAGCGTACGCCGAGCGTCCATGCGGGGACATTCTTGCGCTTGTAGTCATTGTAGCCTTTTGAGCCGTCAGCCTTCAGCTTCCGGCATTTCCTCTTCTGCGGCGTGTCAGTCTCAAGAGCCCGCAGGAACGAGTCAAATGTGGATGATGCGACAGGAAGATTTGATGTCGCCGTGCATGCGAATTTTAGTGCTGTAATCATCTTTCAATAGCCTTTCCCAGAGAAAAAAGGGAGCCGCCGGTGCTCTCTGGACACGACGGCTCGACCGGCTACCCGTCGATAGCGGCAGCGATGCGTGTATCATGGCGCATGGACGCATGTCAAGTCTTTGTAGATTTATGCGGCGGATATCCACAGGATGAAGAATATCCACAACAATATCCACAGTTCGGAATAGCCGCATGTGTAGCATTCATGCGGCCATCGTAAAAATATCCACAAAATCCACAAAATCCACACCTACTCTTTTTCGCTGTGGATTTCTCGCTTGCTCTCTCGCGCGCGCATATCAGGAAACATTAAACTTACTTACTTATTTTATATAGCTAAGCGAAAGACAGAAGATCCACACGCGAAAGTGTCCGTGTGGATTTTGTGGATTTTGTGGATATTTTAAGCAAGCCTAGCATTCATGCGAATTTGCGCGCTTTCATGCGCGTGGATATTGCTGTGGATATTCTTCCGCTTGTGGATTTCTTCATGGGCGGGGGGTGCAGCATGCCTACGTATCGTCGGCGCTCTGATACAAGCCACAAATTGTATCGGCTGCCCCCCCGGGGCTAGGTTCTGCCCGCGGCGTTGGTGTGCGGGTAGGTTGTCGGCTCGTTTCCGCGGGCTATCGCTAGAATTTTTTGGCTAAAAACCTAGACTTGCACTATACAGGTTGCATCCCGGTTGCAAAACTTTAGATTTTGCGCAATCGGGTTGCATTTTGGATTGCACGGGGTTGACATGCCAAGAGGAACACAGTCAGATATAGACCTTCAGATAGCAAATGACGCCGGTCATAAGGCGGAATTGCGCGAGTACCTTGAGAAAGGGCGCGCGGTGAACTGGAGAGAGTTCGCGCGTCTCACGGGCACATCAGAGAGAAGCGTGCGGAAAGCATGGGCAGAAGACCTGTTGCCGACGGTGCCCGGGGGGTGCATACCGATGCGCGAGGGGCTTCTCGCCCTCTGCGCGCTGCCACGGTGCCTCCGGAGGAACAGCGCGCCGGAGTGGATAACAGAGTTTAGAGACCTTGCCTCGCGGCTCGCGAACCCGAAAAAGAAAAAGCCCGCCAAGCCGGAAAAGCCGCGCGCCGAAGATGCCGTGCATACGTGGCCGGAGACGCAAAATATAGAGCCGGACATTACGGACGTGGAATCGGTCAAGGACGAGATGAAGCGCTTGAAATTGGAGAGCCTGCGGGCGCAGACGGAGAAAACGCGCGTGATGAGCGAGGCCAAGGCGTTCGAGCTTTCGGTCAAGCGCGGCGAATACCTGCGCGTGCAGGATGTCGAGATAGACGCGGCGCAGTGCGCGGTGAACGTCATCTCAGCATTGCGCGCGCTTCCGTCGAGGTGCGCCGGTGAATGTGTCGGACTGACCGCGCGCGAGATACAGTCAGTGCTGATGAAAGAACTTTCGCTCATAGTGGATCAGCTGCGAGCGTCCCTGTTCACTCCGAACGACGGGCTTGACATGGAGGGAGACGACGCATGACATGGTCACAATCTTTCGCCAGCTTCCTTCAGTTCCGTGTGCCTGTCCCGCTTTCGGAATGGGCTGACGCGCATCGCATCATACCCGCGCAAGGCGGCGCAGAGCCGGGGCGGTGGCGCACTTCGAGGACGCCGTATCTGCGGCGCATACTCGATGCCGTGACAGACCCCGCCGTGTCTCAGATAACCGTGTGTTCCGGCATCCAGCTCGGAAAGACCGAGATACTGCTTAACACGGTGGCGTACCACATGCTGCATGACCCTGCGAGCATACTGCTTGTCGAGCCGTCCGACGACCTTGTGTCCGACATCGGCGAGTTCCGCATCGATCCGATGATAATGACCGACCCTGCGCTCCGCGAGCTGTTCGGCCTAGGCGCGACGGGCGACAAATCGACGAAGAACGGGAAGCTCAAGACGTACAGCAAGAACTTCCCCGGCGGCTTCCTAAAGCTCGGCTCTGCGGCGGCTCCGTCCGACCTAGTTTCCCGTTCGGTGCGCGTGATCCTGTGCGACGAGATAGACAAGTACGCGCCGCTCGCGCTCGGCCATCCTGTCGATATGGCCATCGGGCGATGCACGAACTTCCCTGACGCGAAGATCGTGCTGACAAGCTCGCCGTCTGATAAATCGACCTCGGAGATATGGCGGCGCTTCCAGGACAGCGCGCAGTTCGAGTACAAGATACCGTGCCCGCACTGCGGTCATGCCTTCGTGTGGGCGTGGAAGGACGTGCAGTGGGACGATACGCCGGATACGGCGCGCCTCGTATGCCCGGAATGCTCCGAGGTAATACGCGGGGCCGGAGCCGCGCCGTCGTCGTTGCTTGCGAGCGGGGACTGGGTGCTTGAGTCGGGAGACCCGTCGCTCGGGCGTTACGGCTTCCGCATGTCGTCGCTCATGTCGCCGTGGAAGACGCTTGCCGACCTTGTGGACGAATGGCTCGCGGCGAACAGGACGCGCGACGTGGACAGGCTCAAGACGTTCATCACTGACCGTCTTGCAGAGCCCTGGGAAGACGATCGCGCCGACTGGGGCGATACGGAGCGCACGTCGGACGGCCGCTTTGAGGACGCGCCCGACCATTCGACGATACGGTACATCGTCGCAGGCGTTGACGTGCAGCGCAACCGCATCGAGGCATCCGTCTGGGGCTTCGCGGACAACGCGGAGAGCTGGATACTCATGCACAAGGTCATCATGGGCGATGTCCTGTCAGATGCGCCGTGGCAAGACCTGCTGAAATTCCTCGGCACTCCTGTCAAGCTGTGCGACGGCCGGTGCGGACGCATCATAGCCGCGTGCATCGACAGCGGCGACGGCTACTCCACGCACAAGGTCTATCACTTCACCTCCGCGCTTGTTAAGTTCCGCATCGTCCCGGTCAAGGGCATCGGCGGCGACAAGGTGTCGCTGATATCCCGCTCGGCGACGCCGTATCGCACGCCGCTTTACAGGCTCGGCGTTGACCGCATAAAGAAGATCATCTATGAGCGGCTCGGGATATCCGACCCCGGTGCGGGCTATATCCATGTGCCGACGGAGCTGTCGGAGGATTACTGGCAGCAGCTTACCGCAGAGGTGCCCACGTCGTACATCGACAAGGGGCGCAAGGTGACGAAATGGCGCAAGATACGTCAGCGCAACGAGGCGCTTGACTGCGCCGTCTATGCGCTCGCGGCTTATGAGCTGTTCTGCTCGCGAGAGGGCATGGCCGCCGCACCGAAATAAATGCAACTCAGTTGCGTTTTTAATTTGACAGCCTAGAAAATTCTTGCGCATACTATGCTTGAGGAGGTGACGCTATGACGATTGCAGAACTTCGCGCAGATATAGCCAGGTGGGAAGCAGCCGCGAGCGCGGCATCCCAGAACCGTTCCTATACAATCGACGGCGTGAGCTATACGCGGCAGGACCTTGCCGCGATAAATCAGACGCTTGACAACCTGTACTCGCGTCTTGCGTGCGTGCTTCGCGGAGGCAGATGCCATCGAGCGTCGCCTATACGCCCGATCGATTACATTCATACTCGCGGGGTGATTTACTGATGGGCATCGTGAAAAAAATAGGCGCGGCTATCCGCCGTGCCATTGCGCCGGAACAGGCGCGTCGTGCCGTGTCGGTAGCACGCCGGAATATACGGAACTTCGGAAACGAGCTGTTCTCATGGGTGGGCTATGCGCGTCATGGCGCGTCGATGGAGTCATTGCCGCTTGATTCGTGGTTCACTTTCCCTGCCAGCCCGCGCGACGACTGCGACAAAAATCAGTTCATGCTCCGCATGCGAAGCCGTGACCTGTACATGTCGTCGAGCTTTGTCGGCTCGATACTGCACGCGAAGCGCGAGGGCGTCATCGGGCGCGGGCTTGAGCTTGACGCGAAGATTGACGCTGAAGCGCTCGGCCTTGAGCTTGACGAGGCGACAGCCATCGAGCGGCGCATCGAGGCGGCGTTCGCGCGCTTTGCGCGCAACGTCGGCACGGACGGCGAGTCGCTGAACACGATACTTCGGAGCGCGTACTTCTCGACGATCATGAACGGCGACTGCATCGCGGATATTTACTGTGATGCCGCGACGCGCACGATCCGCGTGGCGCTTGTCGAGTCTGACTGCCTTGTCACGCCTCCGAAAGAGTACGGGAACGAGCGCGTGCGCTCCGGCATCGAGCTCGGCGCGAACGGTCGCGCTGTGGCATACTGGCTCGCTACGGGCTTCCTGTTCAACTCGGACGGCTTCCCTGTGAAATACTATCGCAGACGAAAGTTCATGGCTGGCTTCAATTCGATGGCGTCCGGCGATTTCCTGTTCCCTACGAGCGGCGCGCTGTTCGTGCATACTCCGTTCGAGCGTCCGGGACAGCTCCGCGGGCTTCCCATCGTGTCGCGCGTCATCGAGGACGCGAAGCAGCTCGACCGCTACATGCGCGCAGAGCTTGACGCGGCAGTCGTTGCGAGCAAGCCTGCCCTGTTCCGCACGCATCCTGCCGTGGAGGCGCAGGCCGAGGTAGACATCATGGACTCTTTCGGCGTAGCCCCCGGTCCGTCTGTCAGCGAGACGGCAGAGCCGCCCCAGCATGAGCCGCCAATCAACTATGGCAACGGCCTGATGATAGACCTTTGGGACGGCGCCGACATGCGCGCGTTCAATCCTGCGCGTCCTAACCAGGCATACTCGCAGTTCGTCGATCATAAATTCGCAGAGATTTCAGCTAATCTCGGCATCAGCGCCGAGGTCGCGCTCAAGCGGTGGAATGCATCCTATTCCGCTAGCCGTGCGGCATTGCTCGATGCCCAGCAGGGGTATGAGATAGACCGCGCGCTGTTCGTCGATCAGTTCCTTCGACCGCTCTACAATGCATGGCTTGACCTGCATGCGGACGAACTTGGGCTGACTGGATACTACACCGACCCTGCGCGCCGCAGCGCGTGGCGTTGCGCGGAGTGGATCGGGGAGCAGTTGCCGAACATCGATCCGACGAAAGAAATTGACGCTGCCGCGAAGCGCGTTCAGCTGTGTGTCTCTACGCTTGCGCGCGAGGCACAGGTGGCAACAGGTACAGACATAGCCGCAAATATCCGCCAGCGCGGATACGAGGAGCGGATGATGAGAGAATACGGGCTTGTCAAGGATCAGAACGGACAGCCCATAGACATAATGGAGGGAAGCGATGCTTATCGCGAGTAAAACAGACAATGCCGTCCAGATTTCGATTATAGGCGAGATCATGGGCGAGACGATGTGGACGACGACGGAGGCTGCTTTCCTTCGGGAAGCGCTTGATAAAGCCGCCGGAATGCCGGTTGATCTCTGGGTTTCAAGCCCCGGCGGAAGCCTTGAAGCAGGGCTTGCGATGCGCGCCATGCTATCGGCATACGAGGGCCAGGTAACGGTGCACACTGCGGGCATGGTGGCGAGCGCCGCGACACTTCTGCTCTGCCTCCCGAATGCGCGCGTCATCGCCGAGCGCGGCTCCGTGTTCATGATTCATACGGCACGCGCGGCAGGTTATGGCGATGCCGAAGAGATGCGCAAGTGCGCGGACGTGCTTGACGTATGCGACGATGTCATCGCTGAGGTCTACAAGGTGCGCATGAAATGCGGCGACGATGAGCTCAAGGATATGATGGCAGAAGAGACTTGGCTCAAGGCGAGCGACGCGCTTGAGCTTGGCCTTGTAGATGAAGTCGCCGATGCGACTTCCGGCGGCTATGTCGCTGAGCCGAAGAACCCCGACCCGCTCCCCGATGCCGTTTCCGCGCGCCTGTCGCCGCGTATAGAAGCGATTACGGCAGGGCTGGACAATCTTACCTCTTCCGGAGAGAAGCGCATACAGGCGCTAAATAGCGCGGCAGAAACGGCCGTTTCCGGCATCGTCGATGCCTCCGATAAGACGGTGGCCAGTATCATCGATGCCGGCGAGCATGTCTCGGCGGCGATTTCAGAGGACCTTAAAGCAGTTCGCGCTGAGCTTGAAGCCGCACGCGCGATGTATGAGGAAAGCCAGCGCAAGTACGCGCGTCTCGACGAGGCTCTGTCTCGCGTATATGCGCTACATGGCGGCGATCCTTCATCGTGCGGGCTGCATGATGAGCAGCGCGGAAAAACGACGTTTAAGCTCAACATCTAGGAGGTAACTACTATGAGCGAATTTATGACCAGTAATTTCTTCTATTCGGCTGACTACAAGACGCAGATGATTCAGCTGAACGCGCAGGCGGCTAAGGTTCCTCGCGGCACGATTATCTGTGTCAAGGGCTCTGCGCCGGCATCTGCATCCTTTACGGGCACCGCCGCGACGATTACGCCGACCGCGACGTTCACCGGAACTGAGGCCGCGCTCTCCGGTGATGCGGAAAACTACACACCTGCGGGCTCGGTTAATGTCACGGGCGCAAGCTACACGCCCGCAGGCAGTGTAGCTATCACCCCGGGCGCGGCATCGGATGGTACATTCGATGTCATTGGAGCGAGTGGCGGCGACTATGGGCAGCCTTACGGCATTCTGCTCCATGATGCTCCGATCAATGGCTCCGCTCAGCCAGTAGATGTCATCGTCATCGGCGAGCTTTTCAAAGAATATGTTAATGGCGTCTATAAAGCCGCCAACTCTGACAACGACATCCCTGCGGGCATCCTTGACGCGCTCCGCAGCATCGGGATTATCCTGAAGTAATTGGAGGTGCATTATGGCTGAACTTGTTTCCCGTGTAATGCTTGACGCGATCGAGAAAGAGATCGTCCGTCAGGGTTCTTTCTTCCGTGATAAATTCTTCCAGGTCGTTTACGCTATCCCCGATCGCGTGTTCGAGTACGACCGCATCACCTACAACAGCAACAGCCTCCCCTTTGCGGGCTATGAGGCTGAAAGCACGACAGATGCCGTCCGCGGCTTCGATACCGTGACCGCTTCGTTCGAGTGCATCCGCCACAAGCACGTCATCACGCCGTTCGAGCTCGAATCGCGTCTTCCCGGCCGCACCGCTTATGATACCGCCGAGAAGATTGCCGAGCTTCAGAACATCAGCTATGGCGAGCTTGAGCGTGCCCTCATCCGCACCGAGGAGAAGATGGCCGTGCAGGCTCTTACGCAGGGCAAGGTCGATGTGACGCTTGCCAACGGCCAGACGCGCACGCTTGCGACGTACTGGGATACCCCGGGAAGCGGCGGCGCGAACGACCCTGTCGTCACGGCAGGAGCTGTGTGGGGCAACAGCACGACCGGCGCTCAGATGCTTGAAGCTATCCTCGGATGGCAGAACCTAATCATCCAGAAAGGCGGTGCCGCGCCTAATACCTTGGTCGTCGCTGCTGATGTCGGCGCTAAACTTGCGCGTGCTCTCATGGCCACGCCGACCGCTCTGCTTAATCCTGGCAACGTCGATGCAGGCGCGCGTTACGATATGGAAGGCATCCAGTATCTCGGCCAGTTCGCGGGGCTCTCGCTCTATGCGAGCGGCGCTGCGCTCGGCGGCTCACCGCTTCTCGCGAACGGCACGGCGCTTCTCGGATCCGCATCCGTCGCCAAGATGATGTACGGCCCGACATATCTCCCCATGGGCGAGCAGTCCATGGAGCGCTTCGTCGGCCGTCGTTCGGTGTACTCGATCGTCAATCGCGATCCCGTCGCCATCGCGAACGTCATCCAGTCCGCGCCGCTCCCGCTGGTGCGTCGTAAATGGGACGTTCTTTACATCAAGGGCCTTTCGTCGTGATAGGGGGCACGGATGCAGGTACGGATTATCAGTAACGTATGGCTTGACGGGCGCATCATCGCCGTGGGCGAGCTCGCAGAGCTGAGCGAAGAAGACGCCGCAAGGCTTGTTTCTCTCGGCGCGGCTGAGATCGTGCCTGCACCCCCTGCCGCGGAAAGCGCTGAGGCGGAAGTCTCTGCGCCCGAAGCGGCGAAGCCAGTGAAGAAAAGGGCGAGGAAGAAGTAGCCATGTCGATGTTCGATGTCGTGACAGCCGATATTGACGATGTAGTCATTGCGGATGAGTGGTTCATAGAGCATACTGTCAATGAGACGAAGATGCTGGCCCTTGTCCACAGCGGCTACATCAATGGTCAGCAGAGCCTTATCCCGATGGCGGTTATGCAGTCGCAGCTAGCGCTCATCGTCCGCCGTTCGGATTTCGGGCAGGCGCTTCCGGCTATCGGCGCGGTCATCGAGCTAGACGGCAAGCAGTGGCAGATTCGCGGCGCTCAGTATCTTGGGCATGTGCTCATCAAAATGAACCTTGAGGAAAACGAAGCATGAAGCATAGCCACGTGAAATACCGTGCCGATATTTCGGCAATCGCCGAGCGCGGCGCAGCGGCCCTGCATGCTGGCGGGATGCAAGCCGTAACGTCGGCGCGCACGAAGTTCGACATGCTGAGCTCGCAGAGGTTTACACGTTCCGGGCGCGAGATATTTCCGATGGGGGCATCCGTGCGCGTGACTAAGCGCGCGGTGACATACCGTCTTCATGTGACGAACAAGAAGCTTCCGATGTGGAAATTTCAGATAACGCCCAGTCCGTCTTCCGGAGACACGACCGGCAGCTCGCGGCAGCGCATCACGTTTGCGTTTCGCCAAGGACAGTCTCTCGCTCTTGCAAACGGCTTTAACTTTGGCGGCATCACGTATCGACGCATCGGCGGCGGCTACGTTGTCCGCAATAACGGATCGCATGGCTCGGGGCATATAACGACAGCAAATAAACTTATGCGCGAGACATTTCGCCCGAGCCTTGCGCTCGGTGATGTTGCCCCTGAAGTGCTCGCCGAGCTTATCTTGCAGGTTGAAAAGAGCATTAGGGAGGCGCTTAAATGAACGTCTATTCTGCCAACGAGCTTGTATCGTGCGTGCTTGGCGTCGTTCGCGGTGCCCTTCCCGAGTTCACCGGATATGCGGAAGCCCTTCCTAATCCGGAGCTTCAGCGCCCGCAGTCTCGCGCGCCTCTTTTCGTCGTCCAGAGCCTTTCCGGCTCCGATGCGAGAAGCGGCTCGACAGTACAGCTCCGGATAGTGCTTGAGCGCGTCATCGACGAAGAAAGTGCTACAATCGGCGCCGTGCATCATGCGATACGCGAGGACATCGCGGCCGTCAAGCTTGCCCTTTTCAACAACTCCGGCTATCCGTGGGGATGCCGCTTCAATGCCCTAACGTGGTCAATTTTCGAGTCAGATATCCGACCGGTAGTGCAGGCACAGATTTCAACGACGTTTGAAATTCCGCACCCGGTCTATGATAACAACGATTTCTTAGTATAGGAGGCGTGCGAATGAGCTATTTGCATGGCGTTTATGTTTCCGAGGCCGCGACGTCGATTGTACCAGGCGTGAACGCGGCGTCATGTCTGCCCTATATTATCGGCACCGTGCCCGAGCATCGCACGCCTGTCGATACGAGCGACTACACGCTCAATACCCCGACCGATGCGCTTGACGCGAGCGGGGCAAAAATCCCGTACGTGAGCGGTCATAGCTACGTCGGACTCATCAGCGGTGTTCCGTCGGCTGATGTTACCATCACAAATAATGCTGGCTATGTATCCATCTCTTTGAGCGCCGCGCATGCTGAGGTCGTCGTTCAGGACAAGCTCGTAATGACCTCGGGCGTCCCGCATTACTGCAAGACGTGGAAAGAGTTTCTGAGCGCTTTCGGCGCGGTCGATGAGAATGCCGTCGGAGAAGACCCCAGCACCCTTATGGCTGCTGCGCGCCATTGGTACAAGAGAGTGGGCGGAGGCGATGCATTCTTCGTCCCCGTCACGCTTACCGGTTCTGCAATCACGACCGCAGACATGACGGCTTCCTTGACCGCGCTTGACACGGTCTATGAAGAGTTCGGCGTTGCGCCGACCGTCATCCTGTGCCCGAAGTACGGCAGCGCGAACGCATCAGAGATTAACGCCAAGTGCGCCGACTACGGCAGCGGCTTCGGCGCGATCGCAGTCCTCGACATCACATACACATGGGGCAGCGGCTCTCCAACTATCCCTCTGCGCACGACGTATCTGAGCTATGCATCGCCGCGATGTCTTGCGGGCGAAGAGATACTGCCTCCGAGCGTGGCGGTTCTTGGCGCTATGGCGGCCACAGACGCTGCAAATGGCGGCTTCCCGTATGTTTCCCCGTCCAACAAGCTCGCATACATTGACGGCCTTGTGGATGAAAACGGCGACGCTATGTACCTCGACCGTCCGCATGCAAATGACAACTTCAATGCGCACGGCGTTGTGACGTTCCGTCATAATGCTAAGGGATGGGTCGTATGGGGCAACAACACGTCGGCATATCCGGCCAATACAGACCCGAAAGACAGATTTATTCCGATTCGCCGCGTATTCCAGTACGTCAAGAATGACTTCCTTGTCTTCTGCGATCCGCGCATCGACAATCCCATCAACAAGCGCCAGCTTGAGGGCCTGCTGAACAGCTATAACATGAGGCTTCAGGGCTTCACGGGCGTCGGGATGGTCAATAGTGCGAGCGTTGCGCTTGACGCTGACCTTAACACTCCGGCAAATCTTCTCGACGGGAAGGTCTTCATTCGCACGCTCATCGCGCCGCCGCCTCCGATGGAAGTCGTGCAGAATGTGTTTGAATACGATGTCGCTGGCTTCGTTGACAGCCTGAGCTGATAGGAGGTGACTTATGGCAGACCCTTTGACGATTGCAATTCCCGAGCGCGTATGCCAGTGCCGCTGCTATCTTGACAACGGCCGCCTTGCTGGCACGGGCGAGCTCACGCTTCCGAATTACACGCGCGCGACGTCCGACGTATCGGGCGCAGGTATTGCGGGCACTATCTCCACGCCAACCCGTGGAAATTTCGAGAGCACCGAGGCGCAGTTCGCGGCTCGCGTGTTCACGTCCGAGCTTGCGAGCGCTTTTGCTCCGGGCATCCACGACCTTGAATTTCGCGCGGTCATCCAGGGCATCGATGCACAGAGTCAGGCCGTCGAGCAGAACTTCTCGGCCTTCATGCGCGTTCTTGCTAAGGGCTTGACCGGAGGCACTATCGCGAACGGCCAGGAAATGGGCAGCTCGGCGAATTTCGAGGTTCTTCAGGAAACGCGCAGCATCGACGGCATCGTGCTTCTCAATATTGACAAGATAAACAATATCGTGGAGATTAGAGCGGCAGACGGCTCGATGGTGAACGAGACGGAGAACATCAACACATTCCTCGGAGCTTAAGACATGACACCTACGGCGCAGAAACTGGCTGACCAGATACAGGCGATACTCGCAGAGACTAAGGGACAGGGGACGTTCGTCTCCGACCGCGTGCAGGATAAGATCGGGCAGATGCGCCCGAGAGACATTGACGCGCTTCAGCCGCCGCCGATATCGCAGGGCTACTGGACAGACGACAACGGTTTCTGCCGCCGTCTTGCCGGTCATATCTTCGAGGTGTCTCCGGAGACGATAGATGAGATGCCGCTCGGCCTGTACCCGATAATGCTCTCCATCGTCTCGCAGAATTTCTTGGCTTTTTTGGGAAGGGCGATCCGAGAGTGACCGCGAAGCGGCTCGCGGTCCGGCTCGCCCTGACTACACCGACGATAGACCCGCTCAGCATGTATGCCCTGCCGTTCGCAGAGATACAGGGCTGGGCGGATGCATACAGCGAGGAGCTGAAGCATGGCCGATAAGATGACGCAGACAATAGAGCTAGAGGCCGCCTTAAGCCCCGATTATGAGAAGGCTTTCCAGAGCGCCGAGAAGATGGTCAAGGACCTCGACAAGGAGCTCGGCGCGCTCGGGAAGCGCGAGCAAGGCCTGTCCCAGCTGCAAAAGACGCAGTCCCAGATTACGAAGGCCGCCGCAGAAGGGAATACCAAGGAAGTCAAGAAGCTGACGGCCCAGTATAAGCGCCTTGCTAATTCCATGGGGCTCGCCGGTGCGGATGCGAAGACGCTCCAAGCCGAGCTCGCGCGTGTGCAGGCAGAGCGCAAGCGCATCAGCGAAGCACGAAAGCCGTTCGCGGACCAGCTCGCGATGCGGCGTTCGGCCGTGGAAGTGGAACGTCTGCGTGCGGCTTATGGCAAATTCAAAGATCCCCGCATAGCGAAGCAGCTCCAAGCCGCCGAGGCACGCGCGAAATCCCTCGGCGTGACGTTCGGAAAGGGCGCGCCGAAAGCGAGCCAGCTGTCGAAGAACATCGAGGCGATGGGGAACTCAGCTTTTCAGTCTATCCCGGGAATGGGACGGCTATCTCAGCTTTTCGGGAAGATACCGCCGCAGGCGATGGTCGTCGTTGGCTCGATAGCCGCAGTGACCGCCGCTGTTGTCGGGCTTGGCAAGGCGAGCCTGGAGCAGGCGAAGCAGACAGCGACGTCGCTCGATGAGCTCGCGAAGAATTCCCGTGCGCTCGGGATAAACGTCGAGAGCTATCAGCGTCTTTCATACGCGATGCGTCGCGGTGGCGCGTCAGATGAGCAGTTTTCCGCGGCTCTGAAGACGTTGACCAAGCGCATGGACGAGGCCTCCGAGGGCTCGAAAGAGGCGCTGAAGCAGTTCAAGGCGCTCGGGCTAAATATCGAGGACATCAAGGGCAAGAACCCCGAAGAGGTATTCTTGAAGCTCGCGGATGGCATCGCGGCTATCGAGGACCCCGTCGAGCGTGCCAAGGCATCGACACGCCTGCTTGGAAGTGGCGGTATGCGTGTCGCGGAAGCGATGCGTGTGGGCGCAGACGGTCTTCGTGCGCTCGGAAAGGAAGCCGAAAAGACCGGGAATGTCGCGACGGAGCGCGAGACAGAACTCGCAGAGGCTACGGTCGATGCTATGGAAAATATGCGCATGAGCTTCGAGGGCATCAAGAAAGAGGTCGGCGTGGCCGTAATGCCCGTGCTCAAAAGCGCATCGGAGGATATCACGCGGTACCTCATCGAGCATCGCGAGGGGCTTCAGAATTTTGTCCATAACGTCGTTCTTCCGTCGGCAGAAGCCGTGGCGGCACTCGCAAAAGGCGCGGTCAAGGCGATCTCATGGGTTGTCGAAAAGTGGGACGCCGGAACGCAGATAGTCGCGAATAGCATAGCTTTCTGGGTTGACACTTTTGGCAGCATAAAGGACGCCGGGGGCGAAGCGATTGACTATCTAGGGCAGAAATTCGATGAGCTGTGTGACCGCCTGTGGACATTGCCTGCGACGCTGAAGAACCTTGCGGCTGAGGCCATAAACGCGATAATCGCGGGCATAGAGGGCAAGGTAAACGACCTCAAGAGCGCCGTCGCGGATGTACCCCTGCTTAACCGTCTCGTTGACAGTGCTCCAGTAAAGTTCGGCCGTCTCGATACTGACGGAAAGACATGGGCAGAGCGATCCGCAGAGCGTGCGGTTTCAAGAAGCGTCACGATAAACAACAATATTGACGCTAGAGGCGCGGCACCGGGAGCCGGTGCTGACGTCCAGCGCGCGGTCGCTGCGGGCAACGGCACGGCATACGGCCAGATGGCGCGGCGATTTGCGGACAGCGGCTTAGCATACGGAGGCTGATATGGCTACATACAGGACTACGCAGGCAGATACATGGGATCAGATAGCACTCAAGGCGTACGGCTCTGAGATGGCCACGCAGGGCATCATGGCAGAGAACGGCATGCTTGACCCGCTTTTGCTGACGGTATGGCGCTTTGACAATGGCACGGAGCTTCGTCAGCCCGAATTGCGTCCGGATGCCAAGACAACGTCACAGCTCCCCGTGTGGAGGCGTGACGATGCTTGAGCTTACAGTCACATATAACCGCCTCGCGGCTGACATCTCGCGATTTGTCGAGAGCCTGAGCCTGACCGAGCGCATAGGCCGCGAGGCGGGCACGCTTGACGTGACGCTGTGCAACGCTGACGGAAGGTTCACGCGGGACTGGCAGGCGACGCAGGGCGACTCGCTGTCGCTCAAGCTAGGTACGATCCCGTCGGAGCCGTACTCGATAACATCCGTGACCGTATCGACCTTGCCGAAGACCGTGACGTGGCAATGCAAGGCACGCCCGGCGACGACAAAGTCTCCGGCAGGCCGCGGCTCCGGCACGAAGCCACCTGCCAAAGGCGCAGTCGTCGATACGCGGCTCAGCTGGCCGTCTATCGCGTCAATAACCCTTTCGGGTCTTCTTGCCAAGGTGTGCGGCGAATGCGGCCTAAAGTCGCGATTCTGCCCCAAAAAAGACCCCAAACTGACCAATGTCGTGAGATACAACGAGAGCGGATGGCATCTGCTTGACCGGTATGCCCGCAGCTCGGGATATTCGCTGCGAGCGACTGCCGACACTATATCCATCATCGCGCCCAAGCAGAGCGGGAATGCCGGCACGCAGACCGATGTTCCTGTGCCCATGTCGGCCATACTTGCGCTCGGGAGCGCGCAGGGTATGAAGCCTGCAAAGGTGCAATCGAGACGATATGACCCGCGCTCTGCGAAGACTGTCGAGGCATCCGCAGGGGACGGCGACGGGGATGAGCTTGGCTTCGACTTCGATATCGACGACGCATCGGGCCTGTATGACGACATCATGCTGTCCAAGCTCGCGCAGACCTTGACCGTCATCCCTGACGCGCGGTATGTTTCGGGTGCCGTGCTATCAGTGGACGGCATCGGGCGCTTGCAGGTCACGCAGATGACCTACTCGCGCACAGGGGACGCGGAGACTATGCAGCTATCAACGAGGTCGGCGAAATGATAAATCTGGTATATGGCAAGGTGAAAGGCATCAAGCCTCCGAGAGTGACGGTTCAGCTGACAGGCATCGAGGGCGATGCGGAACTTGAATGCATGCTGCTTCAGCCGGGCGGGCAGAGCGACGACCAGAGGCAGTGGACAGCGCCGCTTGAGGGCGACATCGTGGCCGTGCTGTATGACTCAGAGCGTCCGGAAGTGTCGCTCATCCTCGGCGGCGTGTACAGCGACACGCAGGAAGTGCCGCAGGGAGACGGCGTGGCGATACAGACCAAAAACGTGCAGATAAAGGCAAGCGGCGATATTGTCGCTCAAGGGGATACCGTCAAAGCCGGTAAAAATATGAACAGGATGTTTGCCGCATCGCGTTCTGATATCGTCGATGCCGAGCTTCTTAACGTCAAGAGCGCTCTTGACACTATCGTGACGATGTTCAATTCGCACACGCATCTATCGACGGCCGTAGGGACACCGACATCCAAGTCGAAGGATTCAACGCCGCCGATAGAGATGATCAACACGTATGACCCCGGGAATACCGGATGCGACAGCGTATTCATTAACTGAGGTGCATCATGGTTATAGGTTCTTTAGGTGACTATGTATTCGAGGCCGAGAAGGGAAAGACGTTCAATTCTCTGCGTTTCTCGCGGAACAGCCGACTGTCATCGCATGCGACGATAGAGGGACGTCCGCTTGTCGAAGCGCTCGGCGTGGACAGCGCGCAGGTCACTATCTCCGGAGTGCTCGTTCGCGAGCTGACAGGCGACCTTGACGATGCCATGCTTGAGCTCATGTCTTTGCAGGACGGCCAGGCACGTGCATTGACACGCGGGAGCCGGTGCTACGGCATGTTTGTCGTGCAGAGCATTCAGTTTTCCGAGGACGCATGGAACGGCGACGTGCTTGAGAGCGTGTCGTGGACGATCCAGCTTATCGAGACGAGGGCAAGCAATGGATGATTTAAGCATACCATCGACTGGAAAAGAGCGCAGATACAAGGAACTAGCAGCCGTTCTGTCCATGGGGCGAGGAACCGTGCCGTATTTCCGCAGCTTCGGAGTGAGCGTGGACATAGACGCATCTATGCCCGCAGAGGCTCAGCGGTCGTTCGCGCTCGCCGCGCAGGAAGTAGAGACGCGCGTTCCCGGCGTGCGCGTTGCGAGCGGATACACTCGCGGCGGCATTGACGGCCGCGCAAAGATATATCTCAAGGTGATAGACACGGAGGACTGACGCATGGCTGACAATATTCCGCGCTTCAATGCGCAAGATTTCTATACGGTTGAAACATCGCCGTCTGTGATCAAGGAAGAGATAAGGACGGCTCTGTATAACTATCTCGGCTATAATCCGACGGACAGTGACCCTAGGATGCTTGAGGCGATGGCGCTTATGCCGTACATCGTCCAGACCCGTGCGCTTGCGGATGCGGCGGCCAAGAGCGCGCTTTTGACGTATGCGCGAGGCGAGGAGCTTGACCGCATAGCCGACAGCACGTGCGTCTATGGCTACATGGACAGGCTTCCTGCCAGGAAGGCCGTGATGTGGGTGAAGCTCGACCTTGAGGTCGGGACGACCGGGACGGCGCATTACAGCGGCGAATTTACCGCAGGCGGCGTGACATGGACAGGCGAGGGAGACTATGTGCAGTCGTTTCTTGCCGAGGCGAACGGCGACTACTTCGTGCCGTTCTATGCAGATGCTGACGGTTCGCATGCGAACGGGATAGACAGCACGGTAGACCCGTCGCTTAATCAGAGCATCTATGACGGCGTCAGCGTTGACTATACTGGCGGCACAGCATCTGCTGGATATGCTACGGTCTATCGCAACGGCGTCTACTGGTCGGAGATACCGTCAAACGGCGGGCGCGATGCAGAGAGCGATGAGGATTTCGCGAAGCGCATCGCTGAACAGATGCAAGCCCTTCGCGTTCCTGGATCGAAAGAGTACTATAACTTTGTCGGGCGTCAGATAGACGGGGTGTCGGATGTCTACACAAGCGAAAGCCTTGACGCATACGGTCATGTGCAGCTGTGGTACAGCTCGCCGTATGTCTATGCCTTGACGAACGGCCTTGACAGTTTCGTCTGCTACTGCGGGAGCGATGCCATGTATCTCGCAGAATTTTACACGAAATTCCGAGACACGCTTGCCGCGAGCAAGCCCGCAGGCGTCGGCCTTGTCATCGGTCCGGCTTTCCATGACAATTCCGGCTTGTCCACATCAATCGAGCTTACAGTTTATCAGGGCATGTCTAATGACGATGAATCTGCGCTAATTACAGAACTGTATCGGCGCGTCGTGGGCAAATACAATGAGAAGATGGGGCTTGCCATGTCCGCGGCGGAGATCAGCCAGTGGGCGATTGAACTAGGCGCGGTAGCGGCAAGGACAACGTTTATAGATGGCTCTACGGACTTATATCAGGCGCCGCCAAACGCCATTATCCCGTTGCTTCCGTTGAGCGTGACGATTACTAGCCGCATTCCGAAAGAGATCAGCCCTGTAAACGTCGGCGGTGCCGGAGAGGAGTTGCTGTGATGTCCATTACCCTATACGACGCGACAGATGTCACCCCGTCCGGCTTCGAGGGCTCTGCATTCGAGCCGGTACTCAAGGCGCTCGCAGACGTATGCGGTGCACCTTTCGACACGCAGACGCCTAATGCAACGGTGTACCGAATGGCGGCGATTTATGCGCTTCAGCATGAGATGGATGAGCTTCTTATCTGGGACTCAGACATTCTGAACCAGCTCGCGGCGGCTCTGCGTATCCCTGCATGGCGTCAGCTAGCGCGCGCAGAGACTGAAGACATGCGCCGTCTCGCGTGCCGCACCCTGCGCGTATGGCTCAATTATCGGGGCATCACAGGCGGCGCGTTCGGCAATTCGTCTGTCGTATTCGACGACGGCACGTCGTACACTAAGCCGCTGCCTAACAGCTTTATCGAGCTTATGCTTTCCGGCGGGGCGACGGCTGTCAGTGCGATAAAGTACGGCGGGAAGGATGTATTCCGCGTCTTTGCTGACCGTCCGGACGACCTGCTATTCTTCACAACCGGCTATGACCCCGACACGTTCGATCAGAACTTTACTGATTACATTGAGTCCTTGTACAAGAGCTTTGTCGGGATACTCGGCAAGGCGAATATCGAGATATCCGTCGGCCTTACTGCCGAGAGCACAGAGCTGTATTCCATCGGATCGCATATCCAGTACGATGCCATACATGACTACATGCGCAATGCGTACAGCATCGACGGCGGCATATCGTGGCTGTCTCCGGGTGAGCTTTATGATGCTGGCTTGATGACAACGCGGCCTTATTTCGGTCCGTTGCACGATGAAAACGTCGGTGTCGGCGATCCGTGGGCATTCTCGATGGGCAATGTCGCATATCTCAGGAACTCTGATGACGCCTATCCGTTTGATGCGCCATATACTCGTTGCGAGCTGACAGAGGTCATAACGTATGGCGGCACGACGATGCACGGCTATGACGGCACTTATACCGCGAACGTAGCGACGGATTACAGCGAGGGGTTGTCTCAGCCAGAGATAACCGATGATACGGGCACGCTTGAATCGTTCGGCGATCTATCTGTGGTAGCCGTCAGCGCCTACTTCATCCCCGCCGACCTTGTGGACGATGAGGTTTACACGAATGACTATGCCCGCACGCCTACGCCGGCATGGAGTTATACCCGGGGCGGCAGGACGTGGTACTTCGTCCGTGATCGCGTCGGATACGACAAGAAGTGGGATTATGGCGAGGCAGGTCTTAATGCCGAGGGATATACCACGTCAAGCGTTGTGCCGTTCCCCGTTCCTGTCACTATCGGCGTTACGACAGAGGTTCCGCCGGGTGTCACGCGCATAACGAGCGGCTTCTGGTGGATGTATCATTTCAACGGCGGAAGCTCGCTGAGCAATCTCTGGACGCCGTCATATTATGCGACGCAGACTCTGCTGGCAACGTCAAATCAGGAACAGCCCGGCGGCGCAGAGTATGAGACCGTGTATTTCTGGAATGGCTCGTATATGGAGGACTTCGGGCAGCTTGCCATCACCGTTCGCCTCCAGATGTATAACTCGTTGCCTGAGTTCTATACGAATTCCGGCGAAACCGTGACCGGTACGCAGTGCGGCATCGTCATCAAGCCTGGCTATGCACCGACATGGATCAGCGGCTCCGAATGGGATTTGCCGTCCGATCTCTACACGATATCCGGTACGACGCTTACATGGAACACGTCGCACCCGCTGTATAACCTGTTGTTCAATCAGCCAGGGAGCGCAAGGAATGATTAGCCCAACTTTTGCGACGATCCTTATCATCGCATTCGTCATTGTTTTCGGAATACTGTTGCCTGTGCTCGACAAAAAAGCCCCGAAGTATATCTCATATCGCTGGTGCGTTGTCGTTGTCATCCTCGCGCTTCTCATCGGCGCGGTCGTTGACTTCAACGCACTTTCCGACGATGCCCGCAAGACTATCCTGACGGGCGGTCTCATCATTGTAGGCGTTTACGTCGGTCTGCGTACGCTCGAAAAGATATTGGCAAACGGCTGGCATCGCGGAGCGTCCGTGACTGCGAGCAAAGGCGACATCAAGGTGGAAATAAAAGCGGAGGGCGAACATGAGAATTTGCATTGATCCTGGACATGGCGGATGCCAGCCCGGCGCATGCTATGGCGGTATCAGAGAAGCCGATCTAGTGCTTCCGATGAGCATGAACCTTGGCGCGCTGCTTCATCAGGCAGGGCATGACGTGCTTCTCACGCGCACTGATGACCGTGATGTCTCGCTCCGTGAGCGGTGCAGGATGTCCGATGCTTTCGGCGCAGACCTTTTTCTCTGCATGCATCTGAACGCCGCGTTATCTCCGGACGCGAACGGCTCAGAGATATGGGTGTGGACAGGAAGCCGTGCATTCATGCCTGCGCGCGAGATACAGCGCGGCATCATCCAGGCGACGGGGGCGAGGGACAGGAAAGTGCGGGAGACGCAGAAATACTACGTCTTGCGGCATACCAAGGCGCTCGCCATGGTCATCGAGCCCGGCTTCATGTCATGCGCGTCAGAACTCCAAAGCCTTAAAAATTTCGACTATCAGCGGAAAATTATCGCCGGGATTTTAAACGGTCTGAAGTCATATCGGCCTTGAAAATCAAGGGCTTCGTGCCCTTGCAAATTTTTTTATTTTTTTTTATTTGACTTGTGATTACAAGTTTAGCTATAAAGACACTTGTCAGGGCGATGGAGCCCAAGAACAGAAAGGAACAGGACATGGCGACGATTTATGAAATGGCAAGCAATTATCCCGAACTCAAAAAAGAGCTTCTGAGCATGTATGACCGCTTTATGTGGGCGAACCTCGAAAGCTATGTCGCCGAATACCTCGATTTCGGCGACACGGCCTCAGAAGAAATTAAATCATGGATGCGCGGCTATATTATCCGCCATGAAAACGAGTGGTATGTCAGCCACAAGATACCGCAGGCCATCATTAAAACGACATACGATCTCAATACCTTCGAGATGACGTTCAACGGCTTTGTTGAGATGCTGAGCGAGAATTTCGGACGGTTCCACGATGCCGCCGTGCGCTATAACGAGGCACAGGCGAGAAAAGAAGCCGAAGCGTTTTGGGACTGATAATCACTCGCCCCCTTCGGGGGCTTGCAAATTTTTTTGATTTTTTTATTTGACTTGTAATCACAAGTTATCTATTATGCATCTTGTAAGGGCAATGAAGCCCAAGAACAGAAAGGAACAGAAAGATGATGACATTCAAGCAGTTCAAAGAAATCGCAGCCCTCTCCGAAGAACTCACGAACGTTCAGTTCGGCATCATGACGCGCGACGAGATGATGATGTGGACGGAAGAGTTTTACTGCGAATGCGACAGCAGTGACGATAACTACTATGCGATCCTTCGTGACGGACGCAGCGCTGACAAAAAATTCGACCCCGCCACCCGCGGCGAGCTCCGCACGGCCAAGAAGGTCACATTTACGACAGGCGTTGGCACATGGTTCTTCTTCGACAGCATCACGCGCAATGACTCAGCCATCCTCGAATATGAAGTCGCGACCGAGATCATGAACTACCTCTGGGAAGACATTGACATGGATATCGAGTACACGGCTGAAGAGCTCATAAGCGCGCTGAAGGCCGCCATCGCGAGCAAGAAGGCAGCATAATAGGCGGGGGCGAAAGCCCCCTCTTACGCAGGAGATTGTAGGCATGAAATACGATGAGAAAGTGAAGAACGGGGTATATTGCGAGCATATCCGGACGGATAAGCACGGCAACAAGGTATATCGCACGAACATGTGCAAAAAATGCTGGGGATTAGGGTACATTCCAGGCTACTTCGTCGATAACGGCACCTGCTGGAAGTGCAACGGCTGCGGGAAGCAGGCCGAGTGGAAGATGACGGAATATACGCCGGAGCAGATGCAGCTTCGCCAGGAGAAGCAGACAGCGAAGCGAGTCGGAAGCGTAGAATCTCAGCTCGCAAAAATGGGCTTCGGTAAAGATGGGACAGGCTACATTCCAAAGGGAAACACATACCCGCTTCGTGAGCAGATTCGCGCCATCGGCGGCGTATGGCATAGCTACTTCTGGCTTGTTCCTGTAAAGCCAGACTTCATTGATAGCATAGAGGTAAAGGCCTCTGATGTCACGGAAGTACTAACGCACGGGCAGTATGTCACGCGGCAGGTCGTATTATTTACGGATGCCATGCGGGTCCTTTTCGATGCGCAGGCATGAGAACGCGGGGGCTCAAGCCCCCTCATACGCGGGAGATCGGAGACATGAAGGCAGTAGAATCAAGCATCAAGAAGCTGACAGACATAATGACCGGGCTCGGTCAGAAGTTCGGAGCGGAGACGGCATTCCGAGACTGGTGCGCGCTGTATGCACTCACGATAGCGAACACCGTGGCCGCGGTGGGCTCGAAGACGTGGGAGCGCCGCGAGGAAGAATTCAAGCGCATAATGAGGAAATATGACAGCATCGAGCCATTTGCGCGCATGAGCGCGCATCTTGTCGAGGCCTTTGAGGCCGAGCCGTTCTTTGACCATCTCGGACGTGTCTACATGGAACTCTTCGGCGGAAACAAGAACCTCGGTCAGTGCTTCACGCCGTATGGCCTCAGTCAGGCCGTAGCGCAGATCGGATGCGCTGATGACATAACGCCGGAATTTCGCACTCTGAACGACTGCGCATGCGGCGGCGGCGCGCTTCTCATCGCCGCATGCGAGGCGTATCATAAGCGCGGCGTGAACTATCAGACATATCTCAAGATAGAAGCGGCAGACCTCGACATCCTCTGCGTGCACATGTGCTATATCCAGCTGTCCCTGCTCGGCGCACGGGCGACAGTGTATCATCGCAACACGCTTACGATGCAGACGTATGACCGTTACGATACGCCGATGTCCGTATTATGGCCGCTGACGCTTGACATGACGCCGCGCGATCCGGTTCAGCGTAGCCTTTTCGAGGTGCCTGCATGAGAAGATTTGAAGTAGGCCAGGAGTATATGATAACGCATAATGCGCGCCCCATGGGCATCGCGCAAGTCATAGACGTGAGCCGCGGATGGGTGACATTTGAAATGACGCGCGCAGACATGCGGAAGCCCGTGCGCTTTTCCGGAGCTGTCCGAATGCTCGGGAAGTCATGCGAGTGCATCGTGCCGAGGGATTATGATGCTATCTTTTCAACGGGAGGTATAAGGAGGTGACATGGAATATAGGACAAAGGCTGAGCTGAACAGCTGCAAGGGCGACGCTTACGGCGGCGGTCTTGTGCATCGCTCATTCAAAGTGACACTGAGCGACTGGGAAGCACTTCAGGCATACGCGCGGGAGAACGGCACAACTGCGGGCGAGGTCGTCCGGTGCCTCATCCGCGAACTTTTGGAGAGGAAATGACCGCTAAACATATAGCCATTATCGTGATATACGGCCTTGTGTGCTTCGCTCTGAGCCTTGTAATCGTGCAATGCTCGGGGCGTGAGGCGGAAAAGGCCGTGCAGGAAGCCCGCGCAGATGCATCATCGGCACGCGAGGCACTCGCGGCGGCGCAGGCAGAGAACGCTACATTGAGGGAATATTCACGGCGCGCTGACGATGCGGTCATGCGCGCAATAGAAGCGATCCGGGAGGCATCGGGAAAGCATGACGAGCGTGTACAGGGTATCGACAGCGTTGATGATAGCTGGCTTGTGTGCGAGCTTCCAGACGGGGTGCGCGACGCATTCGCCGAATACACCGCACGCTGAGGCCATCATGCCGCCCAGCACGCTTCTCATGCCATGCACGAAGCCTCATGCGTATGAGCTGAGGACAAATCAGGACCTCGCTCATTTCGCGTCGTCCATCCTGCTCGCATGGGAGTCATGCGCCGCTCAGGTAGATGCCCTGCGGCTGTTCTACGGCCTCGGATACGCCGAGCACTGCCCGAAGTCTGGCGATGCAGTCGTCACGCATGACGGCAGATGCAAGGCCGTATGCCACGATGGCCATGCAGGGCCTTGCTTTGATGGCGGTAAGTCAATAACGCCATGCTTTGAGGATGCCGGAACAACGTCATTATGTGATGCGAAGTGGATCGAGCTATGAGCGATAAGGCTGTAATACTAGAGCTTTTGTGCATACGCGACTCGGCTGCACTATGTGACCGACTTATCCAGTCTCTGGTGGATTGGGAAAAGATAACAGGCGAGAAACTTAGTGAGGATATCAAGATCACGCTCGACCATTTGCTTAAAACGCTGCGGTCCGGCGAGGTTGAATTACTCGACATGTTGGAATTGGAGGATAAAAACGATGAGTGACAAGAAATGTAAGGTGTGTGGAGATAACGCGTAGTGGAAGCTGGACGGCGACTGCTATTGCGAGTTCTGTGCGCGCGATAAACTTGATGTGCATGGTTTCGCCACACCGCTCAGGTGCGAGATGTGTGGCAATACTCTTGATAGAGTGTATTACACGGACGGCGAGGATAATGCGTTTTGTTCGGCGAAATGCTCGCTCGAATATAACGACGCGGTGCTTGTGGAGGAGCAAGAGGGCGATGAGTGATAATTATAAACTTTCGTTCGACTATTACATCGAGTATGCCGTCATGGAGCACCGCGATTATCTTTGCGATGAGAAGGTGTTTGTGTCGCGCGATGCTTATGAGGCGTTCCGCGAGATGCTCGCTATGGATAGCGCTTATCAACGCTCGGTTGTACTTCAGCTCAGAGACCCCGATGGCAACTTGCTGTATCATCGCGTGCTTGCGCAGGTTGGCAAAGGTGGTGGGCTAGGCCAATGAGGGAGTGATTTATGAATAAGAAAGACGAGACAAACAAATGTGAAATCTGCGGAAAGGCTGGCAGCAGCATTGTTATGCTAGGCAAGAAAGGCAGCAATCATGCAGATTTCTATTGGATTTGCGAGCATTGTGAAAAAGCGGTCAGGTGGGCATTTGCGCGCATAGAAGATGCGAAAAAAGAGGAGTGTGGAAACAATCGGGAGGAACAGAAATGACTTGACAGGCTATGCGCGGCATGATATCGGGTGCCTGCATCTGCTAACGGGCGATGCACTTTGAAAAGACAGTTTCTGAAACAATGTACACTGCGAAAGCAGGTCAGGTCTTACCAAGCAGGGGGTTGATATGATGCCGTCTTGAGCTGGTTTGCTTGTTTGGCACGCGCGTTCAGAGTGGAGCGAATAAAGAGGCCCAAAATAAGCTGTCTGTTCTGTTTTTTTTCTGTTCTAGGAAGCCGCACAATCGGGATGATTGCGCGGCTTTCGCCGTTTTTGCGTCAGAACGCCTCAAATTTGCATTCTGACGTTCAAACCTGTAATCGCATGTCCGGGCGATTAAACCGCCCTCAGAGGTCAATTCTGGCTAATCTCTGGACATTTCCTCAAGAGTTGTCCATGTTCGGTTCTTCCAGTCGTAGATGCGCGCAATCATTGGGAAGAATAGCATGTCGCCATGGATGACGTTCCTGGCAAAGATGAACCGGGCTGTCCAGGCATCGACACCGGAAGCGACCGCGATGGCCGTCAGCTTCTCACGGCATGCCAGAACGTTGTCGTACTGGATGTCGATGCCGTAGCACGTCTGGCATGCGCGGATGCGTTCATCGTCGGCGCGAGCTGTGGCGAGCTTGCGCCGCAGGACGCATGTCAGGAAAGCTCCCTCGCCGCAAGCTGGCTCGAATACTGTCGCCTCGATATCGGCGACCGTGCCGTCGGGGATCGCGTCGAGCATCTTCTCGACAACCCATCGCGGCGTATAGACCTCGGCATATTTGCGCACACGGGCATCGCTCTTGATGCCCGTGAAATCGCCATCGAACCAGCCATATTTTGCTTGGTATTCCGCGTCGGTCATTGCGCCTCTCTCTGCGCGAGCCCAGTTAGGTCGTTCTGATGCCTCAAGCGCTGTATCTCCCGATCGATGTATGCGCGCGCCTTCTCAAGGTCGCGAATCTCGCTATCCTTGCGCCCTGCGCGCAGGATGTACTTGACCGCCGAACCTCGCGAGAAGTTCAGCTCGAACGCCTCGATGACATCCTGTGCCTCGATGCCGTTCATGCAGTAATAATTGGCGTTCCCGCCGTCAAAGCTGTTCATTTTGCCTCCTAGATAGCATAAATCTGGCGCATCATGTCAATGCGCCCGGAAAGCTTTGCGTCGATGACGAGCTCGGTAAACTCCATCGACGTCGAGCGAAGCGTGTAGTGCGACAGGCTCTCGCTCGCCACGTCCTCGCGCGTGATGATGCTGTTCAATTTCCTCTTTATCTCATAATATCCGGAATTCTTTGCCCGCAATAAACTTTGGGTTGCATGCCCATGGCAGTGCGGGCAGTCTGTATTTGCAGGGATTTTCCGCGTTCCGAGTATGCGTACTGCGGCACGCGCGAACTTTCGCCCGCATACCGAGCATCGCAAAATATAGAACGTATTTATTGAACTGGCGCTCTGCCGCATGTCGATATCTACGACGCGCAGGGAGTAGCCGAAGAACCTCCCTAGATTTGCCGCATGGTCGATAGGAGATGCGCGCTCTTTCGCGAGCGCACGCGGGCTGTTAGCGACCTCGGAGACGGTCTCAAGGCTGTCACGGTGGGCTATGCGGCAGAGCCGTTTCCTTTTTACCTTGTCATCTCCCCCGCATCCGATATTAAGCTCGTTCGTCAGCTTGTCGAGCGCTTTGTCTTTGGCATGCCGCGCCCACTTGAAATTGCCCGGAACAAGCCCTTTTGACGGGTCGATCGCTTTCAGCGCCCACTCCCACAGGTCTGTATCCTCCGGACGCGGCGGCAGCGATGCTATCCATTCATCCTGCGGCGCATAAGGGAGGCCGCGTGCGATGCATTTCTTCACGCGCAGGGCATATATCATGCGAAGACGATAGAAGTCATCATGCCGGTGCTTGTCTCTGTACCGGCTCCCGATAGCCGCATACTTTTTTTGTTCCATCTCGCGAAATTCCGGATCGGAATGATATCGTTCCTTATACCGCTGCCATTTCGCCTTGCTCTTTGCGCGCTGGGCCTCGGCAAAGTCCGGATCGCTCTCCATGCGTGCCTTGTATCTTTCGCGGAATGCCTTGTTTGATGCTCTGCGTTTCTCTGGATCGCGGCTCATCTCATGCACCTCCCGTTAGGTCTCATAGTCCACCTCTTTCGGCGTATCGATAGGCGGCATGAGGTCAAGACGAACGATTATCGTCACTATGGCATTCTTGGGATAGCTTTCCAGATATCTCACGGCTTCTCCGCATCGCAGTCGAAGCGTCTGATAGTATGATCCGCGCCTGTTCGCGCATTGCTCGACTGCCGTGGCCCATCGGCAGTTAGATGGCTCGTAATTGCCGTCCGAATTTATGCGGTCGATGCTCAGGCCGATCCTGTACCCATGATGCATGGCCCATTCTCTGAACGCGACAAAGCTGTGGTACCATTCGTCGCACATCTTTATCCCGCGCCCGCCGTACTGCATGTAATTGTGCTTCTTCGGGTTGTAGCATCTGTCGCGGATGCCATCATAGATAGACAGTAGGCGCTTGTTCGTTTCCTTGTCTATTTCTAGCCGCGTGCCATCGCTTTTCCTGTACATGCCAGGGCGTCCTACGGGTCTTATGCCAGTCAGAGAGGCAATCGTCTTTTCCCTTGTGTTGTACCGATAGCGCTTGAGTATCAGGTCGATATCCACGCCGCTTTCTTCCGATATCTGCTCAAGCGTCTTGCCCTCGACACGCGCGAGCTCTGGACGCCATGCGTATGTCAGCTCCGCTATGGTGCTTGCCCCTTTCTGCAAGCGGCTGTAAACAGTGCTGACGAGGCAGCCGAAAGACCTGGCTATATCGGACAAGGTCTTTCCCTCTACGACGATGTCCTCGATGCGCGTCTGCTTCTCGACGGGCATCATCTCTGCTTGCCTTTCTATGCTTATCTGGGCACCGCCATCGTTTACGAGCTCGCAGTTCTTGCTCGTGAACGGTTCAAGCTGATTTTTCCTGCGCACTTCCATGCCTGGCTTGTAGTCATGAAGCATAAGCCATGTCATAAAGTATTTCCATGACCTGAAATCGCCTGCGAAGTCCGTTCGCTTCTTTTCGCCTATTGATGCATAATATGCATTATCCTTGTTCGCCTGATGCAGAACGTTCTGCCATAGCGCAAATTCAGGGCTGTTCTGGTCTATCTCTAGCATGCCTTTTTCTCCTTCAGCAGGGAAAGATCGGCGAAGCTGCTGACGACGCGCTTGCGAGAACCTTTCTCGCAGGCATGCTTTGAGCCCAAGCTGTTTATGCTCCGCTCGTCGCGTCCCGATGTCATGCGTTCCCATGCGGGCGCAAAGACCTTCTCGCCGAGCACGACATACTCCGTTGCGGCCATCCACATGATGCTGATAATGCCATCTATGCCGATTTTTCGGCGCACTTTCTCAAGCGTCTGGGTCGCCTTGTTGTTAAGCACGCGCCGTTTGCAGTCGGGGGTAGCCCCATACCATACCGCGCAGACGAAGAACGCCAGCGCATCCGTCGCTATGCGGTTAGGCAGGCCTTCAAGATCTTTCGCTGAGTGCGTCTTGATGATTGGCGCATCAGTGAGAACACGTGTGTCGAGAGGCGCTAGGTATGGAAGCGAGACCATGAGCGCACGCATTGCTGGCATCCCCTGCATCCACCAGTAAACATGCTTTCGGCTGTCTATCATCTCTGCCAGAGGAAGGCACAGGCGAGTCATTATCTCAGAGACGGTCATAATGACGTTGATGTCTATTAGGTCCGCAAACACCCGGCGATAGTCCTTATCTGCATATATGGGCTTTAGAGTTTCTCCCATGATGCGCGCATAGCTCTCGATCTCTGCGACTGGCGTCTCATGCGTGATGATTACTTCTTTTTCTTGCATATCTGTATCTCCTTTGCTATTTCGGAGCCTCGCATGTCTGCGAAACTCCTGCCCCGATGTCTAGTCCTTCTCTGCATCGGGGCATTTCTGTCTGCTTATCGGTCTATCAATTTCGCGAAGTCCGCGCCCCACGGGCAGAAGTACGACGGCACGCATGACACTCCGTCCAGAAGCCGCGTCGCGAAGTCCTGTGCCTTCATCATGAGGTCGCCCTCTGTGCACGAAGCCCACGGCGACGAAAAGACTCGCGTCCGTCCGCTCATGTATTCCTCAAGCCTGTCTATCTCGGCCTGCAAAGACTCCAGATAGCCAAGCTCGATGCCGCTCTCGCACTGCCTCCCCTCTTTCTCGCTCATGCGCTTGCCGATGCGAGCCTTGCACTGCTCCGCATCCGCATGCAGGAAGAGCGCGGCGGTCGGCATGCCGAGATGCAGCTGCATATTGCGGTGCGCGTCGCGATAGCTCTCAGCCTGCGCGTCCGTGAAAAATCCGTCCTTCATCTGGACGGCGGCAAAGCACAGGTCGCCATAGAACGAACGGTCCAAAATGAACCATCCCTGCCCGCTCATCGCGCCCCATTGCGCGTACTGCGTGACCGCATAACGCTTGTGCAGCAGATGCATCTGCATCTCGTATGCGTGCGCCTGCGGGTCTGCATAATACAGCGGCAAGAACGGGTTGTTCGACTCATCCGGCTCATACAGAGCCTGCGCCTTTAGCCCTCGGCTGCGGATAGCCGCCGCGAGATGCCCCGCGAACGTCGATTTGCCGACCCCGATGTTTCCCTCGATTATCACATAGCCATTCTCAAGCATCTTTCTTTCCCCGCTTCTTGAGCTTGCGGACGGTCTGTATGAGGCCCCGTGCCTCGGCGGTCATCCCGATCCGCGCGTAGTTGTGCCCGCCCATGTTATACGCGGCGATGATATCATCGCCATGGAATTTTTGCGACAGGTGCCTTATGTACGATGCCGCCGCTTTTGTCGCGCACTCAAGGTCATGCAAGTCAGCGCATCCGTGCGCGCGTCCGGTCGCAGGCATCATCTGCCAGAAGCCAATCGCGCCCTTGGATGACTTCGCAGACTCCCTGCATCCGCTCTCCGCGACCATGAGATAGTAGTAATCCTCGGATACCCCGCTTTCTCGAAGCAGGCGCTCCACTGTGGCGCGGTACGGCTCGCATCGCTCTAATCGCCCGTCAGTATCGCAGAACGCGAATTTGGGGCAGATAGACGCAAAAAACGCGACGGCTAAAAATTCAAGCCTCATAGTGAAACCCCCGTGTAGCGATAGAAGCTGTGCAGCTCGCAGAAATGGCGGTATGCCTTGTCGTTTCCATTTGCCCTTGCGCGCAATGCCGTGACCGCGTCGCATACATCGGCGCACCGGTCTATGACCAGAACGGGGATGCCGCTTGCCTGGCTGATGCGCCGGAACTCGATCATCTGAGACATCCGGGGAATTTCCCCGGGCGCTTTCGTCTCGACGAAGAGCGCGCCTCCCTTGAGCATAACGAGCCAGTCCGGCGCGCCCACGCGCCCCTGCCACATGACCTTTCGTATCTCGCCGCCAGCCTGTATCACGCACTGGCGCAATGCCGCAGACACGCGGCCTTCAGGTGTCGTTGTCATGACTGTCCTCCTTGCTCTCGAAAAAGCTGCGATAGCCGTCATCCGCTACGCCGTCCATCTGAAAATTTAGCTGTTCGACGCACAGACCGGCGCAAGCGCATTCGGGCGAACAGTAGGCATGCTCATTGTCGTCATGCACATAGATCGGCCACCCCGGCTCTATTTCGCGCTCACAATAGCTACATTTCAATGCTTTATGTGTGCGGCTAAATTCAGCCATATCATGGTAGAGCTGTTCAAATTTTTCTTTAATGCCCGTCATCATAACCTCCTGTTTCATGTGTTACGGGTATCACTTGCATGTCTTTACCTCGTCCAGGATAAGTCTTTGTAGGTCTATCTTGCCGCATAAAACGTCAGAAATGCGCTCGTCTATGGTATCGCGTGCGATCATGCGGTAGATGCGCACGGTGTCTCTTTGGCCGCGTCTCGCGAGCCTTGCCACGGTCTGACTCCACAGCTCGGAACTCCATGGAAGCGTCAGCCAAATCTCGATGCATCCGCCGGCCTGGAGATTAAGCCCCATTCCCGCGCTCTGAGGATGCGCTGCCAGCACGTCGATGCTTCCGGCATTCCACGCGGGGACGATCTTAGGGTCGCGGCTGTCGAACAGGCAGAAGCGTAGATGCGCCTCATGCGCGGCATGCTTGATGTCTTCGACCGAGAAATTGAACCAGTAGAGCACGAAGAACGGCGGATTGAGCGTCCGAAACAGCTCGGTGAGCTTCTCTCGCTTGCGCGTGTGCGGGCGTATGACATCGTCCTCGAAGTACATTCCGCCGCTTGCCCAGCCGCACAGCTTCGTAGTGAGCGCGCCGGCGGAAACCGCGGTTATCTCCTGCCCGTCGATGCTGGCAACGAGCTCTCGCTTGAACGTCGCATACTGCGACAGCTCGCTCTCCGACAGCTCCACTGGCACGTCCTCATACTCCACTTCGCACGGTGGCGGTGCCTCAAGCCGGAGCACCAGATGGCGGATGCGCGCGAGCACTTCCTCAGCCGCTCCAGGTCTTTCGTTCCAGCCGAAGCCGCCGAAGCCCTGAGTCATGTAACGTCTGCGAAAAGCCGTGATGTTCTTGCCTAGCGCAGCGCCACGGTCAAGCAGATACATCTGGCTCCAAACGTCTGCGATGCCTTGAGGTGTCGGCGTGCCTGTCAGCTCGATGACGCGCCCCCAACGGAAGAATGCCAGCGCACGGAAGCGGGATGCCCGAGGGTTCTTGATACTCGATGCCTCATCGACAACGAGAAGCGTATGCTCTGCATCCGATGCCAGCGCCTTGAGATCGTCGCTCGCAATGCACACGCGATGCTCGCCCTTGGCTGCCAGAGCGTCCCTGCCGATGCAGTACACATCGGCATCTGTGGACGCTTGCGCTTTCCGCTTGGATGGCACGCCGCGCAGGACAACCACACGCAAAGACTGCGTGTCCGGCCACAAAGCCGCTTCTTGTGACCATGTGCTGTCCGCGACGGCTCGCGGAGCGACTACGATGGCACGCCGGACGAAACCGAGACGCAACAGCTCGGCTATGGCGTGCAGTGTGATGGCGGTCTTGCCAGCGCCCATGTCCGCCCAGATGGCGAGATACGGGCGCATGACGCACGCGCATACGATATCGAGCTGTTCAGCCGTCAGAATGCGTGTCATTGCAGCTCCCGTGTCTTTTTGCTCAGCTCAAGCCCTTCGGCTTTCGCGTGAGCGATGGCAAGGAGCCGCGCATACTCTTGAGCGGTCATTGGAAGCACTCTGCGCTTCTTTCCGATGCGCTCAGCCCGCTCGCACAGGTCACGGTCGATCCAGTATATTGAGCATCCGCCGTTCTCAAGCGCGAGAATCACCAGGAGCTTTCCAGGCATCATCTCTGGCATGGCTCACATGCTCCCCGCGATGAAGCCCGCGATGCCGACGATCCAGCACGCGACGTACATTAGGTGATTTGCGAATGGCGTAAACTCGCCGTCTTTCCAGAATTTTTCCATGATGCACCTCCGAGAGATGCTGCCCGAAAGGGCAGCATGGGTTAAGGATCAGTTCCATTCCGGCTGATTTTCGAAGTCGAAATCGTCATCGACTTCGACAACTTCTGCGTCGTAGTCGGTGCCTTCTTCCCAGCTTTCATTCATTTCTTCACGCGCACTGCGGAGGATTTCGCAGGCGTCTGCAAAATCGCGCGCCTTGATGAAATGCTCGGCTACGGGGGAAACGGTGAGGTTCGTCGTCTTAACTGCGTACATGGATTTTCTCCTTTTTCCTGCGGCTTCGCTGCCGCTCTGCCAGAGCCGGGAGCCCATCTCCCTGCCTGACAAGGTCACTTATACGCCTAACGTGACACGCTAGTCAAATTATTTTTTTTAAAAAATTTAAGGGCTCGGAAGCCCTTATTTTTAGCCTATTTGCAATAGCGGGGAGCTATCATCGGCTCCGTTGCGAGCGGCAGTCCATTCGCCCAGTCCGGCGCGTAGGTCATTATGCTCGCAATCGTCTTTGCCGTCGCCTCAGCGTCGCATTTCTTCGTCACGGCGACGACTTCATCGTGCACATGGAAAATCACGCGGATGCGCGCTTGATGCATCGCCATGAGCGAGCCAAGCAGAAGGTCGAACGCTATCGCCTGCACGATATTCTCGCACAGTTTGCCTCCCCAGATGCGCGAGTACGCCGCGCCCTCTGCCGCCGCCGCGATGCGCGAGTCGCCGCCGTAGCCGTAAGTCTCGACGCATACCTCCGGATTGCCGTTCACCTGCTCCACGACGGGCTCCCAGTATGTCAGCGCTCGGCCTTTGGTCACGCCGCAGGCTTTAGATGACGGCAGATACACGCGCACGACCCTGCGCCCCGCGATGCGCTCGGATTTAGCCCAGATTTTGGCATTTCCACGGCATCTGACCGCAGTTTCCGTACGCATGGCAGAATTTAGCATCTCATCGAGCGCGCGCCACAGCCCGACCGTGCGTGGCCTGGACTTGCGCCAAGACTGCACGATGCTCTCCGCGGATGCATCGTCGAAGGTCACGCCGTACCCTGCCGCGAATGCCTGCAATGCGCCTGTGCCGCCGCCATACCCCAGCGCGAGCGTCGCTATCTTACCGGCCATGCGCTCATGCTTCGTGACGCTCTCTACGGCCTTGCCGTACATCGCGGCCGCCGTGCGCTCATAGATCTTGCCGTCGCCTCGGAAGATGTCCTCGACCCATGTCTCGCCCGCAAGCCAGGCGAGCACGCGCGCCTCGATGGCCGAGTAGTCCGACACCACAAGGCACTCATCGTCATGCAGAGGCGCTATGCAGTCGCGCAGGAGCGAGCCCAGAGCGCCGTTCGCGCCGGCGCCTGTCCAGAATGCGAGGTCTTCCTCTGCCGCCGAAATATCGCCGTCTGCGGCCCTGTGCGCTATCTCTCTCACTGCGCCCATGAACGCCTTGTCGAGCGACCCGCGCGGGAGGTTCTGCGGCTGGAGCCCCTTGCCGACATAGCGCCCCGTGTGCGCGCCCCTGCCCACCAGGATACCGTGGCAGCATCCGTCTTTTGCGAGCATGGACAGGATCGCGTCGTACTTTTTCCCTGCCGTGCCTGCCGCCGCCTTGCGCAGCCACAGCATCTCCGCGACTTCAGGGCATTGCTCGCACATATAGGTGTCCGCGAGCGCCTCCTCGACTGCTGCCGCAGAGAAGCTGTCGAGCGGCCATCCCTTTTCGGCGGTCCATTTGCGCAGGGCAGGCGTGGAGCGCATCGAGATGCCGCCGGTCAGCTCTGCGCATCGCTTTTCCGCGTCGCCCTGCATCCGCGAGTACAGCGCTCTTGCCCCCTCGACCTCTCGTCGGTCGATGGGCACGCCGCGATCCTCGATGTCGCAGTCGAGGAGCCACTGCCCGCGCATGTAGTCATCCCCGAAAGGCTCAAGCGCGCGCCACAGGGCGCGTTCTGCGACGACATCCTGCTTGCAGTACTCGCACAGCTCCTTGAACTCCTCAGGCTTCTCTGACGGCTCGTAGATGCGTCCTTTTGGCGTCCGGTAGCTGAACGTCCCAAGAAGCCGCACGCCGCGCGCGTCCTTCTGCTTGTTCGAGGGAAAGAGAAGGCTCTTGCATGCGTCCTTGAGCGAACGAGGACGGCCTAGGGAGCCGCTGAGCATCGCAGAGCATGCCCATCTGCCGGCCTCCCCGAAGTGCTCATGCACGAGATTTCGCATGCAGTGCCTCTCGAAATTCGCATTATGGGCAATGAGAAGCTCTGCATTGAGAAGCGTGTTCCGCATCACTGCATAGCCGTAGTCCGTGCCTGTAAGGCAGGCCCATATCTGCGGATCATCGTCGCGGTCAGCGTCGCACCATGCGATGCACAGCAGGCGCGTGCTGGGATGCTCTGCATACACCCATGCGCCGCACGACGTGAGATCGCATTCGCTCGTTGTCTCTATATCAACGACATATCTGGTCATAAATTTACTCCGTTACGTCTTGCGTCTGCCTTCACGAGCGCCCGGATGTACTCCCCGAGCGTCCGTGCGTCCCCGCAAAAGATGCGCGCAAGGATGTACTCGACATATTCGTCGGGCAGTCTCACCGTGCGCGTTTTCGACGGACGTCCGTATCTCGACTGGCACTGCCTGCCGCCGTATCGCCCCTTGCGCGTCATCGTCTCACTTGCTCCCTATCAGCGCCGAGGTCGCGGTCTCGCGAGTGACGCTCGCTATGGCATCCGTCGGCAGTGTCTTCTTCATCTCTACGGGCGTCTTGACGCTCACCTTGAGCAGGTCTTCGTGGTCGATGCCCAGACGCTCGGCTATCTCGCACGCGCATTTCTGCGGGTCTTTCTCATCGGTGTCCCAGTCGAGCTTCTTGCGCCATGAGATGCGCCAGCCGGGTATATTGGCACCGTCAGAGATGCGCGCCTTGGCGATCCTCGCGAGGTCTTCGGCGGCCTTGTCCACGCGCTTGATGGCGGTCAGCCAT